>Ga0209013_10006053_pt1 | contig 10316 bp, 8 predicted proteins | sample Cruoilmetagenom2_FD_187291 | JGI IMG/M metagenome (GOLD analysis project Ga0209013, IMG submission 187291) | Oil polluted marine microbial communities from Coal Oil Point, Santa Barbara, California, USA - Sample 2 (SPAdes) (version 2) | ecosystem: Environmental > Aquatic > Marine > Oil seeps ...
TTGGAATCTGCAAGTGGCTCTATTTTATAAGGTTTTCAAAATAGTTTTTCTTATTTGTATACGGTTAACTTATATTTATTATTATGTGATTAGAAGAGCATTGAGGAGGCTTCAAAACATACTCCTTCCTTTTGAAACTATTATTTAAAATAGTTTCCTTCTTTTAGTCTTCAGATGCCCTTCAAAGCCAAATTTACGTTTTTAGTTAACACTCAGATCATGAAAGATATATTACACTTCCTGTCTTTCTCTATACTTAATATAGCACAACGTGCTTTTAATAAATACTTCTTTCCATGAACAAGACATAAAGAGCCCTAGATGGATAATACCCTACTGAAAAAGAACAAATAAATATCTCATTTCTAGTTTTTGCATCATAATATTGTGTATAATTAAGTAGCATCAAACCAAAAGGGAAAAAATGTCAAAGTTACTCAAAGGTATGATCATTATAAAGCTTTCCGGGTTTTCCCGGATGAGCCTCTATTTATCTAAAAATATAACTAAAAAAAACAAAATACAGATCCTGAAAACATCGAAGCAAATTCGAAAGATGGTGTACTTGAGGTAGTGATACCGAAAATAAAAAGAAGCAAAAAAGAGACTAAAAAGATCAAGATCAAATGATCTTTGATAATGAAGAGGAACACTGCCCTCTTCATCATTTTTTGAGCAGTTTGATAGGATAGTGGCATACTGATATGACTACATTTATTGGGACATAAAAATTATATCACTACTGTGTATCTTAATAAGAAAATAAAAAGATGGATAGAAAACGAGTTAATGTCTATTATTTGTGTCGTTGGGCAAAATAGTCTGTCATGTGTTCAAGTGTATCCACCTTTCCATAGTCGGCTTCAGGGACTTCTACCCCCAGTTTTTCATACAGTTCGGTCAGCACTCTTAAAAAATCAAAAGAGTCAATCTCTAGGGAACGCTGCAGGTTTTCATCGGGTATGATCTCATCTTCTTCTATATCTGGGGCAATCTCCAATATTTGTTCTATGATAGTCTGTTTGATTTGTTCTTTGGTCATAGTAGTTCCTCCGGTCTTTGCAAAAATTGATTCAGTTTGTCCAGAAATAGAGCTCCGGTACGACCGTCGGTGGCTCGGTGATCCCCAGCTAGAGTAGCCTGCATTACCTTTTGCACACTCAGGGCATCATTCTCAGCCCAAGGAGTCTCAATAATGTGACCTAACCCTACAAGCGCAACTTGGGGAGGATAAATGACACCATAGACACGTTCCACACCTAAATCGCCTAGATTAGTGATGGTAATGCTTTGTTGTGTCAATTCACTACCACGCAGTTTACCTGCACGAGTACGGGAGATCAGATCACTCAAAGCCTGCATGGTTTTATCAAGACTCATCTCTTGCGCATTTAGCAGTGCCGGAGTGATCAACCCTCCCTTGCGCAGTGCTATAGCAATACCCGGATTAACTGCTTCACTCATATGCAGTGAACCATCTTTCCAAAAACCGTTTAGTTCGGGAATTTCCTCAACTGCTTGTACAACGGCACGAATCAACAAAGCTGCAGGCAAGATCCGATCTTTAATACTGCGTTTGCTGTTAAGTTGTTCCAGCCACTCCAGAGCTGGTGACATGTTGATCGAGCTAGAGAGATAATAGTGAGGGATTTCTGTATTGGAGCGGCTCATGGCTTTAGCAATGGCTTGACGCATACCGTCTTCTGCAACAGGTGCTTTTCCTTTTAGAGTAGCGGCGGTTTCTACCTCACTTATGTGGATTGTCCCTTTTGCTTTGGAGCTAAGAGCATCCAGGTCCACTCCTAATTCACGGGCTTTTTTACGGGCAGCTGGTGAGATTTTGATACGCTTTTGCAGGTTTTCCTCAGGAACCTCTATCTCATCAACTGGTTCTTGTTCAAGTTCTGCTTCTGGAGATGGCTGAACAGTTTTGAAAACAGATTTCTTTTCATCTTTTAGTGGTTCTTCATTTATAGACCGAATCATTGCCAATGGTGTTCCAACATCACACTCAGTTTCGGGATCGACCATGATCTTTTCTACAATTCCCTCTTCAAAAACTTCAATCTCGATAACCCCTTTACTTGTCTCTACTTCAGCAACTACCTGACCTTTTGTGACGTGATCACCTTCTTTGACCATCCACTCCATTAAAACAGCCGATTCCATATCGGCACCCAAACTAGGCATCAAAAATTTGCTCATGATTCCTCCATCAGCCGGCGCGCCATAGCTACGATCTTCTTAGGCTGCGGAATAGCAGCATCCTCAAGATGTTTGGCATAGGGAAGGGGTACTTCAGCAGTGCAGACACGACCCATAGGTGTATCAAGTTCATAAAAAGCCTGTTCGTTGATGCGAGCCATGATCTCAGCAGAGATACTACCCGATTTCCAGCCCTCATCGACGATCATCACACGGTGCGTTTTTTTAATAGACTCCATAATACTCTCATCATCCAAAGGACGTAAAGAGCGCAGATCAATTACTTCGGCATCAATTCCCTCTTCTGCCAAAGTTTTGGCAGCTTCAAGTGCCTTTAAAAGGTTAATACCATAGGTCAAAATGGTGATATCCTTGCCTGTTCTATGCACCAAAGCTTTCCCGATAGGTAATGGTGAGGCTTTGGTGTCGAGTGCTCCTTTAGTATTATATAGCAGCGAGTTCTCAAAGATCAGAACCGGATCAGGATCTTTTAGTGCCAAACCTAGCATATCGTAAGCATCCTGCACCGTTGCCGGAGTCAGTACCTTAAGTCCCGGAATATGGCTATACCAGCCTTCGAGAGAGTGTGAATGCTGAGCCGCCAGTTGCTTGCCTCCACCTGTGGCCATACGGATCACAAGAGGAACGTTGAACTGCCCGCCAGACATATACAGCATGGTCGCAGCATTATTCATGATCTGATCCAGAGCCAGCAGGCTGAAGTTTACGGTCATGATCTCCACGATAGGTCGCATGCCGTTCATTGCGGCACCGATTCCTGCACCGGTAAAAGCTGATTCACTAAGAGGTGTATCGATGATACGCTCAGGACCAAACTCTTCTTGAAGTCCCATGCTCACGGCAAAACAGCCTCCATATCGACCGACATCCTCTCCCATTAAAAAGACCCGTTCATCTTTTTGCATCGCCTTATGGATAGCTTGGCGCAGCGCTTCACGGTAGGTAGTGTTCTCAGCCATTATGCACCTCCGCAGAATAAACAAATTTTTCCAGATCACTGATTGGTTCCAAGGTGCCATTTTCCGCAAACTCCACCGCCTCGTCCAAGATGGCTGTTATCTCATCTTCAAGCTCTTTAAGATTGATTTTAGACCATAAACCCATCGCTTCAAGCTTGTTTTGTAATACTATTAAAGGACCTTTTTTCTTCCACTCCTCCACCTCCGCTTTTTTACGGTAAAGCTCGGCATCAAACAAAGAATGGGCACGAAAACGGTAGGTAAGACACTCAATAAAAACAGGACCCTTGCCGGCGCGGATATCTGTCACTGCTTCTTCAGCTGCTTGTGCAACATCTATAACACACATCCCATCTACCTGCTTGGAATTGATCTTATAGGCAGCTGCCTTTCGAGCGATATTTGTCTCCGATTCTGAGATCTCCAGGGCAGTTCCCATGCCGTAACGATTATTTTCACAAATAAAGAGCACTGGAAGCTGCCACAAAGCGGCAAGGTTCAAAGATTCATGGAACTCCCCCTCGGCCACGGCACCGTCACCAAAAAAACAGACAGTGACCCGATTGCGTTTCATCATCTTATCTGCCAATGCCATTCCCACAGCCAGCGGTAATCCTCCTCCGACAATGGCACTACCGCCATAAAAGCGTGTTTTGGCATCAAAAAGATGCATGGAACCACCCCGTCCGCGGGAACATCCCTCTATCTTACCGAACATTTCAGCCAGAATACTCTTGGCACTGATTCCACGTGCAAGCGCTTGTCCATGTTCTCTGTAGGTAGCAAGCACAGCATCTTCTTGGTTTAATGCATGCATGATACCTACTGCTATTGCTTCTTCTCCGGTATAGAGATGCAAAAAACCTCGAATTTTTTGATTGCTATAAAGCTCTACACACTTCTCTTCAAAGCGTCGGATCAAAAGCATCTGTTGATAAAATTTACGAGCTTGGGCTAAATTCAAATCCATTATAATCTCCTCTTATTCTTCTAGTGTAGAGGTATCACCCTCCGGTAGGCCCATCTCCCGTGCTTTAAGGAGTCGGCGCATGATCTTTCCGCTTCTGGTTTTTGGCAAGTTTTTCTGGAATTCGATCTCCTTGGGTGCCACTGCAGCTCCCAGTTTCTTGCGTCCAAAGCCGATCAGTTCACGTTTAAGTGCCTCAGTAGGTTCAAAACCGGTTTTGAGAGAGACAAAGGCTTTAACCAGTTGTCCAATGAGTGGATCAGGCTTACCAATGACTCCGGCTTCTATCACTGCCGGGTGTTCCATCAGGGCACTTTCCACTTCGAAAGGGCCAACCATATGCCCTGAGGTTTTGATGATATCATCGGCACGACCGACAAACCAGAAGTAGCCATCCTCATCTTTGTTGGCCAGATCACCTGTGATGTACCAGCCTCCGACAAAGCATTTTTTGTATTTTTCCTCGTCATGAAGATATCCACGAAACATGGCAGGCCAGCCTGGCTTCAGTGCCAGGTCTCCATCTTTTCCGGGCTCAGTGACTTCGGTAACAGTGCCATCAGCGTTTTGACAGACAATCGCGGCCTCGATGCCGGGAAGCGGTCTGCCCATGGAACCCGGCTGTATATTTTGGGAGAGATAATTGGCGATTATGATCCCACCGGTCTCCGTCTGCCACCAGTTGTCATGGATCGGCATATTGAGTTTCTCTGTGCCCCAGAGCACCGCTTCAGGGTTGAGCGGTTCACCGACGCTCTGGATGAGACGCAGGTGGGAAAGATCAAAAGTTTTCAGCGGTTCGATATCAAGGCGCATCAGGCGGCGAATCGCTGTAGGAGCGGTATACCATACACTTACTTTGTGCTCCTGCAAGATACCGTACCACCGCTCGGCATTGAACTCCGCCTCGTCGATGATGTTGGTGAGACCATGAAGCCATGGGGCAATGATGCCATATGATGTGCCTGTTACCCAGCCGGGGTCAGCCGTACACCAAAAAATGTCATTCTCATGAAAGTCCAGTACGTATTGTCCCGTGGTCCAGTGGGTGTAGATGGCTTTATGTACATGGATCACCCCTTTTGGCATGCCCGTCGTACCGCTGGTGAAATGGAGCAGTGACATATCTTCGTGGTCGGTCGGCAGGATATCAAATATTTCAGAAGCCTGCTCCATCAGACGCGGCAGAGAAAGAACTCGCTCGTTCAGATCTTCTTCAGCATCGATCAGAATGACACAGCGCAGATCAGGAAGCTGTTCCAGTAAAGGTGCTATTTTTTTCTTAAAGAGTCTTTGTGTTGTCAATAGTGCTCTGGCATCGCCTCTCAGCATACGCTGCATGATGGGTTCTGGTCCGAACTGAGAAAAGAGAGGACACATGACACTACGGTTTTTCAAAATACCCATTGCGGCGATATAAAGTTCCGGGAGTCGTGTAGAGAGAGTGAAGATGCGGTCACCCTTTTCAAAGCCCAGTGTTTTGAGGACATTGGCGAATCTGGCACTCTCTTTTTTCATTTCGCTAAAGGTAAATGTTCGTTTTTCCCCATTTTGTCCCAGCCAAAGCAGGGCAGTTTTATCCGAGAGGGAACCGTTGGCATGGCGGTCAATTGCTTCATGAGCGATATTTAATCCACCTGAAGGCAATCCCTCGAACTGCCCAGCTACATCTTCCCATTTAAAGGCTTTTCGTTCTTGTTCATAGTCTGTCAGATTTGGTCGGATGTGAAAATCCTCCACTCTTTTTTTGATCCAGTTTTTTTTCACTTTGCATCCTTCAACTAGGTTATTCAGAGGGTTCAATTATAAGATAATACATATATTAAATTCCTTATCTGTCTACCGCAGCAACCTCAAATAAGAGGATGATAAATCTTATGCTACAATTTCCAAATAGGTTTAATGTTTAAAATAAGTCAAAGAGGTAATCATGATCAATGCAAAAACATGGCGACTCATCGAGACAGGGGTTGGGTCTGCAGGCTGGAATATGGCACTGGATGAGGCACTTCTGGAGGGTTATCAAGAAGGTGACTTGCCAATTTTTCGACTCTATGGATGGAAACCGGCTCTTAGTCTGGGACGATTTTCAAACGCAAGTAAAAATGTGGATATACAGAGACTTGAACAAGAGAAATTTGCTTGTATACGCCGTATGACGGGAGGGGGTGTGCTGGTGCATGGAGGAGATCTCTCTTATACGCTGATCTTGCCTCGTAAACTCTTAAGAGACAAAGGAGTGAAAGAAAGCTACCGTTATCTGTGTGGATTTCTCATCCGCCTTTATAAAAAGCTGGGTCAAAATGCCCATTTTGCCTGTGATCTACAACTTGATGGTGGAAGATCCGATATCTGTTTGGCGAATAATGAAGCTTATGACATTGTGATCGAAGGCAAAAAAATGGGTGGTAACGCCCAGCGTCATACCCGGCAGGCTTTGTTTCAGCATGGCAGCATTCCTATGAGAGTTGATGAATCATACCTCAAACCATTTTTTTTAAAGGAATCCGGATTGGAACATGCGGCAACGCTTCAGCGGCTAGGAAGAGAAGTGGTCTATGAAGATCTTGCAGGGTTACTCAGAGAGGTGTTCAGTAAAACGTTTGATGTTAATGTCGTGGCAGATACTTTACGTTTATCGGAAAAACAGCGTGCCAAGGAGCTTTTAGTGTGTAAATACAGCCAAAAGAGATGGAATATTGATGGAAAATAAAATCGTGCGTAAACCTGAATGGCTGCGCAAAAAGATCACACCGAGCACTCATAAATCGATGGAGGCACTCTTGAGTGAGGAGCGCCTCCATACGGTTTGTGAGGAGGCGATGTGCCCCAATATCAGTGAATGTTTTCGCCACAAACAGGCTACTTTCATGATCTTGGGAAATATATGTACACGTGCCTGTACTTTTTGTGCCGTCAGCAGAGGAAGACCTTTGGTGCTGGATACCCAAGAACCTGAAAATGTGGCCAAAGCAGTGCATGAACTTGGATTGCAGCATGTGGTCATTACCAGTTCTACGCGCGATGATTTGAGCGATGGTGGTGCTATGCATTTTTCCCAAACAGTACATGCCATCAAAGCTATCGATGACTCCATCGTCGTAGAACTGTTGATCCCTGATCTGCAAGAAAACGAGGCGGCACTCTCCATGGTGGCACAAAGTGGTGCCGAGATCATCGGGCACAACCTGGAGACGGTACCGCGTCTCTATCATGTACGAAAAGGAGCGGAGTATGAGCGCTCTCTTCGGGTGCTAAAGAAGCTTTCTTCTCTAAATCCCCAGATTGCGACCAAAAGCGGTATTATGCTTGGTCTGGGTGAGCGTGACAACGAGGTTGCAAGTCTCATGCAGGACCTTCTGGAGACAGGCTGCCGATACCTTAGTATCGGGCAGTATCTGGCTCCTTCACGTCACCATGAAGCAGTGGTGGAGTATGTCAATCCGGAGCGGTTTGAACAGTTGAGAAAACTCGGGATAGAGATGGGGTTTAGCTATATTAAAAGTTCGCCCTATACACGAAGCAGTTATATGGCACATGAATATTTGGAGATAACATGAAACAGTATAAAACAGTGGTAATCGGTGCAGGTCCCGGTGGGTATGAAGCGGCACTGAAGTTGGCAGAAGCAGGCGTGAAAACATTGCTGATCGATCGAAGCAAAGAGCGTATAGGCGGAACCTGTCTAAATGAGGGGTGTATTTCTGCCAAAACCTATCTCCAGAGTGCAGAATATGTTTCAAAAGCTTCCCACTTCGGTGACTGCGGTGTGACACTTGAAGTCAAAGGCTTGGACATAGCGCGTCTTGGGGAGAAAACAGAATCGTTGAAAAATGAGATCCGTTCTGGTGTAGTATGGCTGCTCGACCAGGCAGGGGTTGAGACCCTGTACGGCTCTGCACAGTTCATAGATGCCAATAGTGTTAAGGTCTCAGATGAGATGATCGGCTTTGAAAAGTGCATTATCGCAACAGGTTCAGCTGTTCGAGAAGTGCCGCTGCTGCCCCTGGATGGCAAGCACATTATTTCAAGTCGTGAAGTGTTTAAGCTAGAACACCTGCCTGCATCTATCAGTATTGTCGGAGGGGGACCGATCGGATGTGAATTTGCGACATTTTTCAGTGCTTTTGGTGTGGAGGTAACGCTGATCGTGCGTGGTTCTCAGCTACTCTCTGCAGAAGATGAAGATGTCTCTAAGGCACTGTTGCGAGCCTTTAAAAAGCGCAATATCAAAGTAATGACTTCTTCTGTTGTTAAAAAGGCTGAAGTGAACGTGGAGGGTGTGGAACTGTTTATAGAGGGAGAAGCACAAGAGTCTGTTCAGAGTGAATTGATACTGTGTGCAACTGGTCGTATTCCCTATAGTGAGGGGCTCAATCCTGAAAATGCCGGAGTAAAACGAAATGAAAAAGGCTTTATCGAGGTTAACAGATCGTTTCAGACAACACAAGATCATATCTATGCCGTAGGCGACTGCATCGACACACCGGCCTTTGCACACACAGCATCTACAGAAGCAAAGATCGCGGTGAAGAATATTGTTGATGGTGAATCATTTACCAATTCCCATATCACGCCTTCAACCATTTTTACCGATCCTGCAGTTGCAATTTGCGGCCTGAGAGAGAAGGAGGCCAAAGCGCAAGGTCGTGCCGTCGAAGTCAAAAAAGCCTTTTTCAAAGCCAATGCAAAGGCAAAGATCGAGGGAGATGATTCAGGGTTTGCGAAGATGATCGTCTGCTCTGAGAGCGGTGTGATCCTGGGCGCTTCTGTCATCGGGCTCGAAGCAACGGAGATCATCCACGAAATGGTACTGGCTATAGAGAAAAAACTCACGGCTAAAGAACTCAAAGAGATGATCCATGCACATCCTACTATATCGGAGATCATAGGATATCTATAGATACTTTTGAAGTTTTACAATCGTCAGAGCTTGCACTCCAGTAAAAATTATTGGTCACCTGTTGATTTTAAAAATCAAGTATTACGAAATGGAATAGGTACTTAATATTTTCTGATTCTGTGTCCTGAATAGTGTTGACAGATCAGACAGCTGTCCCTATTTTGTTCTCGCCATCATCCATTTATTTAAGGCTCAACTCAACCTTGATGATTCTCTCAGGCATATACTTTGCCGTAAAGCCCAGTCTCTCACTTATCTTGAGCATCCCTATGTTATCTGGCAGAACCATACCATATATCTTGGTCAAGCCCTTCTCATGTCCTATCCCTATAAGCATATCTACCAGTTTATAACCGAGCCCCTTTTTCTGATAATCGTCATGCACTACAACGGCATATTCTCCTTTTTTAAAATTAGGATCGATAATCAGTCTTCCTATTCCGATGATCTTTCTGTGACCATTTGTCTTTAACTCGGTCACAATGGCCATCTCCCTGTCATAATCTATGTTACAAAACCTTGTCAGCATCTGATGGCTTATATTATTTATGACTTGGAAGAACCGGCACCTTGATGCTTCTTCAGACAAGCTTTGCAGCATCTCACGCTCTAGCGGTTCATCTTCAGGCCGGATCGGCCTCAGTAAAACCTCTGTTCCGTCGGACATTTTCCAGGAAATTATGTACTTTGTTGGATAAGGTGTGATGACAAGATGAGGATAGGGAGATGTACAATCAACATAATTTTTGTCGATAATGATCCTGGCATCAAGTGCGCAGGATCTTCCCTTGGATATTGCAATAGGGTTAATATCTATCTCCCCTATCTCTGGAAAATCAACGATCAAGTTTGAAAAGCTGACAATTATCTGCTCCAGCTGAGCCATGTCAGCGGGAGTCTTTCCTCTGAATCCTTGAATAATATTGTATGCTTTTGTTTCTTCCATCAGTCTTCTGGCTAGCATCTGGTTAAGTGGTGGAAGTGCGATAGAGAAGTCTTTGAACACTTCTGCTTTTGTTCCTCCCGTGCCGAAAAGAATTGCCATACCAAAGTCCTTATCCCTTTTTGCACCGAGAATGATCTCATAATCCACCTTCTCAATCATCTTTTCGACTGCCACACCTGTAATTTTTGCATTAGGATAAGCATCCTTCGCCCTGCTCATCATCGTACAATATACTTCCCTTAATTTAATTTCTGAATCTATCCCGGTTATTACTCCGCCAATATCACTTTTATGTGTGATCTGCGGAGAAGATAT
>Ga0209013_10006055_pt1 | contig 10316 bp, 11 predicted proteins | sample Cruoilmetagenom2_FD_187291 | JGI IMG/M metagenome (GOLD analysis project Ga0209013, IMG submission 187291) | Oil polluted marine microbial communities from Coal Oil Point, Santa Barbara, California, USA - Sample 2 (SPAdes) (version 2) | ecosystem: Environmental > Aquatic > Marine > Oil seeps ...
GTTCTTAATTTATTCTTGCTAAGAGTTTGGAAAATTTCTCTCCAACGATCTAAATCAAACATAGTAATTGATTATTTTTTTACTAAATTTTTTACATTTTCATCACTCACAATCAAGCCATCTTTTAATCGTACAATTCTTTCCGTTTCTTCTGCGATATCTTCTTCATGCGTAATTACTACAATAGTCATTCCCTCTTTATGAATATCTTTTAGCAAATCCATTACTTGTTTAGATGTTACTGAATCTAATGCTCCAGTAGGTTCATCTGCTAAAACTACTTTTGGATTTGTAACCAGAGCCCGAGCAATTGCTACACGTTGTTTTTGTCCACCAGAAAGTTCGCTAGGTAAGTGGTTCGCCCATTCCGTTAAACCAACTTTTTCTAGGTATTCCATAGCTATTTTTTGTCGTTCTTTTCTTCCAACTCCTTTATAATACAAAGGAAGAGCTACATTCTCTACAGCATTTTTATAGGTGATTAAGTTAAAAGATTGAAATACAAAACCTAAAAATTTATTTCTTAAAATTGCTGCCTCTTTTTCATCTAATTTTTCAATAAATTGCCCGTTTAAGTGATATTCACCTTCATCATAATTATCTAAAAGACCAACTATATTTAATAAGGTAGATTTACCTGAACCAGAAGACCCCATAATAGAAACAAATTCACCCTCTTTAATATGAAGATCAAGTCCTTTTAATACATGAAGAGATTCTTTACCCATGGGGTAAGATTTATGCAAATTTTTTAGCTTTATCATTTACTTATTTTGTTTAGGAAAAAATTCTTAGTTACTATTTTACTTTTAAAAAATAATCAAATTGCATAATTTAGCTTTATGAAATTATCAAATAAAAAACCAATTATTCTATTTGATGGTATTTGCAATTTATGCAATGGTTCGGTACAATTTATAATAAAACATGACCTCAAAAAACAATTTTTATTTGCTTCCTTACAATCAGACGCCGCTGCTAAACTTTTGTTACATTTAAATAATAAAAATATTGAATTAAATTCTTTACTATTAATAGAAGAAAAAACAATCTATGAAAAATCGGATGCGGTATTAAGAATTGCGAGACAATTAAATCCTATATGGAATGCTTTTTATGTGTTTAAAATATTGCCAAAAGGATTCAGAGATGTAGTTTATGATCGTATAGCAAAAAATAGATATAAGTGGTTTGGAAAGAAGGATACATGTATGTTTGAAATTATGGAACACAAAAATAGGTTTATCAATAATTAGATAAACCTATTTTCAAAAACTCCCCTTTTTTTAAAATTTTATATTTTGGATATGGCGTTCCAAAAAATAAAATGCATTTAATCCCCTAAGTTCTTGTTATTAAATTTTCTTGTGTATATAATGGAATCTTTATACGAGTTTTAGCCCAAGCCAAAACCATTTGAGATCCATATTTTTTATCAACAAATCCAATCGAGAAATTCTCAAGCATTTTACCATTGCTTGCAGGCACCTCTATTTTGGCAATATTATATTTCGGATTGTAAAAAAAAGCTCCGTAGGTATCTGTAGCACCATTAAGTATAATGGTCCAGTAGTTTTCATTTGGAATCGTATACAAGGCATAAGTTCCAGCTTTAACATATTTATTACCAAACATAACATCATTGTAAAATTTAATTTCTGTAGCTTCATTACTACCAGTTCTCCAAATTTCTCCGAATGGTATCTGGGTTCCAAAAACCACTTGATCTTTAGCTCCAGGTCTTCCGTAGATTACCTTTATCTTTGGTTTAGCTTCTTTGTTTAATCTATGATAAACTATATCATGTGGATTATAATCTAATTTACTAAATGACTGTGCGTTTATTTTGTTTACCGCAAAAAGTAATGAAGTAATAACTGCTATAATTGCAACGGTTTTATAATTTTTCATTTTATTAAATTTTAAATTAAACAATGCTGAATTTGGTTGATTTAATAGTTTTATTCGAATCTAATTTACTATGGAAATTGCTTCTTTGTCTTTATCCATTATGGATATGTCAGAAGTGATTACGAAATCAGAAGTATATACTTTTAACGTATAATTACCATCCTCTAGTTTTGATTTATCTATCTCACAAATTTTTCCTGAATTATCAGACTTATGTACCAATTCATGATTCGCCAATTCTAGTATTTCGTACTTATAAAAATTATCTGCAGATGTTAATTTTAATATATTCGAATTTGAGGTCTCAATAATTGTTATAGCCTCTTCACCATTTGGGAATGTAGTTATATATTTAGTTACCTTTTCTGGTTCAATCTTATTCGATTGAGCAAAACTTGTTAAACTTATCAAAGTAAATGCGATTAAGATTATTGAATTTTTCATGATTTTCTATTTTTTTGTGTTTTATTTATTATTTTAGTTTACTGCTGTGATTGATTTGTTTTCATCCATATTTGAAATTGTTATATCAGAAGTGATGACAAAATCCGAGGTATAAACTTTTAAGGTGTAATTACCATCTTCAAGTTTTGACTTATCGATATCACAAATTTTACCTTTATTTCCAGAGCTATGTACCAATTCATGATTGTCACTTTCTAAAATTTCATATTTGTAAAAATTGTCTGCTGATGATAATTTTAAATTATTGGAATTTGAATTCTCTGTTACCGTAATAGCCTCGTCACCATTAGGAAAAGTTGTTACAAATTTTGTAATTCTGTCTGGTTGTGAAGTGCTATTTTGTGCAAATCCGGTTAAACTTATTAAGGTAATAGCGATAATTAAGATTGTATTTTTCATAATATTTGTTTTAAATTAATTTATTATTTCTTGTTTCCGATAGGAATCGATATATATTTTAGGGAAGATAACTTTTACTCAATTTTTTAATTAATTATACTAAGCTGATGTATTCATCATGTCTTGTAAACCCGGTTTTACAGTATAATTAATTGCATAGTTGTTGTAAGTAAAAGCATCTTGTACAATTCGATATTCAAAAGTTTTAGATTTTGTTTTATTATGAACAAATTCATGAGAATTAGTATTCACTTTTAAAGTGTTTTTAAAATCTCTTGGACTTATTAATACCTGATCAATTTTTACAATATCAACATGGTTACCCATTTTGATAGTAATGCTTTTTTCAGAATTTGATTTGTTTAATTTTTGCGAACTATCATTCTGTTGGGCAAACCCTATTAACCCAACGAAACTTAAACATAGTACTAAAGTTATCTTTTTCATAATTGAAAATTTTTAAGTTATACATTTAGAATTCATTATGAATTCAGTTTAGTGTGAGAAAATTGTAGATGGTAAGAAAAAATATATTTTAAAATGGTAGTTAAAGAATTTTACTTTATAAATATTCGAAATAAGATTTATAATTATCCGGAAAGAATCTTATTTAATAATATTTGTAAAAAATAAAAGTAAAATTTATACCATATAAAAAATTTAATTTGTTAAATACATTTTGTTAAAGAAGCAATCCGAGTTTTACTTCAGATTTACACTTCAAATGTAATGAGTAATTACTGTATTAAACAATAGATAAAATTGGGAATTTTGAAAATACCTATTTATAGGGATATAAGTTAAAATACAATGAATTTCAATTAAAATATTACATAACTATCAGAAAATAAGATATATAACATTAATTTAAATTGTTTTATTTTAAGAAGTATAAAGATTATTTTATTGAAAAATAATTATAAATAAAAAATAAATAGATAATTTGATGAGGGAATTAGGGATAAAGTAAATGGCAAAAAATGAGTACTTAACTTATAATTTTTAATGATAATTTGAAAATGAAAACCAGAGAAAAAAATCGAAAAAATATATTAATTGAATAGATATATGACTTAAAAAATTAATTTTTATAGCCATTATATATTAATACAATAACATTTTATCACTAATTCATAAATAGAATGATGAAAATTTGTAAGTGAAATGTGATAGAAAATTATTTGTAAAAGAGATTTATTTTTCTTTTTTACCTTTTGAGTTATATTTTTGCTTATTTAACTCATCTTGCAATTCACGCCTTACTTTTTGTTCTCTTTCTAGAGCTACAGCTTTATACTGATCAAATTCTTCCTCAGTTTCGGCTAGTAATTCATTTGCTTGTTTCGTAATCGTATTACTCGATTTAAACCTAAAAATAAAAAATGCAAGTAAGCCCAGTAATCCAAATATAATTGACCATAAAATAGTGTTGTAAGCACCTTTAGTCATTGAAATACCTAAAAACTTAATATTGTCTTTTTCTTTAGATACAGAAGTTAAATTATCGTTGGTAGTTTTTAAATTAGTTTTTAAGCTATTTATTTCACTTGCTTGAACATCAACAGTTTGTTTAGTTTCATTTAAACTTTTTTTCAAAGTTTTTAAAGAGTCCAAAACATTACCTTTTATTTTTTGATAAAAAACCTTTTTAACAACTTTGTACTCTTGATAAGAACCTGATTTTTTGTATAAATAATTAAACTGATTTTCAATTGTTCCATTATTTAAAGACTGTTTAGGTGTATCATCTTTTGTTTCTTGTGCGTAGGTTTCAAAAGATAAAAAAATAAAAAAAGATACAAAAAAAATAAATTTTATAAATTTCATGCTAATTGTTATTTGTTAATTAAATTATAACTGTTTAATTCATTAAAAATTGTGTTATTATTATTTTTTCTAGCAATTTGTTTATACGGTTTTTAAACCTCTCCTATTTTATTTAAAATGTAAGATTAAGCATTTAAAATTAGAATAAATATAACTTTTTTGCAAAATTATTTTAAAACTTCTCTTAATATACTTATTGGGTGTTTTGCGATACGGTTTGTACCATCATATATTTGATGTCGGCAACTGGTTCCAGCGGCTATTATTTCTGTTTCTTTTTCTGTATTTCTAATTTTTGGAAATAAAGTGTCTTCACCAACTTGCATACTTAATTTATAGTGTTCTTTTTCATAACCAAAAGAACCTGCCATTCCGCAACATCCTGAATTAATAATGGTTACATTAAAATTTTCAGGAAGATTTAGCATTACAAATGATGCGTTTATATTTGAGAGCGATTTTTGATGACAATGACCATGTATCTTTAGGGTTTTTAAATTTTCATTGAAAGATGAAGAAGTAATATTTCCATTTTTAATTTCATTTTCAAAGAATTCTTCAATTGTAAAACTATTTTTTGATATTTTTAATGCAGACTCTTTATCGTCAGCCAATCGAATATATTCATCTCTAAAACTTAAAATTGTAGATGGTTCTATTCCAATCAAAGGTGTATTTTGATCAATCAGATCTTTAAAATGATTTACATTAAAATTTGCTTTATCCTTTGCTTCATCTAACAATCCTTTTGAAATAAAACTTCTACCACTTTCTTCATGCTCTGTTATTATAACTGCATATCCCAAAGTAGTTAATACTTCTAGAACATCAATTCCAATATTTACATCGTAAAAATTGGTATATTCATCCATAAACAAATAGACTTTACCTTTACTTTTATTTCTATTTTTGAATTTGTTTTTATTCTTTTTGTACCATTTAAAAAAAGTCTTATTTGCTAATTTTGGAATACTCCGTTTTGGAGCAATACCAACAGCTTTTTTGGCAATTGGAGTATTTAATAAAGCATTGGTCAGCCAGGGTGTTATACTCCCTAGTTTATTCCACTTAACATTATCTGCAAACATTTTTGTTCTAAACGAAATACCATTAACCTTTTGGTATTGATATAAAAACTCAGCTTTCAAAGCAGCAACATCAACATTACTAGGGCATTCACTAGCACAAGCTTTACAACTCAAACAAAGATCAAACACTTGCTTTAATTCCTTATGATCAAATTTATTTGGTTGATCACTATTGGTTAAAAATTCTCTTAAAGCGTTTGCCCTTGCCCTGGTGGTGTCTTTTTCATCGTTGGAGGCTCTAAAACTAGGACACATTGTTCCTCCAGCAGAAACTGATTTTCTACAATCACCAGATCCATTACATTTTTCTGCAGCTCTTAAAATTCCTTCAGAATCTGAAAAATCTTGAATTGTATCTATTACTGGTTCTTTACGGTCAATTTCGTAACGTAAAGATTCATCCATGGGGTAGGGGTCAATAATTTTTCCTTTATTAAAAATATTATTAGGATCAAATGTGTATTTTATTTTTTTAAGCAATTCAAAATTTTTCTCTCCTAACATTAATGGTAAAAACTCTGATCTCACAATTCCATCTCCATGCTCACCACTCATAGAACCATTATATTTTTTAACCAGTTTTGCAACATCAGTAGTAATGGTTCTAAAAAGATTTACATCCGTTTCTTTTTTTAAATTAAGAATAGGTCTTAAATGTAATTCTCCAGCACCAGCATGTGCATAATAAACAGCATTTTGATTGTAATCTTTCATCATTGCGGTAAACTCTGCTATGTAATTTGGTAAATCGTTTACTTCAACAGCTGTATCTTCAATACAAGCTACAGCTTTTTTATCACCAACTATATTACCCAACAAGCCTAAACCAGCAGCCCTCAAATTAATTGCTTTTTTAATATCATCACCAAAAAGTTTAGGATATGAATATCCAAATTTATTCGATTGAAGATCTTTTATTAAATCATCTGCCAATTTTTCAACTTCATTTTCAGAATCAGCAGATACTTCTAACATTAAAATTGCCTCCGGGTCACCGTTTATAAAAAATCTATTTTTAATTTGACTACGATTGCTCTTTGTACAATCCAATATTGTTTTGTCCATTAATTCACACATATATAAGTTGTGCTTCATGGCAATAACAACGGCCTCTAAACTTTCTTGAATACTATTAAAGTGAGCAGCAATTAAAATGCTATTTTTAGGAGGTAAGTCATCCAGTTTTAGGGTAATATCTGTAGTGAATGCTAAGGTACCCTCGCTACCACATAATAATTTTCCTAGATTTATTTTGCTTTTAGAATTTGAAAAAACTTGAGAATCGATCAAAACATCTACAGCATAACCATTGTTTCTTCTGTGGATTTTCTTTTTAGGGAATTCCTTTAAAATTTCTTCTTGAGTTTCAGGTTTTGATAATTCTGAAAAAATAGTTTTATAAATTTTGTTTTCTAATGAGTTACCATTCATCTTTTGTTGAAAACTCTCTTTGTCAAGCGAATCAAACAATACTTCAGTACCATCAGAAAGAACGGTGTTCATTGAAATAACTTTATCACGAGTAACTCCATATTGAATAGAAGTTGAACCAGATGAATTGTTTCCAACCATACCGCCCATCATACATCTATTTGTAGTTGAAGTATTTGGTCCGAAAAACAATCCGTAGGGTTTTAAAAAGTCATTTAATTCATCTCGAACAACACCCGATTGTACCGTTACTGTTTTATTTTTTTCATCAAATGCTAAAATTTTAGTAAAGTTCTTTGAAACATCAACTACTATTCCTTCACCAACACATTGACCTGCTAATGAAGTTCCGGCAGTTCTCGGAATTAGTGATATATTTTCATCATTTGCAAACTGAATAAGACTTTTGATATCCTTTTTACTCTTTGGATAACAAACAGCTATGGGTATTTTTCTGTATACGGATGCATCCGTAGCATAAATACTTTTATGTAAATTATCGAAATGGATTTCTCCTTCAAGTTGACTCGCTAATGTTTGGAGTTGTAAACTAATAGACATATTAAAATTATATAATTAGATATAGACTTTTATTAGGAAACTTTAGCTCCATTTAAAGCAATTTTTTGTGATTGTAAAAGTACAACATCTTTCCCATTTTGAATACCCAAAATCAAGCATTCACTCATAAAATTGGCTATTTGTTTTGGTTTAAAATTGATAATTGACAAAACCTGTTTCTTTAATAAATCATCTTTAGAATATAAACTTGTTATTTGAGCACTTGAATTTTTGATACCTAATTCACCAAAATCAATTTTAATTTTATACGCAGGAACTTTTGCATTTGGAAAAGGTTCTACACTAATAATTGTACCAATTCTAATATCTAATTTTTGAAAATCTTCAAATGAGATAAGTTCTTTTATCATCTTTTAGTAATTTTGAAAGATAAATTTATAAAAATTATGTCACGTACACCATCAAATATGCTTCCATTGGGAACCATTGCACCAAAATTTGAATTATTTGATACCAAATCACAAAATATAGTATCTCTTGAAGAATTAATAGGTGAAAAGGCAACTGTAATTTTCTTTATTTGCAACCATTGCCCTTTTGTTATTCATGTAAATGATGAATTGGTGAATATTGCAAATGATTTTGAATCAAAAGGAATTTCATTTATTGCAATTTCATCAAATGATATTGAAAATTACCCACAAGATGCACCTGATTTAATGAAAAAAGTTGCGCAAGAATGTAATTATCCATTTCCTTATTTGTATGATGAGAAACAAGAAACCGCGAAGTCATATGATGCTGCTTGTACACCGGATACGTATGTGTTTGATCAAGATTTAAAATTGGTTTATAGAGGTCAAATAGATGATTCAAGACCAGGAAATGGAATACCTGTAACGGGGTATGATTTACGTATATCTTTAAATAATTTATTGGAAGGAAAAATGATTTCAAAAGATCAAAAGCCTAGTATTGGATGTAATATTAAATGGAAAGCATAAAAAAATCCTTTCAAAATTTTGAAAGGATTTTAGTTCAATATTTTTTTTGAAACCTACTTTACATCCATTAATTCAACATCAAAGATCAAAGTTGCATTTGGTGGAATTACTCCTCCAGCACCTTGACTACCATAGGCTAAATCTGATGGTATCACTAATCTTGCTTTATCACCAACTTTTAAAAGTTGTAAACCTTCATCCCATCCTTTGATAACTTGACCTATTCCAACTTGAAAATCAATAGGTTGCTTACGTTGGTACGATGAATCAAAAACTGTTCCGTCAATTAATTGACCTTTGTAATGAACAGAGATATTATTGCCTTTTTCAGCTTTTTTACCAGAACCATTTTGTAGGATTTGGTATCGTAAACCAGAATCGGTTTTTTCAAAACCAGCAGCAATTTTGTCTAGTTCTACGTCCATTTTCTTTTTAGCTTCCGCTATTTTTTTTTCTCTTTCACCTTCAAAAGATCGGAATGATTCTATTGCATTAAAATTCTCTGCATCTTCACCAACTCTAACAATTTCAACCGATTCAATTGTATCATCTTGAACTATCGAATCAATCACATCTTGACCTTCAATTACATTTCCAAACACCGTATGTTTGTTGTCCAACCATGGGGTTTCAACATGAGTAATAAAAAATTGACTTCCATTTGTGCCGGGTCCAGAATTTGCCATAGATAAAACACCAGGTTTATCATGCTTTAAATCTGGGTGAAATTCATCTTCAAAACTATATCCTGGGTTTCCAGTTCCAGTTCCTTGTGGGCAACCTCCTTGAACCATGAAATTATCAATAACTCTATGAAACTTTAATCCATCATAGTATTTTGTTCCTTGTGGTTTAGCTGAATTTTCTAAATTTCCTTCTGCTAAAGCAACAAAATTACCAACCGTTGCTGGTGTTTTTTCAAACTCTAAATTTATTAGAATATCACCTTTTGAGGTTTTAATTTTCGCGTATAATCCGTTATTCATTTTTTATTTTTTTAAAAGAAATGCAAATATACTTCAATAAAATAAACTTTCAATTTAATCGTTATATAATAATATACTATGAAAAAAAAAGCCATGAAAAAAATAACTTTATTATCAGCACTTTTTTTTGCAGTGATCACAATGAATGCTCAACTTCAAGAAGAAGGATTTTCAAATTCAACAATTCCTACAGGATGGACAGCGAGTAACGCTACAAGTGGATGCGCTTGGAGTTTTGGATATTCTGGTGAAATGCCTAATAGCGGTACACCAGGATCGATGTTTCCTACAGGAGCAGCCTTTTTTGACGATGGAATTTGTGGTGCATTAAGTAATGATTTAGCCACTTTAACTAGTCCAGTTATTGATATGTCAAGTATATCAAATTCGGCTATAGAAGTTGTGTATAATTTACAAGTTTTCGCTGGTAAGGGTATTTTTAAAATAGAAGCTTTTGATGGAACAGCTTGGCAAGAAATTTTTTTTCAAGATGAAGACTCACCTAGAAATACTGGTGGAAATGAAACGATAAGTCTTGATGTTTCTCCTTATTTAAATAGTGCTTTTCAGGTTCGTTTTGTATATCATGACGAAGGTTTACAAGCATGGGGATTAGCTATTGATAATTTTAAACTAATAAATTCTTCCGTGGCAAGTATTGATGATTTGGTAGAATTAGGTTT
>Ga0209013_10006058_pt1 | contig 10314 bp, 5 predicted proteins | sample Cruoilmetagenom2_FD_187291 | JGI IMG/M metagenome (GOLD analysis project Ga0209013, IMG submission 187291) | Oil polluted marine microbial communities from Coal Oil Point, Santa Barbara, California, USA - Sample 2 (SPAdes) (version 2) | ecosystem: Environmental > Aquatic > Marine > Oil seeps ...
GGGCGCGGAGTCGTACTTGACAGTACGTCGAGCACCCCGAAGCGAGAAAACACCGCTGGGTGTGGTGCATCGCCGGCCGTAGCTGGAAGCTGGTGAGAAATGCAGGCTAAGCTCAAGCCAGGGATGAAAATTTGGCGCTTCCGCCTCGAGAAACAACTCGCCAGGGGCGGTATGGGATCGGTGTGGGCGGCTCGGGACGAGCGTCTCGATCGCGAGGTGGCCCTCAAGCTCCTGCCCCACGTACTGGTCAACGAGCCCTCAGCGGAGCGACGATTTGACCGCGAGGCGCGGGCGATGGCACGTCTGCAGCACCCCAACGTGGTCGGGATCTTCGATGTCGGCACGTTCGACCCCGGGGTCGGCGAAGAGCTGCCCTACCTGGTGATGGAGCTGATTCGCGGCCGCTCGCTCAACGATCTCCTCGAGGATGGGCCGATGCCGCCGCGGCTGGCGGCGCGGGTCGTCGAACAGGTGGCCCTGGCGCTTGCCGCGGCGCACGCGGTCGGTGTGATCCACCGTGATCTCAAGCCGTCGAACGTGATGGTCGGCGACGGCGGCCACGTCACCGTGCTCGACTTCGGTCTCGCCCGCCTCGCCCATCGCAGCGGCGAGACCCCGATCGAGACCTTGACCTCGCCCGGAATGGTTCTGGGATCCTGCCCCTACATGGCGCCCGAGCAGGCTCTCGGCAAGGAGGTGACGGCATCCTCGGATGTCTTCTCGTGTGGCGCCGTGCTGTATGAGACACTCTCAGGTAAACGCGCGTTTGACGGGCCGACCCCAATGAGGGTGCTGCAGGCGGTGGTGCAGTCCGACTACCGGCCGCTCGCCGATGTTGCTCCGGAGACGCCTCAGGATCTGATCGCGGTGGTGCAACGTTGCCTCGAAAAGGACCCGAACCGGCGCTACCGGTCGAGCGTTGATCTCGCGCGCGATCTGGCGATCTTCCAGGGCACCGACGAGGTGAGCCTGGCGGAGGCGCCGACGGTCGCGATAAGCTCGGCCAAGCTCCAGGCGGTGACGGTACGCCGGCGCCAGCTCGCCCTGCGGGTGGCCGGAATCGCCGCCGCCGCAGTCGTTGCCGGACTCGTGATCGGCGGGTTGTTGGGTCGCATCGGCGAGGAACCGCTGCGTCCTGATCCGGGACGTTGGGGCGTCAACGCCCTTCTCGACACCGTCGGTACGTTGAACGACCCGGCATGGAACCCGGCAGGCGACGAGGTCGTGGTGGCGTGGAATCAGATTGGGCGCAGTGAGGTGATCGCCGTCGATGCCGCGACCGGTTTGACCCGCACCCTTCTGACAGGATCGGCCGCCGAAGCGTTGAGCCTGCCGCAGTACTCTCCGGATGGCAAGGCGTTGTTGGTGGAGGTGGTGGTTGCCGGCGAGCCATCGCTGCGGGTCGTGCCGGCGGTGGGTGGTCAGGCGACGGCGGAGGTGATCAGGGCGGGTGGCGGCAGCTGGCTTGATTCCAACACCTTTGTGTTCACGCGCGAAGATGAGGCTGGAAGCTCCAGTCTCTACCAGTACTCCCTGAACCGGCGAGAGGCGACGAGGGTTCGGGACGCCGACGCCGGGCACTCGTGGTGCGGTGCGGAGGTTCGGCCTGGTGGAGGGTTCGCCATGCTGGCGGGCCCGAGTGGTGTGGCCGACAGCGTCTATGTTGTCCGGGACTTTTCGTCGCCGTTGCAGACCTGGCTGGCGCCCGAGAAACAGGTCTTCGGCGTCGGTTGGGCGCTCTCCGGCCGCTCCCTGGTGGCATCGGTCGACGGCCGGCTGATGCGAATCACCGAGGATGAAAGCGCCCCGTTGATTCCCCGATTGGATCGTCTGTGGTATCCGGCGCTGTCTCCGAGCGGAGAGCGATTGGCGGTGGTGCGCCGCAACACCACCAACGATCTGGTCGCGGTGGATCCGGACGGCAACGGGTGGAGCTGCCTCCTGTGCGGGGTGGCGGAGAGCGGTTGGGGGAGTGTTGGTGACGGTGGTCTGGTGGCCTACCGGCGCTACGTCGCCGGCAACGCGGTGATATATCTGCGCGAGCCGTCCGGCGTGGAAACGCCTCTGACCCATCCGCTGGAGGACGCCTCGTGCCCGTCGATCTCACCGGATGGTGGCCGGGTCGCGTATCTCGCGCACGATCCGGGCATGGGGACCGAGCTCAAGGTGGTGGCCCGGGCCGGCGGACAGCCGGTGACCCTGGCCTCGGGGGTGGAGGCATCGGAGTATCCGAGCTGGTCGCCGGATGGTCGGTTCCTGGCCTTTGCGGCGGGCTCACCGGTCAAGGCGTGGGTGGTCTCCGCGGCCGGCGGCGAACCCCGTGAGCTGACGCCGGACGGAGGGGACTATCCGCGTTGGAGTCCGAAAGGGGATGTCGTCGCCTACTCGGTGTGGACGCAGGACACCGATCCCGCCCAGGGGGCGTGGGTGGTGCCCGCGGCCGGGGGAGCGCCGCACAAGATCGGTCGCGAACCGACGCGGATGGTGTGGTCGGCCGACGGCCGATTGTTGTGGCAGCTGCGGCGTTCGAACGACGAGGTGGAGCTGTGGGAGGTGGATGCCGGAGTTTGGAGATGGCGCCGTCGAGCGGTTCTCGATCTCGGTCGGCCGGCGGCTTCACATCAAGAGCATCTGCCGCTGACGGTCAATCGGGAGACCGGAGAGCTGGTCATGAACCGTCGAACGAGGATGAGCCGTTTGCTCGTCTTCGACGGTCTCGATCCCGATCGGTGGTAGCCAGGTTGAGGATTTTGACAATCTCGCAACTGTCCTTCTTTCAATATCTTGCAGGTTGACTGTGGGAGCCGATCGTGCTCTGATGGACGGGCGGGTCGATGGATCGGCCCGAGTGTTCCAGATTGTTACTGGAGTGTCGTTCTTGATCACGCATTGAGACGGTGATAGATTCGTCGCACGCCGGAGCGTCCAACAGGATCGAACCGGAGAAACGGAGGAAATCGATGAGAAAGCAAGCTCTTTGGATGGCCCTTGCGGTGGCTGTGGTCGTACTGGTGCCCATCAGCGCACAGGCCCAGGATCATGCCTACGCGGGCGCCGCCAAGTGCAAGATGTGCCACAAGGTTCAGTATGCGTCGTGGGAAACGACCGGCCACGCCAAGGCGACCGACGTCGCCAAGGCATCGACCGATCGTGAGTTCTCGGCCGACTGTCTGAAGTGTCACGCGACCAACGCCAGCGAGGACATACCGGGCGTGCAATGCGAGGCGTGCCACGGCGCCGGCGCAGACTTCAAGAAGATGAGCATCATGAAGGACGTCGAGGCGGCAAAAGCCAACGGGCTCATTATTCCGAGCCAGGACACCTGCAACGGCTGCCATACCGGTGACGATCACTCCAAGAACGTCGTGCTGGCCGACAACATCAACAACAAGGATGCGATCCACGAGTTCAAGAATCCCCCGGGCGAATAGGGGAGGGCTTTCAGAGTTCGTTACAGCGCGGCTTCGGCCGCGCTTTTTTTCGCCCAAACGCCAGACGGCTGTGCGGGAGGACGGCTATGCGGGAGGACGGCTAGACGGCACACCGGCTTGACATTATCGAAGCAAAGACCAAACGTATTTGCCGTAAAGCCGTAAAGCCGTAAAGCCGTAAAGCCGTAAAGCCGTAAAGCCGTAAAGCCGTAAAGCCGTAAAGCCCCTCCGAATTTGGCATCATCCTGCGGCGGGTGTATCGTTCCAAAACGCGATAGGAGGACGATGCCCACTCACGATCCAAAGGCCGCCATCTCACTCGACGAGGCGCGAACGCGCGCCGGCTTCAATGCCTTCCCGGAACCCGGCGAGGGGGGCTGCCTCGGTGGTGTCGGTCTCGAGCCCGAGTTCTTCCCGATCCTCCACGACTCGAATGGCCGGCCGCAGGGGCGGCTCATGCTTACCCATCCGGGTGGGACCGGTGTGCTCGAGGTCGTCGATGCTCTGGCGCGATCCGACGATCAGATCGAACCCCGCGACAGCCGCCCACCGGACGCAGTCGAGTATCCCCTGCTGAGCGGTGGGCGCCTCACCTTCGAGCCCGGTGGTCAGGTGGAGCACTCGACCGCGGTCCACGCTAATGTCACGGACGCGCTGGCGGACATCGACGATGTTATGGGTCGGTTGCGGCTAGCCTACAATCGCCACGACGTCGACCTCGCCGCCATCGGCATCGATATCTGGAATGATGTCGAAACCGTCCCGCAACAGCTTCGCGCAGGCCGGTACACGGCGCAGGCAGCCTATTACCGCCAGCGCGGCCACTGGGGCGCGATCATGATGCGGCACACCGCCAGCCTGCAGATCAATCTCGACCTCGGTCCGGAGGAAGTGTGGCAGGAGCGCTGGTTGCTGGCCAACCTGGCGAGCCCCCTGATGACCGCCACCTTCGCGTGCAGCCCCGGTCTCGGTGCGGTGTGTACCAGGGCGCGGGCCTGGCAGGAGCTCGATCCGACCCGCAGCGGCTTTCCGCGGCTGCTGGTGGAGGGCCCGGGCGACGACCCGCACACCGAGTGGGGGCAGGCGGCTCTGGAGGCGGATGTGATGATCTACCGGGTCTCGGAGGAGCACTTCGAGCCGGGGTGCCTCAACTGCAACTTCGAAAAATGGATCCTCAATGGTCACCCGCGGTGGGGGTGGCCGACCGCCGCCGACCTCGATTACCACCTCACGACGCTCTTTTTCGAGGTCCGGCCCCGCGGTTTTCTCGAGCTGCGGGCCGGTGAGGCGCTCCCGGACCAGTGGCGCGCGGTCCCAGTGGCGTTGATGGCGGCGCTGCTGTATGAGGACCGTGCGCGGGCGGCGGCTCTCAATCTGCTCGCCGAGTGCCGGTCGACGCTTCCCGAGCTGTGGCGCCGGGCGGCCATCGACGGCGTCCGCGATCCCGGGCTCCGCGATCTCGCGTGCCGGCTGTGGGAGATCGGGCTCGAGGGGGCGAAGGCTCTCCCGATCGGATATGTGGGCTACGAGGCGCTGACCTCGATCGAGGACTACCTCGAGCACTTCACAGCCCGCGGCCGCATGCCGGCCGACGATCTCCTGGATCTCAATGCCGAGGACCCGGCGAAAGCGTTGGAGTGGGCGAGTAGTTGAGGGTTGGAATTTCGGATTTCGGATTTCGGATTTCGAATTTTCCTCCCCCCTCCCTCCCTCTCCAACATCGGGCATCGTGGGTTTTCGGAAGAAACCGCAGATCACGCAGATCAACGCAGATGAATGTATTTGTGTGGATCTGCGCTCATCTGCGTCTATCTGCGGTTTTGCTCTTGTGTGGTTGGGGAAAATTCAAAACTCAAAACTGGAACCGCTATGCTCGTTTTGTTCAGAGGAGGCATGCCGATGCTTTTTGATTCCGAGATCGATCGAGAGGTCCGTGCGGGGATCCCGCTGACCGAGACCGGACCCTGGCAAGCGCTCGAAGCTCACTACCGCGATATCCGCGACGACCACGTGCGCGAGCTCTTCGCCGCTGATCCCGACCGCTTCGCGCGTTTCTCGCTCGAGCTTGAGGGCCTGCTCTTCGACTACTCCAAGAACCGCATCGACCAGACCACCATCCGGTTGCTGTGTGGGCTCGCGCGGGCGAGCGGGGTGGGGGAGGCCGCCCACGCCATGTACTCCGGCGAAAAGATCAACTGGACGGAAAACCGTGCGGTGCTCCACGTCGCTCTCCGCAATCGGGCGAACACGCCGATTCTGGTCGATGGAGAGGATGTGATGCCGCGGGTCAACGCGGTGCTCGAGAAGATGCGCGATTTCTCCGAGGCGGTACGGTCCGGCGACTGGCGGGGATTCACCGGCCGTGCGATCACATCGGTCGTCAACATCGGTATTGGCGGCTCGGATCTCGGGCCGGCCATGATCTGCGAGGCGCTCACCCCCTACTGCGACGGCCCGGGGGTTCGTTTCATTTCCAATGTCGACGCGACCGACTTTGTCGAGAAGACCCGCGGCCTCGATCCCGCCCAGACCCTGTTCGTGATCGCCTCCAAGACCTTCACCACCTCCGAGACCATGACCAACGCCCACACCGCCCGCCGCTGGCTGGTCGATGCGCTCGGCGATGAGGCGGCAGTCGCTCGGCACTTCGTCGCCCTGTCGACCAATCGCGAGGCGGTTGAGGATTTTGGGATCGATCCCGAGAGTATGTTCGAGTTCTGGGATTGGGTCGGCGGCCGCTACTCGAGCTGGTCGGCGATCGGTCTCACGGTCGCGCTGGCAGTTGGATTCGATCGCTTCGTCGAGCTTCTCGAGGGCGCCCACGTGGTCGACCGGCACTTTATCAAGGCGCCGTTCGAGGAGAACATCCCGGTTCTCATGGCCATGCTCGGCATCTGGTATCGGAACTTCTTCGGCGCATCGACCAAGGCGGTGCTGCCCTACGATCAATACCTGAGCCGTTTTCCGGCCTATCTCCAGCAGAGCGACATGGAGTCGAACGGCAAGTCGATCGACCGCGACGGCCGCCGGGTGGACCACGCGACCGGGCCGGTGGTGTGGGGCGAGCCGGGCACCAACGGCCAGCACGCCTTTTACCAGCTCATCCACCAGGGCGCCGAGCTCGTCCCCTGCGACTTCATCGGCGTCATCAACTCCCACAACCCGATCGGCGATCACCAGCAAAAGCTGGTGGCCAACTGCTTCGCCCAGACCGAGGCCCTGATGCGGGGCCGGAACGCGGATGAGGTCGAGACCGAGCTTCGCCTCCGGGAGCTCGACGACGAGACGATCCGGGAGCTCCTCCCGCACAAGGTCTTCACCGGCAACCGCCCGACCAACACCATCCTCCTCGATCGCGTGACGCCCCGCTCGCTGGGCATGCTGATCGCGCTGTATGAGCACGAGATCTTCGTCCAGGGCGTGGTATGGCGGATCAACAGCTTCGACCAGTGGGGGGTCGAGCTGGGCAAGGTGCTGGCCGGAAACATCCTCGGCGAAGAGAAGGAATTGCTGGCGGGCGAGAAGGTGGATCTCGACCACCACGACAGCTCGACCCGGGCGCTGATCGAGCGCTTCATCACACGTCAGGATCCGAGCTAAACCACAGAGGCACAGAGCGCACAGAGAAAAACACAGAGCCGACCACACTCGGAGAAACCGCAGATCACGCAGATAAACGCAGATCATCGCAATGGCTGGGGTGGCGTCACTCTGCTCACTGGGTGAGCGGATACCATCTATCAGTCCAGTTTTTCACCGCAAAGACGCGAAGGACGCAAAGAGATTGTCGCTGACGTGAGGCGGCAGTGCCGGACCTGGCGGCGGAACAGTCGGCGATCCGATGATCGCCGGCCGGTGAGAAGCGCGTCAACTCCGGACGCAAGCGTCCGTCGTCGCCGTACTTCCCACCGGCCGACGCGCCCGGGGCGCGTCGGTTCCGCCTCGCTTCCATCAGACCGGGAGACGTCTTCCTCCCAACCATGAAATAAAGGGGAGGAGTGGCGAGGTCTGCGCTTCGAGCGCAGGCCGCTGGACCGGATCATTGCGACGAACGCTCGCGTTCGGAGCGATGATCCGGTCTGGCGGTCCTCGGCCGTCGTTCGACGACGGTTGGGACCTCGCCACGTGCTCGAGTCTCGCGTGAAACCATCTGCGTCTATCTGCGTGATCTGCGGTTAACTGCGATGGGTGGGCGGCTCTGTGTTTCTCTGTGCCCTCTGTGCCTCTGTGGTGATTCGATCGTCCAAGGTAGAATGCGGGCTCCCGTTCAGGGGCAGGAGGATCCATGACTTTGATTCGTGTGGCGCACTCTCCGGACTCGGACGACGCCTTCATGTTCTACGCCCTCGCCAAGGGCCTCATCGACACCGGCGAGCTGCGTTTCGAGCATGTTCTGAAGGACATTGAGACCCTCAACCGGGAGGCGTTCGAGGGCACGTACGAGGTGACGGCGGTCTCGATCCACGCCTATGCCCACCTCGACGACCGCTACGCCCTCCTCGGATCGGGGGCCTCGATGGGTGACGGCTACGGACCGGTGCTCATAGCCCGCGAACCGATCCCACCGGAGGAGCTCGCGGCCAAGAAGATCGCGATTCCGGGCCGCCTGACCTCGGCCGCGCTGGCGCTCAAGATGTGGAACCCATCACTGCAGACCGTGACCTATGCCTTCGACGAAATTATGCCTGCGGTGCGCTCCGGCGAGATCGACGCCGGCGTCGTGATCCACGAGGGCCAGCTGACCTGGGAGGATGAGGGCTTTTCGAAGATCGTCGATCTTGGCGTGTGGTGGGCCGAAGAGACCGGAGGCATGCCCCTTCCCCTCGGCGGCAACGTCATCCGGCGCGACCTCGGCGAGGAGCGGTGCGCCCGCGGCGCTGCCCTCCTCAAGGAGTCAATCCAGTACTCCCTCGACCACCGGGAAGCCGCGCTCGATTATGCCCTCGACTACGGCCGTGGCCTCGATCGCGACAAGGCCGACCGCTTTGTCGGCATGTACGTCAACGAGCTCACCATCGATTACGGTGAACGGGGCAGGAGAGCACTGAGGGACTTCCTCGACCGCGCGGCCAACGAGCGCCTCATTCCAAAGGTGCCTCGGCTCGATTTTTTGTAGGCTTGGGGCTTGAGGCTTGAGGCGTGGGGCGTGGTAACGGGCGTCACGTCGAGGGAGGGATCCGGAGTGCTTGCCCTTGACAGGGGTGTGAGGGGGGTGGGAATCTTGGAGCTGGAACTGCGATTCAGATCGGTCACTGGGAAGGCGGGAGCGGGCCATGCTGCTACCGAGGGCTGAGAATCGGCGATCATCGAGACGACAGGGAAGGCGAGGTTGGCGTACCGGACGGGTGGCGCTGAACGCAGCTCTCACCGTGCTCGTGGGGGTGGTATGGGTAGCGCCCGCGCGTGGCGGCGAGCCGCCGGGCGGCCCGGGCGCCCTGACCGTAAGTGAAGAGGGGGGGGGCAGTTAGCTCTGCCCCCACGGTGGCCTTCGCCACTCAGGGCAAGAGAATCGGTCCCTCCGGTACGGGCGGGTCGTCACCAGCTCGCCGGGCGGCGGACTCGCGCACGGCCCTCCGGTTCGTACCCCCGCCGCCCGGGTTTGTCACGAACAGCGGTCGAGTATCTGCTGTGATGCAAGCGCCCGAGGCGGTGGATCTGACGACCATCGAGTCGATTGTCAAGACCTGGGTGGAGGCATCCAAGAGCTGGGAACTGCAGATCGCCTGGAGCGGGGGGACGGCGCCCTACTCGGTGGTGAAGAGCACGACGCCGAGCTTCGAGTGGAGGGTCGAGACAATCGGCAAGGAGATCTCGGGCAACGAAATATCCGATCTGGTGGCCAAGGACATCGTCGACAACCTGTTCTTCAACGTCACGGACCCGTCGGTGATCAGCCCGGCGGTGGAGGGGTTGGGCTACGAGCCCGAGCCGTCGCCTGGGCCGCCGAGCTTCGACTTTCCGTTCGCGTGGGGGTGGTGGGGATCGGAAATACAGTTCAACGCAACCTACCTCGACCCAATCGCGCCGGCAAACCTGTCGTTTTTCAACCGGCAGGCGGCGAAGGCGTTCGAGACCGACACCCCCAGCGGGTCGGCTTACTCGACCTGGGCGAAGTTCACGATTCCATGGGATGCGCGCAGCAGCATCCCGGCGACCATCCGGGCTCACGAGAGAATGAGCCCGGGCAGCTCCTTCGTGTTGGTGACGCCGAACCTGAATCCGAGCTTCACGAACATCCACGGCGTGGTGTGGGCGCCGCAGGCGCAGCCACAACCGGGGAATGTGTGGGTCGCGGCCGACAACCTGGTGGCGATGGTGGAGCTGTTCCGGGGCGCGCCGACGAGCACGCCGAAGGTGACGGACATTGCAAAGCCCTACATCTCGCGGGTGAGCGACGGCGGGATCCTGGTGGTGGTGGACGGGACGCCCCCTCCCCCGGCGGTCGCAACGGTGTACCAGGTCGACGTCACCAATGGCGACAAGACCCCATTTGCGCAGACCCATGACGACGACTTCACGCGGGACATCCAGCCGGTAGGCATCGCGCTCAGCCCGGACGGGCAGACCTGCTACATAGCGGACGGGCCGAGCGGCAAGGTGGTGAAGATCCCCGCGGGCGCAGGGCCGGGTTCGGCGACCATCAAGGATGCGTGGGGCGGCAAGAGCAACTTCGTCTTTGCCGATGCGGCGGCGATCGACGTCGACCTGAGCGGGCAGGTGCTGGTGGTCGACAACGGTGACGGGTCCGTGTGGCGGCTCGTGGACGAGGACACGGCGGAGGACACCCTGGAAGACTTCGGGGCGGGAATTCACGTCCTGGCGGTCGACCGCGAGCTGAGCACAACGGTTCTGGCGCGGTACATGGTCACCCAGGCGCCGGCGG
>Ga0209013_10006059_pt1 | contig 10313 bp, 10 predicted proteins | sample Cruoilmetagenom2_FD_187291 | JGI IMG/M metagenome (GOLD analysis project Ga0209013, IMG submission 187291) | Oil polluted marine microbial communities from Coal Oil Point, Santa Barbara, California, USA - Sample 2 (SPAdes) (version 2) | ecosystem: Environmental > Aquatic > Marine > Oil seeps ...
ATAAAATAACCAAAAGCATGCAAAAAACAATTGATGAAACCAATTACAGACGAGAAAAACAAATTACCTATAATACTGAAAATAATATCACACCAAAAGCCATAAACAAAAGTTTAAATAACGCATTAAATAAAAACTCTGTGAGTTCTTACTATTATGAATTAGAAGCACTAAAAGCAGCTGAACCCGAAAGTGAATACTTAACAAAATCTGAATTAGAAAAGAAAATCCGTGAAAAACGTAAAATGATGGAAAAAGCGGCAAAAGCTTTAGACTTTATAATAGCTGCAAAACTTAGAGATGAAATAAAAAATTATCAAAATAAACTTGAAATTCTGAATTCTGAAGCTTAGAAACTAATTATACTGTACTTTAAATATATCTATAAGCACATCTGGTGGAACAATATTATTTGGAAAACTTTCCATCAAGTACAATACTTTACTAATAGACTCATGACCTAAGCCCATACGTAAACCAAAATTATATAACTTTGTAACTTCTTTTGTGGTTTTTTCATTATCTATGTTCATCAATAACACCAAACGGTGAAATTGAACGATGCGCTCACTATGCGTATTTAAATTCGTGTAATGAACAGGATACTCAATAAGATATTCAAAATCTTCGCGAGAAATTTCTAATTGTTTAGCAACTCCTAACAAAAAATTATACTCTATTATTTTGATGTCTTTTTCAGTCGTTGCAAAAGCAATCATTTCGGAAAGAAGACTTAGTTTTTCAACTCTGTTTACCATCGTAAAAGGGAATTAATTAATTGTTATAAAGTTACATATAATACTTATTTTATAATCGGTAGAATAATGTAACTTATCGAAAAACATAGAGTAATTGGTCGGTGTTATTAAACTTTTATCATTTACCAAAATGCATTTAGTCGATAAAATAAAATGTAATATACTAATTATCAATATTTTATCCTAAATAAAAAATAGATTATTGATCTGAAACATAGAATTCTAATAACACGTTTAGTGAGATTTTTATTTCAAATTTTATTTGAATTTAAACTACTCCTATATTAATTATATGATACAAGAGAAAATATGTATCTTGAAATCTTCAAATTTATAAATAAATAAATGACAAATAACGATATACTTAAAAAGCTACGTGTAGCATTAAAGCTCCGTGATGATGATATTATAAAAATATTAAGCCTTGTTGACTTTAGAATATCTAAAAGTGAGCTTAGTGCTTTTTTTAGACGTGAAGACCATCCAAATTATATGGAATGTGGAGATCAAATTTTACGTAATTTTCTAAATGGATTAGTAATTCATTTAAGAGGCCCGAGGCCTAAAAAAGAAAAAAAATAGATAAAAAAAAAAGCTTCTAAAATATTAGAAGCTTTTTATATAGCAATTCTTAAATTTATTCATCTAACGTAAGTCTAATAGGCACAACAAATGTTCTATGCTCAGGCACTAAATAGTTAGAAAATTTGTTATAATTCAATCTAGTTTTAATAAAATCTTCAAGTTCCATACTTTCAGAATCTATATGCAAAACAATAATTTCTTTGTCTTGATTAAATGTTATAGTAACAAGTGCTTTAATATCTTGTTCTATTTTGAAACTTGGAGATTTTAAAAGTTTCTTGATTTCTTTTGTCATACTGTTAATTTCAGTAGTTGTTGGTTCAGTACTTGCAGAAAGTACACTGCTAAACGTAATCGCTACGATTAACAAAATTGTTTTGAATGTTTTCATAATTATTTGATTTTTAATTGATATATATAAATAGACTATTAAAAATCAAGATATTACAGTAAATCGTCACAATTAACTTATGATTAACGCTCTTTTATATGAAATTAACATATTGATTAACAAATAATCACAAAACGTATTAAAAAAATAAGATTAATGCATAAAAAAAGCAATATGTTTAAATATTGCTTTTTTTGCGTTAAGTATGTTTGAATTATTAAACTAAAACTTCTTGTACTTTATCTGCAGCTTCTTGAAACTCAACTGCACTTTTAACATCTAAACCTGAACTGTCAATTAATTCTTTAGCTATATCAGCATTTGTCCCTTGTAATCGGACAATAATTGGCACATTAATAGTACCCATATTTTTATAAGCATCAATAACACCTTGAGCAACACGATCACAACGAACAATTCCTCCAAAAATATTTATTAAAATAGCTTTTACAGCAGGATCTTTTAAAATAATTCTAAAAGCGGCTTCAACTCGTGCTGCATCAGCAGTACCTCCAACATCTAAGAAATTAGCTGGTTCTCCACCTGCTTGTTTTATCAAATCCATAGTTGCCATTGCCAAACCAGCTCCATTAACCATACATCCAACATTACCATCTAAATCAACATAATTTAAACCTAATGCACCTGCTTCAACTTCAGTTTCATTTTCTTCACGTAAATCACGTAATTCCAAATAATCTTTATGTCTATAAAGTGCATTATCATCTATCGTAACTTTAGCATCTACAGCCATTATTTTATTATCACTTGTCTTTAAAACAGGATTAATTTCAAATAAAGACGAATCAGATTTCACATAAGCTGTATAAAGATTTGATACAAATTTAGTCATTTCTTTAAAAGCCAATCCTGACAAACCTAAATTGAAAGCTATGCGACGAGCTTGAAAAGGTAATAAACCAGTCGATGGGTCTATCTCTTCATTAAAGATTAAATGAGGAGTTTCTTCAGCAACTTTTTCTATATCCATTCCGCCTTCAGTAGAATACATAATCATATTACGACTAGTACCTCGATTTAATAAAACAGACATATAAAACTCACTTGTTTCACTTTCACCCGGATAATAAACATCTTCAGCAACTAAAACTTGATGTACTCTCTTTCCTTGAGCAGAAGTTTGTGGAGTAATCAAATCCATACCAATAATTTGACCTGCAATGGTTTCAACTTCTTGCAAATTCTTTGCAAGTTTAACACCTCCACCTTTACCACGTCCACCAGCATGAACTTGAGCTTTAATTACATGCCAGCTTGTTCCAGTGTCTTCAGTTAATTTTTTTGCTGCTTCTACGGCTTCTTGTGCACTATGAGCAACGATTCCTCTTTGGATACGTACACCAAAACTGTTTAATATATCTTTTCCTTGATATTCGTGTAAATTCATAAGTTAAAACATAAATTTTTAGAGAGACAAAAGTAAACAACCAAACCGTTTTAACCAATAAATTTTTACTATTGTTATTTACAATATTTAAGATAAGTTACAGATTTTATGTTTGTGATTTTGTAAGTAAATTATTATATTTATCTTTTCCCTCAAGTCTTTTTAATAATTAATAGCCAAAAGTTATAAAAAGACAATTATGCTACATCATTTAAGTAAACTTCTTTTGATACTCTTAATATCAAAAACATACAATATTTACCTCTCTTTTATTATTTCTTTAAATTCAAATTACAATTGAGATTTGAAATATGTAAACTAATAATTTGCTCCGACTCCTTTCTGGAATTCACCAACCATCAAAACACTAAAACACTAAAACATGGAGTTAAGAAAAACACTAATCATTGCTATTCTTTTAAGTATTTCAGGCCTAATATTATGGGAACTCTATTGGCGATCTCAAGGTTATTATCCTACTTTAAATGATGAAAAAGCACTTTGGGCACTACATAGAGCTGATGTAGAAATTGCGACTAAAAATGATGTTGTTATACTTGGCGCATCTAGGTCATATTTTGATATTCAATTAAATGAATGGAAAAAAGAAACAGGAAAAGCTCCAATACAATTATCATCTACTGGGTCTTCTCCTTTACCTACATTTCATGATATCGTAAATACTACTGATTTTATAGGCACAATTATAGTTGGCGTTACTCCTGGTCTATTCTTTTCAACAACATATCCTGAAGCGTTTCCTTGGAAAAGACCACAATCAAAGGTAGATTTTTATAAAAAAAGAACTTACGCACAACGCCTTAATTATCAATTATCAATTCCTTTACAGAAAAGTCTTGTATTTATGTCTGCAGATGAAGAGGAATGGACAGATGATATCGATTTAAAGTCCTTATTAAGACAGATTAAAATTGGGAATAGATCTGGTGAAATAATTCAGCCGCCATTCTACTCTTTTGGTGATGTTACGACCGATAGAAACATGAGTATGACTCAACTTACATCTACAGATACAACATTTGCTAATACCATAACTAAAGTTTGGAGTTTTTTTGGTAAAGGAGCACCTCCTCCAGACAAAGATGCTACCATTGCCTTTTTTATGGAAGATGTAAAAAAATTCAAAGATAAAGGTGGAAACCTAATCCTTTTAAGATGTCCATCTAGTGGAGGCGCTAGAATTGGAGAAAATCATGGGTTACCTAGAGCAGAGTTTTGGGATGATTTGGTTAAACAAGCACAAGTAAAAGCCTATCATTTTGAAGATTATGAGCAATTTAAAAATCTTAAATGCCCTGAATGGTCACATTTATCGGAAGAAGATGCAAAATATTTTACTACAGAACTTACTAAAATTATGATTAATGATAACGCATTAACAAGCTTAAAAAATAACTAAGCATGCACTTAAAAAAACCATTAATCATTGCTCTAATTATTAGTATAATTAGTCTAACAGCTTGGGAATTATATTGGCGTACGAAACCAGACTATTATAAAGCTTATTTAGAAGACAGCAAATATTTATGGTCAGAACAAAGAGCAATGGTTGATACTGCAACCTCTGATGATATAATTCTTCTTGGCGCATCAAGAAGTGGATATAATTTAAACACGCATATTTGGAAAGAAACACAAGGTTTAATACCGATAAACCTTTCTGTTAATGGGCAAAATCCAGGTTCGTTTTTTGATGATATTGTTAATAACACATCTTTTAATGGAACCATAATAATTAGTGTTACACCTGTGGCTTGGTTTTGGCCTAAAAGCTCTTGGCATAAAGGCAAACAATGGATTAATCATTACTACAATCAAACCTATGCACATAAACTTGGTCATTTCCTTTCAAAACCACTTCAACGTAATTTAGTGATGCTAACTAAAACAGCTAGCTATAACGATTTGGATTTAAAATCACTCATTAATCAAATAGAACTAGAAGAAAGAGTATCAACTAATATTGCTGGTGGTATTAAGCTTATTAGTTTTGGTTATAATGATGAGCAAAGAAACCTGTATATGTACCCAAGAATGACATCTGCTCTTCATTTTCAAAAAGAAATCACTAATGAGTGGGATAGAATTTTAATAAATGTCCCTGATTATGAAGACATAAAAGACAGTATACCAAGTACAATTAATACATATAAAAATCTTATAGATAAGTTTAAATCTAGAGGTGGTAACATTGTATTTATTCGTCATAAATCTGAAAAAGGATGGGATAAATACGCACAAAAAGTATTTCCAGATGACAAAGTATGGAACAAATTTATTGAAACAGTAAAATGTCCATCTTACCATTATGAAGATTACAAATTTATGTCAAAATATAAATTACCTGATTGGTCGCATATGAATGCAGATGATGCAAAAACCTATACTAATGATATGGTTAACCAATTAATTAAAGATAAACACATTAAAAAAACAACTAACTAACTCACTAACCATGCTATTTAACTCATTAAGTTTCGTGTTATTTTTTTGTATAGTATTAGTTTTATATTATTCAAAATTATTCAATTGGACCAATAAAAAAAGGATGCTACTTATAGCAAGTTATGTATTCTATGGTATGTGGAATCCTCCATTAGTCATCCTGCTTTGGATTTCTACAATGGTCGATTGGACAGCTGGAAAACGATTAGCTGCTGAAGAAAATCAACGCAAACGAAAAATGTGGTTGCTCTTAAGTATGTGTGTCAATCTTGGCTTTTTAGCATTATTCAAATATGGTGACTTTCTCTTAGAAAATTTCGTGACAATTGTAAATGCTATAGGTATCGATTTTCAAGCAAGGCCAATGGATATTATTTTACCAATGGGAATTTCATTTTATACATTTCAAACTATGTCATACACAATAGATATGTATAAACGAAAAATAGAACCTGCCAGAACATTTTTAGATTTCGCTTTATATGTAACTTTCTTTCCTCAGTTAGTCGCTGGCCCTATTGTTAGAGCAAAAGATTTAATCACACAGTTTTACGAGCCAAAAAAAGCAACGATGAACCAATTTGTTTGGGGATTATTTTTGTTGACTATTGGGTTATTCTTAAAAGTAGTTATGGCAGATACCTTACTATCAGGAACTGCTGATAATGTGTTTAGCTCCGACAAATTATTACATGGTATTGATGCTTGGGTTGGTACATTAGCCTTTTCTGGACAAATATTCTTTGACTTTGCTGGCTATTCTACATGTGCTATTGGTATTGCATTAATGTTAGGTATTATTTTACCAGATAACTTTAGATATCCTTATGCATCCTTAGGTTTTTCAGATTTATGGGATAGATGGCATATTTCTTTGTCTAGTTGGTTAAGAGATTATTTATATATCCCTTTAGGTGGAAATCGCCATGGTATAACAAGAATGTATGTCGCCTTGATGATTACCATGTTATTAGGTGGTTTATGGCATGGAGCAGCTTGGACATTTATGGTTTGGGGCGGATTACATGGTACTTACTTGATATTAGAGAAATTACAAAAACAATATTTACCATTTAAAATCACCAAATGGAATGGCATTTTTTTAGCATTCATCACTTTTTCATGTGTTAATATTACTTGGGTGTTTTTTAGAGCAAGAAAATTTGAAACCGCTTGGAATATGATTAAATCTATGTTTTATATGCAAACTGATGGTGAAAAAATCTTACAGTCATTTGACATCATTAAAGTATGTGTAGTTATTGGCATTTTATTTTTATGTCACTGGATTATGAGAAACACTTCTATGAAAGAAGTCTCTTTAAAAACATCTCCTTGGGTTTTAGGAATTATTTGGGCTGTACTATTTTTCTTAATTGTAATAGCTCAAGGCAGTGGAGAACAATTTATATATTTTCAATTTTAAAACTTAAATAAATAACCAACTAAATATTTTATTATGAAATTTTCTATTAAAAAAAACATCATCACTTTTCTCATTCTTGTCTTATTTTCAAGTTGTAATAACCCTAACAAACAAGTGGAGGACAATATTAAAATGTACACAACGACTTGGGATGAAATTATTAATAACGGAAACTTAGACTATTTTAATGTAGACAGTTTTGATAAAAATATCATCATTCATATGAGTCCAGAAAATGTAGTTGGTATTGATGCTACTAAAGATTTTTACAATAATTACCTCACAGGGTTTTCAGAGATTGAATTCACAATGAAAAGTGTATTTGGTCAAGGTGACAAACTTGTTAAACACTGGAATTTTAAAGGCAAACATACAGGCGATTTTTTCGGTATTCCTGCTACTGGCAATTCAGTAGATTTAAATGGCAACACCTTGGTTAAAATGAAAAACGGAAAGATAGCTGAAGAGCAAGATTTTATGGATAACATGTTGTTTATGACTCAATTAGGACTAGTATCGTCACCTAATAATTTAAGTATTATTGAGAAACTATATAGTGATTTTGCTACTGGTGACATTCCTGCTATTGGTAAAGTTATGGATTCAAAAATCATATGGAATGAAGCTGAAAATTTTCCGCTTGCTGATGGGAATCCATATATAGGTTTTGATGCTATTTTAGAAGGTGTATTTGGTCGTATTGGTGCAGAATGGGAATATTGGAATCTTGATGATTTAAATTATAACACTATGGATAACAACAAAATTCTAGTTACTGGACGTTATCAAGCTAAATATAAAAAAAATGGTGAAATCATAAATTTACAAATGGCTCATCTTTGGAGCTTAAAAAACGAAAAAGTTATTGAATTTCAACAATTCGCTGATACAAAAGCAATAGCGGATGCTATGAATAAATAATTTATTCATAATACAATTAAACCCATCTATACATGCAACAAGTAAAATCAAAAAGAATAGAATCCATTGACATCTTAAGAGGAGTCGTTATGATAATCATGGCACTAGATCATGTGAGAGATTATTTTCATTATGGTTCCTTTTTTACAGATCCAACTAATCTTGAAACCACTACCCCTTTCTTATTTTTCACACGTTTTATAACTCATTATTGTGCACCAGTATTTGTCTTTTTAGCTGGTACTTCTGCTTTTTTATATGGAAGTAAAAAAACAAAAACAGAGCTTTTTAAATTTTTATTTACTCGTGGTTTATGGCTCATTCTTCTAGAAATAGTAATCAATAATTTAATTTGGACTTTTGATTTTACATATAGTTCTATTTTTCTGCAAGTCATTTGGGCTATTGGACTAAGTATGGTCATATTGTCTTTTCTAATCTATTTACCAAAAAAAATAATGCTTGTTTTTGGAATTGTTTTAGTTGCTGGACATAATTTATTAGATGGAATTTTGATGCAAGGCACGAGTTTGAAATCTATTGTTTGGTACATATTACACCAACAGAATATGATCCCTGTTGGTCAAAATGGTAATGCTATTGGTTTTTGGTATCCAATAATTCCTTGGATTGGTTTAATAACACTTGGGTATTGTTTTGGAAGGCTTTATACAAAAGGTTTTAATATTGAGATTAGAAAAAAATGGCTGTTAATTATAGGATTTGGTTCTATAGCATTATTCTTTATTTTAAGAGGTATTAATATCTATGGTGATTTAGTCCCTTGGAGCACACAAAAAGATTTGACTTATACCATATTGTCTTTCTTTAATGTTTCAAAATACCCACCATCATTAGACTATTTACTCATTACGATAGGTCCTGCTTTATTGTTTTTATATGGTATTGAAACGATTAAAAATAAACTTACAGATTTCTTCTTAGTCTTTGGGAGAGTGCCATTGTTTTATTACTTCATACATGTATTAGTAATCCATGTATTTGCAATTATTGGTATGCTCATTTTTGGCGGTAATTGGCAAGACATGATTATAACATCTGAAGGTTTTACGAATGAAAAATTAGCTACTTATGGATACTCTTTATTTGTAGTATATTTAGTTTGGATTGGGATAATTTTTCTACTCTATCCTTTTTGTAAAAAATACATGATTTATAAAGCAAACAACAAAGGTAAATGGTGGTTAAGTTATTTATAAAAAATAAAACTAATTCTTGAACAAGAAATACAATAGTTAAACTTAGTTTAAATAACCCAAAATCATACTCATTAATATTAATTTGCAGTAAATTAGTAACAAATGAGCGGGTTAGACATAGTCATGATAATTGCAATCATCCTTTTCGCAAGATTAGGTGTTCGATTAGTTTCAGCATATCTAAAAATGAAGAAAGAGCAAAATGAAGACTAATTATTAGATTTTTTCATCGACTCTTTGCATAGCATTAAACTATACTTTAAATTAGTAAAAACAATAAAGAAGAATGAACTCATTAAAACTTACTCTTACTGTAATTTCATTTATATGTATAAACCCTTTTAGCTTTTCTCAAGTAACCGATGGTCCACAGACTATTGGATACAAAGAAGTTCAATTAACAAAAGACAAATTTGATAATAGATATTCTAGCTACAATAAAAGTGGAGATCGCATTGTTTTCGAATCTAATCGTGATGGTCACTGGCAAATTTACACTATGGATATTGATGGTAACGACCAAAAAAGAATAATTAATAGTTCCTCTACTGATCGCAGACCTTCTTGGCACCCAACTAAACCCATTATTTTATTTGAATCTAACAGAACTGGAACTTATGAATTATATACTCTTGATTTAACTACAGATGAGATTACTAAAGTTCCTATGGATGTTAAAGGCAATAAACATTTTGCACAATTCGCACCAAATGGCAGTCAAATTGTATTTAGCCTAAAAGAAAGCTCTAAAGACTCTGATATTTTCATCACCTATTTTAAAAGACAGAAAACAAAAAAATATATTGATAATAAATTCACAAATTTATATGCACATTATTCTCCTAAAGGTGATAATATTGCTTTCTTTTCTAACAAAAATGTACAAGGTGAAACCGATATTATTTATGTTTTTAATATTATAACCAAAAGTAGATCTCGACTATCTTATTTTGTTGATCAAAGTTCACATCCTGTCTGGTCCAACAAAAGAGGAGAAATTGTTTATGTTGCTTCTATAAAAGGTGATGACAATGAAATTTACATTATGAAAATTTAGTTGTGATTAAATCATAAGTTGAACGACCGTATCAGTTGTCATAAACTGGGTGCACTGCTTATGTCTTGACTACGCAATAAA
>Ga0209013_10006060_pt1 | contig 10312 bp, 7 predicted proteins | sample Cruoilmetagenom2_FD_187291 | JGI IMG/M metagenome (GOLD analysis project Ga0209013, IMG submission 187291) | Oil polluted marine microbial communities from Coal Oil Point, Santa Barbara, California, USA - Sample 2 (SPAdes) (version 2) | ecosystem: Environmental > Aquatic > Marine > Oil seeps ...
GTCCCTTCGATGATGCTGAAATGCTCGATGGCCAGCGTAGCATTCTCCTTTGCGCCTTCGGGAGCCTCTTCAGCCGGCTGCGATGGCGAACACATTGTCAATCCTATTGCCACTGCAACCAGAATCAGAGAGACCGCGACCACCCTGAGTACTGTAATCCGCCTCTTGCCAAAGAACTTGCTTGTCATTGCCATCTTTCTCCTCTCTTTGACTTGCTCTTGGGATCGGCTTACAAATACAGCAATCGACGTTCAGAGTCGTGCTGTCGTTGCAGCGGCGACCTGTGTCTTCTTCCGTCTGAAGCGCCTTCAATTGTACACAATGAGTGGATGCTTGTCAACCCCGCTTATTTCTTCATGCTGACTTGGAGAAGCTGCGGGCTTCACTCGACTCCTGCTGCGAAGCAACAAGGCAGAGCCCCCATCAAACCGGGTACCACACTGTTGGCGTTAGGCATTCCCCCTTTCAGAGCACCGCTGCGCATTGAGAACGAAACAGACCTGCTCCTACTGCCACACCAGCCCCTTGATTCTAAGCCTCTGGCAGCGTTCCACAATCACGACATTGTCAGTCCTCTTTTCTGGCGCCCAGCCACACGATAGCGACGACCATGGCAACTACCGCGGCAGCGACCGCGGCAACGACGATGCCTATCACCTGCCGAGATGGCAGCATCTCGCCAGCCATATCCTTGGCCACGGCCGCGGCGAACTCGGCTTCGGTGGGCGGTACGTATTCGACATCCGTGCCCTCTGCTTCGGCCACCATGCGAGCCTGCAGGGCATTGTTCAGCGACTCCAGGCCTTGCTGGATCATGCTCTTGCTGGCGGTGTCGATCAACCGCTGGCCGACGCTGGCAAGCCTGCCGCCGACCTGCATGTCGCCCTGGTACTGCATGAGGGTCTTGCCATCGTCCTGCTCGAACAACTGCACATGCCCGGTTCCATTGCCAAAGCCAGGTGCACCCCGGCCATCCACCGCCAAGGTATAGCTCTCAGGCGGTACCTCGTCCGAGACGATGATCCTGCCATCAAAGACTCCGGCCACAGGGCCGATCCGGACGTGCATATTGCCTACGTACTCGTTCTCGCCAACCTGTTCCAGGCTCTGAGTACCGGGCAGCGCGGTGGCCAGCACCTCCGGGTCCCGCACCAACTCCCAAACGGCCTCTCGCGGGCCATCAAAAACATACTCACCTTCCAGCTTCATGGCTAGCTATCCTCCTCTTTCCAGTCGTGGGACGCCATGCGGACAAACGGCCATCACTCGCGCCCCTCAGATTTCACGCATCGCGTTGATGAACCAATTCGAACAGCCGATTGGGGCTCAGCGGCATCTCAAGCACTTCCAAACCATAGTCGGACAGCGCATCCTCAATTGCTTGGGCAAAAGCGGACGGCACCGGGATGGTGCCTCCTTCGCCCACACCCTTACTGCCAAGGGGGTTCAGCGGCGAAGGGGTCACCTCGTGTCCAATCTCGACTCGCGGGATCTCGGTGGCCGTTGGGATCAGATAATCGGCCAGCGAGGCGTTGAGTAGCTGACCATTTTCATCGTAGATGAGCTGCTCATAGTAAGAGTTGGCAATGCCCAAGGCCACACCCCCGTGAATCTGGCCATCCACGATCAAGGGGTTGAGCACAGTACCACAGTCTTCAACGGTCACGTAGCGCTTGATCTCGATCATCATCGTCTCTGGATCGACCTCGAGGATCAGGGCGTGGGCGCCGTTGGCCACAGCACCGTACTGGGGGCCAAAGTAGTCAGTAGACTCCAGTCCAGGTTCGGTGCCCGGCTCAACCGCACCGCGCAGGGGATTGGCCATCACCGCCAGTTCACCGAGACCGACGGACTGGTCCGGCAGGCCGGCCACCCGCACCAAACCATCCACCAACTCCAGCTCCTCCTCGGGCGTGTCGAGGACCTTGCTGGCCAGGGCGAGGACCTTCTTCCGGACGGACGCCGCCGCCGCGTTGATGGCATTGCCAGCGACCACAGCCCCGCGGCTGGCAAAGGTACCCGTTCCCCAGTGGAATTCGGACGTATCGCCCGTCACCACACGCACGTCGCGCGGGCTCACGCCCAACTGGTCGGCCACGATCTGGGCAAAGGAGGTAAAATGGCCCTGCCCCTGTGTGCCAACGCCGGTGGCGACGCTCACCCGGCCGTCGGTCTCGACGGTCACCCGCGCACCCTCGTAAGGCCCGACGCCTGTCGTTTCGACAAAAGGCACAATGCCCAGGCCCACGTGCTTGCCCTCGGCCCGGAGCCGAGGCTGCTCCTCTTTGAGGAATTCTTCGTAGCCGATCATGGCCGCTGCTTTTTCCAGCGTGGCTGCATAGTTCCCACTGTCATAGATCAGCGGAGCAAAAGCCTGGTCAATGATCTTGTGCTCGTAGGGGAAGGCATCGGGTGGGATGAGGTTCTTTTTCCGGATCTCCAGCCGGTCCATGCCCAGCTCTTTGGCAGCGAGATCCAGCAATCGCTCCGCCAGGAAGATACCCTGTGGCCGGCCAGCTCCGCGCACCGGCGTGACGATGGTCTTGTTGGTAAAGACAACCTTGAGGTCCGAGTAGTAGTTAGGGATATCGTAGGCTCCCATGGAGTGACTCTGCGTATTGAGCGGGATCGTCAGGCCATACGGATTGTAGGCGCCCGTATCGTGAACAAAGTCGTGGCGGATGCCCAGGACGCGCCCCTCTTTGGTGACCGCTATCTCAGCATGGTGGACCTGGCCGCGTTCCTGAGTTGTCGCGAAAAAGTTTTCCCGGCGGTCTTCGATCCACTTGATAGGGCGGCCCAGTTGCATCGTGGCCCAGGTCAGGACAACTTCCTCCGGATAGTACAACATGATCTTGGGGCCAAAGCCACCACCGACAAAGGGGGCGATGACCCGCACCTGGGGCGCCGCAAGGCCAAACAGCGCCGCCAAGCCGTTGCGGATGGGGATGGGGGCCTGGGTTGTGTCCCACAGCGTCAGGTGTTCGCTCTTCGGATCCCAGTGGGCGACGATGCCCCGGTTCTCCATCGCACCTGCCGCACAACGATCGATGGCGAGGCGCCGCTTGATGACCACGTCGGCCTGATCACGGGCCGCCTCATAGTCGCCCTTCTCCTGGGTCAGGTGGGCAGCCAGGTTGGATTCCAGGCCATCGTGTACGTGGGGAGCATCGGGATCCAGCGCCGTTTCCAGGTCCACGACGGCGTCCAGTGGTTCCAGCTCGGCCCAGATATCCTCGACGGCATCTTCGGCTATGTAACGGCTCTCGGCGATGACCAGGGCCAGCGCCTCACCCGCATGCCGGACCTTGTCCTTCACAAGAGGCACCGGTGTTCGAGAATGGAAAGTTACTCCGGGCATTCCGGGGGGCGGCGAAACGTTGGGCGGGCTGGGTCGCCACGCATCCCCCATATCCTCTGCGGTGAAAACCGCCACGACGCCTGTACGCCCTTTTGCCGCAGAGACATCAATGCTCTTCAGGCGCGCATGGGCATAGTCGCTGCGCAAAAAGGCCGCGTGTAGCATCCCAGGCACCTGGACATCATCCACAAACAAGGCCTGCCCTGTCAGTAGCCTGGGATCTTCGGTTCGAGTCATGCGTTGGCCAAGGTATTTTTTCGTCACGGTCCCACTCCTATGCATAACACCGTGCTGCGTAGTTCGTGTTGCATCTTTCGTGCTCCGCGCCGGCAACACGCAATACATAATACGGAACAGGTATCACGCCTTCATCCTTTCTGCTGCGAATTGAACCGCGTCGACGATGTGCTGGTAGCCGGTGCAGCGGCAGAGGTTCCCGGATATGGCCTCGCGGATCTCCTGCTCAGTAGGATCGGGGTTGTCCTCCAAGAAGGGCACCAGGGTCAGTAAGAAGCCTGGCGTACAGAAGCCACATTGAGCGCCATGTTTTTCCCGGAATGCCTCCTGGATGGGATGCAAGTTCTCTGGTGTTCCCAGCCCCTCGACGGTTGTAACCTCGTGGCCGTTGGCCTGTACGGCGAACATCAAGCATGAACGGACCGGCTGGCCATCGAACAAGACGGTACAGGCCCCACAGACGCCGTGCTCGCAACCAACGTGCGTACCGGTCAGGCCCAGATCATGGCGCAGAAAATCACTGAGCAACAAGCGCGGCTCGACGGTACGTTTGTACTGGGTGCCGTTGACGTTCAGGGAAACGGTCAAGAGATTGCTCATTCTACTCTCCTACTGAGGGTTGAGGTTAAGGCGAAGGTTGAGCCTTAGCCTCAGCCTTACCCTGGCTGGCGCGCTCGAATGCCTCTGTGAGAGCCCGCCGTCCAAGCACCTTGGCCAGGTGCCGGCGATAGTCAGCCGAGGCGTTGATGTCGCTGCTGGGATCAAGGTCGACGTTGCCGGCAACCTCGGCAGCTTCCTGGATGGCTTCTGGAGTAGGCGCCTGCCCTTTGAGCAAGGCTCCTGCCTGGTGCGCCTCCATGGGGCCGTCGCCGACGCTGAAAAAGACCAAGCGGCTCTCCTCGCACCGGTCCTTTCTGTCGAGGATCACCACCGCTGCCACTCCCACCAGGGCAAAGTCGTGGTGCCGGCGGGCTACCTCCAAGAAGGACCAGCCGCTGCGCCCTGGCATGGGCGGCAGCGCCACCTCTACCAGCAGCTCGTCGGGCTCCAGAACAGTCGTGAAAAGCCCGACAAAGAACTCACTAGCCGGAACCCATCGCTCCGCGGTCCCTCGGCGGAGTCGAAGGCGCCCATTGAGGGCCACGCTGGCTGCCACCAGCTCGGCTGAGGGGTCGGCGTGGGCAATGCTGCCGCCCAGGGTACCCCGGCTGCGGATCTGCGAGTAGGCGACTTTCGGCATCGCGGCGTGGATCATGGGTGCTCGCTCGGCAACCAATGGATCGCGCTCTAGCTGCCGCTGGCGCGTCATGGCCCCCACCAGCAGGCCTCCATCTCTGACAGGGCGGATATAAGACAGTTCAGAGACGTTGTTCAGGTCGACGAGGATTGCCGGCTGGGCCAGGCGAAAGTTCATCATCGGAATCAGACTCTGTCCGCCGGCCAGGACCTTGGCATCCCAGCCATGTTCGGCCAGTCGCGACAATGCCTCTTTAACCGTGGCTGGTGCGTAGTATTTGAAAGGAGCTGGTTTCATGGAGTTCCTCCAATATCCAATCCCTATTCCATCTCTTTGAAGGCTATAAAGCGCCCCCACATGGAGGCGATCTCCATACCTTTCTGCAAGTAGCAGCCAATATAGTACCGGCCGCTGGGCGCAGTTCCAATGTCGCCCCCCAGATTCTCGGCGTGGACGATCTTTTCGGGGAAGAGGTTCAGGTGTGTATCCTGGTAGTAGTGGTCCAGTGGGAACATCTCGTCCCAATCCTTGCCAAAGTCTTCGATCAGCTTGCGGTTGGCCTCTTCAAACGTCTTTGGATGCCAGATACGCTGGATGGTGTTCATGGGATGATCCTGGCTGACAGCGTCAACTCCCAGCCACTTGATCTTTTTGCGCACACACCATTCCGAAAAGTCAGGCGATGGGCCAGGGTGCTTGATCATGTAGCGGAACTCGTCCGAATCGGGGCTGTACCAACCGTACCTGTTCCAGCCGGTTTTGATGATGAGGATGTCTCCCTCTCGCACGTCGGCCACGCTTTCGATCATCTCGGGGGTATAGACGCTAGCATCGCTCACCAGATGCGAAATATCAGCAATCACGCCAGGGCCGACCCACTCCTCCAGGGGAACCTCGCCGATGGTCCGCCCAGCCGGCCAGAAGTGTTTTTCGCCATCCATGTGCGTGCCCAGGTGGATGCTGGCGTTGCAGATGGAGCCGTTGCGACCCATGCCAAAGTACTGGCCGCCAACGCGCTTGGTGTACGTCACAGTGAGTGGTACATAGTTTGCCCACTGGGGCGTCTGGACGCTAAAGGGCACCGTAAGATCCAGCATCTCGGCCGAGTCCATAACCTGGAAGAATTCCTCTTCGTCCATGCCCTCGGGGGCTTGCAAGGCACAGGCACGGGACCACGAGGTCTCGACCTCCATGTAGGGGATGGGCGGGATCATGATCCAGGCTCGCTGATTGTTCAGCTTGTTGATGTCGCCCACAATTGATTCAGCCAGGAGCAGGTGAGCCTTGGGCATGGTGATATGGGTCAGCTCATAGTATTCATCCTGCGGGAACATCTCGTCCCACGTCTTGCCATAGTCGCGAATCAACTTGGCTTCGGCTTTCTTGAAATCATTCTCATGCATGTAGCGGATGGGAGTATTCATGGGATGTTCAGCACCGCCGCAGTCGACGCCAACCACCTTGAGCTCCATCTCGAGCGCCCACCTGAAAAAGTCAGGCGAGGGTCCCGGATGGCGCACCAGAAAGCCAAACTCTTTGGATTCGACCCCACCCTGGGCTTCCGGGTTTCGGACATCGGGCCGATCCCAAGAATAACGGTGGTAGCCGGTGTTGATGATGAGAATATCACCCTTTTTGACCGTCGCCCGTTCCATGATCATCTCAGGTGTATACAAACTGTAGTCAGATACCGCGTCGGAGATATCCACGACAACACCCTGACCACACACATCCTTCAGGGAGATATCCGCCATGGCCCTGCCTTTCGAATGAAAAGCGGTTTCGCCCACCAGGTGCGTGCCAACCGTGTTGCTCCAGTTCAGCAATTGGCCATTGGCGCCCAGCCCGCCGCCATAGGCGCCTGTGACTCGCTTGAAAAAGTGTACTTCCAGCGCCTTCTCGCCAGGCCAGGGCGGCGTAAAGATACTGCACCCCTGAGTCAGGTCGTACAGCTTGGCATCAGCCATGATCTTGATGAATTGTTCGCGGTCCATAGCTATCCCTCCAATATCCTGTCTCTAATACCGAATCTCTAATATCCGTAGGTTTGCGCAAAGGCCACTAGCGCCTCCTCAAACATCGCCATCGGTGGGCGCACCAGCCCGGCGCCGACCTGGCCGACGCCAGCATCTTTGTGAGCAATTCCCGTGTTGACGCGGGGCGTAATGCCTGTCTCCACGACTTTCCGGACGTCGATGCCGGTCGGCGTTCCGCGAAAGTCGAGGGGCGGCATGCTAAAGTACTTGTGCTCGGTACTGCAGATCTCGTACATCTCCAGGGTCGCGTTCACGGCATCCTTGGGTGTGCCACTGACAAAGGTAACGATGGCCGGCGCGGACGCCATGGCAAAGCCGCCGATGCCGGCCGTCTCAGTGATCACACTGTCGCCGATGTCGCCGCTGGCATCTTCTGCCGTGAAACCTGGGAAGTAGAGACCCTCCGGCACCGCGACTGGGGCCGTGAACCAGTGATCGCCCAAGCCGCTGACGCGGATGCCAAAATCGGTGCCGTTGCGGGCCATGGTGCTGACGATGGTGCTGCCCTCGATGCCATGCCCGGCGTCGGCCATGCCCTTGCAGGCGGCCATCACCGGATTGAGGACACTCAGGGCGTTGTCGCCCAGGGCGCGCAGGATGTCGGCTGCCACGTCAGGGTTGGGGGCCGCCTTGGCGATGAAAGGCGCAAGCTTGGTTGTGAACAGGATCGAGCCGGCCTTGTTGCGGTTGTGCCCCTCATCGCCCATGTGCAGGGCTTCGGCCAGCAGGGCGCGCATGTCGAGCCCGCCGCTGGCCGCGATGGCATCGGCCAGGACCGGGGCCATCACCTCTTCCATCCAGCGCAGGCGGTCCAGTACTTCCTCGCTATAAGCGCCGTAACGCAGGACCTTGCCATAGCCCTCGTTGAGGTTGGAATAGGACTTGTTGCCGTAGGTTTTGTTCTCCAGGATATACACCGACATGGAAGAGCTGGTCACACCAGCCATGGGCCCCACAGCCTGGTGGTGATGGCAGGGCTCCAGCTCAATCTCGCCCGATTCGACAAGAGCTTGAGCATCGTCCTCGCCTTTGGCTTTGCCCTCAAAGATCAAAGCTCCGGTGATGGCGCCGCGCATCGGCCCGGAGGCTCGATCCCACGCTTTGCCCTGAGGTTCCGACCGAAGGGCCAGGGGCGGGCCGGCGTGCAACAGTAGGTTCTCGCGCATGCCAGGTACTATGTCTAGGGCTTTCCCCATCCCCACCAGCACCGGGCGGGACTCAATCATTCGTTCGGTTGCTTGTGCATTGGCGTTCTCGATGTCCATGCTTTTATACCTTTCCTACGGAACTAGATCGATAATTGGGAATGGATATTGGAGCTGACGCTTGCTTCCACTCCCCAAGGCTTTGTGCCAGACTCCGTACAACTAGTGATGGCTTTTGGAAGGCGCTTTCAGTGAGCGTATTTTGATCTGGCCTTTCGCCCCCTCTCGAGACTGGCCTAAAGCAACAATCAACAGCAGTATGCCTGCCAACATCATCCCCCAGCCACTTACGGTCAGCGGAACCTGCAGTGCATTGACCCAGTTGCTACCGGCCGATGACATGTGGGTGGGGCCGGCCCAGACAGGCGTCGCCAGCGTGATGATACCACAAACGACAAGCGCCGTACCCGCGGCGGCAGCGGCCGGACCAGCCCCCCGCATCGGTTGGGTAAAGTCCACTCGTTCCCACAGCGGTGGCAGGCGGAGTAGCAAAAAGATCGCGAGTGTGATGGCGGTGATAGTGAATCTCACGTTGACCGGGGCGGACGCACCCCGTACAATTTGCGAGACCCCCATTTGAATTCCTGCCGTAAGAGCACCAACGAGCAGGACCAGCAAGGCATTGCGGTATGCCGTCACACCGCCGCGCACCAGGGCGATCGTCACAGGGATGCCCCAGATACCCACGGCAAGGCTAATGACCACCAGTGCTTGGTACAGTGGCTTGTACGGCACCAGCGAGGCCATGCTGCCGTATTTTTCCGCGCCAAAGGCCACGCATGTGGTCCCCGCACCGCCCAATAGGGTAAAGAGCACGGTCAAACCCATCAATGTAACTGCAACCCCTCGCAGGACTTTTGATGGCCCAGAGCTGTTTTTCTCAGCCATAACGCGCCTTTCTAGCACAGGCTTGTGAGGAGTTGGCCTATCAGTTGCGGCCAGTCTTGTACGCTCTCCATTCCCTCGGCAAGCCTGATTTGAGATTTGGTTGCCGCGGCAAGCCTCGAGCATCGACAAGTCTCTGATCTCTTGACCACCTGGCCTCCCTGTACAACTCCACGGACTGAAGGATTTGGGCATCGGTGAGCCGGTTCCAGCACTCTAGTTCCACATCCCCCTTCGCTCCTAGCCCCGCATCCTTTCGAGAATTGCCACCAGCTTCTCGTTTCCGCCGGCTGGGGGCCGCCAATCCACCTGGATGACCGGTGCACCCTGGGCCTGAAGGCTCTCGGCAAAGGATTCAAGACCGACGTTGATGGCGTCCAGGGATTGGTGGAGTACCGACAAGTCAACCGGTTTTGGACGCTCGATTTCTGGTTTTGGGGCAAGAGCCCGGATCAGGTGGCCAGCATGACGGACGGCGGTGTCATTGCTGGTCTCTACCCAGGCGCCCGCCGCTTCGAGTTGCTGGATCTGGGTATCCATGTCCTGCGGGTCCTCGTCGGTGCCGACGACGACGGCGACCACCTCCAGGTACCGGCCGGCTTTGGCCGCACTGGCACGAGCTTGGGCGATGACCGGAGCAAGCTCCCCTGCCGGATCGGGGTGGGCGCCGTAGCCCAGCACGATGTCGAGCAAGATCACGGCGACCTCGGCATCGTCTGCTTCCTGCTGCAGCCGGCGGATGCGTAGGTCATTGTCCATCATCGGGTGCAGCCGGCCAACAGTAAACTCGTCCTCACCCAGATCCACGATGGTATGGGCCTGACTGACCAGCGAGTTGGATAAGCTGTGCTTCTCGTCCAATGGGACGTTGGAATGGACTACCGGCACAAAATCCTGAAGCAGGAGCAGGGCCTCATAGGCCAAGGTGCCACCGGAAAACAGCCCTCGCAGATATCGCTGTCCTGGTGCGAAACGATCCAGGCCAGTTATCTCAGGCTCTGCGATCCTGTGTGGCTGCAGGCCAGCATCCGCATCATCCTCCATCGCCAGGCGCACGGCGAGTTTAGCCGCCTCGTCAAAGGTGGCGGCAAAGCGCAAGTTGCCCGTCTCACGTTCTGCGGGGGAGTATCCAACAAAGTCCACCACGACCGGCTTGTCCGAGGAACGGGCGATATCCAACAATTCGCTGGCCACCTGGAGGGCTGGCGGCTTGGAAACAAGTACAATGACGTCGCTTTCAGGGTCACGGATGAGGAGATCCAGTCCCTGACGGGCTGTCACCGCTCCGACGGATTCGGAGAGATCCCGCCCGCCGGTGCCCAGGGCGCGGCTGATGCCACCCCCCAACTGG
>Ga0209013_10006061_pt1 | contig 10311 bp, 8 predicted proteins | sample Cruoilmetagenom2_FD_187291 | JGI IMG/M metagenome (GOLD analysis project Ga0209013, IMG submission 187291) | Oil polluted marine microbial communities from Coal Oil Point, Santa Barbara, California, USA - Sample 2 (SPAdes) (version 2) | ecosystem: Environmental > Aquatic > Marine > Oil seeps ...
ACGGCGCAGCTGCTGCAGCGCTGGCCGGGGATGCGCAAACGCTACCACCGCCTGGTGGAGGCGCATTTGCAGCAGCGTCCTGTATCAGATGCATTGCCGAAGGCTGAAAGGCTCCAGGAGGAGGCGATTGTGCAGGCGCTTGAGAACCCTGATCACTATGCAGATTCAGGTGAGGCTGCGTCGATGACGCCCACTGCAAGACAACCGCCGCAGCCTGTGCCATTGTGGCTGCATCCCGAGCCGCCGCGAACCGGGGCCGCATCTGCAGCATCGAGCAGCGATCCCGATGATGCGGAAGCGCCGGCCAGCCGTAAGAAAGAGGATCAGCAGCAGAAGCGCCGCAAGGCGGAGCGTGTCGATATGCCTGAAGGTAAGGAGGGGCTGCTTGCGTTTCGCCTGGAGAGTCTCTTCAGCTGGTCGGAATTCGTCAACGTCGATCGTACTACCGAGGATGATGAGGACGATGATGCGCAGCGCACTGCGGATGATATGGATATGATCAGTGTGGCGCGTGACAACCAGCCGACCGCGAGTAAAGTGCGTTTCGATCTGGATCTTCCTGCCGATGAGTATGATGATATACGTCTTGGTGAGGGGATTCCACTTCCCGAGTGGGATTACAAGCAGCAGCGGCTGGTGAAGGATTACTGCGCCATCCAGCCGATGCTGGCGCGTGAAGCAGAGGCGATTCCGTTGCCGCCGAAACTGCGTGCGCAGGCAAGAAAACTGCGCAGCCAGTTTGAGATGCTGCGTCCCCAGCGGCACTGGTTCAGTCGTCAGCAGGAGGGTACGGAGCTTGATCTCGACAGCTATCTCGGCCATCTCACGGACCAAAAACTTGGCCGTTTCAGCAGCGATGCGGCTGTCTACCGCGAATGCCGCAACTCAACCCGCGACCTGGCCTGTCTGCTGCTGGCTGATCTCTCCCTCTCGACGGATGCCTATGTCAATGATGATGAGCGTGTCATCGATACCATCCGTGACTCGCTGTTCCTTTTTTCCGAGGCGCTTGCCGCCACGGGGGATCCCTTCGCGCTCTACGGCTTCTCCTCGCGGCATCGGGACCATGTGCGCTTTAACCTAATCAAGAATTTCGCGGAGAGTTACAACGAGCATGTGCGCGGCCGCATCAACGCCATCAAGCCCGGCTACTACACACGCATCGGCGCGGCTATCCGCCAGTCATCGAAGATACTCGCCAGTCAACAGGCGGCGCAGAAAATTTTATTGATCCTCACCGACGGCAAACCGAATGATCTGGACAAGTATGAGGGCCGCTACGGCATCGAAGATACCCGTATGGCGGTTCTCGAGGCCCAGGAGATGGGGCTGCAGCCCTTCTGCGTCACCATCGATACCGAAGCAAAGGATTATCTCCCCTACCTCTTCGGCAGCCGCTCCTGGGTGCTGGTGCGCGACGCCGCGGAGCTGCCGCGCAAACTGCCGATGCTCTATGCCAGGTTGACGAACTGATGCGGATTTGTCATTTTGAACCCTCACTCCCACCTGTCATCTCGAACGCATGTGAGAGATCTTTTTTACCAGTTTAAGATTTCTCCCTTTGGTCGAAATGACAAACAAGGGATGAACTACGAAAGGCACGAACCACACGAAACAGTGAGCAATGCTTGTCCAATGCGCGGAGTTCTCATTCATGCGTCATTGCGAGGAGCCCTAGGCGACGCGGCAATCTCCCCAGATTGCCACGCTGCGCCGCAATGACAGGTTGCTGTGGGAGCGGTTATCTGACCACGATCAGCGTTTCAACGGCTTGTATCTGATGCGGTGCGGCTGGTCGGCTGCATCGCCGAGGCGGCGTTTGCGATCCGCCTCATAATCCTGGTAGTTGCCTTCGAACCACACCACATTGCTGTCTCCCTCGAAGGCGAGAATATGGGTCGCAATGCGGTCCAGGAACCAGCGGTCGTGCGAGATCACCACCACCGATCCGGGAAATGTCAAAATTGCATCCTCGAGCGCACGCAGGGTCTCGATGTCGAGGTCATTGGTTGGTTCATCGAGCAGTATCAGGTTGCCGCCCTTTTTGAGCAGCTTGGCAAGGTGCACGCGGTTTCTCTCTCCACCGGAGAGGTCGCCGATGCGTTTCTGCTGGTCACTGCCGGAGAAATTGAAGCGGCTGACATAGGCGCGTGAAGGCATGGAGTAACTGCCGACGATGATATTGTCCGATTTGTCAGAGATCTCCTCCCACACGGTTTTATCAGCATCCAGTGCATCGCGGCTCTGATCGACGGCGGCAATCTCCACGGTCTCGCCGATACGCAGCTCACCGCTGTCCGCCTGCTCCTCCCCGGTAATCATGCGGAAGAGAGTGGTTTTACCGGCGCCATTGGGCCCGATAATGCCGACGATGCCGCCCTGCGGCAGGTTGAATTCGACGTTGTCGAACAGCAGGCGGTTGCCGTATCCCTTGCTGACCCCGTTTGCTTCGACCACCAGTTCACCGAGGCGCTTGTCACCGGGGGGGATATAGATCTCGTTGGTCTCGTTGCGCTTCTGGAACGACTGGGACTGCAGCTCATCGAAACGCTGCAGGCGCGCCTTGCTCTTGGCCTGGCGCCCCTTGGGGTTGGTGCGCACCCACTCGAGCTCCTTCTTCATCGCCTTGACGCGGGCTAACTCGGATTTCTCCTCCTGTTCGAGGCGCTCCTCTTTCTGCTCCAGCCAGGAGGTGTAGTTGCCCTCCCAGGGGATGCCGTGGCCACGGTCGAGCTCCAGTATCCAGCCGGCGACGTTGTCCAGAAAATAGCGGTCGTGGGTTACGGCCACTACGGTTCCGCTATAGTCATGCAAAAAATGCTCCAGCCATGCGATCGACTCTGCGTCGAGGTGGTTGGTCGGCTCGTCGAGCAGCAGCATGTCCGGGTGGGAAAGCAGCAGGCGGCACAGCGCCACACGACGGCGTTCACCACCGGAGAGTTTGCTGACATCCGCATCCCAGGGAGGCAGCCGCAGTGCATCGGCGGCAATCTCGAGCTGGCGCTCCATGTCATGCCCGTCAGCCGCCTGCACGACATTCTCAAGTTCCGCCTGGCGTTTTGCGAGTGCATCAAAATCGGCATCGGGTTCCGCATAGGCGGCGTAGACCTGGTCCAGCTCCTGCATCGCCTCCTTGAGGTTCCCCAGCCCCTCTTCGACATTGCCGCGCACATCCTTGTCGGGATCGAGTTGCGGCTCCTGCGGCAGATAGCCGACCTTGATGCCGGGCTGGGGGCGCGCTTCACCCTCGATCTCGGTATCGATGCCCGCCATGATGCGCAGCAGCGTCGATTTACCGGAGCCGTTGAGACCCAGCACGCCGATCTTTGCGCCGGGGTAGAAGGAGAGGGAGATGTCATGCAAGATCTGCCGCTTGGGAGGAACGACCTTGCCGACGCGGTTCATGGTGTAGATATATTGGGCCATATTAAACTTCGGTTCTGTTTTGATGGTGCGGGCAGGCCGCAAGATGAGACAGAGAGGGATTGTACCTCATCTGAAATCGAAGAGTTGTCCTACTCTTTTTTGGAATGACTCGATACCGGAAGATGTAAAAGCCCTGCTGAGTGCTCTGCAGGTTTCACGCCGAAAGAGGTCAATTTACGATCGACAGGGCTTACAATAATGCTATGTTGTCGGCTGCATGTTAATCTTCAATCTATTATTCACAGAGGGCATCAAAGGAAGCCACTATGATTCACTCAAAACAATTTTTCACCTCACGGGCGGCAGTCGATCTGTCACCTAAAGCCGGATGGGTGGAGTAGATGGCAGGTTTGTTTTCTGATGAGAGACTGCTTGAGGGAGCGCGCGATGCCTTTGCGTACCTCGGCGAACTGCTCGATGCCGGATTTTCTGTGCGCCTCTGGGATGGCTCGGTCGTCCCGCTCGGCCCGGGTGCAAATCCGCAGATTCTGCTGACCATCAGCGGTCCAGGCGTAATCGCCTCGGTGATGCGTCGCCCGGGCCTTGAAACCCTGCTGCGTCTGTACGCCGCCGGCCATATCGATGTGCAGGGCGCCAATCTCTTTGAATTTATGGCTGTTGCAAGCGTGAAGAGTAAAAACAGGCGGCTTGGGGAGCTGAGCAAAAGCAGGCTGCTGGGCCGGCTCTGGCCTTTTCTGCTGACTCCGGGAGAGAAGGCGGATGTGGCGCATGAATATGCAGATGATGCCGTCGGTCGTGTTGAGTCCAGGCGCAGCAACAAGGACTTTATCCAGTTTCATTACGATATCAGCAATGAATTTTACGCGCTGTTTCTCGATCCCGAGATGCTCTACTCCTGTGGCTATTTCAAAAGCAGGGATACCTCGCTGGCCCAGGCTCAGCAGGATAAACTGGACATGATCTGCCGCAAGCTGCGCCTCAAGCCGGGAGAGAAATTCCTCGATATCGGCTGCGGCTGGGGAGGACTGGTATGTCATGCCGCCAAACATTACGGAGTGAAGGCGCACGGCGTTACCCTCTCCCAGACTCAGCATGACTTTGCCCGGGAGAAGATCAGGAAGCTCGGCCTGGAGGATAGCGTGAAGGTTGAACTGCGTGATTATGAAGCCCTGAACGGCACCTATGACAAGATCTCCAGCGTCGGCATGTTCGAGCATGTCGGCATCAGCAACATGCCGAAGTATTTTGGCAAGATTCGTTCACTGCTGCGCGACCGCGGCATTCTCATGAACCACGGCATCTCCCGCACAGCCAAGAAGACGAAGCGCGCGGTTCGCAAAATCAGGCCGGAGCGCAAGCTGTTGCTGAAATACATCTTTCCCGGCTCCGAGCTGGACAACGTGGGCCACACGGTTGATCTGCTGCAGATTGCCGGTTTTGAGGTGCATGACGTGGAGGGTTTGCGCGAGCACTACGGATTGACCTGCAAGGCCTGGCATGATGCTCTGCTGGCCAATAGCGATGAGGCAATCCGCCTGGTCGGTATGGAGAAGTACCGTATGTGGATTATCTATCTTGCCGGCGTGGCCACCGGTTTCAGCGTCGGTTCGATGCATATCTTCCAGGTCGTGGCATCCAGGCATGCCTCGAAAGGCCCTTCCGAACTACCGCTCACCCGCGATGATCTCTATTTATAAAAGCGGGATGGCTGTGGTATTGGGCTAAGGATGCTCTGATCAAGTCGCTCCACGCCTCGACAGAGCATTCCTGCAAGTTTTTCTACGGGAGAAGGGTTTATCTATCAAAGGCTTGCAATGAGCTTCCGAATCCCCCTTCCCCCGAACCCCCATCCCATGGACTTATTCAGAGGTTCCCTGACTCTTTGCTACTCACTGCTCTTCCTTCGGAGAGCGTTCAAAATTCACCATAAAAAGTGATTATTTCGCTTCACTTTTGCCTGAAAATCAGTACAATGCGCTGTTTATCCTGATGCCGCCGGTCGCGCAGCAGGTATTCCTATTAGCAAGAGATAAGTATGGTTACTATTCGTCTATCCAGAACTGGCGCCAAGAAGAAGCCTTTCTATCATATCGCCGTGGCTGACAGTCGCCGGTCGCGTGACGGTCGTTATATCGAACGTCTGGGTTTTTTCAACCCCGGCGCTACAGGTGGAGAAACACGTCTGCGTATCGCTCTGGATCGTGTGGATCACTGGGTTGGTTTGGGCGCACAGCCTTCCGAGCGTGTTGCCAAACTGGTCAAGGACTTCCGCAAGGAAGCCACTGAAGCTGTCGAAGCCGCCTGATTGGTGATAAGTCATCAGTGATGATGGCTCAAGATGATGTCCGTTGATGTACCGCTGAATGATCAGAAGCTGATCACACTGGGTCGCGTCACCGGTCTTTATGGCGTCAGGGGCTGGGTCAAGGTTTTTTCTGATACCGATCCGCGTGAAGGCATTGCCGATTACTCCGAGTGGCTGCTTAAGCGTCAGCATGGCTGGCAGCGCATAGCTGTTGAGAGCGGCCGCAAACAGGGAAAGAGTATTGTGGTCAAGCTCGCCGGTGTTGATGACCGGGATCAGGCTGCAACTCTCTCCGGCTGTGAAATTGCCGTAACACGCGATCAGTTCGCCACGACAAAGCCGGGGGAGTACTACTGGATAGATCTTGAAGGTCTGAAAGTTGTCACAACTGATGGTGTCGAACTGGGGATTGTGGATCACCTCTTCGAGACCGGCGCCAATGATGTGCTTGTTGTCAGGGAGGAAGAGAGTGGAGCCAGGGAGCGCCTGATTCCCTATGTGCCAGGAGAGGTGGTGACAGAGGTTGATTTGCAAGAGCGCCGGATGATCGTCGACTGGGATCCGGAGTTTTAGGATTGCGATTTGATATCGTCACGCTCTTTCCGGAGATGTTTGATGCCCTTGAATGTGGCATCAGCGGCAGGGCGTTGAAACAGGGGCTGGCCAGCATCAACTGCTGGAACCCCAGGGATTACACGCAGGATGTGCATCGTACCGTGGATGATCGCCCCTATGGCGGCGGCCCCGGCATGTTGATGAAAGTAGAGCCATTGCGTGCGGCAATCGATGCAGCGCGTCGGGAGGTGCCGCATAGCAGGGTGATCTACCTGACTCCGCAGGGGCGGCCGCTAACGCAGGATGCGCTGCAGCAGTTCAGCACTCAATCTGGAGTGATCCTGCTGGCAGGGCGCTATGAAGGCGTTGATGAACGCCTGCTTGAAACAGAGATTGATGAAGAGTGGTCAGTGGGTGACTACGTCCTTTCAGGGGGCGAGTTGCCGGCGATGATTCTGATGGATGCCGTCATCCGGCTTTTGCCGGGAGCACTGGGTCATCAGGATTCGGCGCTGCAGGAGTCCCATGTCGATGGGCTGCTTGACTGCCCGCACTACACCAGGCCTGAGATGATCGATGGCATGAGCGTGCCAAAAGTGCTGCTCAGCGGTGATCACGAGGCCATCCGCCTGTGGCGGTTGCAGCAGTCACTGGGGCGTACATGGCTACGCCGCCCGGAGTTGCTGGAGAAGCGCGACTTGAGCGCACAAGAGAGAGATTTGTTAGATCAATTTATTTTCGCTGTGAAGCGACAGACTAGTGAGGAGCAATCACAATGAGTAATATCATCGAAGCGCTTGATGCAGAACAGATGGGAGCCGATATTCCCGATTTTGGACCCGGTGACACCGTGATTGTTCAGGTAAAGGTCAAAGAGGGTGAGCGCGAAAGACTGCAGGCCTATGAAGGTGTGGTGATCGCCAAGCGCAATCGCGGCATTAACTCGGCATTTACCGTGCGCAAGATTTCATACGGCGAAGGTGTTGAACGTGTCTTCCAGACATACAGCCCCAGCATTTCCAAGATCAAAGTGAAGCGCCGCGGTGACGTACGCCGCGCCAAGCTCTACTATCTGCGTGAACGTTCAGGAAAATCTGCACGGATCAAAGAGAAGGTATAACAGCAGTTTCTACTTTAGAAGGCCGCAGCCATTGGTTGCGGCTTTTTTTTGCATAGAAAACAAAATCAACCACAGATGAACACGGATGCACACAGATATGATGGCATCTTTTAATCTGTGTTTATCTGTGTGCATCTGTGGAAAAAAGACCCTACGGTCTTGATAAATCTTCAATGAGACTTGAACATGGAAATAACCCTGCTGTGGCACGACTACGAAACCTGGGGGGTGAATCCCCGCAGTGACCGCGCCTGCCAGTTTGCAGCAATTCGCACCGATACGGATCTCAACATTATCGATGATCCGGTGATGCTCTATTGCCGCCCGACTCCTGATTTTCTGCCGAACCCTGAATCTGCGATGATCACCGGAATCACACCGCAGCAGATGGTGGAGAAAGGGGTCAATGAGGCAGAGTTTTTCGAGGTCATTCATCAGCAGTTTTCACGTCCGGGAACCTGTGGCGTCGGTTATAACAGCCTGCGCTTCGATGATGAAGTGACCCGATTCGGCTTCTACCGCAACTACTTCGATCCCTATGCGCGCGAATGGCGGAATGGCAACAGCCGCTGGGATATTCTCGACCTGGTGCGCATGACGCATGCATTGCGTCCCGAGGGGATCAACTGGTGGGAGCGTGAGCCGGGTATTCCGGGTTTTCGTCTCGACCAGTTGACCGTCGCCAACAACATCTCCCATGAAGATGCGCATGATGCCCTTGCCGATGTAGAGGCAACCATCGAGATGGCGCGCCTCATCAGGAAGCACCAGCCGCGTCTCTATGACTACTATTTTGAGCTGCGCCACAAACGCAAGGCAGCGCAGCTGCTCGATCTGGCGAAGCAGGAGATGGTGCTGCATGTTACCGGCATGTATCCCGCCACTCTGGGCTGTCTGGCGCCGGTGATTCCCCTCATTCAGCATCCGATTAACAAGAATGCAATCGTGGTCTATGATCTGCGCCACTCTCCGGATCAGCTGCTGGCCATGTCTGCCGATGAGATCCAGCGGCTGCTGTATACGCCAAAGGATGATCTTGCAGAGGGTGAAGAGCGTCCGCCGCTGAAAACCGTGCACATCAACAAGTCGCCGGCCCTGGCCCCGCTCTCGACCCTGAGTGACGAGATGGCCGAACGCTGGATCATCGATCTTGAAAGTGCGGCGAAATATCGCCGGCAATTGCTGGACGATCAGGGGATCGTAGTAACATTGACGGAGGTGTTCCAGCAGCGTAAAGAGTTTGAACAACAGGATGTCGATGCTGCTCTCTATGGAGGCTTTCTGAACAGTCGGGATAACGGGTTGAGCGAGCAGGTGCGTGAGTCATCTCCTCAGCAGCTTGCTGGGTGGCAGCCGGGTTTCGCCGACAAGCGTCTGCAGGAACTCTACTTCCGCTACCGCGCACGCAATTGGCCCGAGAGTCTGTCAGGCGATGAACAGAAGATGTGGCGCGAGTTCTGCGACGTCAGAAATCTGCGGGGAGAGGAGGGCGCTGTACTCACACTGAATACCTATCAGGAGTTAATCGTTGAGTTGCGAGCAGGTGAGCTCTCAAAGGAGAAGCAGCATATTTTAGATGAAATGGAGCAGTGGCCAAAACAGATAGGACTGTAACCCCACCCCACCCCTCACCCCAGCCATCTCCCGGAGGGAGAGGGGATTTAGCTCCTTCTCCCCTTCGGGGTGTCCGATGTCAATTACTTTGACCAGTTCGCGTCAATTATCTTGCCCAGTTTGATGACGTTTGTTTCTCCAATCGCTCTCACCCCCTGATTTCAATAACGGAAATTTCTGAGCGGCTGAAGATGGCAAGTACAGTCATTCAGACAATGAGCAAATCGGCTGTTTTGAGGCAAATAGTGAATGACCGGTTCATGCTCACAGAAGGGAGCTTTCACAAATCCAGGCAAGAAAACCGGCAGTTACAATGACCCCGGCCTACATTCACATCAAACAACTGATATCAATATGAACTGGAAAACCGACTATCGCTCCTTCTACTACGAGGGCGCCGCTGAACCATCGGATCTCTCGCTGCACGCGGATGAAACTGTGCTATTGAGTATCGACGTTCAGAACACTTACATGACACCCTCGGATAACCCGGTGGAAAGGGCGCGCTGGGCGCCTTTTCATAAGCGTATGCATGAGGTCGTCATCCCAGCGACTGCCGAACTACAGAACCGCTTTCGGCAACATAAAATGGCTGTGCTGCATGCCCGCATTGCCTGCCTGCTGGAGAGTGGAAAGGATCGCTCATTGAGCCAGAAAAAGCCAGGCTGGAACTACCTGCTGTTGCCGAAGGACAGGGAGGATGCCCAGATCGTTTCGGAACTTGCACCGCGAGAAGGTGAGATCGTGGTCACCAAAACCACCGACAGCGCCCTCACAGGAACCAACCTGCGCCTGGTGTTGCACAACATGGGGGTAAAAAACGTGGTGCTCACCGGTATATTTACCGATCAGTGTGTCTCATCGACGGTGCGCAGCTTGGCGGATGAAAGTTTCAACGTAGTATTGGTCGAGGATTGTTGTGCGGCGGGAACAGATGAACTCCACCGAAATGAGCTTGAGATACTTAACATGATCTACTGTCATGTCATCAGTAGCGGGGAGTTGGTAAATTTCATGGGCATATAGATCGTTTGATGAGTGATTTTCCGCCAACCCGTAATTTTATCAATCATCAGTCCGCTTTAGATCGGTTCAGCCGATCATACCCAAGGCCCAGGTGGCAGCTGTGGGACTGCCGCTATTCACTGAATCATCGGTCTGAAAAGAGATTTGGAGGGATGCTGCGAACGGCAGCTTCACTCAAAGGAGACATTGGAGAATCAAGACAAAAAAATAACTGTCGATCAATTTCTTCCTGTTTGGACTGTTTTGATGTTATTCAAATGCAGGGGGGGGGTAATTGAGAATTTACTTTTCAGCTGCTTTAATC
>Ga0209013_10006062_pt1 | contig 10311 bp, 8 predicted proteins | sample Cruoilmetagenom2_FD_187291 | JGI IMG/M metagenome (GOLD analysis project Ga0209013, IMG submission 187291) | Oil polluted marine microbial communities from Coal Oil Point, Santa Barbara, California, USA - Sample 2 (SPAdes) (version 2) | ecosystem: Environmental > Aquatic > Marine > Oil seeps ...
GCTATCATATCACCGATCTAGCAGTTGGAAGACAATAGGCACATCAAGATAGTATGATATTTGTAAATTTGGAGCATAAAAATATATGAAAAAACGTATTAGATTCGTAACTGAGCGTGTTGCAAAAAATCCTGCTTTACAAAAAAGTGCACAGTCACTGAAACCAGATCGTAGTATTTGGGGTGTACTTGGTGTGGTGTTTTTCTTTATTGTTCCGGAGATCATTGGGTTCATTTGGGGAGGAGAAATAACAGACTGGGCACATGCCCAAACTTTAAGTGAAGCAACCGAAGTAGGACGTAAATTCTACTGGATACTTGAAAAGATTTTTGAAGATGGAGGAAGCTGGATCAACCTGAGTATTGGAGTACTTCTTTTAGTGTGGTTATTTTGGGATCAGGAAAAACCAGACTCTCACTAAATTAGAATATATTCAACATAGATTTAAGTTCATCTGCATTATACTCCTATATGTTATATTGATAATAGCACAGAGTGTTCTATTTCTAGAGAGTTTAAATTATTTTTTCTCTTTAGAAGAATTTATTTAAAACTTTTTCCTCTGGCATCGGGGTAATAGTAGTTATTTTCCTCACCTTTTCTTAAAAATGCTCTATATGTTTGATCTTCTTTTAAAACAGGGAGAGATGAAGGGCCTACCCATCCGTTTGGTTTCCAAAATGTTGAATTGTAAATGATGGTGATGGTGTCCCCTCTTTTTACTTTGCTTTTAGTTCGTTGTACTCTTAGTACTTTTGCCGTGACCGTGACACTTTTTTTACTAAATGAGATCAGGGATGTTTTTACTTTTTTAATAGAAATGGTTAAAGCTTCAGGGGCATTTTTTTGATAATTCTCATAGACGTAAGGTGGCAGTTCAGCTTGGAGGGTGAGTAGTAATGTTGTAAATATTGCTAATGTTCTTATAATATTGGACATGGTCTATTTCTCCTTTGTTTATTTTACTCCAATGCTTACCACCATCTGTAGATCTTAATATCACTGATTCATGATATTCATCCATTGATTGTAGTTTTCTGGTTTCTGGGGAGTCGTCTTCACCTACGGCGATTACAAGGTCTTTATAATAATCAAGGTCATAGATAGCAACATCCTTGATGATTATAGATCGTAATAATGACTTTTTTTTCTTTTCACTTTTTACCGGAATTCGGGATTTTAAAGGAGAATAGGTATCTGGAATTAAGTTGGGTTTTGAATTTTTACATCTTTGAAATGCTTTGTATGATTCATGATCATTTGGGTATTTACCAAAATGTTTTGTTTCTATACTTTTGCATATTTTATGATGCCTTGTGCAACCATGATATAAAGTCTTTTTTGTTCCATCATTATCTTCTTGCTCTTTCCAATTGTAACAAACATAGGGTAAGTGTGTTTCCTGCTTGCTTTTGAATGTATGGAGTTTGGGACAAACAGTTCTATGTGCAATGGTAAATTTGTTTTGTTTGGATTCTATTTTGTGTATGATCGGATCATCAGGGGTATTAGCCATTCTTGCATATTTTACATTGACATATAAAGATTCATCTTCTACACGAATATGCATTCTCCCACTGTCACAATCTCCTACACACTCATAACTCTCAGGTTTATTTTCTTTTGGCATACAATCAAAGCTGTACTCGCTGTCAGCATAAGGAATAGGTAGAAGTGATATGAAAGATAAGTGTATCCATTGTTTTGTTTTCAAGTCACTGAGATCAAAGATAATATCATGTGGCGTGCCCGGTGTTTGATTGAAATCATTTTTGTTTGCTTTATAGCAGATCTTCTCTGCCAATACACTACTTGTAGTAATAGAGAGTGTGATAAGTGCAAATAGTATTATATGAACGATTTTATTCATGATATTCTCCTAATATTGTAGTTTACTGCTTTTTAACTTTTTTGGCAATATCCTTACAGTCAAAATTTACGGGTATGTTAGGTTATGATCCTAATACTTCTTAAGTTGAAAATCATGCTTATTTGCTATTATTTAGTAACTATTTAGAGGAAGATATGATGAAAAGAGAGTATACAGGTTTTTTACTAGTTTTTATGGTTCTTGGTTTTTTATTATCAGGATGTAATAGTACACAGCCTGGAGCAGCAGCTAAAAAAGAGAGTACACAATATAAATATGTGGATAATTATGCAAATAACAATGAACAACATTATTATAAGAAACTTGGATTAACACGCTATGAATATTTTGGTGAAGTAGAAAACTATACAACTGATCTTCGTAAATACGGAGCATATTATACTGGTGATGGAGGTCACTTTCCATTGATTATAGATGTTTTGGTTTATAAAAATAAAGTAAATGAGGCAATAAAAGAAATAAACAAACTTAATAACCTGATCTCATCTGTTCAAATGCATGATGGAAAATATACTTGTCAGGCATATAGCTGGTATGATACATTCCTCAGTCAGTCCGCTGATGATGCACATCACTATATCGGATTACAAAAAAATATAAATCTTAATAATACAGTTTGCTTGACTGTAAAATCATATCCAGGACTGGAACCTTATGCAACATTGTCATTACGAAAATTAGATATTGTACTGTACGCGCTTAGACCAGGGTTTGCTGCAGGTGGAGCAGTAGCTGTTATTCCAGTGGAGAATTTTGAGACTAAGGGTGAAGATTACTTACAAAAACAGAATCAACTCGATAATGTAAAACTCACAAAGAATCAAGACACTTCTCTAAAAAGTAATTTTGTTAATAAGAAATAGGTTTAAAAGTATCAATACATAATGTTTAGATTTCTAAGACTGGTATTGGTCCTTATACTTTTGTTTCTCGGTTCTACAGTAATACATTGTAATGAACAAACACTTTGTGACTTAGAAATAAAAAAAGAGAATCCAGATAAAATAATTTTAGAAAAAGAGTGTGAAGCGTTAGCCAAAGAGTATGAAAAAAATAAAAAATATGGTTTTGCCTCTTGGTATTATGTTTTAGCTTACAAGAATGATTACAATATAAAACACCTGGCAAACAAACCTGGAATTGAGTTAAATATAGCCCACAGTTATGTTTTGCTAGAAAAACTTGAAAAAGCCAAAGAGTTGTATGAAATTTTTTTAGCTACATACATGGTTCCTATGGCTGATATAAGTATGCATGAAGATTATACGCTACTGAATAAACTATATCCCAACAGTAAAAAAAGTTTAGCAAACAGTATGGCCTTTTGGAATGAAATATATAAACCTTTATTACCCGTAAATGTATTAGATAAAAAGTATAAAAAAGCAAAAGAAGAAAATAGACACAGTGATGAAATCATATATTTGAATGAGATCATTGAGCTTCAAAAAAAATATCAAAATAAAGATAATATCCATATTTACAATAACATGATATGGTTGTCGGCTGCATATTATCATAATAAAGAGTACAAAAAATCTATCGAGCTACTTCATGATATAGAGAATAAAAAGATAGAAGATATATATCGTTTGTATTTTCTCTATTATATGGCAAATAATTATGTGGGATTAAAAGAGTATGAAAATGCCTTTTCGTATTATATGAAGACATTAGATATGCAAAAAAAGCAAACAGATAAAAATGATATGTTTCTTTCAAAAGTATATAAAGAACTTGGTGCACTTTCTGGGTTGATGGAGAAGAATAATGAAGCAATAGAATATCTCAATAAAGCTCTTAAAATACAAAGAAAAATTAAAAATGAAGATGCATCAACTGCAATAATTTATAATCATATAGGTGATTTACTCAGGGTAAGAGGAGATGAACTTGAAGCTTATAGCTATTATGAAAAGTCATTAGATATCAGCAAGAGGGTTTTAGGGAAGAATAATGTAGCTACTGCTGATAGATATAGTAAGGCAGGTATATTGTATAAGCAGATGGGAGATAATAAAAAATCTCTTAAGTATTTTGAAAAAGCTTTAGCCATTAGAGAGCAATTGAAATTAAAGGATGCTTCTATCGCAACAAACTATAGTGATATTGGAGTATTGCATGATGTCATGAAAGACTATGAAAGAGCCCACGTTTACCATACTAGATCATTATCCATAAGAGAAAATATTTTAGGTAAAAAGCATCCGGATACAGCTACAAGTTATAATAATATAGGAAGTGTTTATCAGGATGAAGAAAACTATTCAACAGCCTTGGACTATTATGAAAAATCATTACAGACAAGACAAGAAGTCTTAGGTGAAGAGCATCTGGATACAGCTACAAGTTATAATAATATAGGAGGTGTTTATCATCAAGAGGGAGATTATTCGAAAGCCTTAGATTATTATATGAAATCATTAGAGATCAGAAAGAATATTTTAGGGGAAAAGCATCGAATTACAGCTACAAGTTATAATAACATAAGCACACTCTATGGAGATAAAGAAGAGCATTCTCAAGCTCATCATTATGCTAAAGAGTCATTCAGTGTATTTATAGAAAACCGAAATAAAAACTTTCGAATTCTAAACAACAAACAAAAGAGGTTCTATTTAGAATCAAATAAATATGTGGTTTCACTTTTACTAAAGACAGCATATTTACATAAGGAATACAACACAAACAAACACAAACAAATTAATATATCTCAACAGATCATAAACTCCTGGCTGGTTTACAAAGGTTCCATTTTTGACTCTGAAAATGCGATAGCGACCTTGTATGGGAATACTAAAGACAAAGTCCTAAAAGAAAAGATAGACAGTCTCATTATAAATAAAAGAATCTTGGCTAAACTCTACCAATCCCTTCCCAAGCCAAAAGAGCGAAAGCAATGGAAGAAGAATATCAAACAAACAGAAGAGAAGATAGGAGATCTAACCAATGAAATATCTAAAAAGGCACACTCTTTCAAAGAATCGCAAGGATTAAAGAATATAAATTATAAAGATATTTCCAAAAATCTAAAAGAGAATGAACTTTACATAGACTATGCCAAAACAGGAAAGTACTACTATGTTTTTAGCCTAGACAAGAAAGAAAATATACACTTTACTCAGATAGATGAGAACAGTACTAAAAAGATAGATACCCTGGTGAAAACCTTTAGAGAGGATGTCGCAAGCATCTTAGATAATAACATGATCACTGATAAGAAACTAAAACAACTTACTGTCAACTCTAAAAAGAAGTTATCTAAGCTATACGACCTAGTGCTAAATAAACCATTATCAAATAGCCTTAAGGATAAAACCAATCTCATCTTCTCCCCTGATGGTGCATTAAGGCTATTACCATTCGAAGCCATGTTCAATAAAGAAACTAATAAATACCTCATAGAACAAAATGAGATTAGATATGTACCAAGTGGTAAAGAGTTAGTAAGACTTTATAAATACGCTAATATTAAGGCAGATAAAGAAAATGATACTACTGTTATTTTCTCCAATCCCAATTTCAATGCAAAGATCAAAAAGAACGATCTACAAGATAAAGAAGAAGTAATAATCACACCAAACACATCAAGAGCAGGGGTCATAAAATCTCTCTTTAGAATGAGGTTTGCGCCATTGCCTGGAACCAAAGCAGAAGCAGCTTCCATTAAATCTACACTCAAAAATGAAAAACTTAGAGAATATAAAGAAGAAGAAGCAAGTGAATCTAACCTTATGAAAGTAAAAGAACCAAAGATACTTCATATCGCTACGCACGGTTTCTTTATTAATGACAAGAGTATTCCTAACCCTATGCTCAAATCAGGTATAGCACTTTCCGGTGCCAATAAGTCTGTGATAAAGGGTAAAAGTGATGGAGTTGTAACTGCACTGAAACTTTCAGGACTTGATCTGAGGGGAACAGACTTAGTAGTACTTTCTGCTTGTCAGACCGGTGTAGTAGATATAAATTCTACCGATAGTGTAAGTGGACTGAGTAAAGCTTTTATACAGGCAGGTGCTAAAGATATTGTAATGAGTCTATGGTCAGTGAATGATGAATCGACTAAAGACCTAATGAGTTCTTTCTATCAAGAGATTCAGAAAGACCTAAGTTATGCCAAAGCACTTAAAAGCGCAAAACTTAAGATGATACACAAGGGTATGCATCCTTTTTACTGGGCCCCTTTTATTGTGAATGGACTATAGTTTATATAGGATGGGATATAATAGATCAAGATTAAATTTTAGTAAATACTGGGGGGGGATTAAAATGAGAATATTATGGTTAATACTTTTTTCTATCAATATACTTTTTGCAAATAGTTTAATGGTAAAAGAGGGTGATGTTAAGCTGTTGATCAATGGTCAAACAGTTGAGGTGAAAAAAGATCAGAATCTCACTTTAGAAGAGGGGAGTATGGTCTGTTTTCTTTCCGGTGATGGTAAAGTAATCATTGGTGATAAACAACTAGACAATAAAACACGAGACTGTTACCAACTCCCAATTAAAGAGAATTTTGATATTGATGCATTTATGTCATCGAGTAAAAATAGTATTGCTGTCTTGTCCAAAGAGGAAGTTAGTGAATCACGAGGAACAAAAGGAATTGATGATTCTTCTTCTGAAGTTGAAGAACTTGCTTTATCTAAATCAGATAAAGAGGTTATTATCTATAACGAAACATATGGTCCACTTCCTGTCACCTTGAATATAAAAAAGCCTGATGGCACTACTGTAAAAGAAGTTGTGAATGAGGAGAACGTTAAAACATTTTTTAGAGTACCGGCAAGCTATTTAGAAAATAATTCAAAAATTGAAATCACCAATGCTTTTGGAGATACACTGCTAAATAAACAAGTAATTATTAAATCATCAAAATCAACTTCAAATGAAAAGCATAGTAAGGTTTTCTATGAAAAAGAGAATCATACTATCGTTGATATTTTATATGGAACCGATAGGAAAATTAACCCTAAAGAAGATTGCGAAAACTATTACAGTGGAGAGCGGGCTAAACTACAATTTGGTGTGGCACAGGTCAGCATTCCTAAAACACATAAATTTGGAGAGATGGAAAGACCTAATAAATATCTATTTTGGCAAAAAGAAAAAATAGGAGAGCATGTTGTTGTCGTGAAGTTAGAAGATATAAATAAAAAGGATTTTTCTAAATTTCTAGGCTCTAAGCTGAATCATGTTAAAGAGAAAGATATTTTGATCTTTATACATGGTTTTAATGTCACTTTTGCTTCAGCCATAAGAAGAACAGCACAATTGTCATATGATCTAAAATTCAAGGGTGTTCCCATGACCTACTCTTGGCCAAGTGCAGGTGAGACATCAGAGTATATGAAAGATGAATCCTCAGTCCAGTATACAACACCACACTTGGTTGCTTTTCTTAAAGAAGTCATAGATAATAAAGGGGAAGCAAATATACATATTATAGGGCATAGCATGGGTACTAGAGCATTAACAAATGCTATAAAAGAGATCTCTTTTGTCTATCCTGACAAACATGTTTTTAAAAATATAATCTTAGCTGCTCCGGATATAGATAAAGATGTATTTGCTGTAAATTTATTTCCTTATATTAAAAAAACCACAGATCAGATCACTCTTTATGCAAGTTCCGATGATGCTGCTTTGAAATTATCAAACACACTGCATAGTGGAAAGAGAATTGGACAGGGAGGAGATGAAATATTTGTCTTTGAAGGCTTAGTGACTGTTGATGCTACAGGTATAGACACAAGTCTTTTGGGACACTCTTATTTCGCAGAAAAAGAGCTTTTGGTGGGAGATTTGAAAGAAGTGATCATTAAAAGTCTTCCTCCTGCTAAAAGAAATTCCCTTATGGAAAAAATAAAAGCTAAATTGGCATATTGGAAATTTAAAATAGAAGAATAAGGTATATAAAGTTGCGTATATTCGATAGGGGAAGAGTAAGTATTATAGAATGGAAGCAGATCCTGGTGAACCGCCTGAAGAGAGATCTGAGACAACGATGATATTATGATGTAAAAAAACCAGACAAATTATTTGATTATACAGAGAATTTTTTTGTTGAATAGAGTTGTGAACCCAAAGATATTCAAAGGGCTGTAGTCCAAGACCAATAGAAATAGATCGTATAATATAAATAATGTTAAGGATAAAAATGAAACAAAATAAAATATGGATATATTTACTTCTTATTATAACTGTACTCTTCTCAGAAGATAGCTCTTATCAGATAAACAAAGATGTGAATTTACTTCAAAATAAACTTATGACACAAGTTAAAGAAAAAGAGTATGACAAAGTACTGGTCACACTTGGAAATATAAAAGATACAGGTGTGGAACTACCGAAATCATTTATATATTTTGAAGCAAAAGCAATATATGAATCCGGAGGAAGTTTAAAAGAAGCAGATGAGAAATTTAAACTATTTATGAGATCAACCAGTAAAGACAGTGTGTTATACAAACAGTCTCAATATTATGTAGCTGAGATAGAAGATGCTTTGGAAGAACATACTATGAAATCTACAGCTCCTCATGAAGAAGAGAATAGGCAACTCTATATTTGTTATGAGAAAAAGTATGAGACTAATAGAAATTCAACCTATAGCGGATGTATTGGCAGTAGTCTTCCCTGTACAATAAACAATAAAAAACATTTTGGTAAATATCCTACTGAAGCGTTGTCAGCTAAAGCGTTACAAAGATGTATGAATTCAAAGCCTAAAGAACCAAATAAGGTTAGGTTAAATGTCTGTTATGATTCGAAGTATATAAATAATGTTGGTGAAGTTGTTTACAATGGTTGTGGAAGAAGTTTTATTTCATGTGCAGATATAAGTAAAAAACATTTTGGTAAGTATGCAAATGAATTCAAGGCATTAAATGCATTAGAACGATGTCAAGAATCAAATCCGAATTTTGTGGATTAAGTGATGAAACAATTTAAATTTATACTCATATGTATGGCTGTCGTTGTTACATTGAATGCTAAACATGAAGGCACATTTACTGTTGAAAATATAGAAAAGTCAGGAGACTTTTTTGAAATAGATACTTTAACCGTGAAGTATTCTGTCGGTTTTCTAATGGGAGAGATGGTTCTTGATGCAAATGCAAAATACAGTTTAGGTAATTACATTACTGTTGATGGAACAATACACCGAATGAATGAATTTCCTGATGAGGTAAAAAACGAACTCAAATTAACTGAACTAAAAGTACAGGTAGGAGTCGTAAGCGGGTTGGCTTTACCAAATATGAATGTTTCCATAGATCTTGGGGCAATGGGAAAACCGAACACTTGGAGTTACAACACTTCAAGCAGTCCTAACTGGGATAAATTTATCTATAGTGGAATACATGAAGTACCAATGTATTTTGACAAAGAAAAGACGATCAAAGTGATGAAAGAATTTAAAAGATTTGGGCTGGGAGAGCATTTGAGTGGTGCAAGAACGGGTTCTATAGGTTATGATGTATCTGCGGTAAGAGATTTTTTAATAAAACAAAAAAAAGATAAAGCAAAGAGTGCAGAAGAAAAATTAAAAAAGGCAGAAGAACAGTTAAAGGAAACGAAAGGTGAGAAACAAAAGACTGCCATAGAAGATATTGTAAAATCAAAAGAGCAAGTAATAACTGCAAAAAAAGATCTATTGGCAGAACTTGAAAGAAAAGAAAGTGCGGAATATAAGAAGAGACTAGAAAAAGAAAACAAGGATGCCTTAGATGCACTTTTTGTAAGTCTGGAAAAGGTGGAAAGAAGAAATTATAATGCCAGAGTAAATAAAACAAAAAAAGATACTACAGTTAAATCTAAAAAAAGAATAGTCAATATGGAAGAAGTGGAATGTAAATTATTAATGAAGATGGTTGATGATGCCAATAAAAGGGATGGAGACACTTCCTATAGTTTGAAAGAAAGAGATAGAAAAAGATGTACAAAGTATTTTACGAACGATGATAAGAAGAAGTCTAATAAAATGAAGACTCCTATATCCCATCAAAATGGAATGTGTTATGTAATTGGAAACTCTTATAGTCTTTACCCTCAACAAAACTATAATAAGCCTGCATATAACATAGGTGCAGTTGGTGAGATTAGTACATATAACTCTCGTGGAACTATTGTCGGGATTATAGAGCTTAAATTTGACAGAAGTTCAGGACATAGTAATACGTTGAGTATTATAAGCTTTGAAATACTCAAAGTAAAACAAGTTGGTTCTACTTGTCAGTTTAATAATAGAGATGAAGTATTTAAAGATCTAGAAAGAAAATATAATAATTGGAGAGGTAAACATTATTATATTAAATGGAAAAAATAATGGGGTCAAGTCTTTACTATTTACTCATTAAAAGTTGTGTAGTCACAACATGTGACGGAATTGCGAAAGGTCAAATCTCAATTTA
>Ga0209013_10006063_pt1 | contig 10310 bp, 7 predicted proteins | sample Cruoilmetagenom2_FD_187291 | JGI IMG/M metagenome (GOLD analysis project Ga0209013, IMG submission 187291) | Oil polluted marine microbial communities from Coal Oil Point, Santa Barbara, California, USA - Sample 2 (SPAdes) (version 2) | ecosystem: Environmental > Aquatic > Marine > Oil seeps ...
CTCGCGGTGATGCTGCAGGTCCCAGCGCTCATCGTCTACTTCGTGCACCGCTACTACGCCAACAAGTCATCCATCGTGTCGGTATCGGGCAAGCCCAGCGGCAAACACGCGGAGATCCAGAGTCGGTCGGTTCGTTGGTTGCTGCTCGGCATCGTGCTCGCCATCGTAGGACTGGTCATCGTGCTGTACGCGACCATCGTGGTGGGGTCGGTCACCAAGCTGCTGGGCGTCAACCACACCTGGACCCTGGAGCATTTCGAAGCGGTGCTCTTCGGCTATGGCTTCGATGCGGTGACCGATACGGTGACACTGGCGTCGATCGCCACGCCCATCGCGGGACTGCTGGGCGTGATCGTCGCCTTCCTTGTGATCCGGCGCCGGTTCTGGGGCCGCGGTGCGCTCGACTTCGGCGTGATGCTCGGCATCGCTATCCCCGGCACGATCTTCGGCATCGGCTATCTGCTGGCGTTCAACACACCCACCGAGATCTTCGGCATCACGGTCTTCCCCAAGCTCACCGGCGGCGCGGCGTTCCTCGGCGGGGCGATCGCTATCACGATGGTGTTCATCCTTCGTTCGGCGCCGGGTGGTCTGCGCACGGGGACGGCGTCGCTGCAGCAGATCGACCCGGCCGTCGAGGAAGCCTCGACCTCGCTGGGCGCCAACCAGTCGCAGACGTTCCGCAGGATCACCCTGCCGCTCATCCGCCCGGCCTTCCTGGCCGGGCTGATCTATTCGTTCGCACGTGCCATGACCGCCATCAGTGCGGTCATCTTCCTCACCACCCCGAAAGTGCGCATCATGACGGCGCAGATCCTCAACGAGGTCGACGCGTCTCGCTATGGCAACGCCTTCGCGTACTGCGTCATCCTCATCATCATCGTGCTCATCGCCATTGGCATCCTGACCTTCCTGATCGGATCCAGGACCGGTGCTGAGCAGGAATCCGAGGGCAATACATCCTGATGGAGCTGAACGCCGACACCAAGAGTCGCGTGGCCGCGCCTGCGACCGTCCTCCTCGAACGCCTGAGCAAGCACTTCAAGTCGCCCGAGGGTGGCGTCGTTCGAGCTGTCGACGACATCACCCTCGAGCTGGCCGGTGGCAGCTTCGTGACCCTGCTGGGTCCGTCGGGCTGCGGCAAGACCACGACGCTGCGCATGATCGCCGGGTTCGAGACGCCGACCACGGGCCGGATCATGCTCGACGACAAGGATCTCGTGCGCCTGACACCGGACAAGCGCGGCATGGGTATGGTCTTCCAGTCATACGCGCTGTTCCCACATCTGACCGTGCATGACAACGTGGCCTACGGCGTGCAGTTGCATGGCAAGAAGGGCCGAGCGCTCGAGGACGCCGTCACGGAGGCCCTCGAACTGGTGAACCTGCACGGCCTGGGTCTGCGCAAGATCTCCGAACTCTCGGGCGGGCAGCAGCAGCGCGTCGCGCTGGCGCGTGCCATGGCCATCGAGCCTCGCGTGCTGCTCTTTGACGAACCTCTCTCCAACCTCGACGCCAAGCTGCGCGTCTCATTGCGCTCGGAGATCCGGCGCATCCAGCAGCAACTGGGCACGACCTCGATCTATGTGACCCACGACCAGGCTGAGGCCATGGCGCTGTCCGACGTCGTCGTGGTGATGAACGCCGGCAGGATCGAGCAGGCCGGTCCGCCCGACGTTATCTATCGCCGTCCCAACACGCGCTTCGTGGCCGACTTCATCGGCCATGCCAACTTCCTCAATGGAGAAGTGGTGGCGGTGGCTGATGACAGCGTCGACATCTCCGTCATGGGCGTGACCATGACGATCATGGCAGGGGCGGGTCACCACAAGGGCGACATCGCCATGATCGTGGTGCGACCGGAAGCGATCAGCGTGGGCACCGGCAGCCTGCCGGCCCGGGTCAAGGGCAGCACGTTCCTGGGGTCCTATGTCGAATACGAGCTCGAGCTGGGCGACGGCCAGGAGAACCTGCTCGCGGTCGATGGCGAGTGGATGTCGCGCGGCCTCCACGCACCCGGTGATGTGATCAACTGGGAACTCCTGGCCGAACGCGCCTACGTTCTGCCGCTGGCGCCAGCGGACGAGGGTGCCCCTGCCGAAGACTAGCCAGCTTCGCGACTGGGCGGCAGCTCAGGCGCGACCCTCCGCCCGGAGTCGCTCCGCTGCCTCGCGATAGCCACGAACCCTCGGCCGGGTGCCGGCGAGGACGTGCTCGAGGCCGATGATCGTCGCCCGGCGGCCACTCGCGAACGGGTCGAGCAGCACCACCGAGCTCGTGGTGCCGGCCGTGGGCGGTTCACCCTTGAGCCACGCGTCGAAACGTTCCCTGCTGTGGGGGCCGAGCGCGCGGAACGTGGCACTCCGGATCCGGACGCTGTGAATCACTTCCGCCGACCACAGCCCGACCATGACGTGCGTCTGCGATGCGAAGGCTCGGACCCCAAGCTGTCCGGCCACCACCGTCGCGAGGTACTGACGTTTGGCGTTGTAAGCGCCGGCTGCCTCCTGGAGGTCGGGGAAGCGGGTCCGGTTTTCGATATGGAGCAGAGCTGACGGCTCGAGCGTCCACGCCAGCACATCCGCCCGGCCCGCGAACTGGTAGTGCTGATAGGGGTGGTCGATGGCGATATCGTAGCCGAGCGCACGCAGCCAGCCAGCCTCGATCTCACCCATCGCCGCGTGGACGAGGTCGCTCCGCGCGCGAGCCTGTCCGTGCCGCCCCTTCTCCAGCGAGACGTCGAGTGACAGCCCCAGCGCCACCGCTATCCGAGCGTAGACACCAAGTGACGCCCGTCTCCCGGCCTCGACATTGGAGATGGTCGCTACCGACACCCTAGCCCGTGAGGCAACATCGCGAGTCGTCCACCGGCGACGGGCTCGCTCCTCGCCGATGGCCACGCCCACGCGCGCAGCGAAGCGGTTCGCGAGTGCTTCGGCGGCCGGTGTGGGTGGACGCAAGCCAGAACGTGTCGACATCTCACGGCTATTGAACAAGAGGCCGCTTTGCGGTCACTTACCTCGCGTCATCAATCGCGATCGGGCCGCCACAGAGCGACTCGTGAGCGCGGCTGAGCACGGGGTCGCCGCCACGGGGCCCCGCGCAAGGGCGATGCGGGTGGCTGGGCATACGCAGGGCCGCGTCTTGTTCATCACTGGTGAGAAGTGGGCGCGCTCACGCGTCCGGTGCGGGCAGAAGCCGCGGCGGATGTCGCGCTCAGAGGTCGTCGGCCGTGCTGCTAGAAGTCGCTCCATCCCGGAGGCCCTGCTGCTAGAGGTCGCGGCGCCCCAGGATGAACGAGGCGATACCAAGGGGGACGATCGTCCACAGCGCCAGGGCTGCGATGAGAAGCCCGAGGGACCCGGCGTAGCCGACGTTCTCACTGAGATAGATGCCCATCGTGCCCAGGGCGCTCCCGCTGGCGTCGAGCAGCAGCAATGCCGAGACCCGGGCCGCCTCGATGGGGTTGGCCAGCACCGCCAGCAGGATGGCCGGCTCGCCCAGCGACAGGAAGACGCCAAGGCCGATGACCACGAGGTCCAGGCCCAGCGCCAGCAAGAACCAGGTGGCGATAGCCACCAGCGAGGCCTGCAGGCGATTGGTCACCGCGGACCCCACCAGCACCCCGATGGCTGCGGCGACGGCCGCGCTGGCACCACAAATGAGCATGATCGAGAAGAACACCGGCATATCCGCCATGGGCACGTTGCCGGCCACGATGATGGCGACAACAGCGAAGCCGGCGATGAGCGAAAGCCACGCCGACAGCGTCACTGCGAACCAGGTCGCGAAGATGGCCGTCCTGGAGCTCATGCCCCGAGCGCGCAACGCCGCCATGAATCCGCTCTCCCGCTCACCCGACAGCGCCAGCGCACCAAGCAGAAGCGCCTGTGCGGTGGGCAGCAGCAGAGCCAGGTTGAGCAACGAGACGGCAGCCGGCCCCACAGCGCCGAAACCGAGCTGTCGGAACGACCCCAGGCCCAGCAGAGCCACCATGGCGGCAGCGATGGCGAAGCCCGCGATGGCCACGATGGACCACCGTCCACGGATGACCGAGCGAGCCTGGAAGGTGACGAGGGCGGTGGTCATCGGACGTCGGACCCGTCAGCCACGCCGGGCGATGCCGAGACGCGAGCCTCTGCGACCGGGCCGCCGAGGCGAACCCGGTCCGCGTCGATGCCCAGGGCCTCGAGATCTCGGAGCAGGCCGATGGCGCGGTCCTCGTGACACTCCAGCGCCACCCAGTCGCCCTCGCGCCTGGTGCGCAGGACATGTGCCAGACCGACCAGCGTCTCATCCGCGACATCGCCAGGACGCACCCACACGGTCATCTCGAGGCTGCCCGCGTAGCGCGAAGGGGCGCCGTCAAAGCCGATACCGCCATTCTCGATAAGCAGCACGCGGTCGATCATGGCCAGCAGGTCCAGTGCGGTAGGGCTGGCGATGAGCACGGTGGCACCGGCATCTCGATGGGCACGCAGCAGCCGGTGTGCCTGCTCTCGTCCCTCGTCGTCGAGGTTCGCGAAGGGCTCATCGAGCAACACCAGGTCAGGGCTCCCCTGCAGGACGGCCGCCAACCCGACGCGCTGTGCCTGGCCGCCCGAGAGCTGACCCACCGGCTTGTCCAGGGGCGGAAGGAAACCGTCGGGCAGCTCGACGCGATCTGCAGCGCCGCGAGCGAAGGCCTTGAACAGCTTCATCACTTCGCGTCCCGACGATGAGCCGGGCAGCCGCAGGCGCTGCGGCAGGTAGGCGATGCGACCACGGGTGGCGCCTCCGACGCGCTGTCCCTCGAGCCGCACGGTGCCGCGGTATCGGATGGTTCCCGCGAGGCAGGACAGCAGCGTGGACTTGCCGATGCCATTGCTCCCCGCGACCGCCACGAGCGAGCGAGGCGCCAGCGTCAGGTCGAGGCCGGCGAGCACCTCCTGCTTCCCGTACGACTTGCGCAGCCCCTCGGCCACGACCCGAGCGCCTCCGGAGGACTCGATGCTCGACTCCTGTGTCTCGCTCACGACCGCGTCCGAATCATGCGCAGCCACCGCTGTAGTGAGCGCCATGGGGTCGAGACGCCCGGTCAAACCGTATCTGCTCGCCGACGGGACCGCGCCAACGCCGCGCCAACGAGTGCCAGCAGGGCCATGGAGATCCCCATCGCGTACCAGCCTGCCGACTCCCCGCTGACAGACGCCGCCTGCGTCGCCCCGGGGTCCAGATCGCTGACATGCGGGGCATGGTCGTCGATACGCGGCGCGTTGTCACTCATGATCACCGCACGGTCGGCCTCCCAGAGTTCCTGGGCCGAGTCGAGCGCATGCAGCGCCGGACTGCCTCGATAGAGCTGCAGGGCGGGCACGTCGGAGAGGATCAGCTGAAGCGAACCGCTCGCGGTGTGGGGCACGTCCCCGACGCTGTCCGCGTCGAGGTCATAGCCGGCATATGAGGACCAGCGATTGCCGGTGCCTTCGAATGTCCAGTCGTTATGCCGCGCCACGCCACGATCCTCGGCATGGACGTCGGTCATGTTGCCCTCAAAGGTGTTGGCGCCGAAGCCCAGGTCCGCCGACGGGGACAAGGCCACCGCCGTATCGTTTGAATCGAAGCGGTTGCGGAGGATCGCCGCATCCCGGTCGCCGGCCCGGATGGTCCCTTCGGCCTTGAGCCCGATTCGGTTGCGGGCGATGACGTTCTCGGCGATGCGCACACCGTCCACGTCCTTGAGCACGATCCCGACGCCGGTCCCGCCGGAGCGCTGATCCTGGATGACGTTGCGTCCGGCGAGGACGTCTTTGGTGTACATGAAGACGAGGCCGGCGAGGTTCTCGTGGGCGGTATTGCCGAAGATGGTGACGGGGCCGCCGAACATGGAATGGACCGCATATCGGGAGGTGTCCACCGTGTTGCTGTCGAGAAGCCCATCCTCGACGAAGCTCAGATAGATGCCGTCGCGCACGTCCCGGATGGTGTTGTCGGCGACCGTGATGGCCTGGGTGTTCCACAGGTAGATCCCGTCGCCCTGCCCTTCGGGCCCGGCCCCGGAGGCATCGGCGGCGATACTGCGTGGATCGGTTCCGACCACGACGGGCGTGCCGGTATCGCCGACGCCCGAGGAAAGGTGGTCGGCGTCGACCGGGTTGAGCCCGGACCCGGTCATGGTGTTGCCCGCGATGCGCACGTTGGTGGCACCGAGGCTGGCGATGCCGTGGAAGAAGTCCCGGAGCTCGTTGTCCTCGATGGTCACGTTGTCGGCCTCGAGGATCTTGATGGCCGAGGCCACCTCGACCTGGCCGCCGGTGTTGGCGACCTCGAAGCCGCGCACGGTGACGTCGTCGCCGGTGATGGTGATGACGCTGCCGAGGCCGCTGCCATCGAGGAGCACGTCGCCATCGGCCAGCAGGGTCAGAGGCTTGTCGATCACCAGGTGAACGCGATAGGACCCCGCAGGGACCACCACGGTGGTGCCTGGCGGGGCCTCGTCGACCAGCGCCTGGAGATCGAGTGCGACCGGGGGCGGCCCGGTCGCCTCGTGGCCGGAAACGTCGGAGGGGCTTGCAGCCTCCGCGGGAGAAGACATAGCCAGCAGCGCCGTTGCCAACCCGGCGATGACCAGCGCGATCACGGCACTGCTCATGCGGAGACGTCGCTCGGGCTGGCGCGCGCGCCGGGCCAGGGTCGCCAGCAACGCCACGATCCAGATGATGATCAGCGCTGGGCCCGGGTACGTCAGGATGGTGAAGTTCCAGACGTCGGATTGTCCCAGTGCGTTGGGGACGAAGGGATCCAGCCGGAGCGCGGCCTTCGTATCGAGTTCCGTCCCGAACGTGATCAGCCAGCGCTGGATATCCACGAGGACCACCACCGGTACGAACCAGAGTGCCAGCAGTGCCAGCCAGCTGATCCAGCCGCGCCACAGGACGCCGACGACCAGCATGAGCACCGCGCCCATGACGGCCAGCGGCCAAAGTGCCATCTCAGGCACTTGCGTGAGGTCGATGGGCTGCATGCCGATGTAGTGGTTGAGGCCGTTGACCTCGCGCACAGGGCCCTCGACGCGGTCTCCGAAGAACCACAGCGACAGACCCTTGGGGTACTGCGGCGCCTGCAGTTGGGTGCCCCAGACGGGCAGGAACCCGCCGATAGCGATGAGCACAGAGCCCAGGACGGCCACGATCGGGCCCGTGTACGGACCACCGAGCCGCTCACGCCAGGAGACGCCGCTGGTCTCCTCGACGGCAGGCGCGGACTCGGCTGCGGCGGGAGTGCCCTCGGAGGCGGTGGGGCCGAGCTCGGCCTGGACAGAAGCGGTCATGGTGTTGGCCGCTAGGCCTCCACGGTGAGCGTGCCGACCATGCCTGCTTCCTTGTGTCCGGGGACGGTGCAGTAGAACTCGTACGTACCGGCCGCCGTGTCGGTGAGGGTGCCCTCTGAGGTCTCGCCGATGGCCACGGCGATCTGGAAGTCCAGCTCGTCGATGGTGAAGTCGTGCTCCACGACGCCCTTGTTGACGAGGCTGAGCGTGGTGCTGCCCGCGGACGAGATGGTGAGCTCAGGCGGCACGTACTTGAACTCGCTGGCTTCGATGACCAGCGCAGCCGCTTCCGGCGCCGGCGATGGGGTGGGTTCTGGCGTGGGAGTCGCATCCGACCCCCCACAGCCGATGACAACGGCGGTCAGAAGGCCGAGCGCGCCGATCTTCAACGGCGTAGGGGCGATGTGCATGAGGTTTCTCCGAGGCAGCGTGAAAGAGCTTAGGGAGGCCGGGGGCCGGCCGTGTGTCGTGCCGACCCCCTAAGGCTAGTCTAGTTTGCGAGAGCGGTGACTGCAGTCGACGGTTCGACCAGCAGCCAGCCCTGCATCTCAAGGTGGAGCGCCGAGCAGAACTCGGTGCAGTAGAACGCGTACGAGCCGGGCGTGTCAGCCGTGATGTTGATGGTCACGACCTCACCGGGATCGAGGCTGGCCTGGACGTTGTAGCCAGGTACTGCGAACCCGTGTGTACCGTCCGGGATGGTCTCGATGTTGGTGACGTGGAAGAAGACCTCGTCACCCTGCTTGACCCGGATGGTGTCCGGCGTGAAGTGGCTACGGGTAGCCGACATGTACACGTGGACCTCGCCCGGAGTGGACGTATCGATACGCTCCTCGCCCGAGACCACGGCCACATCAGACGCCGTCATGGTGAGCGGCTCCGTGCCAGGCTCATACGTTTCGATCGCGTCAGTGAGGCGATCCATGCGCATGATCTGCACGTAGTGCGGTTCACCGAAGCCTACTGGCATGTCGTAGATGACCCGCATCTTCTCGGCATCGTTCTCGATGAGCTGGAAGTTCTGCGGCTTGAGCGTGCCGATGACCGGGAAGCGGTCGATGGACCACTTGTTGAGGGCCACGACGTACTTACCGTCGGCGGCGACGGTGTCGCCTTCGGTGGCGGCCAGGTGGCCGATGTTGTAGTGGACGTCCACCTTGTCGATCAGCTTGAAGGCATCATCGGCTTCGATGCCGGCCTTCTCGCCCAGCGAGAACTTGGCCACGGCCGAGTCGAGGAAGAGGCTCACGAAACCGTTACCCTGGCCGTCGAACTGCGTGTGCAGCGGGCCCAGGCCGACCTCGACCTGGCCAGCGAGGACGGAGTCGAAGTCGAGGATGGGGATGCCGAACGAGTCGGTGCCCTCGAAGTTCTCGTCGGCGATCGCCGTGCGGATCTCGTCGACGTCGTAGATCGAAACCTGAGGGTCGAGCTTGCCGGAGACGACGACGTAGTTGCCCGTGGGATCAACGTCAGCACCGTGCGGACTGCGCGGCTCGCGGATGAGGTGCAGCAGGCCCTCATCGATGACCGTCTGCAGCGGGATGAGACGGATGCCGTTGCGCTCCTCGTACTTGCCGTCGGCGATGACCTGCTCGGCCATCTTCCAGTCGATGACGTGGAGGAAGTCAAAGTCGTTGGCGGAGGCGCCCACCTCGAGCGGATCGCCGCCTTCGAGGTTGCCGCCGATGGCCATCTCAGTGTTGTACGAGCCGATGAAGACGAGACCCTCGGAGCCGAGCTTGCCGGCGTCGGACAGGTCGTGCGTGTAGGGCGGCAGCTCCAGCTGGAAGCTACGGTCCATGTCGATGCGGCCGTTGTCCTGGTTGATGGCCAGGAAGGAAGAGATGCCGCGATACTTCTCGGCGTACTCCTCGAGCGGCGCGTAGCCATCCTCGGTCTGGGGTCGTGGCGTCATGGCCGAGACGTGGATGTACTCGCTGTTGGGCGTCACGAAGGCGCCGCCGTGCGTGGTCTGGGCGTTGGGGATGTCGATGATCTGCTTGGTCTTGAAGTCGCGCAGCTCGACGAAACCGAGGCGACCATTGGCGCGATCCTGGATGTAGACCCAGCGACCGTCATACTCGCCCGCGGTCTCGGAGATGGCCGGATGGTGGGTGTCACCCCAGGCCAGCTTCCGGGCCTGCTTGTCGCTCGAGCCTTCCTCGAGGACGAGCTCGGAGAGGTCAGAGCCCTGTCCGTAGCCGCTCCAGGACTCAGGCGTGAAGACCGGAATGGTCTTGAGCATGCGCATCGAAGGCACGCCCACGAGGTGGATGTTGCCCGAGTGGCCGCCTGACGACACCATGATGTAAGGGTCGTACTCGCCCGGCGGCACATACGTCAGGAGGGCCCCTTCGGCCTGCTCGACGGTCAGACCGCGGTCTTCGATGATGGCGTTGATGTCTCCCTCAGCGCCCTGGTCGCAGGCGACGACCGCGAAGGCCCCTACGACCGCGACGGCGAGTAGGCCCTTCCAGCCCCTCGCGAATGACATGGACGGCTGGCGCATCGGCTGCCCCCTTTCCGCTCGAGCGCGTCCAACCAGTGGCACGCTCGGCTGCTCCGCTTCCCTCGTGGGATGGTTCCCCGCTCACCACCCCCCAATGAATAGTGAGTTGCTGGTGATAATTAGTGTACGTGGTTAGCCTCTTACGTGCCAAGCGGCCTTGAGACTCAGGATACAGGTCCCTTTAGGACGGATACGCCCTGTCCATATATCGTTACGTGATGGCTACACATTTGAGGAGCTGGGGTGCGCTGCTGACCGCGGGCCTGTTCGCGACCGCGGCATGCACGGCTACCGATGACCAGGGAACCGCGGCCGGGGGCGCACCGACCTCGGACCCCTCGTTCAACAGCATCGACCAGGGCGGCACGGCACCGGCGGCGATCGCCTGCAGCACCGACGCAGAAGGCGCCGGCGACCTCGCCGACTGGCCCGTGGGCGGCAGCGCGAACCCCGAGATCATCCCGCTGATCGTCTCGTCGCTGGTCTCGG
>Ga0209013_10006064_pt1 | contig 10310 bp, 8 predicted proteins | sample Cruoilmetagenom2_FD_187291 | JGI IMG/M metagenome (GOLD analysis project Ga0209013, IMG submission 187291) | Oil polluted marine microbial communities from Coal Oil Point, Santa Barbara, California, USA - Sample 2 (SPAdes) (version 2) | ecosystem: Environmental > Aquatic > Marine > Oil seeps ...
CTTGTTCATTGACCCGCTGCCAGACACCGATCAAACCATTATTGGCGCGACCGACATGATTTGTAGCGATCAGCAGGTTGGCGCACCCTTGGGCTAATACCTGTGTATCCTGCCAACCAGTGCCCTCGCTGCCGAAAATAATTATCCCGTTTTCGGCTTGTGCAAATACCTCGGCGGCAGCCTGTAAATCGACATTGCTGGAGAATTTTCCGCCTTCATCCTGGACATCAAGACTCTCAGGAGAGAGGAAATTTATCATTGAGAGTACGGCTGTGGTCTGTTCGCCATAGCCATAGTGCACATGATGCTGGGCATATTTGTCCAGCTGGGTAGCGCGTGGGTTTAAGACAATCAATTTGCTGCCCCGCTCGGCAGCTTGTTTGACTCTCAACCACCAAATCGGCGCTTCTTCCTGCAGATCACAACCAACAACTAAGATGGCGGTATCATCTCCCATTTCGGAGAAATTTGTGCCCTGACCCACGCCAACAGTGGGAACCAAATCACCACCACCCATCGTTGTGTATAACGCCGTTTTGCCCCCCGCACCGGCAGTCATTTTCCGGATATTGAACAGGTCCTCATTCGAAAGACGTCCGCTTGCTAGTGTCAGCAGCCCGGAACCGGCTTCTCGGAATCGATCAGCCACCGCTTCCAAAGCGTCATCCCAGCTGACGGAAGTCAACTGCCCGTCTTTCCGGATCATTGGCGTAGTTATACGCTCATCGCTCTCGGCGTAGTGATAAGCGAAACGGCCTTTATCGCAGATCCAGGTCTCATTCACCGCCTCATGCTGGCGCGGCATCACGCGTTTTACGGTCCAACCCCCACCAGTTTTGGCTTCTCGCCGGACGTTAAGCGTAATATTGCAGCCGACTGGGCACTGTGTACATAAAGAAGCTGCCGAGTTCATCTCCCATGGTCGGGCGCCGAAGCGGAAATCCGCAGTCGTCAATGCCCCAACCGGGCAGATATCAGTGGTATTTCCAGAAAAACAGGAGTCAAAACCGGGTTCCGAGAAGGTGACGATCTCCAATGACCGGCCGCGGTTGAAAAATCCAATCACGGGTTCACCAACAATCTCATCCTGGAAGCGCACACAGCGTGCACACTGGATGCACCGTTCCCGGTCAAGAAATATCAGCTCGCCAAGCGGTACGTTTTTAGCGAGGTCGATTTTTTCATCAAATATAAACCGGCTCACTCCGGGTCCAAAGTCTATCGTTAGATTCTGCAGCGGGCATTCACCGCCCTTATCACAGATCGGACAATCCAAGGGGTGCGACGTAAGCAAGAATTCAACGATATCTTGCCGCCCTGCTTTGACCTTCTCAGTTAAGCCAAGGACAACCATCCCCTCCGAGACCGGTGTGGTGCAGGCTGTCTCCAGCTTAGGGTTGAATTGAATCTCCGGCGTGCCATCACTCTGCAGAACCGGGTCGCCCGTTTCCCGGTCACTCAGTGGACGCCCCACTTCAACCAGACACATCCGGCACATACCGACCGGCTCCATCTTTGGGTGGTAGCAAAAAACTGGGATATCTATCCCAATCTTTTTGGCAGCATCCACTATCAATGTACCCTCGGGCACAGTGACGTCTTTCCCATCAATGGTTAGCGATACCAACTTTGTCATGAATTAACTCCACACCAGGTGCAGGAAATCTAATCCCATGTTCGCGTTGTAATCCATACTCTGCATATCAAGACAGATCATTCTGGGTTTTCCTGATCGACCTCCACCTTGGTTGGTGCAGCTGCAGTCCGCTGCCGGAAATCCTCAGGAAATCGTTCGATGCCTGACAACACAGCCTCAATCGAAAATTCTCCCAAGGCGCAAAAACACTTGTCTTTAATCTGTGAAGCCACATCCTGCAACAGCTCCACGTCTTCCCAGCTCGCTTCCCCGGCATTGATTCTGTCTGTGAGATGCACCATCCAGTAATTACCTTCCCGGCAGGGAGTGCACTTCCCACATGACTCATGTTTGAAAAAATGGATCGTTTTGTTGATCAACCAGGGGATGCTGATACTGTCATCGATAACGATCACCGAAGCAGAGCCCAGCGATGCACCAACAGCGGGTACACTCTCATAATCCATAGGCGTATCCAACGCCTGCTCGGTTGCCACGATCAGGGAGGAAGAAGCACCTGCTGGCATGATCGCTTTAATTTCACGCCCAGCTGGGACGCCGCCGCCATGTTCAAAAATCAGCTCCCGGAATGTCGCGCCCAAGGGCAGTTCATAATTGCCAGGTTTATTCACGTTGCCGCTCAGACTGAAGATCTTTGTACCGGTGCTCTGATCGGTGCCAAAGGAACGATACCAATCTGCACCTTTCTCAATGATCAACGGGACACTGGTCAAGGTCTCAACATTGTTGACAACGGTTGGCTTTCCAAAGAGACCATACGACGGTGGGAAGGGAGGTCTTAATCGCGGCTGTCCAAGCTTTCCCTCCATGGACTCTAATAACGCGGTTTCCTCGCCGCAGATATATGCACCCGCACCAAGGTGGGTATAGATTTGTAATCCATAATCGGTGCCAAACAGGTTATCACCCAACAACCCGGCGGCATGCAGCTCGGCGATATGCCGTTCTAGCTGGCGGGCGATTTTCCAAAACTCACCCCGCAGATATATGTAGGCTACATTCGCTTGGATGGCATGAGCTGCAATTGCCACTCCTTCAAGAAACTGGAATGGGTTGCGTTCCATGATCTCTCGATCTTTAAATGTCCCCGGCTCAGATTCGTCGGCGTTTGCCACTACATAATGCGGCCAAGCGTTTTTATCAACAAAAGACCACTTCAACCCAGTCGGAAAACCAGCACCGCCGCGCCCACGTAAGCCAGAGGCTTTAACGATGTCAACCACTTCTGCGGGCTGCATCGAGGTAACCACCTGGTGGAAAGGTTGGAAACCGTCGTTCTGGCGATATACAGTGAGATTATCGATCTCAGGTATCACGCGGTGCCGCAGCAGTAATAGTTCGCTCATCCAACATCCTCCTGGATGCGCCACCGCTCAACCTGCTTCAAGGCGCTCTCTTCGGTTTGGTTCTCGTAATACGTCAAACCTTCCCCGGTCTGCACTTGGAACATCGGCGCCTTATCACAGCCGGCCAGACATTTGACTTCTTCTACTGTCACCAGACCATCAGGTGTCGTTTCACCGACTTGAATACCCAAATTTTCACAGAATTTTTCTAGAAATTCTTCTGCACCCCGGAGTGCGCATGACAGGTCTGTACATACTTGGACCCGGTACTTGCCACCCTCTTCATCGTAATACAGGGAATAAAATCCAACTAACGATGCGACTTCTGTGGCAGACATATCTAGGATTTCCGCAATCTCCTGCATTGCCTGCTTGGTCACATAACCGTATTCACGCTGAGCCATGTATAAAAGAGGCATAACTGCAGATTGCTTCTGATCAGCCGGATACTTTTCCAGCACAGCCTGAATATCATCAAAGTATTTTTCTGCCAGCGTATTCACCGATCTACGTCTCCCAATACTATGTCAATAGTTCCGATTATTGCTACAAGGTCTGCTACCAAGTGTCCTTTAGCCAGCATAGGTAATATTTGCAGATTCGGAAATGACGGGGTCCGCCAATATGCGCGATATGGTTTCGGACCGCCATCGCTTTCTAGATATACACCCAGCTCGCCGCGCGGCGATTCAACAGCCATATAGACAGCGCCCTTTGGCGCTGAGAATCCTTCGGTCCACAGCTTAAAGTGATGGATAACTGCTTCCATGCTGGTGCCCAACTCAGAACGCGGTGGGGGCACAAATTTGCGGTTGTCGCTCCTTACCGGTCCATCCGGGAGGTTATCAATTGCCTGCTGAACAATCTTCAGTGACTGACGTAATTCTTCAATCCGCACTAAATAGCGTGCATAGGTATCGCCCGCAGGGTTGGTAGGCACCTCAAAATCAAATTGGTCGTAGCTGGAGTATGGCTGTGCTTTTCGCAGATCATGTGCGACGCCTGAAGCCCGCGCAATGGGACCAGTAACCCCCCAGCTAAGTGCATCTTCATTTGATAGGACACCGATTTCGACGGTCCTGTCTATGAACAGAGGATTCTTTGTTAACAATGCTTCATACTCATCAATGCGGGCAGGGAAAATTTTGATAAAATTACGGACCGCGTCTTCAAATTCCTTTGGTACATCGCGCCATAACCCTCCCGGGCGGAAAAATGTCGCCATCATACGCTGCCCACCACACATCTCTATAATATCCAGTACCAGCTCGCGTTCCCGGAAGCAGTAAAGGAAGACCGACATCGCTGCCAAATCCAGCGATTGTGTGCCCAGCCACACCAGGTGAGAAGCGATACGCTGCAGTTCAGTTAACAGAACTCTGATCACCTGGGCCCGGGGTGGGACATCGAGGTCGACAAGCTTCTCAATCGCCAAACAGTAGGCCAGGTTATTGCCCACCGTATTGAGATAATCCAAACGATCCGTCATCACGGCAGCTTTTTCGTAGGATTTGGATTCCATGGTTTTCTCGATACCAGTGTGCAAAAACCCCACATCCGGGATACAGTTGACTACCGTCTCGCCATCCAGTTCTAACAACAAGCGTAGAACTCCGTGGGTGCTCGGGTGCTGCGGACCCATGTTCAGCAGGACGGTCTCTCCTGTGAGTGCCCGATCACTGATCAAGTGTTTTAATTCATCTAGGGTTACTTCAGTTTTTTCAAACATGGCTGTCCAGTGGTATTTGTCACACCTCGCCGCGATGATTCGCGAGGTGAACCATGATCTCACCTAGTCTTTTGCATAGTGCTTACGTTCATCGATCTCTTCGTGATTGAAGCTGAATTGTACTTCTTCGTAGCCAAGGGGGTAATCCTTCCGTAAAGGGTGTCCCTCCCAATCATATGGCATAACGATACGCCGCAAATCGGAATTGCCCTCAAAACAGATCCCAAACATGTCCCATAGCTCCCGCTCGTACCAATTCGCATTGGGGTACACACTCTCTATGGAGTCAGCAGTTGGGTAGTTGCCCATTAGCGGAACCCGCAAACTTATACGGACATTGTGTTGGAGGGATAACAGCTGGTAGACCATGTGGAACCTGGGTGATTGCTGAGGCCAGTAGTCAACCGCCGTTATCGCGATGAGCATCTCAAATCCCATTTCATCCCGCAATGCTCGGCAGGTTTCAACGACTTGTTGGCGAGGAATTGACAAACTAACATCACCGCGATACTCTTCGATTTGCGCGTCAAATCGATCAACGAGCGTTTTTATAGCAGGTTTGAAGTCATCATTCATCTTTGAGGTCTCATTGTGTATCAATATATGATTGTCAAAACATGGAAAACTTGCTTATCCTAAAAATTACGTTACCAAGGTGATTGCTACGCCCAGTTGTCGATCTTCTCACCGCGGACTTTTTCATGCAAGGTAATAATGCCGTGGATCAGTGCTTCAGGACGAGGCGGGCAACCTGCAATATAGACATCAACAGGCACCACTTCGTCCACGCCTTGTACGATAGCATAGTTATTAAAAATGCCACCACACGAAGCGCAATCGCCCATCGATATCACCCACTTCGGATCCGGCATTTGGTCATAAAGCCGCCGCAGCACCGGCGCCATTTTGCGTGTGACTCGACCCGCAACGATCATTAAGTCTGATTGCCGTGGGCTGGCCCGCATCAGCTCCATGCCGAACCGGCTCATATCATAGTGGGATGCTTGAGCCGACATCATTTCAATCGCGCAGCAGGCAAGGCCAAACAGCATCGGCCACATCGCGTTTGTCCGTCCCCAGTTCATAGTCTGTTCGAGCTTGAGTGTGACCACCCCCATATTACCGAGTTTCTGTTCTACTCCCACTCCAAAGCTCCTTTCTTCCACGCATATGCATACCCAACCAATAGAACACCGACAAATACAAACATCTCAATCAGGCCAAAAACGCCTAGATTTTTGAATGCGATCGCCCAAGGCAAAAAGAAAACTACCTCGATATCAAAGAGAATGAAGAGGACGGCTACCAGGTAAAAGCGAACCGGCATACGCCGGGTTCCGGGTCCGATTGGGATCATTCCCGATTCGTAAGGCAGGGATTTCCTTTCGGAAGGGTGCTTGGGGCCAAACGCGTGCCCAATGATGATAACCAAGACCGCCAACCCAGTCGACAGCACCAACAAGACTGCAATCGGAGCATATTCAATCAGCATACTTTATCCTCGAAATGGGATTTTTTGCAAATTGTTGACCTAGGTGAAAAGTTTATCATATGGGTGATTAGGTGTCAAATTTCACAAAGTCGGTGACACAAAGTCAACCGATCCGATCTATAATCGTTCACATCGCGAATCATCGCGAAAAATACTGTTTGATTACCCAAGGTAATCACGCAAATGGCGACTGCGAGTGGGGTGGCGCAGTTTGCGCAGTGCTTTGGATTCAATCTGGCGAATTCGCTCACGGGTCACATTAAAGTACTGTCCAACCTCCTCCAGGGTATGGTCTTTGCCATCTGCCAAACCAAAGCGCAGCTCCAACACCTGCCGTTCACGTTCGGAGAGTACTGCTAAGGCGTTTTTTACTGATTCGCGCAGCATTTCGCGTGCAGCCGCGTCCATAGGCTCTAAGGCATCCTCATCCTCAATGAAATCGCCTAACTGGCTGCTGTCCTCGCTGCCAACGGGGCTTTCCAAAGACATCGGTTCTTCTGCCGCACGTAGAATACGGTTTACTTTTGAAGCAGCGCGCATCAGGCGGCGTTGTACATCGATAGGGATAGCCATCCCTTCTGTGTGAGCAATGGCGATTGCCTGCTGGTCATCTTCGTCGAGATAGCCAACTTCCAAGGCTAACTCCTCACTGGATGGTTCGCGACCCAACTGTTGGGTGAGCCGGCGCTGGGCACGGATCAAGCGATTGATCGCTTCAAAAATATGGACGGGAATCCGGATAGTTCTTGCCTGGTCTGCAATCGACCGGCTAATTGACTGGCGTATCCACCACGTCGCATACGTGCTGAACTTGTAGCCGCGTGTCGGATCAAACTTGGACACCGCCCGCAGCAGCCCAATATTTCCTTCTTGAATCAAATCTAAGAAGGAACTGCCGCGCCCGATATAACGTTTAGCGACACTGACTACCAAGCGCAGATTTGCACGTATGATAGCGTGGTGGGCTTCATTTGACCGCATCCGGATATTATCCAGTTCTTGTCGAAAAACTTCTTCGGAAGGGATATGTTGAGCGATGAAATCACCATCGCTGGTCGAGCCGCTAGTTGGATCTTGATCGAGTTCGGAGACCTCCGGCGCAGGAGGGATATCGCGATGTACATTGATATAGTCCAAAAGCGGATCTGAAAGATCCTTGGGCAGCATGTACAGGTAGAGAAATACTGTAAATGCGTTGCGCGCCACACCATCCCATAAAGGGTCGTTACCCCACAAACCGTTATCCAGATATGCCCTAAGGTAGGAAGGTTCTACACTCTGCCATGTCTGGCGCAGCATCTGTGCTTCTGACAAACATAAAGCCAAATCGGGGCAATCGTATCCCAAGCGGGTAGAATCCTCTAGGGTGCGTTTCCAGGCTGTGCGCAACTCTTCAAAAAGGGCGAGATAGACGCTGTAAGCGTGCGAAGAACCTTGCCGTGCCAAAGGATGTTCCCTGCCAAGCAGGTCAATCCGGCGCGAGGCTTCAATCTGGGTCGCCAGCCAAAATTCCTGATCGGTATTGAGCAACTCAATATTACCGATCTCTTTAAGGTACAGACGAACCGGATCCTCACTAAATTCCATGACCAATGCCGGGTCATTGGGCGGGGCGGGTGTCTCGTTGATTACAATTTTGTTGAGATCATCGACTTCGGCGGAGAAATTGTCCCCTTCTTGTTCTACAAATAAGTCCGTTTTTAGGTCGCCACCAGCTTGGGTTTGTTCGCCGCTCCCCTGTCCCTGTGGCTGCACACCAGTCTCGCCATCAGCGCTTTGCCCTGCGTCTGGGGATTGGTGTATTTGCTCTTCCACAGGATTTGGTTTTCTCGGCATTAATGAATCATCCTTGCGTATCAGATGGATGCCAGGCCGCCTGTATAATGCCCCATTGCCTGGTTCAACCGGCCTAGAACCTGGATATGTTGTACCATAGATTGCTGGTATTGTGTGGCCTTCAAATCGCCCTGCTCCTGCGCGGTCTCCATCAGGAAACGGAGATGTTCAATTTCCTGACGGACAATTCGGAGGCGTAAATCTAACAGCGCCCGCATTAAATCGCCCAAGACACGCTCCTCGCGCGGCTCAAACTTTTCCGTGCGCTCTAAAAGATCATCAGCGGTTTCCATCATGGTTAAGGATAAGCTGTTTAGGGTGAAGTCTCTCGGTTCTGATTGGTGCTGGTCGATTGAAGCGCGTAATATCTGCAATATCGATCGATGCGCGGCATGCTGGAAATCATCTCCTGCTAAGCGCGGCAGCTCCGCTTCCTGCAAACGGCGGTCGACTTGGTAAAGCATATCCGGCCGCCTCAAGAGCACGCCGAGAATATGTGCCTCCAAGGAGTGCACGGTTTTTGCTGAGGCGGCTAAAACTTCAGATGACAGCTGCCCAATACCCGTCATCCCTGTATGCCTTCTAGAACGAACATCTCTAGATTGAGCACGGCGATCCATCATCAAGGCGCGCTCATCGACCTGCAGCAGTCTCGCCAATCGCTGGCGGTATGTATCGCGTTCAATGGAGTTGGGCACATCCTCGATGAGCGGCAGTACCTGGTTCGCGATCTCCACCTTTACTTTCGGATCGTGAATATCCCGGTTGGCTGATAATGTGTTCATGACATGGATAACAACTGGTTTTGCGCCGGTCAGAATCTTCTCCCAAGTTTGGGGGTCCTCATTCACTACGTCATCTGGATCCTTACCAGCGGGCAAAGTGGTCACTCGGATATCAGCCCGCAGGCGAGCTTCATAACCAAGTAAGCCACGCGCATCAAAGACAGGGTCAGTTTCATGATCCAAGATTTCGCGTGCGATCTCAAGCCCGCGTATTGTGGCCTTATCACCCGCAGCGTCTGGGTCAAGTGCAAGCACGATATTGCGTGTATAGCGTTTTAACATACGAAACTGGTGATCCGTCAGCGCAGTGCCCATCGGTGATACCGCCGTTTCATAACCCGCCTGGTGCAGTGCAATGACATCCAGGTATCCCTCGACGATTACCACCTGATCCTGGCTGCGGATCGCTTTCTTGGCGCGATCCAATCCATAGAGTAAGCGGCTTTTATCAAATACCACTGTTTGGGGTGAATTTAAAAACTTAGGCACATCATCTGGATCTAGAATGCGAGCGCCAAAACCTGTCATACGACCGCGATCGTCGCGAATCGGGAACATCACCCGGTTTCGAAATCGATCGTAGACATCCTGTGTGCTCGTGACATCGACATCTTCGCGGCTGGAAACCAATCCCACTTTAATCAGATCCTGTACAGCGCTGTTTTTCCCCCTGAAATAACTGCTCAGGGCATCCCATGATTTTGGCGCATACCCCAATCCAAAAGCCTCAATCGTTTCCAAACGCAAGTCACGCTGCTGCAAGTACTCCAACGCGATCTGACCTGCCGGTGAATTAAGCAGTTGGTGCTGGAAAAAGGTGGCACCTTCTTCGAGCAAATCTCGTAGATTATCATACTCTTCAGCAAGGGCTTGCGCCTCAGGGGACGGGGACGTTAACACAACTCCTGCCTTTTCGGCAAGCTGCTGCAGGGCTTCCGAAAAATCCCAGCCCTCTTTTTTCATCACATAGCTAAATACATCGCCCCCTTCGTTGCACTGCCCAAAACAGCGCCAAGTACCCGTCTCCGGAAAAACCACAAAAGCCGGCGTGCGGGTGTTGGAGTGAAATGGACAGAACCCCGTATAATTCTTCCCCGAACGTCGCAACTGGACGGTCTCGGAGACGATATCCACGATGTCGATTCTATCTTTTACTTCATCAATTGAGGACATACTCTCTGCCTAGCCAAGAGCAACTGGGAAAAATCCATCCCATAAGGGGATGGTTATTAATATCGATCTTCACTATGGGCATGATAAATGAATTATACCAACGGAATACTTGCTACTTGAGTTCAGGATAAGGGAAGGATACCTCAAGATAAAAGATGGTGATATCTTTCAGTGTTCCGTATCAGAGTTGGTTGGACACATTTGCGCGAAAAATAGTGGAGACTTTATAGCCACTAACGAGTTGAAACAAAGAAACAATTAGCTCTCCATATATGGGGTCTAATAGTTCTTG
>Ga0209013_10006065_pt1 | contig 10309 bp, 9 predicted proteins | sample Cruoilmetagenom2_FD_187291 | JGI IMG/M metagenome (GOLD analysis project Ga0209013, IMG submission 187291) | Oil polluted marine microbial communities from Coal Oil Point, Santa Barbara, California, USA - Sample 2 (SPAdes) (version 2) | ecosystem: Environmental > Aquatic > Marine > Oil seeps ...
GGACTTGACTTGGCGGGGTGGCAGCGATCAGGTAAGACCCTTGTTTTTTTTTCTTAGCTTGCGCTGCTTTCTTCTGACTCTTCTCGGCTTCTGCGGGTAAAGTTTATCGCCTTTTACCGGCCGGGTTTTGAAGCGCCGGTGTAACCACAGGTATTGTTCGGGATGTTCGCGTACCTGTGCTTCTATAATGGCATTAAACCGGGTTGCATCTTCCACCTCGCTGGCACCCGGGAAGTTCTCCAGTGGTGGTCCAATCGTTAATGCGTAGCCCCTGCTGTCCGCAAGTCGCTGGATATGAAAGGGGAGCACCACGGCACCGGTCAGCTTGACCAGTTTTGTAGTAGCTGTCAGCGTATTGGCGGGTATCCCGAAAAAAGGTGCAAAGACACTGTTTTTGCGTGCCTGGTCCTGGTCCGGTGCGTACCACACCACGTGTCCGGCCTTGAGTGCCTTTATGAAGCCGCGCGTGTCATGTCTGTGAATGATTATTTCAGCCATTGCTGCGCGCCCTTTTCTTGCCGCGGCATCGATGAGCTTGTTGCGAAACTCCTGGTAGGTAAAGCAGACAGGGTGGTGCTTTAAAAGTATTCTGGCGGCGAAATCGAGCGAGCAAAAATGTCCGCTCAACAACAGTACTCCCTTGCCCTGTTTGCGTGCAGCTTCGATATGTTCCAGGCCGTCAAGGGTGCCGAATGCATCAATGTCACGGCTGTCTGCCCAGTAGGCAAAGGTGGTTTCGACGAGGCTCATGCCGATGGAGTCATAACAGCGGTTTATCAATTGCTGCTGTTGCTGTGGGTCCAGCTCGGGAAAACACAGGCCGATATTGGTGCGTACAATCGTGCGTCGATAACTGCTAAGCAGCCTGAAAAGCCTGCCCAGTCCACGCCCGACGGCAAGCTGCAGGCGCAAGGGTAATTTTACCACCAGCCACATAAAGCCGATGCCAATCCATGTTGGCCAGTACCGCGGGGTAATCAGTTGGTGGGGTAGCAGGGGCGTTGTTGAGTCTTTCAATGTTGTCAGGAGGCGTGCTTTGCCTGTGTCTTGTAGAGGCGCGCATACACACCATCCAGCTGTAGCAACTCACTGTGTGTGCCCGCTTCCACGATGCGCCCGTTCTGCATAGCAAGGATGCGATCTGCGTTTTCGATGGTGGAGAGGCGGTGTGCAATCAGCAGTGATGTTCTGCCGCTGCGCAGGGTTTCAAGTGCAAGTTGCACGACCCTTTCTGATTCAGTGTCGAGCGCCGAGGTGGCCTCATCAAGGATCAGGACGGGTGCGTTCTTTATCAGGGCGCGGGCAATGGCAAGCCGCTGGCGCTGGCCGGCTGACAGGCGGACCCCGTTCTCACCAATCAGGGTGTGTAGGCCGTCCGGGAATTTTTCAATGAATTCCATGGCATGCGCCCGTTCTGCCGCTTCCCTGATGGTGTCTTCGTCCGGTTTTCTCTGTTGTGCACCGTAGGCGATATTGGCGGCAATGGTGTCATTGAACAGGATGATATGCTGGCCTACATAGGCGATATGTTCTCGCAGGCTGGTCAGCTTGATGTCGCGGGTATCAACACCGTCCAGCAGGATAGTTCCCGTTGTCGGGTTGTAGAAGCGCGGCAGCAGGTTGACGAGCGTAGTTTTACCACCGCCTGACGGGCCTACCAGTGCGATGGTTTCGCCGGCGGCTATCTTGAGGTTGATGTCATGCAGAACCGGCTTGTCAGTGCCGTAGTGGGTATAGGAAATATTGCGAAATTCGATTTCACCGCGCGAATCCCCAATGATGATCTGGCCGTTATCGATTTCCGGGTGCTCGTCAATAAGCTCGAAGACAGACTCTGCCGCCGCCAGTCCTCTCTGCAGGATTACATTGATCTTTGTCAGGCGTTTTATAGGTGAAGACAACAGCGCCAGTGCTGTAATCAATGCTACAAATTCGCCGACAGTGATCTCGCCCGCCTGTGACTGCAGGGAGGCAAAATAGACCACGATTGACAGGGCGGCTACCGTAAATATCTGCACAATCGGGACGTTGAGTGACGATGCCACGGCAACCTTCATGCGATAGCGCCTTATCCAGTTGTTGAGCTTCTGGAAACGGCGCTCCTCATAGGCCTCCCCGCCGAATATCTTTATCTCGCGACTGCCGGTAATGGCTTCCTGGACAACCCGGGTAATGTCCCCGACGGTATCCTGCAGGGAGCGGCTCAGCCGGCGCATGCGCCGGCTGAAATAGCTGATGACCAGTGCGGTAGGCGGCATGATCAGGAAGACGACCAGTGAAAGCTGCCAGTTCAGGTACAGGGCATAGGCGATCAATCCTATGATAGTCAGGCCGTCCTTGACCACCGTGACCAGGACAGTGGTGGCGGCACTCATGACGCGTTGCACGTTGAAGGTGAACTTGGCAATAATGTTGCCGGATGAGTTGTTTTCGAAGTAACTGGTCGGGAGGGTCTGCAGCCGGTCAAACATTTCCTTGCGCAGGTCCATGATGACCCATGTGGCGACCCACTTCATGCAATAACTGCTGATAAAGCTGGCTATGCCTCTCACCACAAACAGCAGCATGAGTAACAGTGGCAGTTTTACCAGCCCTTCAGGATTTTTGGTCACGAAGGTCTCATCCAGCAGCGGTTTCATTAATGCCGGCATGGCCGGTTCGGTCGCGGCAAAGGCGACGGTTCCCAGCAAGGACACGCCAAACATCTTCCAGTAGGGGAAGACATAGCGGAGTAAACGTAAATACAGGTCTTTGCTGTTCATGGATTGACTGGCTGTGTTCAGTACGATGTTACACCATGTGGTTGAAAAAGTAGCTATTTGCATGTTTTCTGACTGTAATTACCCGGGCAGGGTGGCTCTGATCGCTCCACAGTGGTGCTCTGCCTTTCTGGATGTGCCGGCGTATTTTTCAGGATGACCTTATGTATAATGTGCGTCCATAAGCCGGGGTGAAATCGTAGTCGCAACCCGGCAAAATCAGTCAATAAAAATATTGCATCGAGGTTCTCACGTGCCAAATCCCGATACTGCGTCAGCAGCAGGTGACAGCAGCCTGATTCAGTCCAATGCTGAGAATAAATACACAGTTACGGCGGCGGATCTGCCGTTGCACTGCCCCATGGACGGTATGAGCCTGTGGAATTCACATCCGCGGGTCTATCTTTCGATTGAGGAAACGGGACACGCCAAATGCCCTTATTGCGGCGCCGATTACACCCTGAAAGACTGATATCGCATACCACGCCTGCACGGGTGGTGCCGGTATCCCCCCGGCAGGTTCAACAACATCCCGGGCAGGCCAGGGTCGTCTGGCGTTTCAGCGACGGCAAGGCCGGCCATGACAACCAGAGCCTGGGCCTGGTGGACGCGCTGAAACGGCGTACCCGGGTTGAGGCCTATGACATCCCCGTGCGACCCGGTGCCGGGCTGGACTGGGTGTTCGGGCGCTTTCCGGCAGGTACCCTGTTGCCTGATCCGTGGCTGATGATCGGGGCAGGGCATTCGACGCATCTGCACCTGCTGTCTGCGCGTCGTGCCAGGGGTGGCAAGGCAATGGTGCTGATGAGCCCGGACCTGCCAAAATCGTTGTTTGATCTTTGTATTATTCCGGAACATGACCAGCCAGGGCCGGCAGCCAATATCCTCGTGACGCACGGCAGCCTGAACCGCATGCAGCCGGTGTACATGACCGGCAGCAATCGAGGTTTGCTGATGATCGGTGGTCCGTCCAGACACTATCACTGGGATCATCAGCAGGTCGTGGAGCAAATTGCCCGGGTGATTCGCTATTCACCCGTGCGTGACTGGATTCTGACCACTTCCCGACGTACCCCGCCCGGTTTTGCCGAACATATCCGGCAAATGATCTTTAACCGCAACCTCAGGTTGACGGTGCTGTCCTGTCGTGACACGACTGATCAGTGGCTGTCATTACAGTTAAGCCGCTCCTGCTGTACCTGGGTGACTGAAGACAGTGTCTCCATGATCTATGAAGCACTGACGGCCGGTGTGCCTGTGGGACTGTTGTCCGTGCCGCCGCGACGGCGGGACCGGATTGTCAACGGTGTAGAGGCACTGGTGGCCTCCCGCAATGTCATGCGCTTCAGTGACTGGTCCGCCGGCCGCCCCTTGCCGCGACCCAGGCAGGTGTTTGACGAGGCGAACCGCATAGCCAGGGAGATTTGCGGCCAGTGGGGGAGCAAATCAAACAAGCCCTGACAGTATGTCAGTTGTTGCCCGCCCTGGATGGTGGTGGTGTTGAGCAGGGTACCCTGGAGGTTGCGGCGGCACTGGTGCATGAAGGTCACCGCTCCCTGGTAGTCTCTGCGGGCGGGCGCCTGTTGCCAGGGCTGGTCGCAGCCGGCACGGAACATGTCACCTGGCCAATCGGTCGTAAATCTCCGTTCACCTTGCGGTTCATACCGCGGCTGCGGCACCTGTTGGTCACAGCGGATGTCGACATCCTGCATGCGCGTTCACGTTTGCCGGCCTGGATTGCCTGGCTGGCCTGGCGTCAGATGGACCCGGCAACACGACCACGGTTTATCACCACGGTACATGGTCTGTATTCAGTGAATGCCTACAGCGCAGTGATGACGAAGGGAGAACGGATCATTGCCGTATCCGGCCATGCCCGCGATTATGTGCTGCAGCAATACCCCGGCGTGGATCCTGGCCGGGTTGTGGTGATTCCCCGTGGTGTGGATGTGGCCGGGTTGCAGGCATCCTGCCGTCCTGATGACGTCTGGATGACCTCCTGGCGGAAGCAGTACCCTGAACTGGAAAATCGCTATGTCGTCACTCTGCCGGGACGGGTAAGTCACCGCAAGGGTGTGCTGGACCTGGTCAGGATTATTGCTGCCCTTAAGGTGCGGGGTATTGCCGTCCACGGTTTGATTGTGGGGGAGCTGCCGGCACGCAAGCACCGGTTGGCGAGGGAGCTGCAGTCAGCCATTGCCGCGGCAGGCCTGACCGGATCGATCACATTGACGGGCTTCAGGGATGATGTGCGCGAGATCATGTCCGTGTCCAGCGTCGTGCTGTCGTTGTCGCTGCAGCCCGAGGCCTTTGGCCGCACGGTTAACGAGGCGCTGGGCCTGGGTGTTCCGGTTGCCGGTTATGCGCATGGCGGGGTGGGCGAACAGCTGGCACGGCATTTTCCGGCAGGCCTGGTCTCGCCGGGTGATCCGGATGCCATGACGGAGCGTCTGCTCGAATGGTCTGCAACGCCACCATCCATGCAGGATGTGCAGGTGTATGCATTGCAGGACATGCTGGACAGCACGCTGGCGCTTTATCGGGAGATGGGTGGTTCCGACAGGCTCCTGGGTAGTTTCCATCCATAAAGAATAACTCTCGCAAAGACGCAAAGGTCGCAAAGTTATAAGCTTTTGTTAAAAAGCATATTAATATTTATTTCTTGGCGTCTTTGCGCCTTTGCGAGAAAAATTACAGCCTTTATGGACGGACACTGGCTACATCATTGTTCTCCGTATTTGCAGAATGATTCAAAACCGGTAGCCGAATATCTGGATATCCTTCCGATAGATCTGCGCGACCTTTGCTGCCAGCTCCTGACTGTAATAATCCTGGTAGGGTTTGCTGCCGGAAGATACATTTCTTGGCACTACTTCCTTTTCCTGCAAACCCATTTTCCGGAATATGTGGTTAACATCATCGCCGAATGTTTCCATGCGCCCCAGGTAATCGATGTTGTTGAGGTCGATCAAGGCTGTTTGCAAACGTAAATGACTATTGCATTTGTTGATATCGAGACCGGCGACAAAGTCTACAAATTCCTCGAAATCCTGCATCCTTTTGAGTTCGGCCGCATCGAAATTAAATTCCACATTGCTATCGACGACCTTGTTTTTCCAGCATGAGACCAGACGACTCCAGGGGTTGCGTATAAAGGCAAATTTGAAATAGTCCGCATATAGTTTCACAGGGTAGTGGATACGGCCGGCACGCTCCATATCAAGGCATACCTCGCTTTCCCGCAAGTGGCTGAGAATGGTGCTGGAACCTGCCTTGGGTACACGAAACCAGATGAATTTTCTTTCGTGACTTAGCGTTAATTTGTAACGGCCGGCAGAAGGTATAAACGGAACCTTGTTTATGAGCTTGTAAATTCTTTGCGTTGCCTTGCTGCTTCTGTCCAGGCGGCCTGGCTTGCCTGCTATTGTTCTCATGACTGTGTTTTTCCGGGGTTATCCTGCGGCTGATATCACGACTCGCCTGTTGCTATGAGGCGCAGTGGAGTAGTGGCCAGATGAGGTGCCTTGATAGCATTGTTACCAGCCAAAATCATTCCCAAGCAGTTCGTACAGTTCCTGATTGTGAGGTGAATAATAATTGTTCAGGTAACTGTAGACCTCCGGGTCGATATTGTTCTTGTTTCTTGCAACATTGTGGGGTCGCAACTTCCTGACCCTGAACCCTGTGTCCACGCCGGTAAACTGAAATACCTTTCCAAGGGCTTTTTCTGGTTCGGAAAACAACTCTTCACTGCTCAAGACAAGAATATTCTGCATGGGAAAGTATTTGAGAAACCGTTCCAGCTGTTGCTTGTAGAGGCCGCGGCTCTTGTAGGAACAATTTTTAAAGATCCTGCTATTGTAGTCTTGTTTTTCAATAACAGGCGCCAGTCGTTGCTCCTCTGCCTGCAGGGCTTCCTTGAGGGACAGCGGTTCACTACCTTTCCGCTTTTCATGAAAATATTGAGATATAGCCCGTTCTGTCGGGTTTCTCAATACGGCAACAAGTTTGACTTCCGGGACAAGATCGAAAATCCGTTCCGGGGTGAGGGGGTTAAAAATATAGAAAGGCGAGGCTTCAAATGTTCTGGCATGGATGCCCATATTATCCTTTATCGGGAAGTGAGCACGATACCAGCATTCTCCTTTTGCATAGTGGTCAGTTTGGGGTTTTAACCCGCCATCAAAAAAGTGGATTTCTTTCGTCCAGGATGGCAACAGCTGAGGATGTTGGGCTAAATAGGCAAACAGGCTTGAGGTCCCGGATTTCTGCGCACCAATTATGATGAAATCAGGTAATGAACGGCTGCAACAGGTTGTCTGACGATATTTCCAGATTAATTCGATTACGGGTTTTTTTACCCAGCGCTTTGCCAGCTTTCTTGCATAAGACATGATGTCAGCAGCCTGGTTGCCTGGCGGTGTGCAGGGTTTTCTTAATGTCTTTCATCTTCAGGATTTGTCTTTGGCTGTTTTATCAAGCACACCGGAGTCATGTATAAAATCGGCAAACAGCTTTGCCTTTAGCAGGGCCCCTGTTTCATTTACATGACGGCCATCGGACCAGTATTTCCTGTCTTGTGGCATTACCGCTGCAAAATCGAACAGGTAGGTGCCGGAATGATTTGCAACTTCTCTTACAACCTCGTTGTTTTCCCTGAAACCTGACTGATAAACGCCGGTAGCTGCATAGTCACTGAAATGTGGCGAATGTGCCCAGGTTGCAAAGGCAATGCTCACATTATTTGCCTTTGCGGTGCTTGCCATATTAACCAGGTTGCGTCGAAAATATACGGGAGGGTTATTTTCCAACAGTTCGGCGGCGCGCCGTTCGGCCACAGGACCTTTTGTATTTCTCCATTGTTCTCCTCCAGCTCCGAAATAAGTGGGGGCATTTACAAGTGTTCCGAGGCCTGCCTGACTCGACAGGCCGATCTTTCTGCCAATGTATCTTAGTAGCATGCTATGTTCGAAAAAAGCCATGTCAGGCGGACTCCACTGTATTCTTCTGCCTGAATTGTCACCTTTGTAAGCATCCGGTGAAACCAGGCGAGTGTGAACATCGTTGGTTCCATGGTAGACAATTACCAGGTCAGGATCGATATCCAGCACCCGAAACTGAAGATTGATCAGCGACTCCCAGGAGTTGTAACCACCGGCGCCCGCATTAATCACTTCAATATTTTCCTTGCCATAGTCATCTCGCAGGATTCGCTCTAATTGGTAAGGAAATGTTTGGCCATTATCCTTTACCGAGACTGTATAGGTGGTAGATCCTCCAAGGGTTACTATGCGATAGGTGTCTTCGGGTTTCTCCGGATTGAATTCCCGGCTTCTGTACCCCAGAGAGTTGTGATAGGTGAGGCCTTTTTTGTAGCCAGGTGTTGGATAGTAGTTTAAATAATGATGGGGAGACCACTGGTACATTTCTGTCGGCACGTCGGTGTAAAGAGAGTACTTGATGTATTGACTGTGCGTGCTGAAATGGTTTAACCATATTCTTAGTCCGGCCTCGACCAGCATAATGGAAAAGATGGTGCTAACAGCAATTACAGCGAAATCCTTACCCGATGGAAGCCTGATGCGGGATTTTCTGGCCGATTTTGAGCTGTCTTCATTCATGACCATTCAATCCCGGGTTTCATGGCGCCGGAAAAGTAACATAAACGCTATTGCAGGTATTCATCGCGTTCTTTTACGGTACACATTGTGTGGCGTGGCGATAGCATGCCAGCTCAGGATTCCCTGAATTTCGAAAAGTCAAAGTTGTGCTCGGCTATTGCCTTGTCAATGAATGCCACATCTTCTGCTGACAGGTATTCTGTGTACCCACCTATCTTCCCCTTGCGTACCTTGAAGCTTTCCGGATCTTCAGTATTGGCCGGTTTAAGAATACCTTTCTTGAACTTGTTCTGGGTTTCCAGTTTTTTCAAGTTGCTGAAAGAACAGTATTCGATGCTTTGATCAAGCAGGTTTTCTGCGGGGTTGACTTCGCCTATAAACTCAAGGACTTTTCCCAGTATGCCCCTGGGGTCCTGATGCATGTCCTCGTAGCGAATAAAAAGAAACGATTTTGGCGTGTGTTGATTCTGGCTCCAGATATCATAAAATCCAAGTATTCTTTCTGCTCCGAATTCTTCAGATGCAATAAATTCTGAAATCGTACCGTCGAAAACATTTATCCTTTTTGTTGCCTGAAAGTAGGCAGAGACAAGAGTGTCTTTGATGTCGCGCCCCATTAGTATTACTTTCTTGTTTGCATACGTCTGTTTGTCGTGGGACAAGTGTTTAAGCTTCGTTTTATCACTCATGCCAGCTCCGTCATGAGTAAACGATACTTTCGGCAGACTGCTTTCGGATGTGATTGTTTTGGTCGATAATATACTGTCTTCCGGGAGGTCGTATTTTAATGACAGATATTTCCCAATTAATGCCCGCAACCACGTTCTGCCACTTTTGGGATACGAAATTACGTATACGTCCGGTTCAAGAGAACTTCTGCTTTCTTTTTTGCCCAGTAGTTTTTTAAGAATATTCATTGTGATGTCTCGCCAATACCAAAGAAAAAATTATGATTTCAGGATTTTCAATCCGGTCAGTGCTTTCCAGTCAGAGTGTCATGGCCGGTGCATAGTGCCGGATGAATTTTCGCAGCAGTGTGCGTCGATAGCCGGATATACCTGCTGCAGTCTCGTAATTATCGAGCAGACGATCATAACCGTATTTCTTCAGTCTTTCGCGGTCTCTGCGGTCGTGCAGCAAGTGCCGAAAGTTCCGTGCACGCTTGACCAAACCCAGTGGCCGTTGCTGGATGGACATGTCAGCTACATCAATCAGGCCATAGTCGCTATTTTCCAGTACCAGTATATTCCCCAGGTGGATGGAGCGAAACAGGATGCCTTTTGTGTGCAGTGTGACCAGGTAAGTTGCCAGCTTGTCCAGGTAGTCGTCGCCGTTGCTGACCTCGGCAAGGCGATCCCGGAGGGTGGTGCCGGGTAACAGTGGGTAGGTGATCAGGTGGCGCTTGTTCTGCCGGTCATGTCGCAGCTGTTCGCACCGGATCGTAATGATGCCTTTTTCCCGCAATTGGCGGGCATTGTTCCAGAAGCGGTATGCATAGGGGTAAATACGGGCAGAGGTAATCCTGCGGCGGGGGTAGAACAGCTTGATGATGTGGTTGTCCGGTGTGAGCAATACCTTTTCTCCGCGCCCGTCGCGTTCCAGCAGTCGGGCGCCGGCACGTAACTGCTCGAATTCTGCAGTGCTGATCGGGGTGCTCCTGGGTGGCAGTGGCATGGTGTGTTTCCGCGGCTAAAATAAAACAGGCATTCAGCGTGCTGGTCCTGAATCCGTTGTTATCAGCCTGAATGGGTACTAGTATTGACCCGGTTTTCAAACGTAAAATGTACCTGAAGATGATGCAGGATTATATAGCCAATGACTGGGAAGCGGCCGCCCGTGCCAACGGACTGGACAGTTTCGAAGCCGTGTGGGCCCTGGATATTGGCTGGTTTGAAGAACCGAATGAACGCCGCGGCGGCTGGAGCGGTG
>Ga0209013_10006066_pt1 | contig 10308 bp, 9 predicted proteins | sample Cruoilmetagenom2_FD_187291 | JGI IMG/M metagenome (GOLD analysis project Ga0209013, IMG submission 187291) | Oil polluted marine microbial communities from Coal Oil Point, Santa Barbara, California, USA - Sample 2 (SPAdes) (version 2) | ecosystem: Environmental > Aquatic > Marine > Oil seeps ...
CTGCAGCATCTCGATCAACTTCGGATTACTCCTCCGATCCATCAAATTCAGAGCCCTGAGACCAGTCAACTCCTTCACCAGTTGAATGGCCGCCCTGGTGTTCGCTGCTGGCCCGGCAACCAGGTCAGCTTTCAGGCGGTTACCAAAGGCAGCCTGGACACCAAGCACGGCATAGGGGTCTGAAGCGCATAGAACCGTAAAACAGGTCTGGTTTTTCAGGTAATCCAGAACCATGGAGCCATTGTAGGGCTCCAGCGGTGATGCGCCGGCTTCGGCGACTACGATGTCCGCTTCACAGCAGGCGATCTTCGACAGCATGAGTTCCAGTGCTTCGCGGTAGCGGGGTTCCGGACAAACGGTCGAGGACAATCCCGCATCGACGAAGTCGAAAACATGGATGGCTCCGGAATCACGGAATTTCAGAATGTCACGGTAACGGGCGGCGCCCGTCAGCTTGCCCGCCACGACTCGCAGACCCAGGTAGGTCAGTGCGCGGATAATGACCTGGCCGGAACTTGTCTTGCCCGCAGACATGGAGGTGCCAATCAGCAGGATCACCGGTATATCGAGTTTTCTGGGTTCGGCTGGCCTGACAAAATCCATCATGCCCAGTTTCCTGCCGTCCCGGGTCACATGTCCCAGGTACTCCAGGCGCATCAGTTCAGGCAGCATCGGGGCAATCGACGTCGCTTTACCCAGCAAACCGGCCCCGGTCAGGGCATCGAGTTCAAGGTCATCGTCCACTGCGCGCCAGTCACCGACGCCTTCCAGTGTGGCGGACCGTTGCCCCAGGGCGCCAATCATCAGGTCGCCGCGCACCATGTCCGCCATTCGGCCGGTCTTGGTTTCACACATATACAAGCGGTTGCGTTTTCCGGTGACCCGGCCAGCCACGAAATCGCCGGTCGACCAGTCTTTGAGTTCGAGCGGCTTGAGCTTGAAAGGCTGCTGCCACAGATCCGTGTTCCTGGTAACCGAAGCAAAGAAATAGTGAGGATTCATTTGGATGCGCTGGCCGTGAACGCTGATTCAAGCGGCGGCGCCATCATCAGGAGCGCCAGCAAAGCGGCGTGTTCAATGGTGCGCCCAAGCCGAAGGTGCTCGTGGCGTGCGTGTGCGCCATCGCCCACCGCGCCCATGCCATCCAGCGTCGCGGTGTAAAGGCTGGTGAAATTTCCGTCCGAACCGCCGCCGGCGAGCCCTTCTTCCAGTTGCAGGCCAATCTCATCGCCCAGCCGGCAGGCCACCTGCCATAGCTGCCGGTTAGCCGGCGTTCTTTCCATCGCGGGACGGCCAAAGCCGCCTTCGATCAGCAGGGAGGTGCCCTCGATGGCGGGCTCCAGGCCAAGGATGGCCGCCTCTACCCGCTCGGCGTCAGCCTGTGTCGGCACCCGGACATCGACCACTGCCTGGCTCTCGGGTGCAATCACGTTGGGCCTCAGTCCGCCATCAATGGTGCCTACGTTGACCGTTATCCCTGTGTCGAAGTCGTTCAGCGCAAACAGCGTCTGGATAACGTGAGAAAGTTCGAGAATGGCGCTGGCCCCGGAGCCCGGATCGAGTCCCGCGTGCGCGGCCTCGCCCCGTACGGTTACCGTGAAACGGCCAACACCCTTGCGGGCGGTCTTGAGCTTGCCGGCCGGACCCAGGGAAGGCTCCAGAACGAATACCCGGTCCATCTGCTGGGCGAGCAATTCAATGTAACGGCGGCTCTCCCTGCTACCGATTTCTTCGTCGGAATTGAGGAAAATATGCGGAGTGACTCCCAGCTCCAGCTTGAAGTGCTGGATGGTTTCAATCGCCATCAGCGCCTGGGCAACCCCACCTTTCATGTCGTAGACCCCGGGCCCGCGCAGGACATCGTCTTCGTGCTCGAAAGGCATATCGTCCAGTGTCCCCAATGGCCAGACCGTGTCGTAGTGACCAAGCAACAACTGGGCTGGCTGGCCACGCTGCCGCTTTGCCGGCCGGGCATGGAGCATTCCGCCACTGCTGTGCCCTGGAATTCGCTTGACGGCGTAATCCAGGCGCTCCAGGGCAATTGCAATGATTTCGCGGATTTCTTGCTGTGCGCCCGGAACGTCTGAAGGCGATTCGGCCTCGGTCATACGCCGCAGCAAGAGGATCATTTCACCTCGCTTGCTTTGCAGGTGCTCCAGCACATCTTTTGCGGCAGGCCTGGAATGTCCATTCATCCCCGTGTTCATTTGTCTATTTCTTCATTCCGGCCGGGAAGGGAAAGGAGAGGCTATCCCTGACCAGGGTAAAACGGCCTGGGTGCAAGTAGACCAGCAATGGTGATTCATGAACCAGTGACTGGTCATCAATTTCGTTCACACGTTCGGAGTCTTCCGCCACGCGGGCGGCGATGATGCGGCCGATGATCAGGCTGTTAACGCCAAAACCATCGATGATCCGCTCGAGTTCGCATTCCAGAAACATGGATCCGCCTTCCACCAGCACGCCATCCACTTTATCGGCCGGGAAGACCGGTAATACCGATAGGGCCGGTTTGCCTTGTTCCCCGCAGCGCGGTGATGCAGCCAGGCTGGTCAGAACAAGTTGATCAGGCCGCGGGTAGGAGACGGTGAAAACGCCGTCGCGCTGAATGTTCGAATAGGTGTGGTGCCGGGGCGTACAGACAAAACCGAAGTAGTTTTCCCACCCCATCGGCATGGCCATGTGTTTGGGCGCAAGATCATGGCTGCCGTCCGGTTCGCGGGTTCCCACGAGTACCAGGGGCGCCACCCAGAAGAACCGGTCCCAAATAGGCCGGCTTACGTCCAGTTCGATCAGGCGCTGCTTCTTGACTGGGCTCTGCATGGCTGTATCCTCCCGCCAACCGGCGTTGCCAATAACCCAATTCCAACTTACTCCAGCATTGCGTCGGGTGCCATGATCTGGGACAAGAAGCAAATTTCCACCGTTTCAACGATCCTTTCCGGTAAAATCCGTCAACTGAACGATCCTTTCCGAATTCCGGTCTACTTACTGATGGCGATCAATGAAACAACCACGGTTTGAGTCAATGAGAAGAAAAACAACACATTGGATAATCACCATTCTGGGCCTGCTGCTGGTTCAGTCGGCGTCTGCTATCGAATTCGATGAAGTCCGGAATTTCGAAGACGTGTTTGTCATTTCCGGCGACGCGCCCGACCGCAAGTGGCTGGAAATACGCTGGGAAATTGCGGATAACTATTATCTCTACAACAACAAATTCCTGCGCTTCACTTCCGCAACGGATGGCGTTGTTCTGGGCGAACCTGAAATCCCCCGTGGTGAGATCAAGTTTGACGATCTGCTGGGTGAGGAAGTAGAGAAATACCACAATGAACTGATTGTTACCTTGCCATTGGATTCTGTGGCTGCTGGCGTCGAGGCTGTACAACTGAAAGTACGGTCACAGGGTTGCCTTGAAAACGAGCTCTGTTACCCGCCAACCGATCAACTGCTGATCATCAGCCTGCCCAGGGAATCGGCCCTGGCCGATTCCCTGGCGCAGCCGGCTGAGTCCCTGCCAGGACTGAGCCTGTCTGATCCGATCCTGGCCCCGGACGAGCGGCCGGCATTGCAACCCGAAGAAGCGTTTGTTTACGAATCCATTGGCTACAGCGCCGATACTGCCCTGGTTCGCTTCACAGCCCAGCCAGGTTATTACCTCTACGCGGATAAGTTCGAGTTTCGGCTTACCGGGGATGATGGTTTTGTGATTCGTGATGTCGAACTGCCGGATGGCGTGATCAAGGACGACCCGGAGTTTGGCCCGGTTGAAGTCTATTACGGGCAGGTCGAAGTGCCGGTGCATTTTAATCGTCCTGCCGGCGCAGTAAGCAATATCACGCTCGAGGCGGATTTCCAGGGCTGCCGGGACGGTGATATCTGCTACCCGCCGATGTCCCGCACGGTCACGTTCCAGATGCCCGCTGCCGACGCAGCCATCGGCCGGGTGGTTTCCCAGAAACCCCCGACAGCAGACCCGGGACCGGCCAGCAAAGCACCGGTGGCGGAACAGGATAAACTGGCGAGCCTGCTGACCAGCCACCCGGTACAGGCAATCGTTGCCTTTTTCGTGGCGGGGCTACTGCTGGCGTTCACGCCCTGCGTTTTCCCGATGGTCCCGATCCTGTCGGGAATTATCGTGGGCCAGGGTGGTCGCCTTACAACCATGCGGGCTTTCTGGCTATCCCTCATTTACGTACTCGCGATGGCTGTGACCTATACCGTGGCCGGTGTGCTGGCAGGCCTGTTCGGGCAGAATCTGCAAGCTGTATTTCAGAATCCATGGATCATCAGCGGATTTGTGCTGATTTTCATCCTGCTGGCCCTGTCCATGTTCGGTTTCTATGAACTTCAACTTCCGGGCCGTCTGCAGACACGGTTGACCGAAGCCAGCAATCAGCAACAGGGAGGGCAGCTTTGGGGTGTCGCTGTCATGGGTTTTCTTTCCGCCCTGATCGTCGGTCCCTGTGTTGCGCCGCCGCTGATGGCCGCCCTGATCGTGATTGGTTCGTCCGGTGACGCAGTTCTAGGTGGCACAGCGTTGTTTTCGCTCGCGATGGGCATGGGCTTGCCGCTGATCGTGTTTGGTGTTTCGGCCGGCAAGCTGGTTCCCAGGGCAGGCGCCTGGATGGACGCGGTCAAAGCCGTGTTTGGCGTTGGGATGCTGGCGGTGGCGATCTGGATGCTGGAACGGATTTTACCAGGCGCGATGATCATGTTGCTTTGGGGTGCGCTCGCAATCGCCTGCGCCATTTACCTGGGCGCACTGGAGCGAATCGAGTCGGGCTCTTCCGGTTGGAAGCGTCTTTGGAAATCACTGGGCATTGTCCTGCTGGTGCTCGGAATCCTGGAGATTGTTGGCGCTGCCGCAGGCGGTGACTACTGGCTGCGGCCGTTGGCCGGTATCCAGTCCATGGCGGGCAACGCACCAGCAGAGAAACATGCAGAGTTCAGCCGGATCAAGTCCGTGGAAGACCTGGAGAATGCACTTTCGCAAGCCAGTGCGAACGGTATTGGCACCATGCTGGATTTCTATGCGGACTGGTGTGTGGAATGTAAGCGCATGGAGCGAAATACTTTCCCGGAAGAAAGTGTGCAGGCATTGCTCGATCGGTTCCAGCTACTCCAGACAGACGTCACGGCCAATGATGATGTCGACCAGGTATTGATGAAATCCTTTGGTATTATCGGCCCGCCGGCGATCCTGTTCTTTGATCGCGCTGGTGCGGAAATGAAGGCCTATCGCCTGGTTGGCTATTTTGAGCCGGAAGAGTTCACGGCCCATCTCCAGCAGGTGCTTGCTGCGCAGTGAGAAAAAATTTCATTATCATGGCCGTGGTGGCCTTTATGGCCTCATCCGGCGGTTACTTTTTGGCGAAGTTTTTAAGTCCACCCCCTGAAGCTACGCTGCCCGCACCCGGGACGGCGGTTGCCGCGGCGATACCATCACTGTCTGCGGATGACCTGTTGGGCCAGCGGCGACCGGACTTTAAGCTCAGTGACAGCCACGGAGTAGCAGTCTCTGCCAGCGATTTTCAAGGCGATGTGTTGCTGGTCAATTTCTGGGCTACCTGGTGTACGCCCTGTGTTGAAGAGATGCCGATGTTGTCCCGGTTGCAGCAGGATTATGCCGGTCAGGGCGTGAATATCGTGGGTATAGCTCTGGATGAAGCGGAGCGGGCAAGCCAATTCGCGTCAGACATGGCGATAAGCTACCCAATCCTGGTCGGTCAGGCCGATGTGGTAGTAACCGGGCGCCGCTACGGCAACAACACCGGCATGCTCCCCTTCAGCGTACTCATCGACACCGAAGGAATCATCCGCTGGACCCACCTCGGCCCCCTCACCCGGGAAGAATTAATAGAACAAATACAAACATATAGGTAGCTTGAAAAGCCAGTGAAGCCGCCTTCCGAAACAAAGTTTCGGGAGCAGGGAAGCTGGCTTTTTAAGCGGCCGACTATAAAAGATTCTAGCCCACTTGACGCGAAATACCTGCATCTTGTAGCCATCTGTACCGATCTTGTGGACAAATCGTGTCTTTTGGTTCAAACTTTCCTCCCCTATTGCAGGTGATCTTTCCATGTCTAGCATCCTGGTTCTTAACGGCCCCAACCTCAACCTGCTTGGCAGCAGGGAGCCCGGTCAATATGGGCATCGCACACTGGAAGAAATCATGGAAGAGCTCACCCGTTTCGCGGGCGCCTGTGGCCATGAGTTGGATCACGTGCAGGAAAACAGTGAAGGTGTGCTGGTGGAAGCTGTGCACAAGGCCGCGAACGATGGTGTTGATTACATAATCATCAACCCGGCCGCTTATACGCACACCAGCGTTGCGCTCAGGGACGCGCTCCTGGCGGTCCGGATTCCCTTCGTTGAAGTGCACCTGTCTGCCGTGGCGGCGCGTGAGCCTTTCAGGCAGATCTCTTATTTCTCAGACATAGCCATGGGTGTAATCACCGGTTTCCATGGTGAAAGCTACATGCTTGCCTTGCAGGCCATCATCAACCATATAGAACCATAATCATAAAATTTATGCCGGGCCGGCGCCCCGGCAGGAGTGGAACGAGTGGATATCAGAAAGATCAAGAAACTCATTGAGTTGCTGGAAGACTCCAGCCTTACTGAAATTGAAATCGTGGAAGGCGAAGAGTCGGTTCGTCTGAGCCGTGGCGGCATTGCCGGTCCTGCTTATCTGCCGCAAGCTATTCATCCTGACATCCAGGCAGCCGCCTGGTCGGCGCCAGTGGCGCCAATGACACCCGGAGCGGCGTCTCCGCCGGCTGCTGAAATCGCCGCTGAGGCAGAAGAGCCGGAGGTTCCGGAAGGCGAACTGGTTCGCGCCCCAATGGTCGGGACTTTTTACTCTTCATCCAGCCCGGAGGCCGAACCCTTCGTGTCCCTTGGCCAGCACGTCACCGAGGGTGAAACCATGTGCATCATCGAGGCGATGAAAATGTTTAACCAAATCGAAGCGGAGGCTTCCGGAACCGTGGTGGCGATCCTGGTCGAGAATGGACAGCCCGTCGAATTCGATCAACCGCTCTACGTGATCCGGTAAGCGCCCTGAAATGGCTGTTCTCGAGAAAATTGTTATTGCCAACCGCGGTGAAATCGCACTCCGCATCCTGCGTGCCTGCCACGCCATGGGAATCAAGACCGTGGCGCTGCATTCAACGGTCGACCGCAACCTGAAACACGTGGCCATGGCGGATGAGTCCGTCTGTATCGGGCCGGCTCCGGCTACCGATAGCTACCTCAATGTGCCAGCCATCATCGCGGCCACCGAGGTAACAGATGCGGTGGCGATCCACCCCGGCTATGGCTTCCTGGCTGAAAATGCTGATTTTGCGGAACGGGTGGAACAAAGCGGCTTCATCTTCATCGGCCCCAGGCCGGAAACCATCCGGCTTATGGGAGACAAGGTTTCTGCGATCAAGGCCATGAAAGAAGCGGGTGTTCCCTGCGTGCCGGGTTCGGATGGCCCGCTGCCCGACGACCCGCAGGTATGTAGCAGGATTGCACGAGAAGTAGGATATCCGGTCATCATCAAGGCCTCTGCCGGTGGCGGAGGAAGAGGTATGCGCGTGGTTAACACCGAAGCACACCTGCACAATGCGTTGCAATTGACCCGGCAGGAGGCGGCCACTGTTTTTGGCGATGCTACCGTGTACCTGGAGAAATTTCTCGAGAATCCCCGGCACATCGAAGTCCAGGTCATCGCTGATCAGCATGGAAACGCCATCCACCTTGGCGAGCGTGACTGTTCCAGCCAGCGGCGTCATCAAAAAGTGATCGAAGAAGCGCCGGCGCCGGGCATAACTCCCGAGCAACGTGGAGAAATCGGCATGGCCTGTGTCGAAGCATGCAAGCGAATTGCTTACCGTGGCGCGGGCACCTTCGAATTCCTGTATGACAATGGGCATTTCTATTTCATCGAGATGAATACCCGTATCCAGGTGGAGCATCCGGTCACGGAGCGCATCACCGGGGTTGATCTGGTCCGGGAGCAGATCCTGGTCGCGGCCGGAGACCGGCTCTCACACAGGCAGGAAGACATACAGATCCGGGGCCATGCAATCGAGTGCCGGATCAATGCCGAGGACCCGGAAACATTTATGCCCTCGCCGGGTGTGGTGGAAGGTTTTCATGCCCCCGGCGGACCCGGAATCCGCACAGAAACCCATATTTATGACGGTTATCGTGTTCCGCCAAATTACGACTCCATGATCGGCAAGATAATCTCCCATGGGGAAAACCGTGAAATGTCGATTGCGCGGATGCGGGTTGCACTGGATGAAATGGTGCTCAACGGCATCAAGACCAACATTCCGTTACACAAATGGTTCCTCTGGGACCGTGGCTTTCTGCGGGGCGGCTTCAACATCCACTACCTGGAAAAACGCATCGAAGAGCGGAACGGCTAGTGTTCTGTCATGGCCTGGATCGAGATCAGCATCAGCGTAGCCAGGGCAGCCACGGCATTGGCGGAGCTGACCCTGGAGCAACTTGGCGCACTGGCCATTACCCTGGAAGACGATGAGGATCACCCGGTGTTGGAACCTGGTCCTGGAGCAACGCCGTTATGGCCGAGGGTGCATGTGCGCGGCCTGTTCGAGGCAGGGACCGATCGTGACCGTGTACTCGGAGCCTTGCTGAACGTCAGCATAAGCAGCCGGCCTGAACAGATTCGTTGGCGGGAAGTCGGGGACCAGGACTGGGAGCGGGCCTGGATGGATCGTTTTGTGCCAATGAAATTCGGAGAGCGGATCTGGATTGTACCCAGCGGGATGCAGATTCCTTTTGATCCGGAAAACATCGAGATTCGTCTGGATCCCGGACTGGCGTTTGGAACCGGGACCCACCCCACTACTGCACTATGCCTGGAATGGCTGGACGGACAGGACGTCGACTCCAGAACTGTGGTCGACTACGGTTGTGGTTCCGGTATCCTGGGAATCGCCGCGGCGCTCAAGGGAGCCGGGTGCGTTATCTGCGTGGACAATGACCCCCAGGCGCTGGAAGCCACTGCAGACAATGCTGCCCGCAATGCAGTTTCCCGGATCATCCAGTGCCATACCCCACAAAGCTATGACCGGCCGGAGGCGGACGTTGTCATGGCCAATATTTTAGCCACACCCCTGATTACACTGGCTCCGGTGCTACTGGGTTCCCTTCGCCCGGGGGGTTCCGTGGCCCTGTCCGGCATTCTCCAGGAGCAGGCGGGCGAAGTGCAGGCTGCTTACCAGGCGGGTCTGGCTGGAATAACACTGGAAAACAGGGATGACTGGGTGCTCCTGCAGGGTCAACGGTCAGCTTCACCAACAGCAGGTCCCGGGCAAAATTCATGAATGTAGTCGGCAAAATCTCCCAGCAGCTAACCGATTTGCTGGCTTATCTGTTGATACCGGGTGTTGCTCTCATCACAACGGCGTCTTTTTCCAGGCGGATTTTACGCCGGGTATCTGCCTGGGGCTGGTTTTTCGCCGCCGCCGCTGATGCTGCTTTCGATGGCGCCCGGAAGCACGTGGGCATTCCGGATGAGGAGCAGTGGAAACGGCGCTGGAAGCAGGTTGAACTACTCGATGCCCGTGATCTGTGCATGATGTTGTTCGGCCGCACGCGCTCGGTGATGGCCGAAATTGAGTGCCCCGTGGATTTCGAAGTAGCCAGGAACCGGGTGATGGTGGGGATGCACTGGGGACCGGCTATTTCGATCCTGAAATTGCTCGCAGTCTCGGGTATGAAACCGGCATTTCCTTATCGTCCGACGGAGCGCCACTTACTGCGCTCCAGGCCTTTTTATTTCCTGTTCAGCCGGATGGTGGCGCTTTATCTGGCCAGGACACTGGATGACCGGGCAGTGCCGGTGGGTGGCGCCGGAAAAGTTCTGGAGGGTTTACTGGATGAACCGGGAAGCATCTGCGTCCTGATGGATGCCCCACCCGAGCAGCACAGACGTGCAATCAGCAAGCAGGTACTTGGCGCCAGCGCCCGGTTCCATGTGGGATTTCCGACCTTGCTCGCAGACAAGCGCAAGGAATATGTTCTTTACGCCATGAACCTGTGCGCAGACGGCTCGGTTCGCAAAAAACTTGAAGTGGCCGGGCCATTCAGCGCCGATGAAGCAGAAGACTTCCTGGATAATTACGCCAGTTTTCTGGACCGGCATCTCTCGTCAGACTCAGCCCAATGGCGTATCTGGCATGCCGGGCATCAATTCTGGCTCGACGATCGGTAGGAGCGATTTCAATCGTGAATAATTGCCCATGGGCCGCCGCTCCGAAGCAAGGGGTCTGTTTCCAG
>Ga0209013_10006067_pt1 | contig 10308 bp, 10 predicted proteins | sample Cruoilmetagenom2_FD_187291 | JGI IMG/M metagenome (GOLD analysis project Ga0209013, IMG submission 187291) | Oil polluted marine microbial communities from Coal Oil Point, Santa Barbara, California, USA - Sample 2 (SPAdes) (version 2) | ecosystem: Environmental > Aquatic > Marine > Oil seeps ...
CAGGGTGTCCCCTGCAAACAGCTCTCCATGCTCCATCAAAACCACCATAGAACCATAGGTGTGGCCCGGGGTATGAATCACCCTGCCCGCAAAACCAAACTCCTGAAGATCATAAGAATCTTCCACCAGCAGGTCCGGTTCTGTGCCGGGATATTTTCCAATGCGCCGGGCAAATAGCCTGCCCAGCACCACCAGGAACTTCGCCTTCCACCGGGTCCCGTTGGGAATGGTGGTAAATCCCACTTTAAGCAGTTCTGCTTCAGAGCGGTGAACCATTATTTTGCATCCGGTAAGCTCCTTCAATTTGCCCGCAGAGCCTGCATGGTCGAAATGTGCATGGGTGAGGATAAGGAGTTTAAGCATGCCTGGTTCAATCCCTGCCCTCTTGAGTGTATCAAGGATCTTCTCCCCGGACCCGCTGTTCCCGGAATCCACGAGGATGGCTTCTCCGGGACTGTAGATAAGGAATGCTGACGCTTTTTCAAGGGAGATCCTTTTAATCCTATAGTTGATCTGCCCCATTACTTCACAGGGAAATCCATCAGCTTTTCCCCCTCCAGGTATGCTTCCAGCCGATCTTTAATGGCCACAGGCCCTACCCCGGCTGGTGTACCTGTGAAGATCAGATCACCCGTTTTAAGGGTCATGAAGCGTGATACATAGGAGATGATCTTTTCGAAACTAAAGATCATCAGGGAGGTATTCCCGTCCTGTACGGTTTTACCATTCAAATCCAGTCGAAACGAGAGGTTATGAAGGTCTGTGAATTGGGTAACCGGAAAAAATTCGCTGATGGGGGCCGAATAATCAAATCCTTTGGCGATCTCCCAGGGGAGTCCCTTTTTCTTCATTTCAGTCTGCAGGTCACGGGCAGTAAAATCCACTCCCAGGCCTATCTCACTGAAATAACGGTGTGCATGTTGCTCCTCAATGCTCTTCCCCAGCCGGTCAATCCGGATCACCACCTCCAGCTCGTAATGAACATCCTGGGAAAATTTGGGGTAAAAGAATGGACGATTGGCAATCACCAGTGCCGAATCTGGTTTCATGAAGAAAACCGGTTTTGACGGAACCTCGTTGTTCAGCTCTTTTGCATGGTCAACATAGTTCCTGCCGATACAGATAATCTTCATCTTGCTATTTCTTAATAGAACTCAGTTTGATGCTGGTAAGCACCTTCTTGGTATAAAGCGGGAAATCCCCGTTCATCATCCAACCATAGTATCCGGGATCGTGTTGAAGGATTTCACACACTGGCTTCCCCTTGTATTTGCCAAAATTGAAAACTTCCACATCCTCTTCATTGTAGATAATCCTTCCTGCAAAGTCCACATTGCGATTGTGGGCTGAAAACTCAGCTAACTTTCCGATATCGTTTTCCAAATTGGAGTAACGGTCCAACTGGGCCTGCAACACCTCATAGGTAGCCAGGGTATCGGCTTCTGCCGAATGGGCATCCTTCAGTTCTTTACCCACAAAGAATTTATAAGCCGCAGTAAGTGTACGCTGCTCCATCTTCATAAAGATCACCTGCACATCCACAAACTTCCTTCTCTTCAGGTCGATATCCACTCCTACCCTCAGGAATTCCTCGGCCAGCAGAGGAATGTCGAACCTCACAGAGTTATAACCTGCCAGATCACATCCCTCAAATTCCTTTGCCAGTATCTTTGCAACTTCATTAAAACCCGGGGAATCTTTTACATCAGCATCCCGGATCCCATGGATGGCCGAAGCTTTTTCAGGAATAGGCACTCCGGGATTTACCCGATAAGTCTTCAAGCTTTCATTCCCATTCAAGTCCACCTTGAGGTAAGATATTTCAACAATCCGGTCGGAAGCAATGTTGATTCCGGTGGTCTCGAGGTCAAAAAAGATGATGGGATTTTTAAGGTTCAGCCTCATGCGTTATGCATTTATCATCATGGGCATCAGGAGCATGAGTGTATCCTCACTCTCGTTTTCTGCTGTAGCAGGAAGCAAGATCCCTGCACGGGTTGGATCACTCATCTCCAGTACCACATCGTCCGATGACAGGTTGGCCAGGATCTCAATAAGGAAAGTGGATTTGAAGCCGATCTCCATATCTTCTCCTTCGTATTGACAGCTGAGCCGTTCGTTGGCAGAGATGGAAAAATCGATATCCTGTGCAGAAATATTCAACTGGTTGCCTGTGAATGCCAGCTTTACCAGGTTACTGGCCTGGTTCGAAAAAACAGATACCCTTTTGAGGGTATTGTAAAACGACAGGCGGTCAATGCTCATCTTATAAGGATTGTCGGTAGGGATCACAGAATTGTAACTGGGATAGTTGCCCTCTACCAACCTGCAAACCAGTTTATAATTGGTAAGGGTAAAAGAGGCATTCCGGTCATCGAACTCAAGTACCACTTTGTTCTCCTCCCTGGGAAGGATATTCTTCAAAAGAGAGGCGGGTTTTTTAGGGAGAATAAAACTTGAAGCGCTTCCGGCAGAGGCATCTGTTCTCTTGTACCGGACCAGCTTATGTGCATCGGAAGCAACAAAGGTAAGGTCATCCGGCGACAGCTCCAGAAATATACCATTCATGACCGGACGTAGCTCATCGTCTGCAGTTGCAAAAAGCGACTTGGTGATCCCTGTCAGCAACACTTCCTGTTCAATTTCCAACTGTTGCTTCTGGTCATCTTTGATCACAGGCATTTGCGGAAACTCGGCACCATTTTGCCCCATGATGGAAAATTTCCCGTTCTCGCTCTGAATCACGATCATCAGGTTGTCATTGTTGATCTCAAAGGTGAGTGGAATATCGGGAAACTCCTTCAGAATATCGGTCAGGATGCGAGCCGGGACAGCAATAATTCCCGAACCATCTGTATTCTCCAGCTGAACCTGAGTGATCAGCGTCGATTCAAGATCCGACGCAGTAATCTCCAGTAAACCATCCTCCAGTGAGAAAAGGAAATTATCTAGAATTGGAAGCGTGTTTTTATTACTGATCACACGACTGATGGCCTGTAAATGACCCAACAGTTCCATACTGGATACAACAAATTTCATGAGTGTTTTCGTTTTTTGAGATATGAGATCAATGATCCATCAATTATACAAAAAAAAAACGTTATAGCCTCGATTACTTTTCCCCAAAAAAATGGGATAAATCACGCATCAACACATCCAAATAGATGTAGTTGACAACAAGAGCTTCGGGATCATTATTATGGAGTACCAGGGCCAGGAACATATGAGCCTCAGCATCCTGGACTTCATGGTACGGGTATACCTGCAAGGTATGGGTCTCACCCTGGTGTGATTCCACCTGAATCCTGGCAATTCTTCCACCGGTCCCATAGGCAGAATTCAATGCCCCTGCTGTAATCCCGGCCCATTGTTCATATCTGATGGAAGTGAAATAACTGAATAGCAGCCTGATAGTCAGATCATCCGGTGAGCCGGCCGGTAACACTGTTTCTTCATTGGAAGGCAAACATAGGATTTCTCCATTCTCATCCTGAATAAATTGAAACGCCTCTCCTCCTGCAAGTTCAATTTCAATCCTGGCAATTTCAGTTGGGAGCAGGTCAATCAGGAGGTGTTCACGGTAATGATTCGCCCGACTTGAGAACACCTTGTCCAGATTCAGTCCCGAATAACCTGCTATGGAAACAAAAAAGTTTTGATCCGAACCGGTTGGAGTGACCATGTATTGATCCCCACAGGCTTGAAACTCATAGGCCAGGACCATTTTGTCTCCTTTCAGAAACTCTATTCTCCTTTCCGTTCCACTTACAGAACCGGGATCTATCGCATTAATGGAGTTAATCTGTAACCGCTCTGCTGCAAACAACAGGTTTTCCACCGCCACCGGATTTACTGCCTCCTCACCGAACAGCAACCAGGATTGATCCTGTCTGATCAGCAAAGTAGAATCATGCAAATCTGAAAGGATGATCCTGTCAATGCTGTCGGGATCCTTCAGTGCAATCCGCTTACCGTCATTGCGAAGGGTGCTCCAGGGATCGGTAAATACAAGCAACAGAACCACTATAAGCAGCGCTGAGATTACCATCTGGATGGTCCTGCGGGATTGCATTTTATGGGGTGTATTTTCTTTTCCTGACCAGTTGGATCACAAGGCCTGAAAGCAGAACCAGGATCAGAGGCAACAGGGTGTTGAGCAACTTCCATTTCAGTACCTGTGATTTCTGGTTGATCACCTCTCTGTTGAGCAATCGAAGCTTGAACTCCCGGGACCTGAGCTCCATAATACCGGTCTCGTCGGTCATGAAATTGATCACATTCATAATAAACTCCAGGTTCCCAAAGGTCTGCCGGGTATACTTATCGTAACCAAGTGGTTGTGCCCTGAATGCACCCCGCTCGAACTTTACTTCATTGGCCGGGATGTCACCATCCGTCACCACAAACAGAGAGGTAGGTCTGCTTTTACTGATTGGCTCCCAATCGGCCGGGTATACACCCTCAGGTACGGGGTAATTCTTATAAAATGATTCAAAACTCCCCTCCACCAGGATGCCCACAGGAAGATGAGTGGCCGTAAAGAGCGCAGGATCGGGTTGAATGGTCACCTCTTCCATACTGATGTAGAGAGGTACTTCTCGTTTCCTGCTGGCAGGAGAGGTAGCCAGCAATACGGTTTTCGACAGCTCCTGTGATGGGTTACCCACCGTGTCAAGGGAGGAGCTAAACTCGCTTTTCACATAATTGAGTCCCCGTGTTACAGGGTGCGCAGGGGGACCCGACAGCAGAGGGTGGTAAACCCAGGGCATCATGGTAAAACGAGCCTGTTCACCTGCCGGTGCTGTATTGACCGGGACCAGGTTGCATTGCATATCAGCCACCAGGTTGTAGTTGACCCGGATCCCGTATTTAAACAACAGCTCCCCGAGACCAACAGGATTTGCCAGAGCAACTGTAGTACCACCCGAGAGACTGTCAGCAAAGGGATGTACCGGATCAAGGAAAAAGAGCACTTTCCCTCCTTTCATCATATACTGGTCGATGGCAAATTTATCTGCCTCGCTGAATATACGCATGGGTTTGGCTATGATCAGTGCCTTGTATGGCAGCAGTGCTTCCACATTTCCATTGATAAATCCGCGGTCCACCTGGAAGAAGTTCTTCAACTCATCCATAAGGCTGTGCGTCTGCAGGGAATCCAACTCACCATGCCCTTCAATAAAAGCGATTCGGGGAACCTCTTTCAATGTCAGACTGATTATGGCCCTGGCAAATTCGTACTCAAGGGTTTGTATGGAATTGTTCAGGTTCAACTCATGGGAAAGGGATGGGTTATTCTTCAATAGGTTCACGGGCATCTCAACGCCCTTGTAACTGATCATGGCCCCTGGAAAGATGATCTTTGCGGAAGATCCTCCCTCCCCGTCACGTACCTGTATATTGGTCACACTTAATCCCCTGTCATACAATTCGCCAATCATCCGGTTGCGAATTGCCTCATCAGTCTCTTCATACAAGTTGATGAACTCATACTGCAGATTCTCGCCTGCGTAGGCCCTGAATTCGTCCATCAACTCGCGGATGGACTTGCGGAAATTAACAAACTCCGAAGGCAGTTCACCGTCCAGGTAGACCCGCACAAACACCACATTATCCAACTCCTTCATCAGGTGGCGAGATGAGCTGGAGAGCGTGTGTCTCTTTTCGGAAGTGAGGTCTATCCTGAAAAACTTCATGCCAGAGAGAACCGACAGCAGAAACACCACCACCACAGCGATGAACAGTTGTATTAGTTGTCGTCTTTTTAGCTCTTTCCGGTCCATTCTTTTCCTACCATTTACTACTTTGAAGAACGGTTCGCGTTCCCAAAATATACAATCCCATGACTCCGAGAAAATAGAGGATATCGCGTGAATCGAGTACACCCCTGCTGATGGAGTTATAATGATACCCGATACCCAGACGGGAGATGAAAAATGCGATCTGGCCTGATCCTGCCAGGTCACTTAAAAAATCAAAACCCAGGTACATGAAGAAAGATGCAGATACCGCAATAATAAACGCTACAATCTGGTTGCCGGTAAGTGCCGATGTAAACACCCCGATGGCCGCATAGATCCCTCCCAGGAACAGGAGCCCGACATAGGAGCCCCAGGTACCTCCTATATCCATATTGCCAGGGGTGCTACCGAGCCTGGAAACCGACCAAAAATGGATAAGTGTGGGGATCAGAGAGAAGAGTACCAGCGCCCATGAGGCAAAAAATTTGGCCAGAATGATTTGCAGCTCACTCACCGGTCTGGTGTAGAGCAGATCCAGTGTTCCTGTCCTTTTCTCCTCCGAGATCATCCGCATGGTAATGGCCGGAACCAGAAAGAGGAAAACCCAGGGGGCAATGGCAAACATTGAGTCCATCGTGGCATACCCATTCTCCAATATGTTGAACTGACCAGGGATGATCCACATAAAGAGGCTGTTGAGCAACAAGAAAACCACGATCACCACATACCCGGTAAGGCTGCTGAAAAATCCGCTTATTTCTTTTTTAAAGAGTGTCCACATACCCGGTCATGGATTAAAATTCCAGTTTCGCCTGTGACAAGCTTGAGGCGGGAAGGTCCCTGTAGTCCATTAACCGTATCTCATAAAAATAGAACTGGAGTATATCCTGGTAGGTATATCCGTCCCTGGCCATCTTCATGGCTCCTTGCTGGCTCATTCCTATTCCGTGTCCATGTCCCTTTCCCCAGATGAGGATGGAATCTCCTTCGGGGAACATATCAAAGAAGGATGACCTGAATCCCCAATCCTCCCTGATTTTAGTCATCCTGATGGAATCCTTATCCAGGATGAAATATTTTTTCCGGCGCATCTGCTCCACGTAAATGATCTCATCGGGGATCCTGGATACAGATTTCATTCCGTTATTAATCAGGTACGCTTTCCACTCTTTAAAAGAGATGGTGTCGCTCCACTTGGCATTTGTCTGATGAAGTGAATAGGGGTCAACCACCGACTGCAGGTAATCCACATCGGTAAGCCAGGCATTGGATGCACGCTCTGTTTGTCCACCGCTATTGGAATGATACGCTGCGGTGATAAGCTTAAAATTGTAATCGGCCACTACCATCCCGGTAGTTTCAAGGATAGCCTCCAGGATGACCGGGTTAGCAACGCTTTTTCCTTTATAGGCCTGACAGTGTGTTCCGTCACAAAGAGAAAATCCCTCGGAATCGTGGCGATCCAGTTGCTTCATGGCATAGGTGCGACACAGGATCGATTGTGCCTTATAGAACTCCTTCTCGGCATTGTCTCCCGCTTCAGTCTCAACCACACCTGCAAGGTACTTGTCAAAATCAACCCGGTTTACCAGGGTTAAAAATCGGTCACTCGCCGAAACCATTAGGTCATCGTCGTACAACCTGGATTCAAGTTCGGGCTGAATGGGACGTATCCTGAAGATAGATTCCAATGAAAGTCCCCTCAGCTCCAGTTGCTGACAATGACCAAAATCCTGGTCAGCATCCAACACTTTTAACTTGCCCTCCTCCAGTGTAAGGTAGAGGATTCCTCCCTCTTCTAACCTGGAAACAATATTCCCGTCGATCACCAGCTGGTAGCTGCCCGCTGAACAGTAGACCACAGCCGCCTTTACCAGGTTGTCCTGATACAGCCCCACCTGAACAGGCTGGGCCACTGCTTCCAATAACCCAACTGAAATCAATATAATTAGCAATATCCGCTTCATTCCAAATCCACTTTTAATAGTTCAACCATTCGACTGCCGATTCTTTGGGAAACACCATATTCCCCCAGATTCTTCTGCAGCGATTTGTACCCCTCCTTCATCCCCTCTCTATACCCGGCATCGTCAAGAATCCTTGAAAGCTCTTTGAAGGCACGCTCGAAAAGATCTCGCTGAATGATCTCAGTCACCAGCTGCTTCCCGTAAATAAGGTTTACAAGGCTGATAAAATTAATCTTTATTAATCGTTTTCCAATTCCATAAGCCAGCGATCCGGTTCTGTAGAGCACCACCTGGGGAACATCAAACAGCGCCGCCTCAAGGGTAGCAGTCCCGGAGGTAATCAAACCTGCCATTGCCGATTCCAGCAATGCGTAAGTTTCCTGGTAGACGATCCCCACATTTGAGCCTCTTAAGTGATGATCATACAGGGAGGCTTCAATGGAAGGTGCCCCGGCAATAACAAAACGGTACTCCGGATGATTCATGGCCACCTTTACCATAGGAGGCAGCATCGCTTCAATCTCTTTTCTGCGTGAACCAGCCAGTAACGCCACAATCGGTTTTTTATCAAATCCGTGTTTCAGTCGCCACGCCGCCTCCCCCTCAAAATCCTTTCGGAAATTGTAGATCTCATCCACCAGCGGGTTCCCAAAGTACTCTACCTTCATATCCAGCTTTCCAAAGAAATCCACTTCGAATGGCAGGATCACGAAAAGGCTACTTGTAAACTTTTTCAACAGCTTCACACGGCGTTGCTTCCACGCCCATACTTTGGGTGAAATAAAGTAAAACACTTTCAAACCAATGGAGGTTGCAAACCGGGCCATTCGCAAATTGAATCCCGGGTAATCCACCGGGATCACCACATCGGGTTGCCAGTTTTGGATCTCAGCTTTCACCCTGCTCATGGACTTGAATATCTTCCCAAGGTGAAGCAGCACATCCAACATCATATAACTGGTCTCGCGGTAATGCACTACCAATCCTTCTGAGACCGCCTTCATCAGATCTCCTCCCATAAAACGAAACTCAGCAAGCGGATCATGCTGCTTTAATCCCTTCATCAAATTTGAGGCGTGAAGATCACCGGAGGCCTCACCGGCTATTAGAAAATACTTCATGATTCTCTCAGGAAAATTTGAGCACCAACATAACAAATCCTACGACTAATGTTGCAAATATTACCCCTCTGGCTGAAAATGTCCTGTTGGTCCAGATAAAGAGGAAAAAAAGAAGCAGGTTAGGTATGGTACAAAGGCTCAGTACTTTCGAAAGCATACCCAGATTTTGGAAATGACTCAGAAATTCAAAAAATCCCCCGTCGAACCTCACCAGCCAGAAGCCAGCAAGTGTAACCACAGGAAGCACAATTCCCGGAACTAATCCGTACAGCATATGATCAAATCTCTCTTTAGCCTTCATTTTTAACACTTGCTAAGTCCCAGCTTTTCATTTTCTCAAGCATTGAATAGGCGGTCAGATCAGTATTGATCGGAACCACCGATACGTAGTGACGTTTCAGTGCCCATTCGTCAGTCCCGGCACCCTCACCATCGGGTTCCCGGTTATGAAAAAAACCGGTCAGCCAGTAATACTCCTGCCCGTTAGGATCTGTTCGCTTTTCAAACTCCTCTTTCCAAAATCCATTGGCCTGACTACACATCCGGATCCCTTTGATCTCTTTTGCTGAAACTGCAGGAATGTTTACATTGAGGCAAATTCCATCGGGTAATCCCCTCTCCATCACCATGCGAATCACCTCCCTGAGCACCCCTGCTGATGATGAAAAATCTGCATCGGGATCGAAACTGAGTAGTGAAAATCCGATGGAAGGGATATGGTTGATGGCTCCTTCCATGGCTGCTGCCATGGTCCCCGAATAGAGAATACTGGAAGAGGAGTTGGAACCGTGATTGATCCCTGAAAGCACAAGGTCGGGCCGTCTGCCTAAAATACTATTGAATGCCAGCTTCACTCCATCCACCGGTGTTCCGTTGGTCAGGTATTTTTTAAATCCGGGTTCCTCTTTAATCAGGCGAACACGAAGCGGCACCTTGATGGTAATGGCGTGGGACATGCCCGACATGGGAGCCTGCGCCGATATGGCCACCACATCACCAAACTCCCTGGCAACCATGATCAGTTCCTTCAATCCCTTTGCCTCAATGCCATCGTCATTGGTGACCAGTATCAACGGTTTGTTGTTCATATCTCCATTCTCTCCCCTATGTAAGTAAGCAACAAAAATATCTAAAATCTATGAGATCTTGATTATTTATTTTAATTTCCATTTTTGAACAATTCACCGCTCGTAACTGCTCAAATTTCCGGTAAACATATTTTGAATATTAATCAGTTTAACAAGATGAAACGAACATGAACTTTTTTAATCAATACTTCACAAAAGAACATGATTAAAACAAGTTCATGTGAGAGCGAAGCGGTTACATTCGTTCTCAAATTTTTAATTATTTTATTTTCAAATAATTATAAAATTTTAAACGAATGAAACTCTCATGACAGCGACATATATTGATTTTATAGGATCTGTCACAAAAGGAGATGAAAAAAGCTCTTAGCTTCGGGGTACGAACCAATTG
>Ga0209013_10006068_pt1 | contig 10304 bp, 7 predicted proteins | sample Cruoilmetagenom2_FD_187291 | JGI IMG/M metagenome (GOLD analysis project Ga0209013, IMG submission 187291) | Oil polluted marine microbial communities from Coal Oil Point, Santa Barbara, California, USA - Sample 2 (SPAdes) (version 2) | ecosystem: Environmental > Aquatic > Marine > Oil seeps ...
CTTTTGCGATGATCCTTTCGCCCCTTAGGACGAAATCCGCTCTCCACCCCCATTTTGTCTTCCAGATACCCATTGATAGCCCCCTTATAAGTCCGCCATGATCCACCGATTTTAACAGCCGGTAGACTGCCTGTACGCATTAACTGGCGAACGGTTTCCGGCCGCAGCTTTAACATAATACCAACCTCTTTAGGGGTCATTATTTCTTTATCACAGGACATATGTCAACAATATAATCTTATAATTCAGTTATTTAGTTTAAACTTAAGGTTTTCGGCCAGCTAAGAAATGTAGAATTATTGTAATAAAAACCAAATCGGGAAGAGGTAAATCAAAGACAACCTATAATTTTGATCTCTATTCAGGGATGCAGGAGGTTGTTAGAACGATCCCGGTATTAAATGCTTCTGAATATGGAGCTATATTGAATGAAGCGAGCGTGGCTGCAGGAGGAGATTTGATCTTCCCTGACATTTCTGGTTTGGGGGAAGGAACCAACTGGCAAAATGAAGTCATTGACACTGCTCCGATAACATCTGCTAATTTCAGTGCTTCGGGAGGAGGCGATGCCACTTCATATTATCTTTCTGCCGGATATCTGTCTCAAGATGGTGTTGTAGGAGGAGGTGACAAGTCATATTTTGACAGAGCGAATATGACTGCAAATTTCACTACCTACCTTAACGATAAGTTTACTTTTATCGTTAATACCAGTTATGCCAATATTAAAAGTTCAAACCTTTCTGAAAATAATATTGGTCGCCCCTTCGGGTCCCATAACCGCCACCTCGGCATCGGGCCAGGCAAATACAAAGTCAGCCCTCAGGTGCCTGGAATTCATGGCAATGTACCCTCCTCCATAAGCCTTACGCAAAATCAATGTTATCTTGGGTACTGTAGCCTCACTATAAGCATACAATACCTTAGCTCCGTGTCGAATCACTCCGGCATGCTCCTGGTCAACACCAGGCAGGTATCCAGGTAGGTCAACGAAAGTGACAATGGGGATATTAAACGCATCACAGTACCGTATGAACCTACCTGCCTTATCGGACGAATCCACATCAAGTACCCCCGCCAGAATGAGAGGTTGGTTGGCTACAAAACCCACTGTACGTCCACCCATGGTCCCAAATCCAATGACTATGTTTGCAGCCCAGCTCTCCTGGATCTCAAAGAAATCCGAACCATCGGTAACAGACCTGATTACATTGCGAACATCGTAGGGTTGCTTTTTATCAGCAGGGACGATATGCGAAATGTTATATTTTTTAAGAGGATTTTTCAACTCCTTCCTGGCCGGCACATCTGTGTTTGACCAGGGCAGGTAACTGAGCAGAGATTTTATCTGTTCAAAACATTCATCCTCAGTCTCCGAAAAGAAATGGGCATTCCCGGTGATTTCGCTATGCACCCGGGCACCACCCAACTCCTCCATGGAGATGTCTTCTCCAAGCACTGTTTTAATTACCTCCGGTCCTGTGATGAACATCTTTGAAATGTTCTCCACAACAAATACAAAATCGGTCAGCGCAGGTGAATATACCGCACCTCCTGCACAGGGTCCCAGGATCACCGAAATTTGCGGGATCACGCCCGATGCAAGAGTATTCCTGAAAAAGATCTCCCCGTATCCTGCTAAGGAGTTGACCCCTTCCTGAATCCTGGCTCCACCAGAATCGTTGATTCCGATCAGAGGCATCCTCATTTTCAAGGAGTGATCCATGATCTTGGTGATCTTTCTGGCATGCATGTTGCCAAGCGATCCACCTGCCACGGTAAAGTCCTGTGCGAAAATACAAACCGGCCTGCCACCAATGGTGCCGGTGCCCGTAATTACACCGTCACCATGAAGGGTTTTCTGGTCCATGCCAAAATCCCTGGCTTCATGTTCGACAAAGAGGTCATATTCATTGAAAGATCCTTCATCCAGAAGTTTCACAATACGCTCCCTTGCAGTCATTTTCCCCATGGCAACTTGCTTCTGGATAGCTTTTTCGCCACCACCACGCTGTACTTCTTCCCGGCGTTTCTTTAGTTCCTGAACCTTTTTTGTAGAGGCCATTGTAATTGGATTTGATTTGTGGTACAATCTTACGAAAAACAAAGTTGTTAGAAAAGCTGATTCAAAATATTTTCCTAACGGGGAGCTAGCCGCATCAGAAACAGGGCAACGATCAAGAAGAAGATATTAGGCAACCAAACTGCAGCCATAACTGGCAATATTCCACCGATGGCAAACTGCTTTGAAAACTGTGTGAACAGGATATAAATAAAACTGATCACCACACCAATGGCAATCTGTAACCCAATCCCCCCTCTCAACTTTCTGGACGATACAGCCACCCCGATTAGGGTAAGTATCAACGTAGTAAAGGGGAATGCAATTCGGTTGTGTCGTTCTATCTTATAAGAAGTCACATTGGTTTCTCCTTGCATCAGTTGTTTCTTGATAAACTCATCAAGTTCTTTCAGGCTCATGGTTTCCACAATGTTCAACCGAATCCTGAAATCATCTGGATGCATACTCAGGGTTGTATCGATAAATTTTCCTTCCTCCAACGTCTCGTTCAACCCGTCAATGGTACGGATATAGTACCTCCTGGCCTGCCACTTATTGACGGCTGTATCCCATCTGATCTGGTCGGCAAACATTTTTGATACCAGTTCTCCATCTTCGAACTTTTCAATGGTAAATTGATAACCCACCTTGGAAACATTGCTATAACTCTGCAGATAAATATAAATACCCGGCTCAATCTGCCGGTGAAAGTTCTTTGTTTTAAAACGTATCGGCCTCTTCTTGACATATTGCTCCTCAAAATCTAACTTCACCTCATTGGCGTCAGGGATCACCCGGTCGCTTAAATAAAAGGCCAGAAGAGCTATGAACGTGGAGGAGATCATGTAAGGGAGCAGCAATCTGCGGAAACTCATACCACTGTTCAGAATGGCTATGATCTCCGTGTTATACGCCATCCTGGAAGTAAAATAGATCACAGCTATGAAAGCAAACAGTGAACTGAAAAGCACAGCAAAATAGGGAACGAAATTGGTGTAGTAGTCAAAAATTATTGCGTTAAGAGGTGCCTCGCTTTCAATAAAATCATCAATCTTTTCGGAAAAATCAAAGATCACTACGATTGAAAGAATCAGAACAATTGACAGAAAGAAGGATCCAAGGAACTTTCGGATCACATAAATGTCAATAATCTTCAGGCCGAAAAACCTTACAATCTTGTACTTAAAGCCGGTATCATTTTTTCCTTCCATGCAGTGAATGTTCCACTTTTAATTTCTTCAAATGCTTTCCGAACTAACCAGAGGTAGAAAGCAAGGTTATGCAGACTGGCAATCTGGGCCCCAAGCATCTCCCCGGATATAATTAAATGACGCAAATATGCTTTCGAATATTGCATGTCCACATAACTGTGAACGTCTGTATCAATGGGTGAAAAATCATCCATCCATTTCCTGTTTTTGATGTTGATAATCCCCTGCCTCGTAAAAAGCATGCCATTGCGCCCATTGCGGGTAGGCATCACACAATCGAACATATCTACCCCCAGGGAAATGGCAACCAGGATATTTACAGGTGTTCCCACTCCCATCAGGTACCGTGGCCTCTCTTCAGGTAAAACACTGTTCACTACCTCCAGCATGGCGTACATCTCCTCGGCTGGTTCTCCCACAGAGAGACCTCCAATGGCATTTCCCACAGCACCTTTTTCAGCAACAAATTCGGCAGACTCTCTTCTCAAATCTTTAAATACGCTCCCCTGAACGATGGGAAAGAAAGCCTGGTTATGATCATAAAGAGGCTCAGTAGCTGCAAATTGTTTAAGGCCACGTTCCAGCCAGCTGTGTGTCAGATCCAGTGAGTTCCTGGCATATTTCAAATCACAGGGCCAGGGGGTGCATTCATCAAATGCCATCATAATATCGGCTCCGATAATCCGCTGGATATCCACAACGTTCTCTGGTGTAAAAAGGTGCTTTGAGCCATCTATATGAGATCTGAACCAGGCACCTTCCGGCTTCAATTTTCGATTGGCAGCCAGTGAAAATACCTGGTAGCCTCCACTATCGGTCAGGATAGAACGATCCCAATTCATGAACCGGTGCAATCCCCCGGCACCTCTGATGGTATCCAGACCTGGCCTCAGGTACAAATGGTAAGTATTACCGAGAATCACAGGTGCATTGATATCATCCCGCAACTCCTGCTGATGAATCCCTTTCACACTACCGGCAGTCCCCACAGGCATAAATACCGGGGTCTGGATTTCGGAGTGATCAGTTTTAATTATGCCCGCCCTTGCACGGCTAGCCGTGTCCTGGTGTAGTAATTCAAATTCCATGAAAAAGCTTGAAATCAGCCAAAGATAAGCAATTGTTGAAAACCTGCTTTTTCTTTTCTGTTATTGCCCGCTACATTTGCACATCATGGATATTGGGGAATTAATCGCCACTACGATGGCATATGAGTGGATCCTGTTATCACTTTTTTTATCAGCTTTACTGATTCAACTGGGATATTATCTCCTTGTTTTCCTTAAGCTACCACGCTATAAAACATCAAAGAAAAGGAGACCACAGAAAAGCATTTCGATCATCATTTGTGCTAAAAATGAGGAGGAAAACCTGGAGCGTTTCCTCCCCAAGGTGCTGGAACAGGACTATCCCGAATTCGAAGTAGTGGTGGTAAATGACTGCTCCACAGACGATACAGAAGAGTTGCTGTCCGAGTTTTCGGTCCGATACAAACATCTTCGGTACACCTCCATCCCGGCAAATGAGAAATTTTTACATGGAAAAAAACTGGCGGTAACCATTGGACTAAAATCGGCCCGATACGATCTTGTGCTCCTCACTGATGCCGATTGTTACCCGGTCAGCAACCTATGGTTACAGAAAATGGCATCCAACTTCACACGCGAAAAAAAGATAATACTGGGATATGGTGGATATGAGCGGAGGAGAGGATTGTTAAACCTGTTAATCCGGTATGAAACTGTATTCACCGCCATCCAGTACTTTTCATATGCCATCAAGGGCCGTCCTTACATGGGCGTTGGCAGGAACCTTGCCTATGAAAAAGAACTCTTTTTTAACAACAAAGGTTTCGCGAGTCATTACCACCTCTCTTCAGGAGATGATGACCTGTTTGTCAATGAAATTGCTGTAAAGGAAAATACAGCTATAGAGATCAGCAAAGAGAGTCATACCCTCTCTATTCCTAAGACAACTTTCAGGATCTGGGTCAAGCAGAAGAAAAGACATTTGTCTGCCGGGACCCATTATAACAGAGGATCGCGGATCCGGCTTGCAGGTGAGTTGATCAGCCGAATGTTGGTCTATACAACCCTGTTTTTGTTATATTTTCTATCCCCCTGGAGGTGGGTCGTACTGGCCGTGTTCGGGATACTACTGGTTACCAGAATGGTCATTTTTTATTTGGGGATGCGACGTTTGGACGAAAAGTATTTATTGCTACCTTCGCTCCTGCTAGATCCGATCATGCCACTGCTGCTGGGAGTCATCTGGTTGAGCAGTAAATTCGAAACAAAGTATCATCCATGGAGTTGAATTCCAATCTTTCCCTTAAGGCCCAACAGGACATCGAACTGGTGGGAAAGGCCAGGAAAGGTGATCAATTGGCTTATGCTGAACTGCTGGGCCGATACCGTGATGCCATTTACTTCATGTTGCTCAAAATGGTGAACAGTCCTGTGGATGCTGAGGACCTTACCATCGAAGCTTTTGGGAAGGCTTTCAAGAATATAGACCAGTATACACCTAATTTCGCCTTCTCCACCTGGCTCTTTAAGATCGCAACCAACAATTGTATCGACTTTATCAGGAAAAAGCGGACCAGTCACGTTTCACTGGACCAGACTGTGGACGGAGAGGACTCCCTCTCCCCTTCCTCATTGATCCAATCCGACTCTCCCGATCCGGAATTGACAATGATCAATAAGCAGAAAATTAAACACATGCGAAAGGTGGTTTCACGTCTGAAACCAAGGTACAGGACGCTTGTGGAGCTAAGGTACTTCAAAGAATACTCTTATGACGAGATCGCTGTGGAGCTGGATATACCCATCGGTACCGTTAAGGCACAACTATTCAGGGCCCGGGAGCTACTGCTCAATATCCTCAACCGTTCTCAGGAGAAGCCCTAGTACATGCAATTGATCCGCAAATACTTTCCTGATCTTGACCAGGAACAGTCCGGGCGGTTTGAGAAACTCCTGGAGATCATTCCGGCATTTAATAAAAAGGTAAATGTCATTTCAAGAAAAGATGTAAGTTCCCTGGAAGAGCGGCACATCCTTCATTCTCTGGCTATTGCAAAAAAATTCCAATTCGACAAGAATACTTCAGTCATTGATGTGGGGACAGGGGGTGGCTTTCCTGGCATCCCTCTTGCCATCATGTTCCCTGAAGTCAGTTTTACATTGGTGGATTCCATCGGTAAAAAAATTCGGCTGGTTCAGGAAATTGCAGAAGCACTGAAGTTGCAAAATGTTACAGCCATCCAGGAGAGAATGGAAAACCTGCAACATACTGCAGATTTTGTGGTTTCAAGGGCTGTGACCGCTTTCCCTCAGTTGCACAGATGGTCAGGCAAACTCATCAGACCGGGCCTGCGTAACCCCATGCCCAATGGTTTGATCTCCTTAAAGGGAGGGGAGCTGAAGGCGGAACTTGAACCATTCAAAAATCAGGCTGAATTGTTCCCCATTTCAACCTGGTTTGAAGAGTCTTTTTTTTGCACAAAAATGATTGTTTATCTAAAAAAATGACTACTTTTGCACGCTCAAAACACTATATGTCATGAAGCGAACATTTCAGCCATCCAACAGGAAAAGAAAGAACAAGCACGGTTTCAGGGAGAGGATGTCTTCAGCAAGCGGACGTGGTATTATCGCCAAAAGAAGGAAGAAAGGCCGGAAAAAACTGTCTGTCTCCGACGAACCGAGGCATAAGGCTTAACGTTAGGCTTCTCATGATTACCCTGAATAACTGACCGGGCCCCGGTTGGTTATTTTTTTTGCCCTGAATATTGCTGATTATTTGTATTTTCACACGGACTTCATCCCAGATGCAATGGCGAAAAACGTTTCCCGAAAAAAGAACAAGCAGAAAGATCAGCAATCATTGAGGACCAGACATACTCTTCAGTTCCTCTTTCCCGGGTCAGGAGATCAACAAGTCTCACCGGACTATCTTTCGGAGTTTGCAAGCAAAATAAAAGCCGAGCATTCATCACATTCTACGATCTATTGCCTCTACCAGGATACCCAACCTCATTTGGTGGAACACAATTTGATCCATTACCTGGCTGCTGATCAAAAGGACCGAAACAGGATCAATAATTCTTTCAAAGAGGGTTATACAGTCATCTTTGAAACCCACTCGCTGGAAAAGCAGATCAATCCCGATGAATTTTTTCGCTTGCCGATACCAGAAGACTCACGGCAATGCATTTTCTACGACATCTCCTTTAAAGGAAAAAAGAGCTTAGACCGGGCAGGTGTAATCATCCCTGCCGAAGCCATGTATTATGTACTTGGCATCACGGGAAGCGAGAAATTTCCAGATCCGGATCTGATAAGAATGGTCCTTCAAAAACATGGATTTGAAAGAAAAGAGGTGGTGATCCACCAGGACGCCCCTTTCGAACAAAGTCCTTCGAAAGGTCCCTTATTACGGGATAAATTAAAACTGAGCCTGGCATGGAATACCACACTTCCCGTGAAAGAATCCCGGGAACCTTCCCTGAGAAATCTTTTCTTTTCAAGAGAACACCCCCTCTTCAGACTGGCCTTCTTCATCACAGCACTGGCCATTTTTGTTATTCTTCCCATATTGAGTCTTGATGCTGGTCTCTCTGGTGACGATGAGAAGCACTATCGACATGCTGTCAAGGTATATCAGTATTTTTCTGAGGACGATCCTTCAGCCCTGGACGACCCCAAATATAAATTGAATTTCTACGGTCAGTCCTTTGACTTTTTCACCTACCTGCTTATTCGACTCTTCAACCTGGAAGAGAACCCCTATGAGGCCAGGCATGTGATGGTCGCCATCACAGGTGCAGCTACCATCCTGGTAACAGGACTTCTTGTAAAACTATTCGCAGGGTATTCGGGGGGTTGGCTGGCCCTGATTCTCATGTTTCTTTCTCCCAGATTCCTGGGCCACGCTTTCAACAATCCCATGGATGTTCCCTTTGCATTGGGCAACATCTTCACACTATACCATATCATCTTATTCTTGAAGAAACTGCCCCGGATCAGCACCCGCTCCGCCATCTGGATTGCGGTGGGAATCGGGTGGAGTAACGGAATCCGGATTGGGGGACTTCTCCTCATACCATATCTGTTTATGTTTGCGGGCCTTTACCTGATCATTCATCGATGGCCCTGGAAGTTTTTTTCTGCCGAATGGTGGCGATTTGCCATGAAGGGGTTGTTAACCCTTGTTTTGATCTCTGGTGCCGGTTACCTCCTGAGTTTGCTTACCTGGCCCTATGCCCTTCAGGATATTGTCAATCATCCCATTCAGGCATTCAAAGTGATGACAAACATTCAGGTATCCATCAGGGTATTATACGACGGTCTAATACATTGGTCTGATCACCTCCCCTGGCACTATATTCCACTAAATATCCTGATAAGTGTACCGGTTATCATCCTGCTGGGATGGCTGGCATCTGCAATCACATGGTACACCGACCGAAAAGAGAAGCAGGGCTACTGGTATTTTTTATTATGGTTCACGATCCTGTTCCCGTTGATTTTTATCATTTACCGGGAGTCCAATGTGTATGGAGGATGGAGACATATGATGTTTATCTATCCCTCCATGATTGCACTAACAGCCATTGCCATTTCCCGTTTGATCAGACAGGTGAGGCGGGGATGGGTGAAATACGTAGTGGTTGCAGTTATTACCGCCGGCCTCCTTCACCCCATCCATCACATCATACGCAATCACCCCAACACCTATATCTATTTCAATGAATGGTCGGGAGGTATCAACAGGACCTATGGCACTTTTGAGACGGATTACTATGCCAATAGTCTGAAGCCTGCATCAGAATATTTCCTGAAGGAAATTCTTCCCGAAATCGAATCGTCTCCCGAACAACCGGTACGTGTGGCCAGCAATTCTAACCTCTCTTACTATTTCAGAAACCACAGGGATCAGGTGAAACCCTTCTACACCCGTTACTACGACCGTGGAAAATATGATTGGGATTACGCCATCCTCTACTGCAACTACATCCATCCGTACCAGTTGAACAACGGTTTGTGGCCACCCAAAAACGTCATCCATGAGATCAAAGTAGATGATGTGGTGGTAGCTGCCATTGTGGCAAGAAAAAACAGAGATGACCATTACGGATCAATCCTGTTGGCCGAAGGAGTCAGAGAACAGGATACGGACAAACTGGCTGAAGCTGTGGATCTGCTGGAGAGGGCAGTGGCTTATGATGACCACAATGAAGCTGCCTACCTCGAACTTGGCAATGCATATTCTGCCTTTTTACGATTTGAAGAGTCAAGGGCCACCATGGACCGACTGCTAGAGTTATACCCGGAGTATGACAAAGCGCTGAATTTGAAAGGGTACTCATACCTGATCGAGTCCGAGGTTAAACAGGATGTGGCCCTGTTGGATGAGGCCATCAGGATCATTAATATGGCCATTAAATCCAACTACAAGTTTTACTCGGGCTATTACAACCTGGGATTGTGTTATGCACTAAAAGACGATAAGGACAACGCTGTTTACAATTTTAAGCAAGCCATCCGGTTCAATGGCAAATTCACGGCTGCCTTTGTAAAACTCGCCGAGGTGTATGAGTTTTATGGAGATACAGATATGGCCAACACCGTCAGGGCACAAATAAACAGGCTCCGGTAACGTTTTTTTTCTAATTTTGGTCTTTTCAATATAATTCAAAGAATGAAGATAGCGGTAATTGGAGCCGGACCGGCTGGTATGACGGCAGCATACGAGATATCCAAACAACTGGGCAAACAGGTTTCCGCCCTTGATGTGTTTGAAAAAAGTGACCGGGTGGGCGGATTATCCAGGTCAATCGACCTGTGGGATCAACGAGTAGACCTTGGACCCCACCGGTTTTTCAGTCACGACACAAAAATCAATACCCTTTGGCTGGAGGTAGTCCGGGATCGATACAATATCGTGAACCGGCAGACAAGGATCTATTACAAAAAGCGCTTTTTCGATTACCCCATCCGCGCCTTCAATGCACTGATTGGTCT
>Ga0209013_10006069_pt1 | contig 10304 bp, 9 predicted proteins | sample Cruoilmetagenom2_FD_187291 | JGI IMG/M metagenome (GOLD analysis project Ga0209013, IMG submission 187291) | Oil polluted marine microbial communities from Coal Oil Point, Santa Barbara, California, USA - Sample 2 (SPAdes) (version 2) | ecosystem: Environmental > Aquatic > Marine > Oil seeps ...
GCATGTAATAAACGATGAATGCACCAGCTGCGGCGCATGCGCGGAAGAATGCCCCGTCGAAGCCATTAAGGAAGGGACGCCCTACGTGATTACGGATGAATGTACCGACTGCGGGGCATGCGTGGAAGTCTGCCCGGTAGATTCAATCTCCGGTCCGGATGAATAGGAAAAAAACAAGAACAAGAAGAGTCAAGAAAGCGGCATGAGCATTTCTCATGCCGCTTTCTTCTTGCGAAAACCGGAAAATAGGGAGTCCGACCGATTTCGCCGGAGAAAAAATCGGTTGTTTTCTGATCGCAGTCCCCGTTTTTAAATTCGTCGCTGTCACCACTTTCATTTTCGTAACTAAATGCATTGCATCAAAAGTATGAATGGCATATAGTGTTTTTTTGAAATGAATCATCTTTTCAGGGAACCGGCCCTGGAACAGGATCAACAGAGAGCACTATTTGGAGGAATACAGTCATGGGTAGAAAGACCTGGTTAAAACAGATATCAATCCTGCTCGTTGTGGGATTTGCGGTTTGCAGCGCATCACACTGCCGGGCTGAAAACGGGATCCAGTGGCATTCCTATACAAAAGGTCTGGAAAAGGCCAAAGGGAAAGACAAGCTGATATTTATAAATTTTCATGCCGACTGGTGCACCTTCTGCAGGAAAATGAAGGATGAGACCTATTCGGACTCCAAGGTAATTGCATACCTCAATGAAAATTTTATCTGTATCAATGTGGACTCGGATAAAGAAAAGGACATAAGCATCCTCTATTTTGTGAGAAGCCTGCCGACGATATGGTTTCTTGAGCCGCCGGACACGAAACTGACCTCGGTCCCGGGGTATGTCCCCGCCGATACTTTTCTCGATATCCTGAAATTCCTGCACACCGGATCCTACAAGACAATGAACTTCAAAGAATACATGGAAAAGAAGAAGAAGTAATCTTCTCCTTCCCCGCCTTGATTTTAGCGACTGGGAATGATAGGCTTTGACCGAATTTTTCCTGGAAAGATACCATGCATATCGCCGTTCTCATGGGGGGACCCAGTCCCGAATTTGATATTTCGCTTGCCAGCGGGGAAGAAGTTACCCTTTCATTACTGCGTCAGGGTTATGCGGTCACTGTGGCCGTGATCACCCGGAGGGGTACGTGGTGTCTGAATCCGGATGCGCCCCTTCAGAAACAACCCGGGCAGTCCGACATACAGGCCCTTATCGGGAAACTATCAAAAGAAAGCGAAGGAATCGATCCGGCCTCGGCCGCAGACTTACTCAGGAAAAGAAAAGTCGCTCTCTGCTTCCTGGCGCTACACGGCCATTTTGGGGAAGACGGCATCATCCAGGGATTTCTCGATACCATCAAAATACCCTATACAGGTTCCGGTGTGGCGGCCAGCAGCCTGGCCATCGACAAGGTAAGAGCAAAAAAAGTGTTAGATGCGTCGGGGTTGACCGTCCCCTCCTCCAGGGCGTTTTACAGGGAGGATTGGAAAAGAGAGGGAGATGAAATTCTCAGTGGCATCCGGGATGCATTGCCCGATCCTATCGTCGTCAAACCGTCCGCAGCCGGCTCCAGTGTGGGGACTTCAATTGCAAGAGGTCAGGAGGAACTGGAAAAGGCCATTGAAGAAGCGTTCCGGCACAGTCCGCAAGTATTGATGGAAGAATATATCAGGGGCATGGAGCTCACCTGTCCTGTTCTTGCCAACCCGGGGGATTCCGACACCATAATCCTCCCGGTCGTGGAAATTGTTCCGAAAACAAGCGATTTTTTTGATTACGAAGCCAAATATACGCCCGGCGCCACCGATGAAATCGCTCCCGCCAGGATCGATGATAACACTGCGGCCAGGGTTGCCGATATCGCTGTGCAGACGCATACCGCGCTCGGATGCGCGGGCCTGACCCGATCGGACATGATTCTGGCGGATGAAACCATCTATGTCCTTGAAATCAATACCATCCCGGGAATGAGCAAAAACTCGATCTGCCCCAGAGCCGCCGCTGCCGCCGGAAAGGATTTCGACTGGCTGACCCGGAAAATGGTGGAACTGGCAGAGAAAACCCGATGAAGGAAATCGTTTATTCGCCCCGCCGGGAAACACTGAAACGCTGCAGCATCCTGGTGGGCAAAGGCATGCTTTCCCGCATGCCCGGGATCATTCACAGGAAGGCGCAGGCCCGCCGATATTTTATCATTTCCGATTCCAACGTAGCCCGCCTTTACGGCAAAACTCTGAAGCAGGATTTCCGCAAAGCAGGCCTGGAGGCGGATCTCCTGGTGTTTCCCGCCGGTGAAAGGAACAAAAACCGGCGGTCCAAGCAGTTGCTGGAAGACAGGCTCCTCGACGCCGGTGCGGACCGGGATGCCGTCATAGTAGCCCTGGGAGGCGGCGTCACGGGAGACCTCGCCGGGTTTGTGGCCAGCACTTTCAAGCGCGGCATCCCCTATGTCCAGATTCCCACTTCTCTTCTCGCACAGGTGGATAGCAGCGTCGGCGGAAAAACAGCCATCAACACCAAGTCCGGGAAAAACCTGATCGGCACATTTCACCAGCCTCAACTCATTCTGATTGATATCGACACTTTAAAAACACTCCCCGGGGAAGAATTTATTGCGGCGCTGGGAGAGGTGGTGAAGTACGCGGTTATCAGAGACCTGCACCTGTTCCGTTATCTCGAAGCCCATGACCGTGCCCTTATGAAACGACGCCCGGATATCCTGCTGCACATTATCGGCCAATGCTGCCACATCAAGTCTAGAGTGGTTTCCAGAGACGAAAAGGAGCGGAACTTCAGAAAAATTTTAAATTTCGGCCACACCATCGGACACGCCATCGAGCACCGGACGGGATACCGGCTCCGGCATGGCGAAGCCGTCTCGATCGGCATGATGCTTGAGAGCGAACTGGCTGTCAAACTCGGATGGCTTTCCCCGCATGCGATTCCCCGGTTAAGCGCACTGCTTCAAAAACTGCAACTCCCCCTTGTGCTCCCTGACAGTCTATCCACCTCTAATTTCCTGCAGGCGCTCACCATGGATAAAAAGAACCGGGCGGGTCAAATCGGGTTTGTCTTCCCTGCTTCGATCGGTCGTATGAAAAAGAAAAACGGAAACTATACTTTTCTCATTGAGCCCGCACGGTTAAGGAAATTGTTGTCACGCTGATAATCGGAAATAGAACAGGATATGAAAAGCCATCAAGAACAGGTTACCCTTCACGCTATGCTGCTGTTGCTGCTCCTGCTCTCTTCAGCCTGTGGCATATCCCGTGGCGTATGGGTCCCATGCGAGGGACAGGCCCGCCCCCTTTCTTCCCGGGAAACCATCGAGGCCCTGATCGACAACGCCGTGGATCTGGAGATAGACACCCTTTTTGTTCAGGTGTACCGGAGAGACCGGGCCTGGTTTGCCAGCGCTTTAACCGATAATACCCCTTATTCCGAAGTGCTCGAACAGGATGGCGTCGATCCCCTCGCCTATCTCCTGAAAGCCGCCCATGGGAAAAAAATAAAGGTCCATGCCTGGTTTAATGTCTTTAATTTCGGAAACAACCCGGAATCAAATTTTCTGGTGAAGCATGGCGACCGGTTTCTTCTACGGGACCGTTTTGAAAACACAACGGCCGACTATCTGTCAGGCGAGGTCGAGACTCCGGACGGCCGGTTTCAGATCGATGCTCCGGGCTTATGGATTGATCCCGGACAGCCGGAAGTACAGGACTACCTGTTCGATCTTGCCACCGGGTTAGTCTCCCGGTATCCGACCCTGGACGGGCTGCACCTGGATTTCATCCGTTATCCTTATGTGCTCCCCTTCCTGCCGCTATCCAGCTTCACGGTAGGAAATGAGTTCGGACACAACCCGGAGAGCCTCGCCCGTTACCATGAGGAGGAGGGAAAAAAGTGGGATCAGTGGAAGCGGGAACAGGTCACCGCTTTTGTAAAAAAGGTCAAAGGATATCTTGAAAAAGACCATCCCCGGATACAGCTCTCCGCAGCGGTGATTTCCTGGCCCGACCGTGCGTACCTGACAGCACACCAGGACTGGCGGACCTGGATCGAGAAAAACTGGGTGGATTTCGTGGTACTGATGAATTATTCCCGGGACAGAACGCTTTTCCACCATGTGAGCCGGCAGGCTTCCGTGTATCCGGAGGAAAAGGTCCGTATCGGCATCGGCCTGTATGCCCTGAAGGACAACCCGGACCTGTTTGTGGCGGAGATCAACGATGTCAGGAAAATGAAGGTCGGCGGGTATGTGCTTTTCTCATATGATGATCTGTACGATGATCCTTCCATCCGTGAAACGCTCAAAACCTCGAGCGAATAGAGAGCCTTAATCCAGCTCTTTCATCAGTCTCGTGAACTTTTTGTAGGGAATGGCTGTCCAGCTCTCTGCGCGGGAAGCCCCGCAGGACTGGGTAATCATGGATACCTTGGCCGCAGATTCCTCATTGGGCGCTTCAAAAATATCCAGAAAATCCCATGGGCCGAGAACCGTAAAGTGCTCGAGAAATTTGACCTCGGGACATTTTTCCTTAACCTGTTCCAGCCAGGAAAGCCCTTCCCCTTCAAAATTTTCAAATTTCCGCTTTGCGGCTTCGTGCGACAGCCTGGTGGCCAAAATATAGGTCGGCATAAGAAAACCTCCTCTCCTTGTCCTCCCCGCCGAACACGTTGCGCTTCCGCAAGTCACCGCTGTGGGAGGAGGGGTTTAAATATTATGTTTTTTCGCGTCCCAGACCGGGGGGAGGAAAGTCCTTGCAGAATTTAGCCACTTCAGCAGCAGTCCGGTCCAGCGCGGCCTCGTCCTCTGTATTTTTCACCACAAAATCCATCCAGGCGGCAATCTTCTTCATGGCGTCCTCCTCCATCCCCCTGGAGGTCACTGCCGGAGTCCCGAGTCGGATACCGCTGGGATCAAAAGGTTTCCGGGGATCATAGGGCACGGTGTTACTGTTGCAAACAATGCCGGCGCGGTTCAGGGCCCTGGAAACCACTTTTCCGGGAAAACCCTTGTTGGTCATGTCGATCAAAATGAGGTGGTTATCTGTTCCGCCCGTGATCAGGTCAAATCCGTAACGGACCAGTTCTTCGGCGAGTGCCCCGGCGTTTTTCACGATCTGCTGCCCGTATGCTTTGAACTCCGGTGTAGAGGCCTCCTTTAGAGCCACCGCAATGGCCGCTGTTGTATGGTTATGGGGACCGCCCTGCAGTCCGGGAAAGACCGCCCGGTCGATCGCCTTTTTATGCGCTTCTTTACACATGATTAACGCCCCCCGCGGTCCACGCAGGCTTTTGTGGGTGGTGGTCATCACCACATCGGCATGGGGTACGGGGCTGGGATGGGCACCGGCTGCGATCAGGCCGGAAATATGGGCGATATCCGCAACAAAAACGGCTCCCGCTTCGCCTGCGATCTCCCCGAATTTTTCAAAGTCCAGAATCCGGGGATATGCTGTAGCTCCGGCGAAAATCACCCTGGGCTTTTCCGCGAGGGCCATCTCCCGTACCCTGTCGTAGTTAATGAGGCCGGTTTCTTTTTCCACGGTATACTGCACGGCGTTGAAGTACTTTCCGGTGATGCTGACTTTCCAGCCGTGGGTCAGATGCCCCCCGTGGGGAAGGCTCATGCCCATGATGGTGTCTCCGGGCTGGCAGAAAGCGAAATAAATGGCCAGATTCGCCGGAGAACCGGAATAGGCCTGGACATTGGCATGATCCGCGCCAAAGAGATCCTTTGCCCGCTGAATGGCCAGTTCCTCGATTTCATCCACAAACTCCTGGCCTTCATAATACCGTTTCCGGGCGTATCCCTCGGAGTACTTGTTGGTTAAAACCGATGCCGTGGCCTCCAGGACGGCCGCTGACGCATAATTCTCCGATGGAATCAGGCGAATCTTGTTTGTCTGTCGAACCTCTTCCTTAACAATCAAGTCATATATATGTTTATCCGTCTTTTCCAAATGTTTCATCATACTGTATCTCCATACATTAATTACACTTTCAGTTTTTATTGTATTGGATAAATTCCGTAAGTCAACATTATTCTCCGGATGAACGAAAATGGGAACTGTAACTGGTTCTATCAACGTAGGGAAAAACAGGGACAGCGCCCCACTATTTACGAAGCGGGAATAATGATACTAACAGCTCCTGGTTTAGACCGCGTGCGCAGTCCCTATTTTTCCAGGCGCTGCGCCTGTATTGCTGAAAAATATTGACTTGCCATCAACTTTTTGTTATCTCTTCTCTTTACCGGGCTCCACGACGGGAGCTGCGGAAGTTTTTTTTCAGAATGATTTGAAGGAGAAAGATAATGAAAATCCTGATTTCAGATGCTTTTGATGCTTCCCTGCCGGAAAAGCTTTCCCGCTTCGGAGAGGTCACAGACGATAAAAGCCGGCTCCCGGAAGTGGACATCGTCCTTGTGCGCAGCAAAACAAAATGCACCAGAGAGTATATCGATGAAGCCAAAAATCTGAAGATGATCCTCCGCGGCGGTGTGGGGCTCGACAACATAGACCTGGAATACGCCAAAACTAAAAACATCATCGTACAGAATACGGCTGCTGCATCGAGCATCGCCGTGGCGGAACTCGCCATGGCGCTCATGATCGCCTTGCCCAATCATATTGTGGAAGGCACTACCTCCATGCGCAACGGGGAATGGAAGAAAAAGGCGCTAAAAAGGACGGAACTCTATGGGAAAAACCTCGGCCTCATCGGATGCGGAAAAATCGGAACCGAAGTGGCGAAAAGAGCCGTGGCTTTCGGCATGCAGGTCTCGACCTATGATCCCTATATTACCGGGAACGAATACGCCACCGTGGTCAAAGACCTGGACGGCCTTCTCGCATCGAGCGATTACATCTCCCTGCACACGCCGAGCACTCCGGAAACCCAGGGCATGATCAACAAGGACACCATCGCCAAAATGAAAGACGGTGTATATATCATCAATACGGGAAGGGGAAAATGCGTGGTGGAAGAAGATGTGGCCGAAGCGCTGCAGAGCGGAAAGATCACCGGTTACGGGAACGATGTCTGGTACAGCGACCCGCCGGAAAACTCACCGCTGGTGAATGCGCCCAACCTGACGATGCTGCCCCATATTGGCGCCTCCACAAAGGAGAACCTCCTCCGGATCGGCGATATCATTGAAGGGCAGATCGAAGCCTTCGCAGGCGGGAAATAGTCCGGAATCCTGTCATGACCGTTCCGGAAAAATGAAGGGATTCCTGGAAACGAAAACAGTAAAGGAGAATCACCATGTCAGATCGGATTTATAATTTCAATCCGGGCCCGGCCGCCCTCCCGCTGCCCGCCCTGGAAAAAGCGCAAAAGGAACTGCTGAATTACATGGGGACAGGCATGTCCATGATGGAAACCAGCCACCGCTCAAAAGAATTCGATGAGGTACTGAACGAATGCAAGTCCCTCCTGACATCGCTGATGAAGATTCCGGAAAATTACCAGGTCCTCTTTCTGCAGGGAGGCGCAAGCCTCCAGTTCGCCATGATTCCCATGAATTTTCTGGAGGACGGAAAGAGCGCGGATTATATTAATACGGGTTCCTGGTCGGCAAAGGCCATCAAGGAAGCGAAGCTCATCAGCAAAGTCAATATTGCAGCCACCTCTGAAAACGATGATTTCCGCCTTATCCCGAAACAGGAAGATATTCAGTTCGACCCCGCCGCCTGTTATGCGCATATTACCAGCAATAACACCATCAAGGGGACCCAGTGGCCCGCATTCCCCGATACGGGCAATGTCCCCCTCATCGTGGACATGTCTTCCGATATCCTGTGCCGGGAAGTGGATGTCAAACAGTTCGGCCTGATCTACGCAGGGGCCCAGAAAAATCTCGGGGGTTCCGGCGTGACCCTGGTGATCATCCGGAACGACCTGCTGGAAAAGCAGGCCCGCGAGCTTCCTACCATGCTCCGCTATACCACTTATTCCGAAAAGAACTCCCTGTACAACACTCCCCCCAGCTTCGCTATCTACATTGTCAAACTGTGCATGGAGTGGGTAAGAGACCAGGGAGGTGTTACAGCCATCCAGAAATTCAACGAGGAAAAAGGACGGCTCCTCTACGGCATGATGGAGAAGTACCCCGAATTCTACCGGGGCACAGTGGAGCCCGGCTCACGGTCCCTCATGAACGTGACCATGCGGCTTCCGAGCGAGGACCTGGAAAAGCAGTTCATCTCCGAGGCGAAGGAGGCTGGATTCCACGGCCTCAAGGGGCACCGCTCGGTGGGCGGCATCCGGGTTTCCATGTACAATGCTATCAGCGTCAAAGCCATCCAGGACCTCTGCGGCTTCATGGAGACATTTCAAAAAAAGAATTCCTGATAATGGGGGATGTCTGCCTGCTATTTAGCCCACTCGGGGAATACCGATATATCAATGCCCAGGGTTAGTGGCCCGAGGATAAAGATGGCGGCCGTAATGAGAATAATTCCTATGATGTTGAGAAATATACCCACCCGGACCATATCAACCACGCGCAGGCGGCCCGTACCGAACACCACCGCGTTGGGAGGGGTGGCCACGGGCAGCATGAATGCGCAGGATGCGGAGAGCGTGGCAGGGACCATCAGAAGGAGGGGATTGATTTCGAGGCTGACGCTCATGGCGGCGAGGATGGGTAAAATCATCTGGGTAGTGGCTGTATTGGAAGTTAATTCGGTGATAAAGGTCATCAGGGCACAGATGGAAAGGACGATCAGGATTACGGGGAGGCCCTGGAAAGCAGTCAGCAGATTTCCGATCCAGGCGGACAGGCCGGATGTCTGAAAGCCATGGGCCAGGGCAAATCCGCCGCCGAAAAGGAGCACGATACCCCAGGGCAGCTTCACCGCGTCGTGCCAGTCCAGGATTCTTTTTTTTGCATCATCCCGGGAGGGGAGAAAGAACAGAATCAGGGCCAGTGTGATGGCCACGGTCCCGTCATCGATGAAGTCAGGCCGCGGAAAAATCGACGACCAGCCCGGAATCCTCAGAAATCCAATCTCAAGTGGACTCCTGGTCATCCACAGCAGGGCCAGCATGCCGAAAACAGTCAGGACGATCTTTTGCTCAAAAGAGATGGGCCCGAGCTTTTCATATTCCTTTTTAAAAAAGTCCTGGTTAAATTTGAAATGCTCTTTCCCGGAACGGAAGACCAGTATTAAGAGCAGCCAGGCGATAAAAAAGAATACCACGCAGAGGGGAAAGGCAAAGAAAAACCAGGAGGAAAAGGAAATCTCGGGCGCACCGGGGAAGTTGATCTGCAGAATCCTGGCAAAGGCCAGGTTCGGCGGGGTGCCCACCAGGGTGGAAATGCCACCGATGGAAGCGGAATAGGCGATGCCGAGAAGCAGACCGCAGGAAAACCTCCTGGCCACCCTGGAATCCACTTCCTCCTCCAGTTTAAGGATTACCGAATAGGCGATGGGCACCATCATCATGGCGGTGGCCGTGTTGGAAATCCACATGGAGAGAAAAGCGGTGGTCAGCATGAACCCCAGCATGATGAGGGACGGGCCCCTGCCGATGAGGGCAAGGATTTTCAGCCCGATGCGCCGGTCCAGGTCCCATCGCTGCATGGCCTGGGCCACCATGAAAGCGCCCAGGAAAAGGAAAATGATATGGTTGAAATAAAGCCCGGCCACCTCTTTCCCGGACAAAATCTCGAGGACCGGGAAAAGCACCACCGGTATGAGGGCCGTTGCGGCCAGGGGAATCGCTTCCGTAACCCACCATGCGGCCATGAGCAGGGCCACCGCGGCGGTCCTGGTCATCTCGGGCCGGGCCGGATCCAGGTCCGTAAAGAGCAGGACCAGGATTCCCAGAAGGGGGCCCGAAAAGATTGCAATCCGCCATTTCAATAAGGATGCGTTTATTCCTGCCATCGCCTGTGCATTATTCAAATAAGAGTTGCATTAACGAACAGATATTAAGGGAGACCGGTGTCAGGAGTCAATATCAAGAGAAAAGAAAATGAGGGACGGGCCTCCTGTGCAGGAGTCCCACAAAGGTTTCCCATCCTTATCCGCATGATCCACAAAATAATTGACAGCCCTCATAGATATTCTTTATAATATAGATTACGCGGGGGGGAATCTCAAGCTTCGGAAAGTAATCCAGGCTTTTTAAAAAAGTGTGATTCTTCCCGTTAGAAAAATTTTTGCAGCCATTTTATTATCTTATCTTACGGAGGAAGGATTATGTTATCGCGAATTTTTTTAATGACGGGTCTCGTCGCACTAACTGCTCTCCTGCTGGTCTCCCCGGGCATTCAGGGACAGATTGTT
>Ga0209013_10006070_pt1 | contig 10301 bp, 7 predicted proteins | sample Cruoilmetagenom2_FD_187291 | JGI IMG/M metagenome (GOLD analysis project Ga0209013, IMG submission 187291) | Oil polluted marine microbial communities from Coal Oil Point, Santa Barbara, California, USA - Sample 2 (SPAdes) (version 2) | ecosystem: Environmental > Aquatic > Marine > Oil seeps ...
TTGGTTTCAGAACCCTGAGAAAGGATCTATCGTTGCACTTTATATACTCATAAAGTGGCCAATATCGGATCGCTGTTGAAAGGATATAAGCCAAACCAACCAGAATTGCCAAACGAATCCATGCACCCAGGCTTTGCCCTGGGACTGGCGAAAAAAATACCGACAGCCCATAAGCGACCAGGAATGCCAGAGCCCAGTACCACAAACGAGGTATTGTGAAATGGCGATGTTGTGTGGAAGGCGAATTTCTGGCAAGCATAACGCAGGCTGCGATAAGCGCCAGACCAAAGATTGAACCGTAGACAGGTCCAGCCTCAGGAACTGCAAACGATCTCAGGTAAAGCGTGGAGCTGTACAGACCAGCGCCAAGCAGTACAGCCCACAGAAGTCCCTTTCTGCCCTGGCGTAGACTCAACTGTACACCAACGAAAGCAGTGCCCCCCCCCAATAGATAATATATAAGACCCATTCCTGGTGTACTGTGCAAAACAAGGTGCGGCGAAGGCAGTGCTACGGCTGTCAGTGCCTGTGTGGTTGCGCTGGCGATTTGACTCAGGAATGCGAGACCAAGCCCAAAATATGAAATCTTATAAGTAAAACGTTTTAAGTCGGAAGATGGGGGTTGGAAGTTGAATGATAACCTTGGACCTTGCTGCACGAGCCAATGTAAGATCAGCCCCAGAGCTGTCCCTAATGCAACTGAACCCCAGGCAGGGAGGGCATGTTTGATGTTCAGTGGAGATAAGCTAATTATTACCGCACTGGCGATCAAGATAGTTGCGAGTGCGAAACGAGAGAGTTGAACCAACAAAGGCATCAAGGCTCTGCAAGTCTTGGATAGATTGGTGTTGCACTATTCTGGTTTTGCAGCGTCTCATCTATCAGCACCGGGGTGCTCCACCCTCCCCAGTCGTAATTGGTATCCCCGACTGGACCAGATCGTGTTTCAAAGATGATTTCCACCGTTTGACCGCTAAACCGGCTTAGGTCTAAGCGTTCATCAAACCAGCGCCGTTCTTCAAGATTATTCTTGGGGTCTATATATTTCTGAAAAACCCAATAGAGCTTGTATGGCTCATCTTGTTTACGTACATAAATATTGTATTCAACGCCGTCGCCTTTTTCAGGCGACCAAACATCGGGGGATATGCCAAACCCGAAGGCAAGGCTGGATTGCTGAGGCAGGTCAAGCGAATAAATCAGGCGCGATGTAGGGTGTTGGAAGATAATGTCGCGCGGCTCGTAGTCAATCGTTAGAGTTTCAGTGTAGACATTCCCAGGATCTGTTTCTATGACTTGAGCAGTGGGGTACTGTTCGAGAAAGTCGTACGCCACAGGTTGGACTATGCGCGGTTCTCCCCAGCCAGCCCAGTCATAGCGGCAATCGTCGTTTGGTCCGCAGCCAGTTGAGAATGTTGTGGTGACGGTTTGTCCAGCCCACCAGTATAAATCTACCGATTCTTCTAGCCAGCGACGATGTTCAGGAATATTCTTAGGATCCAGATATTTGTCATATAAGAGGTAATTAGTATGATTTTCAGTTTCCAGGCGGATTTGAAATTGCACCCCATCTCCTTTGCCTAGTTGCCAAACAGCCGGATCGACACCAATAGCAAACCTAAGTTCAGCTTGAGAAGGAATAGTAAGTTGATAACTTACCTGTGATGGTGCATGTTGGAAAATCACACCTCTGGGCATTCGATCAATGATAAAAGCTGAACGACGAATATAGATATCATTATCTGGCGAGACCTTATCAGCTTCGTTCAAGTAGTCCGCGAAGTTAAAATACGTATTCGGGCCTAACGGTGTTTGGTAGGTTTCTCCACCAAATACATATTCAACAGAAAAATAGGGGTCGATATTTAGGCTCTTTTCCAGGTAATTTCTAGCAACACTTTCTGTAGGTAAAAGAGATACGAACTGCCTGTAGTTTGTGAAGGCCTCTCCTAAAGAGCCTTGGGTTTGGAGAGCTCTGGCTAAACCAAGATAAGTTAATGGGTCACTTGGATTGGCCTTAACAGCTTTTTTATAATATCTAATGGCTTGATAATAATCCCCTTGAAGCATTAGCAAATCACCTGTTACTGCAGGGTTATTGATTAAATCAGGTGCTACTTGGTATAAAAGATAAGAATCATTTTGGTAAAGCAATTGAAAAATCGATTGAGCTTGAGGCAACTGCACTGCTATTGGAGCCGTTTTTGCAATCAACAAGTATTTCACCTCATATTGATCCAGAACTTCTAGAACAGATCTATTAATCACGCTGGTCTCAGTATAAAAATATTCAACATCATCAATTACATCTTTGTCTGCAATAGGTTTTCCCCTAAAGAGTAATGGAATACTTTTGCTTGTAAATGCGGGTAAATACCGCTCCATTATTGTATCCACCCAAACTACACTTTCTTCAGGCAAATAGTTATTAAGTTTTGTCAATATGTCTCTTTGATCTGAACTAACATACACTCGGTCTTCAATCTCTTTAATACCTTTGGATATTAGACCCCATGAAGATATTAATAAGCCAATAATAACCAACAGAGGAATAAATGATTTTAAGATGGTATTCCAGTTATTTCCCAACAAATCCCTTTTCTCAATCCGCTGTTGTAAATAATCAACCAGCTTATACATTACATATCCAATTACTAGAGCAATTGGTAACATCCAGCGTAGACGCCACAATTGAGTTGCTGCAACCAACTTACCCAGTAATGGTGCAGTAAATGGATTGAAGATCAAAATTAGGGGTAATGCCATGCTTGCAAAAAGAAATTGAGCAGAATAATTGCAGAATAGATATTTTGTTAAAAATAATGTTAATATTATTGCAAATATAATCAGGGGATGGGCTATCAGAGTGGGGGAAGCCATATAACGACCTTCTGAATACATGATCAAATGACGGGAATTGATATAATACTCAATGACATATTCAACACCCTCGGGGGCGTCTTCAAACGAAAATGCTTTGCTTCCCGTATTAATGTATTCTTGCTTTGCCAGTAAGGGGAAAACGGCCAAAACCAATATGATGGCAATAAGAATGCCAAATTTGGCTACCTCGTCTTTTTGTTTTGTAAGTTGAGACCACAATAGATTTAAAAATGATGTTATATTATCCACAACTCTACCGGTATTAATTCCAGTGTAAGAAATTATTTGTGATCGTTCAGTTTTTACTCCATGCCAAATACCAGTCAGAATGCTTACCAGGGCAAATGAGCTGATCATAATTCCAAGCGAAGCATAGCCAATGGGATGAATGATTGTCAGAGTTGTAGCCGTGATTAAAAAACCTGCTAAGTATCCAGGACGCCTTTTTTTTATATACTTAATAGCGAACACTAAGACAACAGGCAGAATTACCCAAACAGCAAACAGTTTATCCTCTAGAATCCGCCGGATCATCATCTGTCCATCACCAGCACGACTATGGCTGTCCTTAAATAACGTTGTATTCAAATAAATTAAATAGATCAATGATGCAAATTGGGCCCGATTAAGATCTTCGAACAATGTCAAAGCCAGGGTAAAGAAACTGAAAATTGCTAGCAGTGAAAAGATCACGGGCAAGTGAAACCAATATATATCCATCAAATTGGTTTGAGAAACGATTTTCAAAATCGCTAACATGCCTAGCCAAGTTGAAAAGCGCACTCTGGCATCTATGCCAGGATAAAGTGTCTCTGCTGGATCAAATATGTTCGTATTAAGATATTTTTGCACATATGCCAAATAAGTCCAATGGTCAACACTTCTGTGGGAAAGTGTAGAGGTTGATAAAGTTAAGAATGAGAAAACCAAAATATATATAGTTAAAGCCGTTAGCAATATATATGTTTCTAAATTGATTTCTTTGTTTCCAAAAACAATGAGTCGCAATCGCCCCAGGATGGTATTGTGAGCAGCATCATGGGAATGTGAGGAGTATCGCCCATGGCAACTTGTTAAGACCACGAATATAAGCGTAAGTAATAGGTTTAAGAATACGGAAGTCCAAACAAAGTAAACCAGGCTACTACGCCAGATCAAAAAAATTGTCCCTGGTATAATTAAAAAACCAATTCCTAGAACAAAGGCAATCGCCAATTTCTCAACTAAAACTAGTCGTTCACTTCCAAATAATAAATTTGTAAGTAGCAAACCTGGCCACACAAAGAGAATAATAATACCAATAAGGGTTGAGAAGATCGAATTGGGCAAAGGTATGAGACCAATTTGTATCCCGACAATCAGGATCAATAAAGCTAGCCAGAAAAGTTTCTTCAATATCACCTGTAAATTCATCTGCATGCCAATTTTCAAGATTATATCTCGATAAGAGTCATAAGTTGCTCTCAACCTTGATTCTTGTTATCGCTATGAACATTTGTTTTAAGTGTATTAAATATCGTTCAAAATGTAACAGACGTATTACTACCAACGCAAATAAAGACCATAGGAAAATGCTTGATAGATAAGTATAAATTGATGAAATCTGTATTATCTGAGTGCTAAGTACAATAATTGCTCCAAACAAAGGAATCAGAAACAAAGGTTTAAACTCCACATGTAGATTAGCAACTCGAGCCATCGTTTGAGTTCGCACGATAAATATCACGAATGCAGTCAATGTCTTACTGAGAGCAGCACCTTCAATCCTGAATAGATTAACGAGTAACAATGCAGTCACAAAATTAATAATTAAACGTTGGATGTTTATCTTAATAAGCACATCCGGTCGATTCACTCCAACAAACACCAAGCCTACTGATATTGTAATTCCTTGAAATACACTTCCAAATGCTAGAATAATAAAAGCCATTTCAGCTATCAGGAACCCAGGTTCGTTAGGGAATAGCAGGTTCACAATGGGCGAATAGAATGCAACCACAAGTCCTCCGCATAACATTAGTAGAAAGGCAGCGATTTGCATAGTCTGGTTGATTAATTCCTCAAGCGAGGAGCTCTTTCCCTGAGAATGTAACTGAGTTATTACTGGCCCGGTCACCTTATTCAAGGTTGCTGGCAATACGAGCAATCCATCGGCCATGAGCACCGCAAATGAGTATATGCCTACCTCGCTTTTGGTTAGAAATAATCCCACTAGTAACACACTCAACCGTGCATCTAGATCCTCAATTATTCTTGACAGTGTAACCTGTTTTCCTACCCCAACAAGGATTGCACAACGCAAACGAAAATTCGTTAGGTTAAAATCTTGGTATATACGGGTCAAGCCGAATAGAAATGGAAACAATAGTACTTCTGCTATTGTTAGAGCCCATGCAGCACCATATAGCCCCTTCTGCAGCCAGACAACTCCAGCTATTGTCAACCCAAGCATTAATAAATATCGAAAAATCTCAATGCTGGCCAATCGTCCCATATATCGCAATCCATTTAACCGAGCCATTGCGATCTTATTCAAGCCATAGAAGGGAATACCCACTGCTAATATTGCTAGCAATTCGACCAACTCCGACATATTAAATATCGCAGCTATCGGATAGCGTAGTAAAAAGAGCAATAAACTAGTTAGGATTGTTGTAGCCAAAACAATTATCAGACTGGCTGTATAGAATTGGGAACTAATATCTGATTGGTTTTTATATTCTGCCGTAAACTTAAGAAGCACTATTGGCAATCCAATGACCGTCAAAGTAGTCGTTAACATATAAATTGTGACAGCCACTGTGTAAACGCCCAATCCATCTAAACCAAGCAGATTTCCAAGAATAACATTCAAGAAAAAGCCGGTCAACACTAACATGATTGAACTGGACATAGTCCAACCAATCTCGCTAACTATTCGCTGAAATTTGTCACGCTTGGGAAATGAATGAGAAGACATGTTAAATTGACTCGGTATGATAGTTGTAGCCCAAATGCTAGATCAAGGAGCTATTTACTAGTGTTGGTATCTCATCTCTATACCACATGGCATTGTGTATATTTTCTATCCTTTCCCGATTCACCTGTCTTCAGGTTTTGAACAATACCTCTTCTTGAATAGGATAGTTGATAAACTCCAAGATATTTTTTAATTGTTGGCTCGGTTCTAATAAAAGGGTTTCATAACGTATTTCGAGGTATTGGTTAGTTGGAATAAGATGCCGAAACTCCATAGGAAATGAGGTGTATTGCTCCTATAAACGGAAGCAGTAATGGAAATCAAACGTGGCAGAACCATATCCAGATAGAAAGTACCACCACCACTTCCACCACTGACGCCTTACTTTTTGCGTGCGTCCATGAATACTGAATGCCACATCAATTCCATTTCGAATAATGTGAATGACGTAAGCGTTAGGGAAAAGACGTATCCAAATAGGGAAAGTAATGGTTGTTCGGGGATCCTTCCAACCCCAAGTGGAGGTGTGGTTTTGGTAATCTTGCTGCCAGATTAGGTCCAAAGTACTCAGTGATTTTGTTTCCATTTACCAAAGCTTTCTTCATGGTTTGTGCTTGGCGATCCACAAATCCTATTGAATGCATTGCCTTGATAATTGGAGTAATTTGATTCCAGTTGGCTCCCGCGCTTGAAAAGATTTGTCGGTTCAATCGTTGAAAGTAAATGGACTCATCATTAATAGAACGCCGATGTCCCATGGAGATTCCCATTTCGATTAGAATCCGGGTGACAAGACTGGTACCAGATCGGTGGATACCCAATATAATTATTGGTCGTCTCTGTTCTATTTCATGAACTTATTTTTTGTTGTTCACATTGCTTGAGAATTGCTGAGGTTTTGATTTGGTAAGGAATTCTAAACATCACCCATTGAAAAGATAGCATCATCAATATTTGATACCAGCGATCTCCAGCGTGCAGTCGATTCAGCGACATCGAGTTTTTTTCTGTGGCCAAAACCGTAATAATGAGAGAGAAATGGAATTCCACGCCACAAAAATAACTCGAAATCATCCATTAGATAAATAATTGAAGAATTCTCAGAAAAAGGTGAAGCCAGTTGCTGTTTCTTCACAGCAGGCTTTAGAAGTTGAGCAGAATACCCTTCATTTCTCACTTGGTTTTGTATTTTCCATCCTGTATCTTTGCTGCTGTTCCCGAGTAATCGGCGCATCTGGTCAGCAATATGACTAGTATAGAAAGAACGTCCCCAAAGTCGCTCCCCGAGCCAACCACCCAATACAGAAAAGATTCGTAATATTGAATCCGGGATCTCCTCAGTTACCGATTGTGCAAATGGAGTCCAGTCGGCTTTGATTGTACGTAAAACTTCCGTTTTGAAAAAGATAAAAATAGGGGAAGGGAAAGAGTGATATTTGAGAATTTTACTGCTATGATATGGGGCTCCGATGGCAATACAAGAATCGGACAACGATGATGTGCATACAACATCCCATCCTTTCGCCAGAATTTGGCAATCAGGGTCAACGAACAAGCAAAACTCCGTTTTTACTTGAGAAAGTAACAAGTTTAGTCCCAGACCGTGGGCATATGATCCAAATCGTCTTTTCCGCCTCCATATCTTTGGAACAATGGGAGCATACGGAATAATCTGGCAATTTCCAGAAAAAGTTTCATAAAGTTGCCGATCATGACCATTTGTATTATCGCAAATGATATATTCCAAATCACTTTCTGAAGCATTGGCTTCCAAGCTATGAAACAAATCTACAAAAAAGTCTGTTGAAAACCAATTAACAACACCTACCGTGATTCTTTTTGATGCCATAAAGAATTCATTTCCCTCCTATATTCCTTTTTGTTTTGCACTGTCGCATCTATCACTCTTAAAGGTCGACAGAAGCACAGAAAGGGCCAAGCTCATCCAGGCTTGCGTCCACCGCATCAAGGGAAAGCGTTTGGTAAAAAAACGCAACCGTTGATAGTAGAAGTGACCATCTTCAGCAAGCATGTTTCTTTCTGCATATCGTGCAATTTGAATAGCTTTTGCCTGATATTGTGCTTCAAGTACTGACGCTCGTGAAAAACTGATGATGCCTTGTGCTGCTCCGTGGATATCAATGGGATATATTCGGTTATATAAGAACTTAGGTGTCCCATCCTCGAGGAAGAGCTCTTGCGCATAGAATTTAAGCCCCTCATAGTAATTGGGCAACCATTGCTGTTCACCGGAGGCGTTTATATATTGCAAGATGCTATCGAGGATAAATCCAGTATGATAGTTATCATGAGTCAAGGGTGAATGCTCGGGTGGATCAGTATAATACCAAGCACCATAGTTAGTTTGTTTATCAACGACAAAGCGAATTAATTCGCGGGCTTCTTCGATTAAACTTACTTCATATGTATATTCATACAAACGCGACATTAAACCAGCCCCCAAAGCACTGATATTTATGACTTTCGATGAATCAAAGGGCGTGTAACTATAGTAACGCAAACCTTTTTCATCTTGGAAAGCGTTCAGGTCGCGACGGATGAATTCGATGATGTTCCGCGCGATATCAAGGTAGTACTGGTCATCGAACACCTCAAAGGCACGTATAAGAGCTTGGCCGATAACTGTGCTTACTACCATGTTTGGTGCATAGCGTTGCACGTAGAAACTGGGTGTCTGCCACCCAAAATTATATCCCCAGCACGATCCCGAATAATCTCCAGGCGACTTATGTTCCAGCAGCCAGTTAAGACAATACTGAGCTTGGTCTCTGTCGAGTGGGTCTCGCCATAACTCGTATAGGTTACAATATGCGTGCGCAAACAAACCCATGCCTTTGGGGTTCTTTTCCTTCGGTAAGAAAAATAGAGGTCGAATGTTGATTGGAGCGCGCATAACGGCTTGGGTATATATTAGACGTAAGTACTTGTTGTTGAAAGTAATTCCCTGTAACAGAGGACTATTAAGCGCATCGTACTTACTAAATCCCGTATAGTTTTTTTCTTTTGCATAGTTCATTGCTCTACGGCAAAGCTTCCTCAGCCATATTTGATTTCCTGAATTAATCATGCAAGTCCTTTATGTATTAGATTTGGCAAGCTTTTCTACTCTCAATGCGGCTATTTTTCTGGAGAATGTGGAATATATAGTTGTTTCATTTGATTTTTTACTCACAACAAGCTTTCTACAAAATCCACCATCCAAGCTGTAACATCAATCTTGTCTTGCAAGAGATGTTGCTTCTTGATTTGCCACTCATTGCGCAAATTTTTGCTTTGTGCTAGTTCCAATGCAGTATTAATGGCGCACTCCTCTTGGTCAGGATGAATAGTAAAACCAAGCTTATACTTGTTTTCTTGTTCATCTGTATAACCGCGACCAACCGGAGAAACAAAAATGAATGGTATTCCTAAAATCGCACTTTCTGATGCCATTGTTGCACTTTCGCCAATATATAAAGTACTGAATGCCAACAAATCGTGGATTTTAGTGGGTGATAATCGCATTCGATATTGCTCTAAGCTCAACGGCAATTCACTTTCGGAAGTTAGGACAACACGCCCATATCTGATAAGAGATTTAACCAAGAGATATTTTCCTTTCGAGCTAAATCCTTTCTTCATAATATCATGACCGGACTGCCAAGCAACAAAACGAATAACAAATAGTTTGTCACCTTTATTCACCCCCAATTCTTTTAAAATACTTGGATTTGGCGTAAACCAGTTTGGATGGGTATATGCAAGTTCCTGATAACCCTGGTAGCGCACATGTTTCTTGCCCCAGTCGTCTCTATAACATGATGGTGTGCATATTACATCAGCAAATGGATATGTGATACGATTGGCTACAGTCGCCATTTCTGTATCAGAAAAAACTATGCTCCGAATTCCAAGCATTTTTGCGACGTGTACTTGAAAAGTTCCTCCGATGCTCACCATAACATCCGGTTTGAATTTTTTTGCGATCTGAATTAACTTGGATTCATGCTCGAACAATTCTAGAGCGAGACTGATAACACCTGGACGTGTATGGCTTAAACAAGTATATGTTAAACAGTATTCATCTAGTAAACTTAAAGTCAGATCTTTATCACGCGCTGCAATACAAACTTTATGATCCTGTTTTTTCCATGTATAAATCGCATTTTTGAAAAAGTGCACGTGTGCTGGGTGGGTAATAGTAACAAGGATGTTCAATTATTATATATCTCTATTTCAATTATATTAATAAAAGTGTAATTCCAATTATCGTAAATGGCTGTTGTAACTCATGTCGAACCACATCGCAAATAATATGAGCTGCAAACCAGATATTGAACAGAACATCAATGCAAAAGCATTTATGGATGGAATTTGACTATTAATTATCCACAGATAGCATAGTCGACCGAATAAGGGAATACAGAAAAGTAAGAGGGTGGAACCTAGAAAGTAGAAG
>Ga0209013_10006071_pt1 | contig 10300 bp, 10 predicted proteins | sample Cruoilmetagenom2_FD_187291 | JGI IMG/M metagenome (GOLD analysis project Ga0209013, IMG submission 187291) | Oil polluted marine microbial communities from Coal Oil Point, Santa Barbara, California, USA - Sample 2 (SPAdes) (version 2) | ecosystem: Environmental > Aquatic > Marine > Oil seeps ...
GCTGAACCTAAATGTTTAATTTTAGACGAACCAACCGTTGGAATTGATCATCAACACGTTCAATCGTTTTATCATATGCTCGCCTATTTAAATCGTGAACAAAATATCACTCTCATACTTGTTACGCATGACGTCGATACGGTCTCGAATCAAATTAGCCACGTGGCATGTTTGAACCAAACCATTCATTTCCATGGATTCAAAAAAGAATTTAACCAAATTAGTGAAGAAGATTTACAAGCGTGGTACGGTCATTCAGTAAGGAAGATACATCATGCGAAAAGTGAGGGAACCCAATGATTGAAGCATTGTTAAATTATGAATTTCTGCAAAATGCCTTTGCCTCAGGTATAATCATTGGCTTAATTGCCCCTTTATTGGGTGTCTTCATTGTAGTAAGACGGTTGTCACTCATTGCGGATGCTTTGAGTCATGTGACTCTGGCGGGAATTGCAGGAAGTTTATTTTTAAGTCAAACAACAGCAATGTTTGCACTTCTAAATCCTTTATACCTAGGAATCGTGGCGGCAGTTACCGGATCGGTATTAATTGAGAGACTGAGAAGGTTATATAAGCATTATGAAGAGCTGGCAATACCAATTATCATGTCGGCCGGAATCGGGTTTAGTGCCATCTTTATTTCATTGGCAAATGGCTTTTCCTCAGATTTATTTGGCTATTTATTCGGATCGGTTTCAGCTGTCAGCAGACAAGATTTATGGATTGTCTTTATCATAGCGATCATTGTGGTGGTTTTTTTACTGTTATTCTTCAAAGAGTTGTTTTTGCTGTCTTTTGATGAGGAATACGCGAAAGCATCCGGACTCCCTGCACGATGGGTACACTTGTTGTTTATGGTGGTTACAGCCCTCGTTATCGCGGCAAGCATGCGAATCGTCGGGATTCTACTTGTTTCATCCTTAATGACTCTGCCAGTAGCTGCAAGTATGCGATTGGCTAAGAGCTTTAAACAAGCCATTCTGTATGCAGTGCTATTTGGGGAAGCGGCGGTAATTCTTGGACTCATTATTGCTTTTTATTTAAATATTGCGCCAGGAGGGACCATCGTCGTTACTTCAATTGTCATTTTATTAATCGTCTTAATAGGCAAGAAAATCTGGTTAGCTGTTGTCGCGAAGGATGAAGGGGGGAGTCTCGTATGAATATTACGAAGGCATGGGACCTTTTAAAAGAAAAAGGCTATAAGAAAACCGATAAACGCGAACAAATTTTAGATTTGTTTGTTGATAGTGATTGTTATTTAACTGCACGTGATTTGCTTGGTGTCATGAAGAAACATTATCCTGGTATGAGCTACGATACAATTTATCGAAACTTAAGCACATTTGTTGAACTTGGGATACTAGAAGAAACTGAGTTGTCAGGAGAACGGCATTTCCGGATGCAATGTGAAACGGAACACCATCATCACCATTTTATTTGCATGACTTGTGGGAAAATTAAAGAAATTCACTTATGTCCAATGGATATGTTGGAAGAAAAACTGCCAGCGTATCAAATTGAAAATCATAAATTTGAGATTTATGGAAAATGTCCAGAATGCATTAAATAGAGTACAAAAAGAAAAGCGTGGGGGTCTATGCCCTCACGCTTTTTGTGTTAAAAATGAATGTTGAATCCAAGCATCCGCTTCCAACCAGTTATTTACACGAATAACGCCATTTGGAACTGCTTGTTGATTATAAGGTGTATTAAATAGTAATACTGGAATATTTAATTCCTCCGCAATCCCTACCGCATTGTCGTGCTTATCTTCGAAAAAGACATCAATGTTATAGTTGCGTGCTGTTTGGATCTTATCATGCGTTCCAATCAATTCAATATGATCATATGCCAAGTTCTGATCAACGAACCACTGCAATGTCACATCTCGGACATTTTCACCACGTGCCGATATAAAAAACAACTCATGTTCTTTCTTCCATTCAGTCAATATTGCATGTGCATCAACTTGAATGGGGGAAGTGGCATAAATTTGAGGTTCAGCTTGTTTGAACCATTTGTAAAAATCCTCAGGTGTAACTGGAAATGCTTTTGTTAAATCGTATTCCTTAATATCCTCAAGCACAAGATTGCATGAAAATGCTTTATTGATATGTGGCAATAAAGAAGTAGGGCATGTGACCGTACCATCAATATCGATACCGAATCGGTAGTTAGACATATGCAAAAGACCCCTTTATGCTTTTTGTTTTTCTAGTTCTTGTTTGTCATAATATTCTTGTGCAATTTTATCGATTTCTATTTTCAATTCATCAACCATTGTCGCTTCAGGAACTTTACGGACGGTTTTTCCTTTCATGAAGAGCAAACCTTCACCACGAGCACCCGCAATCCCGATATCTGCTTCCCGTGCCTCCCCGGGACCGTTTACAGCACATCCGAGTACCGCCACTTTAATTGGCGCTTTAATCGTTGAAATATATTCTTCCACTTCATTGGCAATGGAAATTAAATCGATTTCGATTCGACCACAAGTCGGACATGAAATTAATGTCGCTGCATTTGAAGAGAGACCAAAGACTTTCAGCATTTCTCTAGCCACTTTTACTTCTTCTACAGGATCGGCACTTAATGATACACGTAGTGTATTTCCGATGCCATGACTTAGCAATGCACCTAGACCTGCTGCACTCTTAATTGAGCCGTTGACCAATGTGCCTGACTCCGTTATTCCAAGATGGAGCGGGTAGTCGAATGCTTGTGAAGCTTTAACATATGCCTCGATAGCCAAGCTTACATCAGAAGCCTTCAGAGATACGATGATATCGTGAAAATCCAGATCTTCCAGAATTTTAATATGGTGCAGGGCACTTTCAACCATACCTTCTGCAGTAGGGTATCCGTATTTCTCGATGATTTTGCGTTCCAATGATCCCGCGTTGACACCGATACGAATCGGAATCCCCTTCGCTTTCGCTGCATTGACAACTGCTTCCACTTTCTCGCGTCGGCCAATGTTACCAGGATTGATTCTGATTTTATCTGCACCATTTTCAATGGCTTTAAGAGCTAATTTATAATCAAAGTGAATATCCACAACGAGGGGGATATGAATACGTTTTTTGATTTCAGCGATTGCATCTGCTGCACGCTCATCCGGACATGCCACACGGACGATTTGACAACCTGCTTCTTCTAAGCGAAGAATTTCAGCAACAGTTGCTTCGACGTCATGTGTTTTTGTGGTAGTCATGCTTTGTATAAATAATTCATTGCTTCCACCTATAGTAATGTCGCCAACACGAACTGGTCGTGTTTTAGAACGATGAAGTACTTCACTCATAAAAATTCTCTCCTTTTTGGGGCTCACTGCTTGCACTACTCTTTATTTTAGCAGTCATGAAATGGAAATGACAAGGAGTAAACGTTTTATTCCGTTCAAGAACAAGATAATTGTGTGTCTTTATAAATGGGAACCTTCACAATTTCACCGGATTGTATGGCTTGATTTCGTAAATGTGGATTCTCACTGTAAAAGGCTTCTAATCTATCAGGATAGCTTACCCACACCTCTGAAGGAAATACCCCGAATAAAGACAAAACCGTATCGCCTTCTACTGTTTGTACAGGGAAGGTTTCATATGCTTTTTCTTCGATGCAAACAGAATTAGATTGAGAGAATGCCGCAAGTGAGATTGTGCCATCTAGTAAATCTTCTTTTATAATATATGAAAGAACCAAAATTAAGATTGCTAGTCCAAGTATGCGCATAAAAAATCCCCCTTTATTCAACCTATGTTGGATAGAGGGGGATTATGTTTATTTTTTGGGATAATACTTTAAGACAAAAATCAAATAGATTAGGCACCCGATAGTTGTGATAGAGGTAATCCAACCTTCAGAAAAACCGACATATAGAAGAATGATTGAAATTAGCGTAGGCACTGTATAAGCAATGGCAGTTGATCGCCATACATGTCGATAATCCCCCCGGCGTTTGTATAGCTTTAATATCAACAGTCCGACAAAGGCCATTAAACTAATTCGGACAAAGAGTAAAAGTGTTGACATGATGAATTGAATGATAAACGCAAATGGGTATAGAATCCATTGCATGTCATCAATATACTCCAGTAATCCTGTAGTAGTTGCTGAATCTTGCTTAAATCCAGTGGAAAAATGAACAAATGACTGAAGAGATAATATGGCAACAAATATAAATACATATTGAAGGACTTTTCCAATCGGCAAAAGTCGAAAAGCTGCAATTTTCTTAGGATGGTTGATTGAGGCAAGAAATATTTGCATTAGAGACACGAGTATCACTCCTTATATATGTATCATACTACGATTAGAAGATATCATTGTGTAAACAAATGACTAAAAACGAACAAATTCATTTCGTATTGTTAAGTTATTGTAAATTTTAAAGGAAGAGGCTTTACATAAACATGTCGAATTCTTCATAATGGGGACTGTTGAATATTGTCGGAATAGGAGTTGGTGTCGTAAAGTGGAACTTAATTGGCAAGAAATGCTGTTTCAATTTATTGGAGGTCTAGGGATCTTCTTATTCGCTATTAAATACATGGGTGACGGCTTGCAAAAAGCAGCTGGTGACCGCCTACGAGAGATATTAGATCGTTTCACGACAAATCCATTCATGGGTGTGTTAGTTGGTATTGCCGTGACTGTTCTTATCCAATCCAGTTCAGGTACCACAGTTATTACTGTAGGTCTTGTAAGCGCAGGGTTCATGACACTAAGACAAGCCATCGGTGTAATCATGGGAGCTAATATTGGAACAACGGTTACTGCATTCATCATAGGATTCGATGTAGGGGAGTATGCATTGCCAATAATGGCGCTTGGTGCATTCCTGATTTTCTTCTTCAAGAAAAATCAAATTCAAAATCTAGGAGAAGTTATTTTCGGTTTTGGAGGATTATTCTTGGGGATGGAGTTAATGAGTGGGGGCATGAAGCCACTTCGTGAACTTCCCGCATTTATCGATTTAACTGTCAGTATGAGTGAACATTCCATATTAGGCGTAATCGTCGGGACGGTATTTACATTGATTGTACAAAGTTCCAGTGCAACCGTCGGAATTCTCCAAGGGTTATATGCTGAAAATATATTAAATTTAAATGCAGCATTGCCTGTTCTTTTCGGAGATAACATTGGTACGACCATAACAGCAGTTCTTGCATCTATCGGTGCGTCCATCGCAGCTCGTCGTGCAGCAGCAACTCACGTGCTATTTAATGTGGTAGGATCAATTATTTTCTTGATTATCTTGGGACCATTTACAATGTACGTCGAATGGTTAACCGGTGTCCTTGGATTGGAACAAAAAATGCAAATCGCATTTGCGCATGGTTCGTTCAATGTTGCAAACACGATCATTCAATTTCCTTTAATTGGTGCATGGGCATACCTTGTAACAAAATTCATTCCTGGTGAAGAAGTGACCATTGAATATAAACCGAAACACTTAGATCCGCACTTTATCGAAACTGCTCCGTCCTTAGCGATTGGACAAGCAAAAGAAGAAATTCTGCGTATGGGACAATTTAGTGTCCAAGGTCTAGAAGAGACATTTGAGTACTTAAAGAACCAAAATAAAAAGCATGCAGAAACAGGTTACCAACTTGAAGATGCAATTAACAATCTAGACCATAAAATCACGGATTACTTAGTGAAAATTTCGGCCGAGTCAATTTCAAGTACTGATTCTACACGCCATATCATTTTAATGGAAACAGTGCGCGACATAGAACGTGTTGGAGATCACTTTGAGAACATTATCGAATTAATTGATTATCAACTAGTAAATCGCGTGAAAATCACAGAAGATGCAATGGATGATCTTTCAGAGATGTTTACATTAACAATAGAAACAGTCCGTAAATCATTAGTAGCTTTGGATACGAACAGTGAAGTCCTAGCGCGTGAAGTAGCTGAACAAGAAGATTTAATCGATAAAATGGAACGTAAATTCCGCAAAAAACATATACTACGCGTGAATGAAGGCTCTTGTTCCGCTCAAGCGGGCATCGTCTTCGTTGACATTGTCAGCAACTTGGAACGTATTGGCGATCATGCAGTAAATATTGCTGAAGCAGTATTAGGGAAAAGATAAATTGCAATCTCCTCTCGAACTTTACAACCTTCATGTTGTAAGGCACGATTAAGAGGAGATTTTTTTATGGAGGTGAAAAATGGAAATCATAGGTTGGATATTCATTATTGCCTGCTTCATTATTGGATTCATTGGACTCGTATACCCAATCATTCCTTCTGTAGTCTTTATTTTAGGCGGTTTTTTATTATATGGGCTGTTTTTCTCGTTTGCAGAATTGCCATGGTGGTTTTGGTTAATCGAAGTGCTTTTTGTTTTTTTACTTTTTGGGGCAGACATGATGGCAAATGCTTTTGGTGTGAAGAAGTACGGTGGCGGTAAAGCTGGAATCGTTGGTAGTACAATTGGATTGTTAATTGGTCCATTTGTAATCCCTTTTTCAGGAATTATCATTGGACCATTTTTAGGTGCTCTTCTTGCCGAGTTTGTGATTACACGTACATCAATAAAACAAGCTGTTAAAACTGGTTTTGGATCGGTTATTGGATTTTTGATTTCAATAGTCACAAAAGGAATTGTTCAAATACTAATGCTCGTAATTTTCTTTTTTACTGTGTAGGATTCAGACGAAAGACTGAATTCACAAAATTGCCGCGTTTTTATTTGAATGAATGAACTAAGTTTGATACTCTAAGAGTTGTAAAACCTATACTTGAGATCCTTTAGGAGGAAATGACAAATGGCTTTTGAATTACCACAATTACCTTACGCGTATGACGCACTTGAACCTCATATTGACAAAGAAACAATGAACATTCACCACACGAAACACCATAACACATATGTGACGAACTTAAACAATGCACTTGCAGGACATGATGATCTTCTTAGCAAATCAGTTGAAGAATTGATTGCCAACCTAGATGCAGTTCCGGAATCTGCTCGTACGGCAGTTCGCAACAATGGTGGAGGACATGCTAACCACTCATTATTCTGGGAATTATTGTCTGAAAACGGTGGAGGTAATCCTTCAGGCGAATTAGCAGAAGCAATCGATGCTAAATTTGGTAGTTTTGATGCTTTCAAAGAAGAGTTTGCCAAAGCAGCAACAACTCGCTTTGGATCTGGTTGGGCTTGGTTGGCAGTAAGCAATGGTGAGTTGGAAGTTACTTCTACACCAAACCAAGATTCACCACTTATGGACGGCAATACACCATTACTAGGTTTAGATGTTTGGGAGCATGCTTACTACTTAAACTATCAAAACCGTCGACCAGACTACATTGGTGCTTTCTGGAATGTAGTAAACTGGGACGAAGTTTCAAAACGCTACGAATCTGCAAAATAATATTGAAAAGCGAAGAAGCCCAAGCAAGCTCGACTCCGGCGCTGGAAGGCTCGAATCGAAAGCCTGGTTTCGAATGAGTTAAGGAAGGAAGGCTAAAACCGCGACATCCTGTCGCAACGCCTTCATAACCCACATCCTGTGGGGCCAAGCTTAGGAGCGAGCTGGGCTTCGTAGCTAGACACACCTTCTATATAAAGAAGTTAACTCTAGATTTAAGCAAAACCATGAAACCAAACACACATCCATTACGTCAAATGGATGTGTGTTTTTTTGTCGAAAATGGTATACTACTAAACAGGAATCGAGATAGAAGGAGGGACTGCCACTGTGCGTAACATAACAAAAAAAAGAGCAGCTACAGTTAAAGCCAAACTGCGCGCTAACGTTGCTTTTCGTATGAATATCCTCTTTTTCTCTATCTTTTTGTTATTTTCTATCCTCATTTTACGCCTCGGATTTTTACAAATTGTGCAAGGAGAAGATTTTGTACGTGCTTTAGCACGAACGGAAGAAGTTCCTGTAAATACAAGCGTTCCAAGGGGACGAATTTATGATAGTGAAGGTCGTATTTTAGTTGATAATGAACCGAAAAACGCGATAACCTATACGAAATTGCAAACGACTAAACAAGAAGAAATGCTGGCAATCGCTGAAAAATTGGCAAGTATGATTGAGAAACCGGCGGATGACGTGACATTGCGAGATACACAGGACTACTGGATTATGCTACATAAAGAGGAAGCTTATAAAAAAGTAACTAAAAAAGAGGAAAACAAATTATTAGCTGATGAATCGCTGACAACCTCTGATATGCAACGTCAAATCGATACGTGGGTTCGTGAACGGATTACAGAAGAAGAACTAGCTTCCTTGACAGAAAAAGAACTTGAAGTATTGGCAATTTATCGCGAAATGGCTTCAGGTTATGCATTATCACCCCAAATTATTAAAAGTGAGGATGTAACTCCTGAGGAATTCGCTCGAGTATCAGAACGTTTGGGAGAATTAAAAGGAGTTAACACTACTACAGACTGGGTTCGGGTACCAAAATCTCCACTGGCCATTTTAGGACGCACCACTTCGCCAAAAGAAGGAATCCCGAAATCTAAACTCGACTACTACTTAGCTCGTGATTACACACGAAATGATCGTGTTGGAAAAAGCTATATCGAACAGCAATATGAGGAAATTTTACAGGGTCAAAAAACCGTCGTCAAAAATATTACTGATGGCAAGGGCACGGTAACGGAAACGGAAACTGTCTTTGAAGGTCAGCCTGGGAAAGATTTAGTATTAACGATTGATAGTGAACTCCAAGCAGAACTAGAAAATATTGTAGAAGCAAAATTGCTTGATTTGAAAAAACAAAGTGGTTCTGGTTTACTTGATCGTGCATTTGTGGTGATGATGGATCCACATACAGGTGAAGTCCTATCAATGGTCGGAAAACAATTAGTGAAAGATTCAAAGACCGGGAAGCAAAGGGTCGATGACTTTGCATACGGGACATTCACCACTGCATATGAAATAGGCTCTACCATTAAACCTGCAACTGTTTTAACCGGCTATGATCAAGGAGTTATTAAATTAAACGAAGTCATGATCGATGAGCCAATAACAATTGGGGCGAATGGTCAGAGTAAGAGTTCTATTTTTAATCGATCTGGCAGAATTCCATTGAGTGACTTGCAAGCTATTGAACGTTCATCTAACGTTTACATGTTTAAAATAGGGTTCCGTTTAGCAAATGCTATATATCAATATAAACAACCGATTAGTATTGATCGCAGCGCTTATGGTGTACTTCGGAATTCCTATGCACAGTTTGGTTTAGGTATCCCTACTGGAATCGATTTACCTGGAGAGTTTTCGGGTTACCAAGGGACAGAACTTAGCCCTGGTAAATTAATGGATTTAACAATTGGTCAGTACGATACGTATACAACGCTTCAGTTGGCACAATATGTATCTACGATTGCAAATGGTGGAAATCGAATTCAGCCACATGTGGTCAAAGAAATCAGGGAACCATCCTCAGATGGAACAACCATGGGTTCACTCGTGAGTGAAATTGGTCCAACGGTGTTAAACCGTCTGCATAATACAAACAGTCAGATTGCTCAAATCAAACGTGGGATGTCACGTGTTTATTCTGGCAGTCAAGGTTCTGCAAGAGCATATTTCGGGGATGCACCGTATGATGCTGCGGGGAAAACTGGTACCGCTCAGGTAGTATACTTTGGTCCACAACGTGATAAGTTTGGACAAGAAACCATTAACTCAACTCACATTGGCTTTGCACCATATGAAAATCCGGAAATTGCCTACGCTGTAATTGTTCCGTGGGCACCATATTTTAATGGTATATATGAAAGTTCAGGAACGATTTTAGCGCGGGATGTAGTTGATGCATATTTTGCTATCCAAAAGAAAAAAGGTGAATCTTCAGAGAACCTTTCTTCCAGTCAACAAACAATTAAACCTGCATTTTCGGATACACAAATCGAAGAAGATGCCGAAAAATCAAATGAATGAGTAAAGAGGTTGACCCTACAGTTTATTAATAGACTGTGGGGGCGGCCTTTTTTAGTATAAAAATGGGGGTGCTAACTTATTAGCAGTTGTTTTCAGTCCAAAGCGACGCGACAACGTTGTGTGTCAGTGATTACCGTCAGTTTTTTTAAAAAAGGAGACAGGCGTTATTTTCGACGGCACTGAAAAAGTCCTCTTTGGAACATCAATTCGAGTATGGGAACGATTTCGTTCCCATACTCGAATTTTTCTATGAGAAGCCGTGGATTTCCGTTCCAGGCAGACGCGTTCCGCGGGCACGGCTTCAATCTCCTCGTCACTGCCTGGAACGAAAAATCCACTAGTATCAACTTAAGTAAATGTAGGTGGTACGA
>Ga0209013_10006072_pt1 | contig 10300 bp, 9 predicted proteins | sample Cruoilmetagenom2_FD_187291 | JGI IMG/M metagenome (GOLD analysis project Ga0209013, IMG submission 187291) | Oil polluted marine microbial communities from Coal Oil Point, Santa Barbara, California, USA - Sample 2 (SPAdes) (version 2) | ecosystem: Environmental > Aquatic > Marine > Oil seeps ...
TGCTCTGCGGGGTCGCCCGGAAGCAGCGCCCGCCCGGACAGGCCCGACCTCACATCGAGACCCTCCAGCGCCACCTTGACGGTGAAGGTGTGGGTTGTGGAATCGGCCGCGGGGACAATTTCGACGATTGGGCCGGTGACGGCGCCGAGGCCGGGGCGGCTGTCGAAACGTAGCTCGACCTCCTGTCCGATCTCGACCCGGTGGTTGTCGGCCTCACGAACCGTGAGCCACAGTTGTTGACCCTCTAGCGATTCGAGCCGCACCAGCGGACGGCCGGGCGCAGCCAGATCGCCGACCTCGACCATGGTGTCCATCACGCGTGCCGCGAACGGGGCGCGAACGATCGACTCCTTGGCCACCGACGAGGCGGCACGAACCGCGCCTTCGGCCTGGGTCACCGCGCCGCGAGCCTGCTCGAACTGCATCTTGGCCATGTCGAGCTCGAGATCGGAGGCTGCGTTTTCTGCGTGCAGGGCTTCGTATCGCTGGTAGTTGCGTTCGGCGAGCGAAAGGGCCGCATTGGCCTGAGCGAGGCCGCCCTGGGCCTGCGCGAGCTGACCTTCGCTGGTTTCGGGCTGGATCTCGAGCAGTGTCTGGCCCTTGCCGACCTTGGCGCCGGCGCGGACCTTGAGCGCCACCACCGGGCCCATGACGCGGCTCGACACGTTGGCCTGTCGCGCGGCCTGCACGGTGCCCCGGACGTCGATCGGCTTGGGTGCGGTGACCAGTGCGATCTCGATGACCTCCACGCTCAAGGGTTCAAGGCCGGAGTCGACGCGGTGCGCATCGTCGTGTCCACATGCAGTGCTGAGCATGAGCACTGCGATTGGAATCAGAGCGGTGAGGGAATGAATTCGAACGGTCATTGGGACTCCTCCATATTGTCGATCAGCGTCGCTCCGGACACGTATCGGAGCCGGTGGTTATCAAGCGCGATGTCGTAACGGGCTACCAGCTCGCGCAGTTCTGCCTCGCGGAGGGCGGTCTCGGCGTCGAGCAGGTCGATCATCTTGTCGAGCCCCTGCTTGAAGCGGCTCTCGCGGACGCGAAGGGATTCTCCAGCGGCTGCGAGCGAGGACATTGCCGTGGTGTGGCGGATGCTCGCGGTGGCCAGATTCTGCCAGGCCTGCTGCACCTCCAGCCGCACCCCTTCTTCGAACCGGTTAATGTCAGCCTCGAAGGCGGCTGTTTCGTGGCGCGCGGCCGCGCGGGCGGCGGTGTCGGAACCACCACCCCAGAGGTCGATCTTTGCCACCGCCATGATCGATCCCGAGTGACCGTTGGCGCCGAATATCGTGTCGTCGTAAAGGTCATAGTGGCCGAGGACGGCGATCGTCGGGAAGTAGCCCGGACGAGTGGCCTTCTCTTCGAGCCGCCCGGCTTCGAGCTTGAGCCGGGCTGCCGCAAGATCCTGCCGCTCTTCGAGGGCGGCCGTGGTCCAGTCTTCGAGGTTCCCGACGACCGCCGCTGTCATCGGCAGCGGCGCCAGGGTCCGCGGTATCGCCTGGTTGGCGCCCATCTGGAAGTTGAGTGCGGCCTGCGCCAGCATGGCGCCGTTGTTGGCCTGGGTCAGGTACTCGTCCATCTCTGACAGGTAGACCTTTGCCCGCAGGACGTCGGCGTCGAGGATGAACCCTTGGACGGCGTACTGCTCCGCGATCCTGACGTGCTCGGCGGTCGTGGAACGGGCCTTCTCGAGCAGCGCGACCTGTTCGCGCGCCTTGGCAACGTTGACATAGGCGGTGATCGTCTCAAAGGCGACCTTTTCTCGAGTGTGTGCGTGCGAACGGTCTTCAGCGGTGGCCATGGATTCGGCCTGACCGATCCGCGCAGATAGCTTGCCCCCGGTGTAGATGGGCAGCTCGAGGTCGACTCTGGTGATGAAGGTCGACAGCGGATCGGGGTTGTTCGGATCCGAGAGGAAGAACCCCTCCATATCGAACCTGCCCTGGTTGAGGGTGAGGGCGAAGACCTCCGCGGGGTTGTTCGTGTAGACGAAGCTTTCACTGAGGCCTATCTTCGGCATCCTGTGCTTCTTGCCCCCCTCGAACCGGGTGGCGGCGGCTTCGGCACGTGCGTGGGCTGCCGTCACCTCCGGGTTGTTGACGAGGGCGGTCTCGACGGCTCCGTCGAGAGTCAGGTCCTGGGCGCTGACCGTGGCGGCGGCGATCGCCAGGACGACTATGGGTAGAGGGTACGTGCGCATCGGCATCCTCCGTTGTCAATCACTTCATAACCATTTAGGAATATACATAAATTCTAGTCAATGTCAAGGGTCTCGCAGCCATTTTTTCAGGCCGAGATATGTCCCCCCCCTACACATGTCGGTTACGCGAGAAACTGGTAGGGGCGGCATATATGCCGCCCTCGGTCAATCCTCTGAGGTGAATTTTCTTGGCTGAAGCCCCGGCCTCTACGTCGGGACCCGGATCTCCGGGTTGGTGCCGTCGTGCTCGGAGGCGAATTCCCGCAGGGTCAGTCGAGCCGTCATGCCCTCGCCGGCGCCTGCGCTGTCGAGTTTGAGAGTGCCGTCCATGAGCTCGGCGAGACGCCGCGAGATGGTCAGGCCGAGGCCGGTGCCACCCTGTTGGCGGGTTGTGGACCCGTCGACCTGGTAGAACGACGAGAAGACCTTCTCGAGCTCGTCCCTGGCCATCCCCATCCCTGTGTCCTCGACGGTGAAGACGATCAGTTCATTCTCTTCCTTGCAGGCAACGGTGATCGAACCGCCGCGGTCGGTGAACTTCATCGAGTTGGAGAGAAGGTTGGTGAGGACCTGCGATGTACGGTCCGCGTCGCCCCAGATGACGAGCTTTCGGTCAGCACCCTCGATATTGAATCTGAGGCCTTTGCTCTTCATCTGGTGTTTGAAAAGGGTCTGAACGTCATCGAGGATGGCGCGCACCGGCACCGGCGCAAAGTGGATCTCCAGACGACCCGCCTCGATCTTGGCGAGGTCGAGCACGTCGTTGATGATGTTGAGAAGGCTCTCCGCCGACTCGTGGGCGATGGTCAGGAACTCTCGCTGTTTCTCGGGGTCCTTGACTGCACCGTCCATGATCAGGCGGAGGAAGCCGAGGATTGCAGTCAACGGGGTGCGGAGCTCATGCGAGGTGTTGGCGAGGAACTCGGACTTCAGGCGTGACGCCTCAAAGGCCACGGCACGCTGCTCATCGAGCTCACGCACGAGCAGTGACAGAGAAGTTGCGCCGCCGAGCAGGAAACCGACCTGAGTGAGCAGATCGACATCGTCGATGGTGAGGTCGAGGGCAGTGCTCGAAGTCGTGAGGAGGACACCGGCGGATCTGCCGGCCGCCGTCAGCGGCAGATAGTTGAGGTGCCGGATCTGGTGCTCGGAGGAGAGCCAGTCGGCGAGCTCTTGCGGCAGCGCGGCTGAGGCCGAAACGGTCTGCGGGAACCCCTCCACATAGGAGGTCCAGCAGGGATGATCACCCGCCATGATCGGGCTGAAACGGTCTTTTTCGAACGCCTCGACCCCGGGGCCGGTGGCGGTTTCGAGCCGGATGCCGCTGCCGTCCGACAGCGGGCGATAGAGCAGCAGCGAACGGAGGGGCAGGAGCCCGCGGCCCATCTCGAGGAAGTGGTCGAGGATTTTCTGTTCCTCCACCTCGCCCGCCAACGTCTGGGCGAGATTCGAGAGAAAGGCGAGACGGGTCTGGCGGGCCTCGGCAGCCTGCTGCGCGAGGTGGAGATCGGTGACGTCAATCGCCACCACCTGGATGAGGGTCTCGTTGACCACAGGATCCACCACCGGCTGCATCTGGGTATTGAGCCAGTGCACACTACCCTCGGCATCCTCGACCCGTATCAGCTCCTCCCATATTCCCCGTCCACCCTCGAGAACCGTGGGGATCGCCGAGTAGACCTGCGGCCGGTGGGCGGCGTGGATCCGGTCCAGCCAGGTCGAGCCGTGGTCGGTTTCGCCAGGGTTGTGCGGCCCGGCAAACAGGTTGCTCGCGGCGCGGTTGGCGTAGCGGACCTGACGTTCACGATCGACCGACATCACCAGGACCGGCAGGGTGTTCAGCAGAATCTCCATCCTGTGCCGGAGGCGCTTGGCATGATCAGAAAGGGCTGTCTGAGATTCGAGCAGCGTGACATTCTCGAAGACCGCGCCGACCGTCGGTGTGGCGAGGCTGAAGGCGAGCAAGATGTAGCCCCACATAAAGGGAGAATCGTAGATCTGCTGCGACCAGGCGAGATTCATGTGGGCGATGGCGCTGAGGAGGAAGGCGACGCTGAGCCACACTTCGCGCGGTTGCCGCTGCTCGCGGCCGCCTAGCATCGGAACCACCCCTGCGAGAAGAAAGACGCTTGCCAGCCCAGCCTCGAGAGGACCGATACCGGTTACCAGACCGCGGTCACCCAGATAGCCGAAGACCGCCCACACCGCAACTGCAAAGGCCAACGCGGCGGTGGTGCGCAGGGCGCGACGGCCGGAGCCGTGCTCCCTCCCACCACGGAATGTGAAGAGGAGGACTGCTGCGGCCAGGGTCTGCGAGACGACCCACGAAAAGCCGACAAACGCGTCGGCGAGATCCTTTGATTTCAGGAGTGCCTCGAGCGCCAGCAGCAGCATGAAATGGCACGCGATCGGCAAAAATACGTTCCGCACATGGCGGTCGAACGAGTCGCCGAGAAGCCGCCACCGAATGTGAAAGAACCAGGTTGCGAGGGATGCCAGAAAGGCGTTGAAGCCAGCCAGCAGGAGGTACTCGGCGTGGTTACCCTGCCACTCGACGATGTTCTGGATGACAGCGACCGCCAACCCGGCCGCCACCGCCACCAACACCGCCACCAGGCGGGCACGCGGACCCGCCGTCTCGGTCGCTACGAACACCCTGCTCGGCGTCACGGTTTTCCGACCATATCTGGACCTGCGTTGGGCACGTTAAGAGTATAGCGTCAAACGAGATGCAACCTTGATTCACTGCGTTTCTTTGCTAGACTGATGCACTTCCCGACCTGACACCGCCGGCTTTCTCTCGCGGCGGAATAGATCAATGGGGGAAATGTTGACTGATTGGGAGGACTCTTTCCATGAAGCGATTGATTTTGATATTCGGTATGATTTGTGCGCTCGGTGCGGCCCCGGTTTTCGCCCAGGAGGCGGAGGCCAAAGAGGAAGAAAAGGAGCCGAAGTGGGTGGGCTCACTCGGCCTGGCGTGGGTCGCGACCAGCGGTAACACCGACACCTCCGCGATCGGACTTGACTTCGGACTCGAGAGCAAGCCGGAGCCCTGGGGTTTCAGTTTTGCAGCTCGTGGCAACAGGGCCGAGGACCAGGGTGTGCAGACAGCCGAGAACTACCTCGCGACTGCACGAGCGGTGCGCAAGCTCAGCAAGCGTTGGGACGCCTTTGGCGGTCTCGCTTGGGCGAAAGATCCGTTCGCAGGGTTCGATTCACAGTCTGTGGCCTCGGCGGGCGTAACCTACACCGCGGTGGAAAGCGAACGCCACCTATTGTCCTTCGACATGGGTCTCGCCTACACCTGGGAGGACCGAGTGCCACCCGAAGCCGACGTGGATTTTGCCGGTGGCCTGTTCGGTCTCGCCTGGGAGTGGAAGCTCGGAGCGAACTCGAAGCTCGTCGAACAATTGGTTTTCCTCCCGAATTTCGACGACTCGGCCGACTGGAGGCTGAATTCGCTGACCGCCATCGAGGCGGCCATTAACGAGTGGCTGGCGCTTCGCTTCGGCTACGACATTCGCCACCGCAATCAGCCGATCGGCGATGCGGACAGCACTGATACCACCTCGACGGCGTCGGTGGTCTTTAACTTCTGACGGTTCCGGGAGCCCCGGGCCCACTGATTGAAAAGGAGGAGATATGTTCAAGGAATTTAAAGAGTTTGCCATGCGTGGCAACGTCGTCGACATGGCGGTCGGCATCATCATCGGCGGCGCTTTCGGGACCATCGTCAAGAGCCTCGTCAGCGACGTCATCATGCCGCCGATCGGTCTGCTGCTCGGTGGGGTGGATTTCTCAAACCTCTTCGCGGTGGCGAGCCAGGGATCGCCGGCCGGCCCCTACGCGGCGCTTGCGGACGCCCAGGCGGCGGGGGCCGTGACGATCAACTACGGCCTCTTCTTCAACAGCGTCGTCAGCTTTCTGATCGTGGCTTTCGCGGTCTTCTTCGTCATCAAATCGCTGAACACGATGAAACGTGAGGAAGAGGAGCCGGCGGCCGAGCCGACCACCAAAGACTGCAGCTTCTGCGCCACCGAGATCCCGATCAAGGCGACCCGATGCCCGCACTGCACCTCAGAGCTCGCGGGCGTCTGAGCCGCCTAAGAAATGGAATCTGACATGGAACAGCTTCAACAGATTCTCGATTCAGCGTGGGCGTTGGTGGTCGCGAACTACCGGCCGGTCCTCGCCGCTCTCGTAATCCTCGCTATCGGTCGCATGGTGGCCGGATGGGCGCGCAAGCTGACGCGCAAGGGACTCGAGCGTGGCGATGTGGACGCGACCCTGGTGCCCTTCGTCGCCAAGCTCGTCTACTGGGGCGTCATGGCGGTTGTCGTGATCGCCTCCCTCAATCGGCTCGGTGTCGCTACCACCTCGGTGATAGCGATCTTCGGCGCCGCCGGCCTCGCCGTCGGTCTCGCGTTGCAGGGCACCCTGGCAAACTTCGCCTCGGGCGTCATGTTGCTCGTATTCAGGCCGTTTGACGTCGGTGATGTTGTGGAAGTCGGCGGCACGGTGGGCAAGGTCAAGGAGATCGGAATTGCCGCAACCATCCTCAATACCGGCGACAATATCAAGATCGTCATGCCCAATTCGCAGGTTTACGGCGCCAAGATCTCGAACTACAACGGCAACGATACCCGCCGCGTCGATCTTGTGATGGGCATCGGGTACGACGACAACATCCAGACCGCGATCGACACAATCCGCAGGATCGTCACCGCCCACGAGCTTGTGCTGGCCGATCCCGAGCCGCAGATCGCGGTGTCGAACCTCGGTGACTCTTCGGTGGACATCATCGTGCGGCCATGGTGCAACGCGGCCGACTACTGGGCCCTCCGCTTTGACCTCAACCGCAGCCTCAAGGAAGGCCTCGAGGCGGCCGGATGCTCGATTCCGTACCCGCAGAGTGATGTTCATATGTATCAGGTAGCGATCTAAAGCCTCGCTGCTTCGAGAGAATTACCGGAGTCCATAGAGGCTCCGGTTTTTTCTATCCGATCCCGATCCCGTGCCCGATCCCGATCCCGACGGCCCCACGCAGAGAACTCACATCATTCTCTAATCATCGGGAACGGGTTCGGGATCGGGATGGGGATCGGAATGGGATCAAACCGTTGTCAATCGCGGTCACTCCCCAGCCGCCACCAACGCCCGGTAATCCTCCAACACCTCATTCGCATGCGTCCCCGGATCAACCTTCGGATATGCCTCGAGCACGACCCCATCCGGTCCGACGAGATAGGAGATACGTTTGGCAAAAGGGACCAGGGCGCGCGCCGCGCCGACGGACTTCGCCAGCTCGTGGTTACTATCGCTGAGCAGTCGAAACGGCAGCGCGTTCTTTTCGGCGAAGAGCCGGTTCTTTTCAGGGGTGTCGTAGGAGACGCCAAGCACTTCGATGCCGAGTTCCTGGAGCTCGTTCCAGCTGTCACGCAGCCGGTTGGCTTCCAGCGTTCAACCGGGGGTGCTGGCCTTGGGATAGAAGAAGAGCAGGAAGGGACGACCCTCGAGGTCGGCACTCGAAACCGTGGTGCCATCGTGGGCTTCGAGCTCGAAATCGACAAACGGCTCTCCGACGGGAATCATCTTTCCATCTCCTTCGGCGTGGCCGACCGCGGCGCACATCGACAGCAGTGACATCGTGACCAGTCCAACGATCAGTGATTCGACCTTCATAGTACCGGGGGCAACGGTTGGTGGGGATGTGATTATTCCACAACCCAGATCGTCTTGACCGCGCCTAAGGGGAGGGTTAGGGTCGATGGGAGCTCTTATTTGTCGAGGAGGAGGACCGATGGCTGGCAAGGCTGAACTCGTGGACCGGGTTGCTGAACTCACCGGATACCCCAAGACCCAGGTGGCGATGACCTACGATCTCCTCTTCGAGCTCGTGAGCGAGGCATTGGCGGAGAATGACAAGGTGACGGTCCCCAACTTCGGCACCTTCCAGATCTCGGAGCGGCCGGCGCGTGCCGGCAGAAATCCAGCGACCGGCGAGGCGATCACAATTTCTGCGTCGAGAAGTGTTCGTTTCAAAGTTTCCAAGAACCTCAAAGCGATGCTCTGAGCTTCTCTTTTGTAGGCGGGTCCTTACTGACGCCCTTCGGGCGTCGTGACGCACCATCGCCAGCGAGTGGCCGATGGCCGGCGATCCCCGGCCTCGGCCACCTCTCGCTGCCGCCGGCGGGTTCAGGGCCCGCCAACGAAATTCTCAATGCGCTTCTCGCGCGCCTCGTGTAGGGGCGGGATATATCCCGCCCTTGTCAATCGAAGTTCTTTTGGTCTCTCAAGGGCGGCATATATGCCGCCCCTACAAAACGCTGATCCTTTTGGCGTCTACTGAGGCACCAAGCGGCGGCTGAGCAACTCGGTCAGCTGTTCCTCGAGAGACATTGCGGCAAGCTCCTCATCGCTGATTTTTCGCGGTCCAAACCGAATGAGGCCTTGTTGCGCAATATCCAGGCTGCCCTGCATGGTCGCCGCCAGCAGCTGGAGGGGGAGGCCGTTCTGGGCCTTGACCCGAACCGCAACTCCGTTGTCCCGTTCGCTGCCCGGCATGGTGCCGCGCATGATCCACGCCTGCTGCTGGTTGAAGTGGTACATCATGCGCCCCATGGGATCGTTCCAGTGTGCGAGACGGGCCTTGGTGCGGACATCCTGGTTCGGCGCCCACTTGATGCCGTCGAGGTCGAGAGAGAACTCCACCTCGCCGGCGTCGCCGACCACCGCGATCAGCATCGCGATCAGAATCACGAGGGTTATTCGATTCAACATTTCAATTGCCACTATAGCCCGGCTCGATCAACCAGCCCGGGGTACACTTCCATTGTGATCATACGAGTAGCGGGCCGTTGCGGTTTATTTCTGGTCGCCCTCGTGGTGGCCGGTGGCCTCTGCGCCGCTACGCCACCGGCCGATGTCGACATCGTGGACTACGAGATCGAAGTGGCCCTCGACCCCGAAACCCACCGCCTCGAGGGCGTCGAGACGATCCGTTGGACCAACCGCACCGGCGCGGCCACGGACGAGCTCTACTTTCACCTCTACCTCAACGCTTTTGCCGGCTCGCGGACCACGTTCATGCGCGAGCTCCAGTGGCGGTCCCTGCGCAACCGGACCGAATCCGGCGGGGATTGGGGATGGATCCAGATCGGAAGGCTGATCCTCGATGACGGCAGTGACCTGCTGCCGGCGATGGAGTTCGTGCGACCGGACGACGACAATCCGGATGACTTCACCCTCGCTCGCGTCGGGCTGCCGAGGGTCGTGGATCCGGGTGGCGTGGTCGAGCTCGAGCTCGAATTTGAAGCCCAGCTGCCGTGGATCGTAGCTCGTACTGGTTTCGTGGGTGATTTTCACCTCGTCGGCCAGTGGTTTCCAAAGCTCGCGGTCTTTGAGGGCGAACGGGGCTGGAACAGCCACCAGTTCCACGCCTCATCGGAGTTCTTCGCCGACTTCGGCAGCTACCTGGTTACTATGACCATCCCCGAGAATTGGGTCATCGGCGCCACCGGGATCGAGGTGCGGAGCGGTACGCCGGGTGCAGGGCAACGAACGGTCGTCTATCGCGCCGAACGGGTCCACGATTTTGCCTGGTGCACGGCACCTCCCGATCTGATGGAGGTCGTGGAAACCGATTTCGAGCCCGGGCGAGATGTTCCAACGCCGTGGTTGGACAGGGCGCGCGACCTGCTCGATCTGGGCGCTGCCGATCTCGAGCTCCCACCAATGCGGCTGCGTCTGATGGTGCCGCGGGAGCAGACGAAGATGGTGCCGCGGATGGTGCGAGCCGCCCGCCTCTCGGTCGCGTGGTTCGGGCTCTTCTATGGCGCCTACCCCTATCCCCAGCTCACCATCGTCTCGCCGCCGGCAGGGGCCGAGGAGGCGGGCGGGATGGAGTATCCGAACTTCATCGCCACCGGCGCCAACCGCCTTGATGCCTACCCTCCCTTTTCGTGGTCGTCGGACATCGAGGCTCTGACGGTTCACGAGTACGGCCACCAGTACTTCCAGGGTCTGCTCGCCTCGAACGAGTTCGAGGAGGGCTGGCTCGACGAGGGCGTCACCAGCTACGCGGAGGTCTCG
>Ga0209013_10006073_pt1 | contig 10299 bp, 11 predicted proteins | sample Cruoilmetagenom2_FD_187291 | JGI IMG/M metagenome (GOLD analysis project Ga0209013, IMG submission 187291) | Oil polluted marine microbial communities from Coal Oil Point, Santa Barbara, California, USA - Sample 2 (SPAdes) (version 2) | ecosystem: Environmental > Aquatic > Marine > Oil seeps ...
TGCAGAATCTTTCATCTCTTTAGATGCTACAGTTGAAGAATCTTTAAGATCTTTAGTTGTGTTAGTCAATGCATCTTTAGAATCTGTTGAAACAGCTACTACTGTATCTCTACTATCTTTAGAAGTTGCAACTTCTACAGTTTTCATGTCATCAGAAACTTTTACAGTTGAATCTTTAGCGTCTGCACTTACAGTTGTTACTGTTCTTTCAGCACTTTTAGTAGTTTCAACAGCACCGTCTTTCATGCTTACTGCAGAATCTTTAGCATCTTTACTCATGCTGATCATTGCTTCTTTCATGTCTTTCATCATTGAATTCATGTCAAAATCAGACTCAGCCTGAACGCTTGTTAATAATGCAGCTACTGCTACAGAAGTTGTGATAATTTTTTTCATTTTGTACCCTTTTATTTTTTTGTTATAACGAATTATAGTAAAACTTATATTAACAATAACTTAAAGTAATTAAATTCATAAGAAAATTTAATTATATTTTTTAATAAAAAAATCTTTCACCATCAACATAAGACAAAGTATCCATAGTATATCCATGATTATATTGGGTTTGTATTCGAGTACATAATAAAGAAAAGGCCATCCAAAAAGGATGATGTATTTCATGTAGTAGAAAAAAAGTATACCAGCTCCGTATACTTCTTTAAGAAAAGAATTCATATTTTATACGCTAAAGTTCGGGGTACCGTCTGGCATGTGGGTTGATTCTTGGTTTTGTGCTTCTATTTCAGCTTCATACGCCATGATCTGCTGACGTACTTCATTGATCTGTTCTACTGTCACACCATCATCACTGGACCATGCTACCTCAACTTCACCACCATACTCTTCACCCATCATCTCAACTTTTTGCGCATATTCATTGATGTCAAGACAGATCTCCATACTCTCTTCTTTCATGGTATCACTTAATTCTATATACCAACGTCCTAAAGGATTTGTCTTAATGACAGACTCGATGACAACCATATTAGATACCGCCTTTAAAATCTTTCTTCTTCAAGTCACCATTATAAATGATATCACGTACATCCACAGAATCCATGTTGAGCATGTCCGGTACTACATCTGCATCTTCAAGCTCTTTAATAGCACCTTCAAGTTCTTCTTGATAGGTTTGCATCATGTCTGCTGCAAGTACATTTTTAGTCTGCTGTATTTGTACAAGCTTTTTGATCTCTTCTTCAACCCCCGTACCGTCTATAGTGACGATCATTTTACCTTTTTCCTTATCACCAAAATGGTAATCACATACACCACCAGCTTCTAATTCTTCTTTAAGTGTGTCATAATTTTCTGGTAGTACTTGTACTACTATGCTTGATACATTCATTCTTTTATCTCTCTTTTTTATTTAAATTTAACGAAATCAGAGCAGCTTTGCAATCTGATCTAACTGCTTATCTGTCACGTATAAGACGACTCTGGAGCTCTGCTCTTCACTTTGTCTCAATGCATCATAGGTATTTTGCATCTTGATCTTTGTTTCTTTATCTATCGGAGAACGTAAAGATTTGTACTCGACAAGTTTTCCATCTTTATAGACACCGGAGATGTTGGCATGAACCCAGTAGTATCCATTATCCTTGCGTCTATTTTTCACATACCCCTGCCAACTCTCACCACGTCCAAGTGTCTCCCAGATATCTGCAAAGACTGACTTGGGCATATCGGGGTGTCTGACAATGTTATGCGGCTTACCTATGAGCTCATTCACTTCATATCCGCTGATCTTGGCAAAAGTTTCATTGGCATAAGTGATCACACCGCCAAGATCAGTTCTTGAGATGATCTCTACATGCTCAGGCACTTTGGTTTCTCTAAACATATCAAATGTTGTATCCATTCTCACTCCTTTTATGCTGATGTAGAGAAGAACAAAGTCCCTCTTGACACATTACCCTCAATGGACGATTCATCTCTGGTACTACTTATCATTTTAACTTCCACATCATGACTGTTTCATCATCACTGGAAGAAAAAAGTGTATTTTCATCTTTAAAAAGTATGGTATTAAGTGTACTCTTTTGCCCTTTAAGTTCTGCTATTTTTGTCTTAGTAGCTCTATTATAGATAGATATATTGTTTTGTTCATCCATGGCAAATGCCACTTTTTTAGCACTTGGGCTAAGTCCTGTAGCATAGATAAGAAAAGAACCTTCTATGTATTCTCCTGACCCCATCAACACATCATACAGTGCACCACGTCTATCCTGTCCTGCTCCAGAAATGATGCCCTGCTTAAAGTCTACCTTATAGACATTGTCTACATTCACACTCTTGAGTACCTTAAGAACCTCTCCACTCTTTGTATCAATGACATTGAGTACACCACTTTCACAGGCAAATACCGCTTGTGATTTTTCTTCATTCAGTGTAAAGTCTGAGTACTTGGATTCACTTAACTGTACACGGTAGATCTCTTTTTTACTTCTGATATCAAAAAGTGCTGCTTCATTGGAAAGGTATCCTAACAAGACCTGATCTTTATTGATAAATCTTACTTTAATTACTGGCTTTTTATCGTCTGCACTTACAAGTTGGGTGGTCACATTATTTTCATGCATCCAAAGATTTGAATACCCGCCTTTCCCACTGTCACTCAAAAGCAAATAGCGTCCCTGTATTTCATCTACTGAAAAAACACGCGGAGCTATCATATCTCCTACAAAATCTTTCACTGGTGGAAGTGATATCGTAGTGGTAAATACTTTTGCTTCATAGTCATAGATTTGTAAGGATCCACTGTCAGTACCTATAAGAAGTGTTTTGTCTCTAAGAACCATATCTTTAACTGTACCGTTCGCTACGATTTCTAACACAGGAGAGTGTACTGAGATACTATATAGCCATGTTAAAGAAAGAAAAAATGCTAAAAAGACCTTTTTCATGCCATCACTTCTTCTACAGTACCCAGTACCATTTTTGCGATACCCTCTTCATCCAGTGCGGTCTGTATACCATACAGATCAACATCAGAAAGATAAAACTCATCTATATCTTTATGATATTTAAGTTTTTTAACCATTTCAACGATAGCTTTTTCTCCTACAGACTCCTGCAAGGTATCTGTCACATAGACCAAATAATTAAAATCTTCAGGGTCAATGGCATCAAACTCATCAGTATCCTCATCATTATAGTTTTCATCTATCACAACAAGATAACGTAATGCTGTCACATCTTCAGGTAATGTTTTAAAAAGTTTTGGATAATTCTTTTCTATGGTTTCTATCGTCAAGGTGTTTACTCCATTTCATTAGGGTGGATAGCCATTGCAATGGCATCATAGTTGATGGCTTGAGTTGGACATCTGCCTAAACAAAATCCGCAACCCGTACATTTATCCATGTCGATGACAGGATTAAACATACCGTTAAAAAGTATAGCATCATCAATACATGGTTCTTTACATGAAAAACATATCACACCATTATGCGCAACACAACCCTCTGTAGAGATACGAAATGTAGCATTGAGATGTTCTGAAGTATGCAGATTTTCCAAATTCAAAACATTAGGTTCACACACATTTGCACACTCTTCACAAAATGTACAACCGCTATTTGTGAAATCAAGTCTTGGTGTTCCATCATCTTGTATAATGATGATCTGTTCATCACAGGAAGTGACACATGCTTTACTCTCACATGCAACACACTCACTCTGAAAAAGAGATTCGTTTAAACCGTAAGGAGGTCTCACCACGCGGGGTGAGTTCTCCTTCTTTTGCTCAAGAGGTTTTCTAAGAACATTTAGAAAATCACGTCTTGATGCCACGCTTATTCACCTTCCATAAAAGGAATACTTTCATCTTTAGTGTAGTCAACACCGTCATTCATGTGATCAATTAAAGAGGAATGTGATTTCATCTCATTATCTCCATAATCCGGTCTAAAGGTATTTGCTACAGCTGTTTTCATTTTAGACTGCGGTGCATGACACTGTGTACAGTTGAAACGTCCTTGATACAGCGTATCACTTTTCTGTGCATTCGCTACTACGATATCTGATGTATTTCCTATCATTGAACCTAACACTTGTCCTTCTTTTAAAACCATATCACCTTTCATTCTAGTGTCCGGACGGTAGTTTGTAAAGTGTGTTTCAGGAATAGGTGTAGAACCAACAGATGGGGCAACTTCTGGCATATGACAACCAAGACACTGATTATTCATCTTTGTAATAGGAAGTAGTCCTTCTACCGAGTGAGGTATCATAGGTGGTGCATCTTTATAGGCTCTTTCAAATCTTGTTGATGTCCCAGGTGCCGGTCTATCATAATCTGCTTTGTCACCTTGTGTTGTATTTTCACTGTAAAGATCTGTCTTTCTTAATCCCATTGCTTGTTCAGAAACACTGTTTCTGTTACCAAGGTCTTCATGTTCAATACGCATTGAATCAGAAGCATGTTCATTAAGGTCAATGTATGTACCACCTGCTGCTGCTACCGCTGCTGCTGCTGCGTGTGAAGTGGCACGTTCAGTAGGTACTTTGGCCCCTGTTTTAATAAGTAGAGACATTGCTTCTATATCTGAATCGCTAAGATCTTTAACCTGTACCATCATCATACCTTTAAGCGTATCACCATACGTACCGGCCTTATACCCTTTCAATGAATCAACAATATCTTTTAAAGACATATCTTTTACTATCTTTGATTTACCCATCGCTGCTTTTTCAAACTGCTGTCCATGACACCCGGCACATGCTGCAACACTCACCGCATACGCACTTGAAGTTGCCAATAAAGCACCAAGTGCAACTGTTTTTACTAATCTTTTCATTTATATCCTCCTTAATCAGTTTTTGATAAACTGTCTAATTCCAAATTCCAATGCATCATCATTGCACACATCTACACATCTACCACAGTTCGTACATTCACCATCAGTGACTGAGATACTCTCTTTACTGACCATATGCAGTACCTGATTTTCAGGACAAACCACTTTACAGTCCATACATGCCGTACAGGTATCAGCATTATGCTTAACACGTATCAAGCTGTACTTACCTATAAGTGAATAACTCGCACCCAAAGGGCACAAGTGTCCACACCAACCATTTTTAACCCCAAAGAGATCAAAAAGAAAGATAGTGACGACCACTGCACCTCCCATACCAAAACCAAAGACAATACCTCTTTGCATAATAGTAATAGGACTGACTATTTCAAAGGCTGCCACACCGATCACTGCAGAGACAATAAGTCCCACAACCATGATCCAATACCGTGCAGACCTCTTTAAGAAACGGTAATTTACCTCTTCTTTGTCAAGATTTAACTTACGTCTCAACCAGTTTGCAAGGTCTGTCACCATATTGATAGGACAAACCCATGAACAAAATGCTCTACCTCCTACGACAAAGTAGAACATTGTAATGATCGCTGCACCCAGTAATACATCCGTGGCTAAAACAAATCCTGTCGCTAACACTTGAAGTGTCGTATAAGGATCAGCCAAAGGAATCACTCCAAATATATAAGAGGTACCAAATGTACCGGCTAAAATATTCCAACCATAGGCATTTGCAGCAAAATATAGAAACAGGAGTCCTATCTGAGTAGTTCTTCTAAGAAGTAGGTATTTTATATTGTTCATTAGTACTCTACCTCCATATTCAGATAGTCACCCGCATCTTTGCTAGAACGATCTGTTGTTGTCTCTTGTCCTTTTGCATCTGCCACGCGCTCCTGGTCTTTTTTATCCCAACCTTTAACATAATGGTCACCTGCTTTACCTTTAGCTATATCATTTGGTAGTACAAATATTGCCGGCTCTTCTGTGACACAAGCCTGTTCACAAAGTCCACACCCTGTACAGGCATGGTCTTGAACGACAGGAAGTAAAAATGCATGTTTCCCTGTTCTCTCATTTTTCTGATACTCAAGCGTGATCGCTACATCCAAAAGAGGGCAAGCCCGGTAACATGCATCACACTGTATACCCCAAAAGGCAATACAAGATTCTTTATGCACTACTGCAAGACCCATCGTTGCTTTGTTAATGTCAAGCTCTTCTTTTTCATTTAAGAGACTCGGCATATCTAAGGCCCCAGATGGACAAACAGGTACACAAGGTATATCTTCACACATATAACAAGGTACTTCAGTAGGTATAAAAAATGGTGTTCCTATCAGTAAAGGATCACCGCCTTTTGCCATTTGAAGTGTACTCGGACGTTGTTTCCCTGTCTCTTTATCTACATTTGTATCTCTGTTTACACACGCCTCTGCACAAAGTCCACACTTGATACATGCAGCCAGAAAATCTTTCTCTTGCAATGCACCAGGAGGTCTAAGTACCAAAGGTGAGGCTTTCACAGAATCGGTATACCCACTCCATAACATTCCACCAAGTGCAGCCAAGCCTACGCTTTGTACACTTGTTGCCATAAAATTTCTTCTGCTATTAGAGTGTGCCATATCTATTACGCCTTATAGAGCTTCACTGCACATTTTTTAAAGTCTGTTTGTTTAGACATTGGACATGTTGCATCCAGACATACTTTATTGATAAATACTTTTTCATCAAACCATGGTACAAACACAAGTCCTTGAGGTACACGGTTACGTCCTCTAGTCTCAACTCTTGCTTTTACCTTACCACGACGTGAGTCAACCCAGATAAGTCCACCTTGTTTGAAGCCTTTTTTCTTAGCATCGCCTGGATGCATGTAACAGAGTGCTTCTGGTACCGCACGGAAAAGTTCAGGAACTCTCATCGTCATAGTTCCAGAGTGCCAATGTTCAAGTACACGCCCTGTACATAACCAAGTGTCATACTTTTCATCTGGCATTTCAGGAGGATCCATGTATGGTCTTGCATAGATCTTCGCTTTATTTTTAAGCGACTTTTTGTTTTTATCTTTGATACCCTTGAGGTCACCTTGTGCCAATGCTTTAGCCAAGCCACCATAGAATGCAAAGTCTTTTGTACCACCCTCTTTTGCTGCTTTTGCTGCATAAGGGTCATACTTAACGTTAAATCTCCACTGTGTCTCTTTACCGTCAACAACAGGCCATTTAAGTCCTCTAACTTTATGGTATGTTTCAAACGGAGCCAAGTCATGTGCATGACCTCTACCAAATGATGCATACTCTTCAAAGAGGTACTCATGGATCATAAATCCATACCCTTTAAATACTTTTCCGTCTGAACCCTTAACATTTCTACTGTCCCCAAGACATTCAGAGTTGTCATACCCTTTTTGTGGGAACTTTTTCATATCAATCTTGTAAGACTTTGCTTTTTTGTTAGCAAATAAAATGTCATACATTGTTGTATCTTTTGTGTATCCCAACTTTTTAGCATCTTTGATAACATTTGGAAGTTTTTTCTTATTTCTAAGTGTATATTCTCCCCAAAGATCGCCAACGGTAAATCTTTTAGAAAGTTCTACCCACTGCCATGTATCTGACATTGCATCACCTACAGGAAGAACTTGTTGTCTCCAGTGTTGTGTACGACGTTCTGCATTTCCATATGCTCCCCATTTTTCATATATCATCGCTGAAGGAAGAACAAGGTCAGATACTTTTGCCGAGATACCTGGATATCCGTCAGAAGTAACAATAAAGTTGTCCATCTCTCTTGCTGCTTTGATCCAGTGAGATGCGGCTGCAGAATCCTGATATGGATTACATACGTTGACCCATGCAAATTTGATCACACCATCTTCGATATCTCTATGGATCTTCATAATGTGCTGATTACCTACTGGGTTAAGCGTGCCATTTGGTATACCCCACCCTTTTTCAGCAATTTTTCTATGTTTAGGGTTTTTAACCATCATATCTGCAGGAAGTCTGTGACAGAATGTTCCCACTTCTCTTGCTGTACCACATGCTGATGGTTGACCAGTAAGTGAGAATGCTCCAGAACCTGGTTTAGCTTGTTTGTTAAGCATGAAGTGAACATTATATGCCAATGTATTTACCCAAGTACCACGTGTATGTTGGTTCATACCCATCGTCCAGAAGGAAACAACTTTTCTACCCTTTTGAATGTAAAGGTTAGCTAGTGCTTGAAGTTTTTTCTTATACACCTCGATGTCCTCATTTGGATCACCTTTTGTTGTTTTTGCTGTATACTCAAGTGTATATGGCTCTAACGACTTTTTATAATCTTCAAATGATATCTCCCAGTGTTTGAGTGTACCAGCAGTATGTTTCATCTCATCACCTGCTTTGTAACCATAAGGTGCCAATGCCGGCGCTTCTTTTTCAGAGACTATTGTTTTCATCTCTTTAGAAACTGTTTCCATCTCTAGTTTAGAATATTTACCATCTTTAAGAGATTTTTCACCCTCTCTTCTCATACCAAAACCAATGTTTACAGGGCCTGCTGCAAAGACCATATGTTCTTTAACAAAATCCCAATCAATGATCTTTTCTGCATCATCTCTCATCACGATCTCACGAGCGATATAATTCCAAAGCGTTAAGTCAGTGTTTGGAGAGAAAATAATCTCGATATCTGCAAGGTCAGATGTTCTATGTCTATAAGTAGAGATATTTACTACTTTAACTCTGTCCGGATTAGATAGTTTTCTATCTGTCACACGCGACCAGAGAATTGGGTGCATCTCTGCCATGTTTGAACCCCAGGAAACGATCGTATCCGTAAGCTCGATATCATCATAACATCCACTTGGCTCATCAATACCGAATGTTTGGTAGAAACCAACAACCGCTGATGCCATACAGTGACGTGCATTTGGATCGATCGCATTTGATCTGAATCCTGCTTTCATCATTTTTTGAGCTGCGTACCCTTCCATAACAGTATACTGACCAGATGCAAAGATACCAACACCTTCTGGACCTGCATGTTTAAGTGCTTTTTTGATGTGCACTTCCATCTCATCAAAGGCACGTTCCCAGCTTACTGCTTTAAACTTACCTTTTTTATCGAACTCACCTTTATCATTCATACGAAGCAATGGCGTTTTAAGTCTATCTGCTCCATACATGATCTTCGCATTAAAGTAACCCTTAATACAGTTAAGTCCTCTATTTACAGGAGCTGCAGGGTCACCTTTTACGGCAACGATACGCCCATTTTTGGTCGCAAGCATGATACCACACCCCGTACCACAGAAACGACAGGCTGCTTTATCCCATCTCCACTTGGATTCTGCTTTGGCTGCTGCTGCCTGTGCTTCCTGAGGAACTGCTATACCCACTGCACCTGCGGCTGCAACCGCTGCTGAATTTTTTAAAAAATCACGTCTATTTAATGACATTTTGCCTCCTTTTAAAATAAGTTTACTGTATAAGTTAACATTATTCAAAAAGGATTTTCTTGACGGATATCAATATTATTAATTATTCTAATAAATAGAGCTTTTTAATTTAAGGAAGGTTACTATATGACGTATTAAATATAGTATTTAATAGTACAAAAAGTTCAGTTAAACTTATAAACTTTTTGAAATACTATTTGTTTCAAGTATGGTACAAATCGCATCTTCATTCATGATGGTCACTTTATGTTCATGGATACGTATAATATTTTCTTTTTTAAATTTAGTTAAGATTCGAGATAGTGTCTCTGGAGTCATGTTTAACATGGCAGCGATCTCAGTATTTTTAAGTCGTTCAAAAACAGTAGGGTTTGAGTAGATTATATCTGCGATCTTTGCTTCAGAAGAGTACACTGTCTCTTTATGCAACAGATTAGCAAGCAGTTTCATTCTTTTTGACAAAGCTTTAACCAGCGTAGCAGAAAATGATGCATCCGATAAACAGGCATTAAACTTTTCTAAAGGGAGGAGACCTATGTACCCATCTGTGAGAAGTTCACAGGTAGCAGGAAAGGGGATGCCTTCAAAAGCAACAAAAATGGCGATCGCTTGTGGTGCTTCAAAGTTATGCATGTGTATTTGTTTGCCTTTGGGAGCAGTTTTATAAAGTCTTACTACCCCTTCAAGTAATATATACAAATATTCGCTCTCATCTCCTTCAAAAAAAACTATGCTGTCTTTGTCATATTGATGAATGTGTACATCTGATTGTAACTTAGCTAGCTGTATATCATTAAGTCCAGAAAATAGTGGTAAATCTTTAAGTGTGTACATCTGCATAAGTCCTTGATTTGAATCAAGTTAAATTATACCATAGGAACCTAATGAAATAAGAAATTGTGATATGTAAATGTAAAAGTTACTTAAAATGTAATTTTATAGAATAAATATTTTCTTTATACCTCAAACTCTTTTTCAAAATCTAAAACTACTTTTTCTTCATTTAATAAAGGTTGATAAACAGGCGTATTG
>Ga0209013_10006074_pt1 | contig 10298 bp, 11 predicted proteins | sample Cruoilmetagenom2_FD_187291 | JGI IMG/M metagenome (GOLD analysis project Ga0209013, IMG submission 187291) | Oil polluted marine microbial communities from Coal Oil Point, Santa Barbara, California, USA - Sample 2 (SPAdes) (version 2) | ecosystem: Environmental > Aquatic > Marine > Oil seeps ...
CGGATGAGACATTCGCAACTCCCTTGCGCAAGCACCTGGACTTCTATGCCGACGGATTGCTGCCCCGCCAGGCAAAAAAGGGGCGGTGAGCATGGATGTCCAAGCAGGTAAACGACTGCGCAATAAGGGCATCTACGGCCCTCTGAGCCAGAAAACGCTCCACAGCGCCCTCAAGCGCGAGTTGCTGACCAATTTCGGCTTTGAGAATATGCCGCTCATCGCTGACCTGCTCCGCCAGCGCCCGGGCCGCCACCAGGAACATCTCCTCGGTGATGCGCGAGGCCTCGGCCACGACGGCGCCCATGCCCACGCCGGGGAAGATGAAGACGTTGTTGGCCTGGCCGACCGGTCGCGGCTGGCCCTTCCAGCTGACCGGGGCGAAGGGACTGCCGGTGGCCATGATGGCGCGACCGTCGCTCCACGCGAGGATCTCCTCGGGCGTGGCCTCGACGCGGCTGGACGGGTTCGACATGGCGAAGATGACCGGCTGCTCGGCGCCTTCGGCCATGGTCCGGATGACGTCCTGGTCGAAGGAGCCCGGCTGGCCTGTCGTGCCGATGAGGATGTCCGGTTTGACCGCGCGGATGACCTCGCACAGGCGCGTGTGGTCGTCACCCTCCAGGGTCAGGCCCAGCTGGTTGACACGTTTCGCGGAGATGGCCACCTCCTGCTTGAACTCATCGAGGTCGGTTCGCCCGGAGTGCACCAGCCCGCGCGAGTCGAGCAGGGCGATCCGCGGGTCGATCTCCTCGTCCGAGAGCCCGGCATGCTCCAGCGCCCGTCGCAGCAGCCGCGCGATCCCGATACCCGCGGCGCCGGCACCGGCCAGCACGAAGCGCAGATCGGTGATGTCGCGGCCCAGCTTCCTCGCTGCCGCATACAGGCCGGCTACGGTCACGGCCGCGGTGCCCTGGACATCGTCGTTGAAGCTGGGTACCCGGTCACGGAAGTGACGCAGGATGCGCAGCGCGTTGGGGCCCTTGAAGTCTTCCCACTGGATGATGCAGCCGGGCCACACCTGCTCGACGCCGGCCACGAACGCCTCGACGAGCTCCCGGTAGGCACCGCCCCGCAGGCGCCGGGCGCGGTAGCCCATGTACATCGGGTCTCGCAGCAGCGTCCTGTTGTTGGTGCCTACGTCGAGCGAGATGGGCAGCGTCAGCGAGGGATGCAACCCGCCACCGGCCGAGTACAGCGCCAGCTTGCCGATGGGGATGCCCATGCCGCCGGCCCCCTGGTCGCCGAGGCCCAGGATGCGCTCGTTGTCGGTGACGACGATGAGGCGGACGTCGGCGTAGGGCGAATTGCGCAACAGCCTGGGGATACGGTCGATGTCGTCGGGCGTGATCCAGATGCCGCGCGTGCGTCGGATGATGTGGCTGAACTGCTGGCAGGCCTGGCCCACGGTCGGGGTGTAGACCACCGGCATGAGGTCCTCGAGATGGTCCGCCAGGAGCCGGTAGAAGAGCGTGGCATTGCGGTCTTGCAGCGCCGCGAGGCCGATGTACTTCTCGAGCGCATCCTCCTTGCGTGAGACGTGCTCCCACTCGAGCTGCACCTGCTCCTCGATGGTTTGCACGCGGTCGGGCAGCATGCCCCGCAATCCGAAGGCCTCGCGCTCGTCCTGGCGGAAGGCCAGATCCTTGGTGAACAGGCGTGCGCTCAGCAGCTTGAAACCACGCAGGTCGACCTCGGCCGGGCGACCGGCGATGATGGACGCGAAGGGCTCCTCGAGTGGCTTCATCGGGACCTCATGTGCAGGCAGACCATCGACATGGCCACGGTAGGGGAGTCGCGCCCGCTCGGCTAGTGGGCAGCGGTCTGCCCGCGGGCGTCCGTTCGGCCTATCTCGAAACCGCGGGGAGTCGGCGGGTATGCTGGAGGGGTGAGCACCAAACAGCGGTTGCTGGTCGTCTCGAACCGGTTGCCGCTGACGGCAAGACGAGTCTCCGGCCGCTGGCGTAGTGAGCGATCCTCCGGTGGGTTGGTCGCGGCCATGGCCCCGCTCATGGAGCAGATGCATGGGCTCTGGCTGGGCTGGCCGGGTGACGCGCTGCCGGGTGAGCCCGAGGGTCGCGCCAAGCTGATGCGTGAATGGGAGGAGCAGCACGGCTATGTCGCCGTCGAGATCCCGGCCAAGGTCTCGCGCTCCTTCTACGAGGGCTACGCCAACGACACGTTGTGGCCGCTGCTACACGGGTTCCCGACCCGCGTCGTCTTCGCGCCCGAGAGTTGGACCGCCTATCGCGACGCCAACGAACGCTTCGCCGCTGCCGTCGCCTCGCGCATGCGCAAGGGCGACCTCATCTGGGCGCACGACTACCAGCTGCTGTTGACACCCGGGCTCATCCGCGAGCGGGCGGCCGATGCGCGCATCGGTTTCTTCCTGCACATCCCGTTCCCATCGTCAGAGGTCTTCCGCATCCTGCCCGAGCGGGAGGAGTTGCTGCGCGGCATGCTCGGCGCCGACGCACTGGCCTTCCAGACGCACGGCCACTTACACAACTTCCGCCGCTCGCTGCTGCAGGTGCTGGGCCTCGAGAGCCAGATGGACAGCGTCCAGGTCGATGGGCGGACGGTGCAGCTCTCGGCCCTGCCTATCGGCATCCAGTCCGACGAGTGGAAGGACCTCATCCGCAGCGACCGCAAGGTCGCCCGCCGGCGCGCGGAGCTGAACGCCCGGCACTACGGACGCAAGCTCATCATCTCTGTGGACCGGCTCGACTACACCAAGGGCATCCCCGAGCGGCTGCGCACGTTCCGTCGGTTGCTCAAATCGCAGCCCGCCTGGCGTGGCAGGGCCACGCTGGTGCAGATCGCCGTGCCCTCGCGCGAACGCGTGCCTGCCTACGCCGAGCTGCGCCGGGAGGTTGCCGAGCTCGTGGGCGAGGTCAACGGGGACTTCGGCACGCCCGAGTGGCAACCGGTGGTGTACCTGCGCCGCTCGGTCAACAAGCAGGAGCTGGCGGCGCTCTACTCCGCCGCCGACGTGGCCTGGGTCGGCCCGCTGCGCGATGGCATGAACCTCGTGGCCAAGGAGTACGTGGCCTGCCAGCACGAGGGTGACGGCGTGCTGGTCCTGAGCGAGTTCGCCGGTGCCGCACATGAGCTGGGGGAGGCCCTGCGCATCAATCCCTACGATGAGGTGGGCACGGCCGATGCCATCCTGCGCGCCCTGGAGATGGATCCTGAGTCGCGCTCGGAGCGGATGGCGGCCTTGCATGAGCGCGTCCACCGCAACGATGCCGTGGCCTGGGCCGAACGCTTCATCGAGGGGCTCCGACAGGCCACCGAGTCCACGCGCCAGACGATGCGCAAGGACCGCCCGGCACCGGACACCAAGGCCATGCACGTGGCCTTCGCCAAGGCTTCGCGCCGGTTGTTGCTGCTCGACTACGACGGCACGCTGGTGGACATCAAGCCGCGACCGCAGGACGCCGCGCCGCCACCGGCGTTGCTGGGCCTGCTACGTGACCTGGCCGCGCTGCCCGACACGACCACGGCCATCGTCAGCGGTCGTTCCCGGGCGGATATCGAGGGCTGGTTTGGCGACATCCCGAACCTAGGGCTGGCCGTGGAACACGGCGCCCTGATGCGCGCTCCGGGCGCTGACGGTTGGGAGATGCTGCGCGGCGGCACGGACCTCTCCTGGAAGGACCATGTGCGCCCGCTGCTGGAACAATTCGCGGCCAGCGCGCCCGGGTCGCTCGTGGAAGACAAGGAGTACGCGCTGGCCTGGCACTACCGACTCGTCGATGCCGAGTTCGGCACCTGGCTCGCCAATGAACTGGTGACCACGCTGGAAAACCTGCTCGGTGGCACCGAGCTGGCGGTCATCCACGGCAACAAGGTCGTGGAGGTGCGCTACGCCTGGGCCAACAAGGGCGAGGTCACAGCGCACCTCGCTGCCGGCTTCCGTCGCAAGTCGTTCGTGCTGGCCATCGGTGACGATCGCACCGACGAGGATCTCTTCGGCAGCTTGCCCCGGAGCGCCTGGACCATCCGCGTCGGGACCGGCTCGACCTCGGCGCGCTTCCGGGTGGCCGGCCCCACGGAGGTGAAGCGCCTGCTGCGCAGTCTCACCGAGGCATGAAAACGGCCCCGTCTGATGGACGGGGCCGCTCACGGCTGGGGAGATGTCGAGGTTCAGAGGATCAGGTCGCCAGACCCACATCGCTCCTGATGGATGCATCATGACGGCAGTGACCCTTGGTCGATACCGCGAAGGCTTGCAGGATGGAGCCCACTAGACTGCAGCATATCGGCAACATCGCCGCACCGACTCGGGATACAGGGTGAGGCTGCGTAGACGCTGAAGCTGTCGCCCATCTGACAGCATCCCACCGTGTACCCTCCGCACAGTACGGACATCGACACGCTCCCCCCTGAGCGATACCTGGCAAGGAGGTATGGCCCGATGGCCATGAAACTGCCCATCGAGGGCAACAGGATCTACTACACCGACGGCGGGATGGAGACGACCTTCGTCTTCCTCGACGGCATCGACCTGCCCGAGTTCGCGTCCTTCCCGCTGCTCGACAGCGACGTTGGGCGGGACCGCCTGCGCGACTACTACCACTCGTATCTCACCATCGCGGTCGAGCAGGACGCAGGTTTCGTGATGGAGGCACCGACTTGGCGAGCCAATCCCGACTGGGGCGCCAAGCTCGGCTACGACGCGGCCGATCTCGATCGTGTCAACCGCGAAGCCATCGCCTTCATGCGCGAGCTTGGGACCGAGTCCGGTGTCGACGAGATCGTCGTCAGCGGTGCCATCGGCCCCCGTGGTGATGGCTACGTCGTGGCCGACGCCATGACGGCAGGGGAAGCCGCGGCCTACCACGGCCCACAGGTCCAGTCGTTGGCCGCGGCCGGAGCCGACCTGGTCACGGCGCTGACGCTGAACTACGCCGAGGAGGCCATCGGGGTCGCCCGCGCTGCTGCCAGGGCCGGTGTACCCGCGGTCATCTCGTTCACTGTCGAGACCGACGGCTATCTGCCCAGCGGGGAGGCGCTCGGCCGTGCCATCGAGCGCGTCGACGCCGAGGCCCCGGGTGCGGTCGCGTACTTCATGATCAACTGCGCCCATCCCACGCACTTCGCCGACGCTCTCGAGGCCGACGCGCCGTGGCTGTCACGCATCGGTGGCCTGCGCGCCAACGCCTCGACCAAGAGCCACGCCGAGCTGGACGCGGCCACTGAGCTCGACCGTGGCGATCCCGCTGACCTCGCCGTCCGCTATGCGGGCCTGCTCTCGCAGGTGCCGGAGATGAGCGTCCTCGGTGGCTGCTGTGGAACCGACCACAACCACGTGGCCGCCATCGCCAGCGCCATCAGCGACCCATCGGCGGCCTGGGCCTAGCGTTCGACGGAGCGGGGCTTGCATCGACCCGTATCCTTGATGCGCCGCATATGCGGTGTCTGTCCCGTGCCCGGTCAGGCTCAGGTAGATCGAACCTGGCGAAGGGAGAATGACCGTGGCACAGCACACCCCCGCCCAACTTGGGCCCACCCGCGTCCCCATGATGTCCGCATCCATGCTCGATGCGCGCACGCGTCCGCTCGATCAGGAGCCCACGCCGATCTGGCTTCGGCACCGCATGGCGCGACGTCACATGACCGAGTCCACGCCGGCGCCGCGCCGCGCTCGCGAGTGGATCCAGCGCTTGGCCGGCCGCTCCCCGGAGGCTTAGCCCCGGCGTGCGGGGCGTCGAGTTGGATCAGCGGGCGTTCCGCGGGCCGCACGCCCCGCGTTCCATGGACCAGGGTGAGGGCCGCGCGAAGCTTCCTCGAGCCCGCGGTGGTCGCTACTCGGGCGCCTGGCTCCCGTAGGCGATGATCCAGCCCCGGAAGGCATCGATGACCTGCGGTTCTTCGATGATGACGGCCGGGGTCACGATCGGCAGCAGCTCCCACCTGGTGACATCGACCTCGCCGCTGTCCACGGTACCTCCGATGCCGATGAGCTCGAACAACGGCAGCTCGTCCTCACTGGCAGGCTCGTCGACGTCGATGGTGATGACGCCCGTGCCGTCGCTGAAGAGGTACTCGTCGTCATCGACCTGCTCGAGCGCAGCGCCCAGGAGGTAGACGTTCGCTGGAGCCTCGCCACGCTCGATGGCGGAGATGGTCGACGTCGCCACCTCCTCCTGGGCCACCGCTGGCACGGCCGATGCGATTGCGAGCACAGCGGCGACAGAGATGGGGACCATTCGCCGGCTGAGGGGGCTCATCGGGGTCCTCCTGTGTGTTGGGCGTCGGTGAGCAGCAGATGCGCCCGGTCGCGCAGTCGCTCGAGCAGCTCGATGAGGGTAGAACGTTCGTCGGCTGTCAGCGTCTCGAGCACGAGCTCATCGAGGACGCCCGTCATCAGCGGTGCGAACCTGCGTGCCGCCTCGCGCCCCTTCTCGGTGAGAACGACGTGCTGCGCGCGACGGTCGCGTGGGTCGGGGGTGCGCTTCACGAGCCCGTCGGCTTCTGCCCGATCGACCAGGCGAGACACGCGGGTGGCGGTCATCAGGCACTGCTCGCCGATGTCGACGCCACGGATACCGCAATCGGCCGACTTGGCCAGGCGCGCCAGCAGGTCGGCGGTGGCGGCGTCGAGTCCGGCCGGCTCCACGGCCAGCTTGTCGATGACAGCCGCCACGGCCATCTGTGCCTCGAGCAGGGCCGCGGTCGTGGCCAACTGCTCATCGGGGAACAGGTCGGTGTCCCGGCCGCACGTCTCGACTTCGAGTGTTTCGGTCATGGGCCCTCCCTGCGCGGTTCGATCGGTCAACCGGAATCTTCGCTCTTGACGACCAGTCCTGTCAATCGGTATTGTTGCGACCGCAATGATTGTTACCGCAACAGAACGAGGCTCTCCCATGACTGCCCCTGCATCGGACCCCAACCAGGCCATCATCGAGGAGTTCCGTGCCAACGACGGCATCGTGGGCGGCTACTTCAGCGGCGTGCCGCTCCTGCTCCTGCACCACAAGGGCGCCAAGAGCGGCATCGAGCGCATCAACCCGGTGGCCACGCAGGCTCTCGATGACGGCTGGGCCATCTTCGCCTCCAAGGCCGGAGCCGATGACAACCCTGCCTGGCTCTACAACGTGCTCGCCAATCCTGAGACCACGATCGAGTTCGGCACCGAGATGTACGCGGTGCGCGCCCGCGAGGCCAAGGGCGAGGAGTACGAGCGCATCTGGAGCAAGCAGAAGGCGGACTTGCCGACCTTCGGCGAGTACGAGCGCATGACCAAGCGAGCCTACATCCCGGTGGTCGTCCTCGAGCGCATCCAGCCTCCCGATCTACAAGCTGCCAGCGGCTTGCGTTGATCGTCGCCGCGAGGCGAACCGGTCAGCTGACGCCACCAGGCGATCGCGAATCGGGACACCAGCCTGCCCGGACACCAGCCTGAGGACTCATGGACCAACCGCCATCGCACGATCCCTGGGATATCTATGGCCACACGGTGCCGCCGTGGGACACCGGTCGGGCACAGCCGGCGATCGCCCAGCTTGGTGCTGAGGGTCGTTTGCAGGGACATGTCCTCGACATCGGCTGTGGGACCGGCGAGCATGCCTTGTTGGCGGCATCGCCGGGCCTCGAAGCGACCGGCATCGATGGTGCGGAGTCGGCCATCGGGATCGCCCGTCACAAGGCGCTTGATCAAGGACTGGATGCCCGATTCCTGGTGGCTGATGCACTCGCCCTGCAGGATCTCGATGAGCAGTTCGACGCGGTCATCGACAGCAGCCTCTTCCAGGTCTTCTGCGATGCTCAACGACCCCGGCATGTGCGCTCGCTGGCCGCGGCCGTGCCGAGCGGTGGCCGTGTCTTCGTGCTCTGCTTCAGCGATCGCCAGCCGGGTCACGATGGACCGCGTCGCATCTCGCAGACGGAGATCCGTGACAGCTTCGCCCACGCCTGGATCATCGACGGCATCGATGAGGTGCTGCTCGAGACAAGGATCCATGGCACCACCGTCATCGCCTGGCTCGCTGACATCAGGCGCCGCTAGTGTTCCGGTCTACGAGCTGCTAGCGGCTTGAGTCGATCTTCCGCGCCGGCACCGACCGGAGTGCCTGCCCGGTGGCCGATGTCCCATGGCCCCGTAGCGGTACACTCGAGGAACCATGGCTACGCCGCGTGACCCAGTTCGCATCAAGTACCGCAAGACCAACCCGCCGGGCGCCGGTCAGTACGAGGTGCTCACCGAGGGCAAGGTCATCGGCAAGGTGGGGCGCTTCCGCCTCGGCGCTGGGCAGTTCGGTTCACGCTGGGTGGCGACCACGCCCCGCCGCAAGCGGTCGGGCCAGTACATGACCCGTGACGCGGCAGCCGCATGGCTGGTCGCGCAGGCGCGCGCCTGAACGACTAGAACACAACCGCGAGGGCATGCTGCATCTCGACGGTCGCCGCCACGGCCGAGGCGGTATCGTCGAAGACCACGTTCTGGGCATCGCCCTCGGAGCCGAAGACCTCACCGCCGTGCACCTCGGCGGCCGAGACGATGATGCGGTCGTGCTCCCGGAGCACCCGGGCATAGTCAGCCCCGGGCTCCCGCAGGAGACGGGTCCAACCCTCGATATCGGTGAAGACGAAGGTCAGCAGGCGCGCGGGCCGATCGCTCACGTGAGCATCTCCGTGCGGTGGCGATGGCGGTGCCTGGTGCTGCGGACCCGCCGGGGCCGCCTCGAAGTCAGGCGCCGGCGTCCTGCTGGCGGAGCAGGTAGGAGTAACCGGCCAGTGCCAGGCCGGCGGCCACGAGGAGCACACCCAACAGGTTGAAGATGCCATCGACCGTGTCGGCGCCGGCAGCACCAGCGAACACCAGCACCATGCCGGCCAGCGCCAGCACGGCGTTGGCGATGAGCGAGGCCAGCGGCAGCGGTGCGTCCATCTGCCGCCGGATGAGGCTGCTCGTGATGCCGATAAGGCCGAAGACGACGAAGCCGATGCCGACCACGACCGCGAGCGATGCTGTCACGGCATCGGTCACGTCCGTGAAGAAGGTGGCCACGATGACGACCAGGCCAACGGTCACGCCTGATCCGGCCCGGAAGGCCGCCAGCTGCTCGAGGTCTGGCCGGAGCTGGTGCCGCCACAGCTGGAAGGACGTGATCAGCGAGCCGCCCAGCAGGATGAGGCCCACGAGCTGGAGCGTCGTACTCGAGCCACCCAGGGGCTGGAAGATGAAAAGCAGGCCGACGATGGCGACCACGATGCCATTGGTGAGCACGATCGGCCACGAGGTCCTGGGGCTCCACGGTGCGCCTCGGTCGATGAGGTCCTCGGTGATGGCCGTAGCGCGGTCGATACTCGCTTGCGAGGCCGACGTCGACGACTCAGGCTGGCTCGAAGGTGTCTCGTGCGTATCTTTGGATGGGGGCGGTGTCGCGGTCATGCGTATCTCCCGTGCGTGCGGGCCCGGATGTCTGAATCCTAGCGCCTCGACGACCGGATCCGCGACCCCTTGAGCCTATTCGTCTCCGGTATCGCTCTCCGAGGCCTCTGCCGTGGCGACCTTGGCCAGCGCGATGTCGATGGCGTCGGCGATCGAGGGGAAGTCGGGCGCCTGCAGCGGCACGCCGTTGACGGTCACGGTCGGAGTGGCGTTGATGCCCAGGGCGCCGGCATCCCGACGTGCCTCGGCCTCGATCTCGGCGAAACGCTCGCGGGCATTGTCAAGCGCCAGGCCAGCCTTGAACTCGTCCATGTCGAGACCGACAGCCTCGCCCATCTCGAGCAGACGGTCGATGTGGAAGCCGCCGCTCTCGTTGCCCCCGAAGTTGGCGAAGAGGTAGTCATGGAAGGGCCAGAACATGTTCTGGTCGGCGGCCAGGTCGGTGGCCAGCGCGGCCCAGTGTGATTCGTTTCCGAGGAAGGCGAGGTTGCGGAAGACGAAGCGCACATCGCCGGTCTCCACGTATTGCTCGACCAGGGCCGGCTCGACCTCGTAGGTGAAGCGCTGGCAGAACGGGCACTGGAAGTCCTCCCAGACCTCGACCACGATCGATGCCTCGGGAGAGCCCATGGCGAAGCCGTCGACCTGGTCGGTCGGCGACCAGATGGGTGGCGTGGTTAGCGGCGGCGGGGTCACCAGTGGGGCCCACGTGAGCTCGGGCTCCTCGCTGTCCTGGGCCACTACGACCGACCACGAGGCGGCCACCAGCAGCATGGTCAGCAGCGAGACGAAGGCGAAGAGGCCCGAACGGGCGTGGCGGGTTTGGATCATCGTGTTCCTCTGGTGGGGAGCGGTCGCGCCAGCATAGTCGAGGCCCCGGCCTCGTGAGCCGGGGCCCCTT
>Ga0209013_10006075_pt1 | contig 10297 bp, 5 predicted proteins | sample Cruoilmetagenom2_FD_187291 | JGI IMG/M metagenome (GOLD analysis project Ga0209013, IMG submission 187291) | Oil polluted marine microbial communities from Coal Oil Point, Santa Barbara, California, USA - Sample 2 (SPAdes) (version 2) | ecosystem: Environmental > Aquatic > Marine > Oil seeps ...
ACTGGCGGATTTGCACCCCTGGTGGTTATCACCGGACATGGTTCCAGCAGCGAAAACAACCCGCACCGTGCCGCCTACGACTGCGGTGCCTGCAGCGGCCGCAACAGCGGCCCCAATGGGCGCCTGTTTGCCTCACTGGCGAATCGTCCGGAGGTTCGCGACGGACTCAGGAAACAGGGCATCGACATACCTGATGACTGCTGGTTCCTGGGTGCCTCGCACAATACCTGCGACGACGCCGTGGACTGGTTCGACCTCGATGCCGTGCCCGCAGCGATACAGGCAACCCTCGACAAGCTGCGCGATGAGGTACACCAGACCATCGAGCGATCCGCGCACGAACGCTGCCGCAAGTTCGCCTCCGCACCACGCAAACTGTCCCGAAAGGCAGCATTGAAGCATGTCATCGGGCGCTCTACGGACTTCTCCCAGGCGCGGCCAGAACTCGGTCACGCCACCAATGCCGCCGCCTTTATCGGACGCCGCTCCAACACGCAGGGAGCATTTTTTGACCGGCGCGTGTTTCTTATTTCCTATGATCCGACAACAGATCCTGATGGCAGGATCGTCGAAGCTATCCTGCTGGCAGCCGGACCGGTCGGCGCCGGCATCAGCCTCGAATACTACTTCTCGACGGTCAACAATGACCGCTATGGCTGTGGTAGCAAGATCACCCATAACGTAACCGGATTCCTGGGTGTCATGGAAGGAGCCAGTTCAGACCTGCGCACCGGCCTGCCCCGGCAGATGATCGAAATCCATGAGGCCATGCGGCTGCAAGTCATTGTCGAAGCGAAGATCGACATCCTGACCGAGATTTACATGCGCCAACCGCCACTTCAGGAGCTGGTCGGCAAGGGCTGGATTCTATTGTCTGCCAAGGATCCGGACAGTGAAGAGATCCATGTCTTCGACCCGGAAAACGGCTGGTCGCGATGGGATGGCAAGGTGTCTGACCTGCCCAGGGTTCGAACTTCCTCCGACTGGTATGAAGGACTGATGGAACCGCTGACGCCAGCACTGATCGATAAGGAGATGGCCCATGCCTGATCCAGCAAACTATACCTGGCTCGTCCCACTATTGCCGTTGCTGGCTGCGGCCTGGATTGCCGTCGGTTTCATACTGAACCTGAATCGCGGTGAGAGCGGTGAACGGCATACTGCACACGTGGCAACAGGCACAGCTGCTTTGTCATTCCTGGTCACCTTGATGGCCGGTATACAGGCGATCTTATCCGGCAGGCCTGGACATACCGTCATCGGCGAGTGGCTGACCAGTGGAGAACTGCACATTAGCCTGAGTTTCATGCTCGATACCCTGGCTCTGACAATGAGCGTACTGGTCGGCTTCATCGCTCTGCTGATGCTGAAATTCTCAGTCAACTACCTGCATCGCGAAGCAGGATTCCAGCGGCTTTTCATGATACTGCTGATATTCACCAGCGCCATGCAGCTGATCGTACTTTCAGGCAGTTCGGTTCTGGCCTTCTTCGGCTGGGAACTGGCAGGACTCAGCTCCTACCTGCTGATCGCCTATGCATGGGACCGCCCCGTTGCTACTGTGAATGCCACCGCTGCATTCATCACCAACCGCATTGGCGATGCCGGATTCATCGCTGGCATTACTCTGTCTGTCGTCTGGCTGGGCGGCACCGAATGGACCCTGCTGGGGAACACCTCAGGACTTGAAAACCTGCAGATAGACCTGATCGTGGGCAGCTTCCTGGTTGCTGCACTGGCCAAGTCCGCACAGCTGCCATTCTCCGCCTGGATCGCGCGGGCGCTGGAAGGGCCTACGCCATCGAGCGCCATCTTCTACGGCTCATTAATGGTCCATGCCGGTGTCTACCTGCTGATTCGCCTCGAGCCGCTGCTCTCGCAGGCACCGCCGATGATGACACTGGTCGCTGTACTGGGTTTGCTGACAGCGCTATACGGCTGGCTCGCCGGCCTGGTGCAGTCCGATATAAAAAGTTCGCTGATGTTCTCCACCACGGCCCAGTCCGGATTGATGCTGATCTGGATCGGCATGGGCTGGTTCGAACTGGCCGCCTGGCATCTTGTCCTGCATGCGATGTGGCGGGCCTATCAATTCCTCAGTTCACCGGCCATGATGCATATGGTCAGCCGCCCCGCACGTCCGGTGCCTGCATGGCTGGCCCGCATGCGCTGGCTGCATACGGCCGCATTGCAGCGCTTCTGGCTCGATCCACTGGCCAACTGGCTCCTGGTGCGCCCAACAATCTCGCTGGCGCGCGATGTTCAGGACTTCGATGAACAGGTCGTCTCGCGGGTAGTGGGACTACCTACGCAGGCCAGTGCCATCTCATCCGTACAGCATTGGGAGGCACGCAAGCATGGTGCAGTCGTCAGTGATCAGGGTGACATCGGTCAGGCCCGGGGCATGCTCGGGCATCTCATGGAATCACTGGCATCCGCGCTGTACTGGTTTGAAGACCGCCTGGTTCTCAAAGGTGGTGGTGAAGGCCTGATCACGATGATCGAGCGTCTCGGCATCTACGCCAATCACATCGAACGCCTGCTCAGTCAGCCTCGCTATCTTCTGCTGCTGATCATGGCCACCTTTATCGTGATCCTGTAGCCATGTTATTCACCGAACTCAACTGGACGCTGAACTCACCCTACCCGGTGCTGATTACGCTGCAGCTGCTGCCGCTTGCAGGTGCGCTGCTGATGCTGGCGTTGAAAGATTCCTTACGGCTCAAGCAGGTGGGCCTGCTCGTGGCCGGTGTGGAAATGCTGCTGGTCATCGACATGTACAGGCGCTACAACCACACAACTGCAACCATGCAGTTTGCCGAACGCCTCGATCTGTTTGGCCCCTTTGCCTACCATGCGGCAGTCGACGGCATCTCTATCGTCTTCATGCTGCTGACCGCACTGATGTGCCTACTGGTTGCTATCTACGGCATCATTCGAGGATTAGAGCCCACATCACGCTTCCTGAGCGTGTTGCTTGGTGTCGAGGCGTCACTGATGGCCATGTTCTCGACCATGAATCTGATGTGGTTTATTGTGCTGTCCACTGCACAACTCGGCCTGATCGGCTACATGCTGTGGCGCTGGGCACTGTCGCCGGAAAAGGACTTCGCGCTGACGCGCTTCTACCAGTTCATGGGCATAGGCATATTGCTGCTGCTGGCGGGAACAGTTGCGCTGGGCTGGAATGCTGCCCACATAACCGGTCAATGGTCTTTCGATGTATTTGTCCTTTCACAGGTGCCCATGCTGGTTGGCTTCCAGTCCGTGGTCTTTTTCCTGCTGTTTTACGGCTTCACGATCCGCACACCTTTTTTCCCGCTGCATGGCTGGCTGCCGCTGATCGCCGAGCACGGCAACATCGCGGTGGCCCCGGCCCTGTTCATCGGCATCAAGATCGGTGTCTATGCGCTGCTGCGCTTCGTTTTTCCACTCGTACCTGACGCCATAATCCAGTGGCACAACTATGTCGTCGGCTTTGCCGTCGTTGGCATCTTCTATGCCGCGCTGCTGGCCATGGTTCAATCAGACCTGCGTCGCCTGATCGCCTTCGCTATCCTCAGCCACACCGGCATAATCGTGATGGGCCTGTTCAGCCTGCACCATCTTGCTTTCCAGGGTGCCGTACTTCTGTCCGTCACCTTCGGGCTGGCTGCCGCCACGCTGTCGCTGATGACAGGCATGATCTTTCGCCGCACACGCACGACACGACTCGATAAACTGGGCGGACTGTTCGACCACATTCCATTGATTGGCATTACCTTCTTCATCGCAGGCCTGTCCATTATCGGCATGCCGGGGACACCAGGATTTGACGCCGTTCACCTGGTACTTGAAGCATCCATCGTACGCTTTGGCGGACTGGTCACCATCGCTGCGGCGCTGGGCAACGTGCTTGCTGCCGGCTTCCTGCTCTGGGCATTCCAGCGCGCTTTTCTGGGCTCCACTCCCGAGGGCGCGACCAGTGCTAACATCGAACCGGCCCGGCCATCCGAGCTGCTGATTGCCGGTCTGATCGTTGCAGTACTGCTGAGCACCGGCTTCCACATCACGCCCTTGATGGATCTTATCGAAATGCCGCTTGAATCCATCAGCCAGCTGTACCCGGGGGGCGATGCCGGACATGATTGAGTCGATACCAATACTGTCCTTAGCCATTCTTGCGCTGCTTGCCGGCGGCCTGCTGATTGTGCTGGCGCCGGATCACCGCACGGTACGCTGGGTGGCATTGACTGTGGCAGTACTCGAACTGGTGCTTACGGTGATTATCCTGGTGCGGTTCGATGCACAGCTGCAAGGATTCCAGATGGTCGAAAAAGCCAACTGGATCCCGACGCTCAATATTCAATATCAGGTCGGCGTCGACGGCATTTCGATTCTGTTCCTGCCATTGACTGCCGTGCTATTCCTGGCGGTAATCATTGCATCGTGGAACATGGTACGCGTCATGCCGCGTCTGTACTTCGGATTACTGCTGCTGCTCGAAGCGGCTGTCATGGGTATCTATCTCGCACTGGACACCATGATGTTCTTCCTGTTCTGGGAAATGACACTGATTTCGTTCTACTTCCTGATCAGTCTATGGGGCATCGGACCGCAGAGGCGCTTTGCAGCGGCGAAATACACGCTCTATATGCTGATCGGTGGCGTACCGCTGCTGTTTGCCTTCATACTGCTGGCCATCAACCATGCTGATCAAACAGGCATGGCCATTCCAGCAGGCCTGAGCTTCGACTATGCAACGCTGCTCGCAACCGAGCTGCCTTCCGGTACCGGCATGGTTGTCTTTTTGCTGCTGCTGGCCGGTTTTGCCGTTAAGACACCGCTGTTCCCGCTGCACACCTGGCTGCCCGTGGTTTCCATGGAAGGCCCCATTGCTGCGGCCACTTTGATGGTCGGTTTGAAGCTTGGCGCCTATGGCCTGATTCGCTACGCCATCCCGCTGGCCCCCGAGGCTGCTCAGCAGCTGCACTGGCTGCTGGTGGCACTCGCTGTGGCAGGCATCCTGTACGGCGCACTGGCTGCCATGGCACAGACCAATCTGCGCCGTATGCTTGCTTACTCGAGCATCTCGCATGTCGGGCTTGTGGTGCTGGGCATTGCGTCATTCAATATTCAGGGTATTCAGGGAGCGGTGTTCCAGACCCTGAACTTCATTATCATTTCCGGCGGCGCGTTCCTGCTGACCGGCTTTCTGTACCAGCGCACCGGCTCGACAGACTTCATCAGTCTGGGTGGCGTAGCGCGCAGCATGCCCCTGCTGACCGCCTTCTACTTCCTGTTCGGCATAGCGGGAATGGGGATTCCCGGAACGAGCGGCTTCCCGGCCGAGTTCCTGCTTCTGTTCAGCGCGCTGAAAACACACACGGGTGCAGGCCTTGCCGCGCTGGTCGGTGTAGTCATCGGAGCCGTATATTTTCTGCGCATCTACCGTCGGGCGTTCCTTGGTGCTGCCACTTCCCGAGTGATTGTCGAAGCCGCTGACCTGCGCAAACATGAGTTGCTTATCGCAGCAGCACTGGCCTTGTTGATCCTCATTGCCGGCTTCTACCCCGCCATCGTTCTCGACGTGACTCGCGTAGCCAGCGAGGACTGGATAGCCAACCTCGCAACGGCCAGCCCCTGATACATTGCACTCTGCTGTCGTTCAGGCCAAACTGAGAGCGGAACTATTGGGCGCTTATTGACTCAATAAGTAAAAAAACACCGGGAGGCTTTCATGAAGTTTATTCTCACTACCATCCTGGCAATACTATTATCAGCCTGTACAACTACCCCGTCAGCGACCGACGGACCCGGCTTGTACACCATCCCGGTAGGCAGCGTGATTCAACTCAACCAGGCGCTTACGATCCCGGCAAGGCAAGCGAGGACTGCTGTTCAATACGGTAATGCAACGCAGGGTACCGATAAGTGGGACCCCTACTGTGAATTCCTGGTTAATACGCTTGCCAAAACACAAACCACCCTGCCAGCTGGCGACTACCGGGTCACGAAGATACAGCGTGCTCAGATCCCCTACGCTAACACTAAGCCCAGTGGTGGGCAGATGGTTGCCTCTGCGGATGAAACCACTACGTGGGTAGCTCAATCACCCAGCTATTCCTGGCTGTACAAAACGATACTGCTCCTTGAATCAAACACATATCCTGATGTTCGCCAGCTGGAGTGCGGCACTGTGTTCAACGGTTACGAGGCGCGGCACATTACCATCAAGGAATTTGAGATATTGGCAGGGGATGTTATGACGCTAAAAATAACAGGGAAGTAACGCACAGGACGAAACCCTGGCTCGCGGTGAGGGCACCGCGAACATTCTTACCGGTTCTGATAACGATTCAAATCAAACAACCCTGCCTGTATCGGCTTTTCACGCAGATACTCATCCTGGAACCAGTCAGCAGTTTCCCAGAAATCTGAGCTGGTCCGGCGCGTGCCATACATGCTGACGAATTTCTCATAGTCTTCACGGCTCTCCATTGCAGCATAACGCTTAGTGAACAGATCAACATCATCGATATCGATGGTAAAGAAGAAGTTAGGATAAGAACCTTCCAGCCAGTCGACCACAGATAGTGAATCATGGTCGTAGTCCCGCACCTCACTGTCTTTCTCATCTTCGAACATCGACGTTACGTTTTTATAGGCCTTGTTTCGAATCACGGTATAGGCCAGGTCATCCTCTGGCTTTCCGTTACGTTTAACACGGATGAATGCAACATCCGGGAAGGCCACTAGTACAAAACCTTTCATGTCTGATATTTTGCGCATGGCGGTATCAGCCTTGCGCTTGTCTGCATGTGCACCTTTGGCATAACAGGGCGGCTTGCCGCAGCGGTTGATGACGTCGTCACGCACTAGTACATCGCCAAATTTTCGCTTCAGGTGCTGATAAAACTCAAGCTGCGGGTTATCGGTTTTATAGCCGGTCACAATATCCTTGGTCATCCAGATGTCGGTGTCGCTGATATCTCTGTCCATACCTTCCCTCATACCCGCGTACCAGCTGTCGCGGATATCTTGACGATGCGAGGTCGGCAGGAAGGCCAGGTACATGTCTTCCCCCTCCATTCGCAGGAAATCCATGTACAGGCGTGTGTTGAGTTGATGCTTCAGGTTGTCGAACACATTGAACCCTGCGACGAGCAGGTAATGTATACGCTCCAACAAGGGATAATCGATTACCCAGGCGGTCTCCGGGTAGTCGCCATTGAAGCCGTAGTCGACCGAGGCAGAGTCAAAGTGACGGAAGACAGTCAATGCCGCATTCGGATTTTTACCGTCACCGTCCCACAGGAAACCCACTGCTTCCTTGATATCATGCTGCTGCATCGCAGTGTAAAACTTGAAGCGCTCCGCCGTGTATTTCCGTTCGCGGTCGCGGTAATCTTTCCACGCACTAAACAGACGAACGTTGCTGCCCTGGGCAGAGGGTATTTGCAAGTCGTCGGCCAACTCCTCGAGTATTTCCGGTTTGTCCAGCATGGAATCGATATCCGGATCAAGGAAAGTCACCCAGAACTGGTCCTCGATGACATTCAGCGCAATCATGCCGTGACATACCGGCCCCTTGATAAAGCCTTCGATGAAGTAGCGTGCATCATCGAGCAGGAATTCGTAACGCGAACGCGGCGGGATGTCCTTATAGGCCTTGAAGGGGTTGGCGGCAACCAATGGCTCCCATGACGGTAGCTCTGCCACAGTGTACTCAGGATTCAGGAACAATTCTTTATAGCGAGCCATACGCTGATCAGACAGTTCATAGACCAGGTGCGTCTTGGCAACGATGTCCCCGGGGTAACGCAGCAGGCGGTAGTAGAATGTCGCTCCCGGATCATCGTATGGGCGAACTGTGGCGATTTCATCGACCGGCTGCCCGGTAGGCGTAGATGAGCGTATCAGGCGATAAAATTCACGATCGCCAGTGCCCTTGAAGTGCATGTGGCCAACGAATAAATGCTCGTAGATGTAGCGCGATACCAGTTGCTGTTTATTGCTGCTGCCGTTCAGGAAGTTTTCCCATTTTTTGATCTGCTTCGCGGCAGAGGCAGATGGCTGTTTTGGATCAGGCACCGGTGCGCCCTGTGCCAGCCACTGTACGAGGATACGGTATTCTTCATCTTCGAGGTTGGGCATCGCGAACGGCATGCCCTGGTTGGGGAATTTATCGGCGTACTTGTCGAACTCATCGAGCGTCGGACAGGTTTGCTTGCGATCCAGTGACAGGTCAATTCTATCGGACAACATACCCACACGTGACTGTGGATTCATTTGCTTGAGACGCAGCATCTTGTACATGACAGACTGGTCGAGATTGTGTACAGGAGATGCTCCACCTTCGTTGAGCACACTATGGAAATCCTTGTTGCGCCACTCATCCGTTGTTTTCGCATCGATGTACAGACGGGTCGGCGGCATGGCCGTGAAACGTGCGCCGTTATAGACCTTTACCTTGCTGGCACCGCGAGCGATGCCATCCGGAGAGGACAGTTTGAGCTGGCAGGGAGCGTCGTAACAACCGTGACAGACAACGCAACGGCGCTCCAGCACCGGCCTGACCTTGTCATCATAGGAAATATCCTCTTTTGGCAGTGTCTGCAGCAGGCTCAGATCGACCGTTGCCTGCTGAACCGTGATACTTTCCTTTTTTGTCGCGCAGGCTGAAACAGTTAGCAGTGTGATGATGAAAAAAGCCAGGTAGGGAATATATCTGGTACGTAGATGAGTCAGGGCAGGCATAGAATTCTCCCGGCAATGGGGCGTGTAATGATCCGCTGTGTATAATCGTGACTTTCGGACCGTCGATTCTAGCAAAACTGATCACCGTACATATAGTAAATATAACCACACAGAAATACGTACCATGACTCTTCGTAAATTCGCCGGCATCGCTATCCGTGTACTGGTCATCCCCGTAACACTGATCACCATCCTGATCGGTGTACTCAGTTATGCCGATGTAAGTCTTCCACTCGAGCGGATGCGCAAGGCATTTGTTACTACCGCAAGTGAATTGACCGGGCGAGAAGTTCGTATCGATGGTGAAGTCAGACTTGCAATATCTTTCTTTCCTACCCTGGTCGTCGACCAACTACATATCGCCAACGAGGCTGGCTGGGAAGCAGACGACATAATCTCAGTGGAAGAAGTACGCGTGCAAATCGCATTGATGCCGATACTGTCTGGCAAGCTTGAATTTAAGGAAATTGCTGCGGAACGGGTCTTAGTAAATCTTGAGCAGGATGCCGATGGGCGTAAAAACTGGAGTCTTGCAAAGGCAGAAAATGAGCAAGTGACTGATGCTGCCTTCGACGTTGACACCGAACCCAAAAAACAGAGAACCGGCGAGCAAATCACCATCGATGAATTCAGCCTGACCGATGTCACGATTAACTACCATGATGAAAAACTGGGCAGGGGTTTCACTGACCGTATTGATCGCCTGCAGATCAACACACACGACCGTTCACGATTGACAGCCAGCCTGTCAGGCACTACCGAAGACACAGCATATTCGTTCACCGCATCTTCCGACTTGATGCGAAATCTGGTCAAAAACGCACCGTGGCGACTCAATGCGCAGGGACAAGTCGGCGGGCATCCTGTGACGCTGGCCGCAAACATCGATACATCTCACGGTGTTGTGGATGGTCAAATTGAAATGATCGCGCAGGATGTACATGGCGGCAAAATCCTCGACTGGCTCGGCATAACGAAAGAGTTGGACCTGTTTTCGAAAGGTCTGCGCATCAAAGCCGACCTGAATGGCGGCAGCTTGCATGACATTGTTCACCAATCCAATTTCAGTGTTGAGTTGACTAACGGTTACATGAATCTGCACAGCCATGTCGATAATAAATTTAAAACAGCCCGCTTTGAAAATGCCACTATCGAAGCCAATAATTCACAGGATCTAAAAGTTGCTTTCAATGGAAAAATTGATCAGGAGCCGGTCGAATTCGTGTTCCGGTCCAACCCACTGGGAGCATTCTTTAAGGGTATCGACAAAGTAAAACTGGAACTTGCAGCTAAACTTGCACGTGCTGAGCTCAAACTGCATGGCGACGTCATGCTGCCTGTCAGTTCAAGGACCTTTTCAATTGACATGTCTGTTAACGGTGAACATCTGGGCCAATGGAATAGTCTCATAGCCAGCCAGCTCCCTCCCCTGGGTCCCTATTCGCTAACCGGCAGATTTGATATGAAACCAAAAGGCTTTCATATCTCGAATCTGAAAGCAGTCGTTGGTCACAGTGATCTTGGTGGCACTATTGATATCGACATAACAAAGGAACGA
>Ga0209013_10006076_pt1 | contig 10297 bp, 11 predicted proteins | sample Cruoilmetagenom2_FD_187291 | JGI IMG/M metagenome (GOLD analysis project Ga0209013, IMG submission 187291) | Oil polluted marine microbial communities from Coal Oil Point, Santa Barbara, California, USA - Sample 2 (SPAdes) (version 2) | ecosystem: Environmental > Aquatic > Marine > Oil seeps ...
CGCCTCGCCGCGAAAAGGTGACATTCGCGGCGAGGCGCCGCTCCTACAGATAATGGGGTATTTACTCCGGTATGACAATCTTCTCATCACCGACCAGTTTGTTTATAAGCAATCCGGTCGTAATCTTGGGGTAAAAATAGGTGGATTTATGGGGCATGACCTCACCGCTGTCCGCCACGCTGATTACCTGGGAGACCCGAGTCGGATTGAGCAGGAAGAGCAGCGGCGTGTGACCGTCTTCGAGCACACTCATCTTCACCGCCGCATCAAGGGCCGCATCAGGATCACTGAAGTAGCCGACCAGCTCTTCTTTGACGCATTGCTCATGACCAAGGCCCAGATAGTCGTTGATAAGCAGGTCTGACAGAACAACCACATCAAGATCCCTGAGGGATTCCGGTTTATCCGCCAGCGAGCCGCCTGCACAGGCAGCGCCATCCTGCATGCGCAGGAGAAAGGCGCGGTCTTCTCCGGCATGATAGACACCGAATGCGGGCATACCGGTGTCCATTTCCGCCTCATCCATCCTGTTCAAGACCTCTGCAATCAGGGTCTCGCGGGCACCCACCGTAACCTCGGAAACCCGCATACCTGCACCCATCTTCTCCGTCAACTGATCCGCACTCATGGCACCGGGCCAGTTGACGAGCCTGTGAGTAGGGAGCACAGACAGGCCCTCGTCTTCACTTGCACAGAGATACATCATGATATAGTTATACGGGCTGTCTGCAGGTAAATCAGGATAACGCTCCCGGGCACGCCTTCGGCAGTCAAGGGCGGTGGTATATCGATGATGACCATCGGCAATATAGACCGCTTTATCCCCGGCAAAAAAACGGTGCACAGCGGCCAGGGCATCTTTATCCATAACCCGCCAGAGGGTATGGATATTAGTATTATGGTCCTCTACCCTGCAGATCGGCTCTGGTTCCCGCACCTTTTCCAGTTCGGAGATTACCTGGTGCTCAGGATCCGAATAGATGGAAAAAACCTGGCTGAACTGGGCCCGGCACTCCTCCATCAACTCCAGACGGTCGCTGATCACTCCGGCAAAGGTCTTTTCATGGGGTTTGACAATACCTTCAGAGAACTCGGCCAGACCGACCAGGGAAACAAGCCCCTTACGGGTCATCCGTTTACCTGAAGGGTGCGTGTAATCGATATAGTAGAGATACATTGCCGGCTGTTCATCACGAATCAGAACAGCATCTTCCTGCCAGGCTTCAAAACGGCTGCGGGCACGCTGGTAGCGCCCATCATCTTCGGTATCATCCTGGGAGGTGTTGCGCAGGTCCAGATTAATCATGGAGTATGGATTTTTCTCCTGCAACTCACTGCCTGCCTCGGCACTGATCACATCATAGGGCGGAGTAACAACATCTTCTAAATGTTCTATTTTTTTCGGGTTGTATCGCACCCCCCGAAACGGGGCAACAACAGCCATAAATTTTCTCCCAGGCTCTGATAAACCGGCATGGCCGACTTTTTAGGATAACAGCAACAACGAACAAAGAAAACCACCGGAATATAGAGTGTTGTTCAGGACGATTTTCTGGTAAATATGCAACAATATGCTACAGTAGATAACTGTATTGTATTATAAGATACAGGTCTTGCACTGTTTACCACTATCCCGAGAGGGGATGCAAGCAGGTTTTACTTATCCAGGTGAACCGGCAGGCACAAAACCTGCTATTTTCTATTTTCATAAACAGTCAGAGAAAATTAGAGAAGGAAAAATGGGAAACAGGAAAGAGGAAAATTAATTTGTCCATCCTGTCTGCCCCTTTCCTTTTCCCTATTCTCTCTTCCCTGCTATTAGTAGATACTAATCCATCACATTCAACCAGAAAACCAACAATCAGGGTACATCATGATCGATATTTTCATAAAAACTCATTTTTCAGGCGGTCACCACTTGCGGGATTATCCAGGCAACTGCGAAAACCCGCACGGCCATAACTGGAAGGTCAAAGTCACGGTCCGGGCCTACGAGTTAGACGAACTGGGCATGGGCATAGACTTCAAGAGCCTTAAAAAACATGTCAACCGGGTCGTTGACGACCTTGACCATCGCGACCTGAATGAACACCCCGCCTTCCTGGACCGCAACCCCTCGTCCGAGCATATTTCCATGTTCATCTTTGCCGAGTTAAAAGATGAGCTGAAGACGGATCGACACGAACTCCATGCAGTTCAGGTACGGGAAACCGATTCCAGCGGGGTCATCTACTACGGTGGCTGACCAGTTACTGATCTCGGAGCTTTTTTACTCCATCCAGGGGGAATCCACCCGGGCAGGACTGCCCTGCGGCTTTATCCGGCTCAGCGGCTGCAACCTGCGCTGCACCTACTGTGATTCCCGCTATACCTGGGATGAACCGGGACGGAAGATGACCACCGACCAGATAGCTGGCTGGCTGGAAGATTTTCCCGGAATTATGGTGGAGATCACCGGCGGCGAACCGCTGCTGCAGGAGGCTGTCTATCCCCTGATGCAAAAGCTGATTGCAGAGGGACGTGAAGTGCTGCTGGAAACCAGCGGCAGCATGAGTATCGACCGTGTGCCGGCAGAGGTTGGCATAATCCTGGATCTTAAATGTCCGGGCTCCGGCATGGATACAAAAAATGAATGGCGCAATCTTGAAGCCCTGCAAACCCGCCAAAAAATGGGCAGCCATGATGAGATCAAGTTTGTGCTCAGCTCTGTCCGCGACTTTAACTGGGCAAGCCGGATAGTCAAAGAACGCAGACTTGCAGAGCTTGTACCAGTGCTTTTTTCACCGGTCATTAACCTGCTGCCCCCTGAACTGCTCGCCCGCCTGATTCTGGACGAACGACTGCCGGTCAGGCTGCAGTTGCAGCTCCATACCCAGATCTGGCCGGACATCAACCGGGGAGTATGAACCGTAAACCTTATACCTTAACAGGATAACTCATGCCCGATATTGCAACAACCAAGGTGGCCATCATCGGCCTGGGATACGTCGGTTTGCCGCTGGCAGTGGAATTCAGCAAGAAACTGCCAACCACCGGCTTTGACCTCAAGGAGCAGCGTATTGCCGAGTTACAGAGTGGCATAGACGTTACCCGCGAGGTGAACAAAGAAGAAATCCTCGCCGCCGATAATCTGCAGTTCACCAGTTCCATAGAGGATCTGCAGGAATGCAACGTCTTTGTCGTGGCCGTGCCCACCCCCATTGACGCCAACAAGCGACCGGACCTGCGTCCCCTGGAAGGGTCTTCACGCAGCGTGGGCAAGGTCCTGCAACCCGGTGATGTGGTCATCTACGAATCAACAGTTTATCCCGGGGCAACCGAAGAGGTATGCATTCCGATCCTGGAGGAGGTCTCAGGGCTCACCTTTAACAAGGATTTCTTTGCAGGCTACAGCCCGGAGCGGATCAATCCCGGCGATCATGAACACCGGCTGCCCACCATTGTCAAGGTCACCTCCGGCTCAACGCCTGCAATCGCCGACTTTGTCAACGACCTGTACGGGACCATCATCACGGCCGGCACCTTCAAGGCCAGCTGCATCAAGGTGGCCGAGGCGGCCAAGGTCATTGAAAACACCCAGCGTGATGTCAACATTGCCCTGATCAACGAGCTGGCCCTGATCTTCAACCGGCTGAATATTGATACCCTGGAGGTCCTCAAGGCAGCGGGAACCAAGTGGAATTTCCTGCCCTTCCGGCCGGGTCTTGTCGGCGGCCACTGTATCGGAGTAGATCCCTATTACCTGACCCACAAGGCACAGGAGGTGGGCTACCACCCGGAGATGATCCTGGCCGGTCGACGCCTCAACGACGACATGGGCCGCTACATTGCCTCGGAGATCGTCAAGTTAATGCTGAAAAAACGGATCCATGTGGCAGATTCCAACATCCTCGTCCTCGGCCTGACCTTTAAAGAAAACTGCCCGGACCTGCGCAACACCCGGGTCACGGACATCATTGACGAGCTGACCTCCTTTGGTGCCAACATCGAAGTCCATGACCCCTGGGCCAACCCGCAGGAAGCGGAACAGCTCTACGGCGTCACTATGATAGAAAACCTGCCGATCAACCACTATGATGCCGTGGTACTGGCCGTCGCGCACCAGGAATTCAGCGATTTCAACAAAGATGATTTCAGCCGGATGTGCCGTCAGCTTTCAGTGGTCTACGATGTAAAGCATGTCCTGCCGGACGGCCTGGCAGACGGGTGCTTGTAAATGAGGCTGTAGGTAGAATTTTGGTAGGAGCGGCGCCTCGCCGCGAATGGCACCGTATTATCGCGGCGAGGCGCCGCTCCTACCACAACCTATATCCTAACAGCCTGTAGTTGCTGCCCTTACAATTCACCCCCGCAATACTTGCAGAACTCCGCATCCTGGTCATGATAGGCGGCCTTGCAGCCCGGGCAGACTTTTCTTTCCTTTGCCTCACCTGTTGCCTTGACCATTTCAGCGGATACAATCCCGGTGGGTACGGCAATAATGCCGTAACCGCAGATCATAATCACCGATGCCAAAACCTGGCCCCAGGGTGTAGCCGGGGCGATATCTCCATAGCCGACAGTGGTCAGGGTAACAATGGCCCAGTATATAGAGCGGGGAATGGAGGTAAAACCGTTTTCCTCACCCTCAATCAAGTACATAAGTGATCCAAAGATGATGACCATCAGGATAACGGTAAATAAAAAAACCTCAATCTTCTTGCGGCTGGCCTTGAGCGACAGCAACAGGATGTTTGCCTCGCTCAGATAGGCCCCCAGTTTCAGAATCCTGAACACGCGCAGAATACGCAGCGCCCGGATAATTATCATAAACTCCGTTCCCGGCAGCAGTATACTGAAATAGGTAGGCAGGATTGAAAGCAGGTCCACAACACCGAAAAACGAAAATACATATTTTTTCGGTCGATCCACACAGAGGATACGCAGCACGTACTCTGCGGTAAAAAGCAGGGTAAAAATCCATTCCGCTATATGAAGTGCCTCGCCATGCTGGTCATTAATGGCCTTGACCGAATCAAGCATGACCACACCCACTGAAGCTGCAATGGCTACAATCAGCAGCAGGTCAAAAAGCTTCCCTGCCGGGGTGTCGGATTCAAAGATAATGACATACAGTTTCTCCCGCCACGAAGACCTGTGGTCTGGATCGAGTTGCGGACACAGGATATTTCTTTGACGCCTACCTGCCTCCCTACCCTGCCTATCTGCCATAGTTTCCCCTGTTTCTCTTTATTATCGAACCATTAACGACTGCCGACACGCCCTCCTGCAAGTTCCCTGCGTAAGTCTTCCGGACTGGTTACCGGCAGTTGACAGGTAAAATCCCGGCACACATGACCGGTGGCGTGGTTGTCCTGCATGGCCACGGTCCGGATGAAGGGGAGAAATCCACCCAGGAACTGCTGGTTTTCATCACCATCGGCCAGCAGGACCATGCGTCCCGGATCATAGCTGCCGGATACCGCAGCCATCATTGTATTTGTATCATCTGCACCCCGCCTGCCGGCAATCACCACCTGACGAGGTTTTTCCAGCAGTTCCCGGCGAACGCTGAGCATCCGGACCAGGGCCTGCGGATAGGTGTTGATCTGGGGGCTGAAACTGTTGATCGTTAGTTCGGCCAGCTCCAGCCACTTTTTATTATCCGTCAATCGGCCGAGTCTGACAAGGTTTTCTGCAGCAATGGAATTAGCTGCCGGTTCCGCTCCATCATAATCGCCCTTCATCCGTACCACCACGGTTGGATCCTGCAGGCTGTCAAAAAAACCACCTTCTTTTTCATCCCAGAACAAGTCGATCTGGCTTGTGGTTAGATCAATGGCCCATTGCAGCCATTGGGGTTCCTGCACTACCTGGTACAAATCGATGAGCCCGGCAACCAGAAAGGCGTAGTCATCGAGCTGGCCGGAAAGCCCGGACTCCCCCTGCCGGTAACGGCGCTGCAGTTTTTTTGTTTCAGAATCAAATAAATTTTTCTGAATAAAAGACGCCGCCTTACCGGCAGCATCGGTCAGTTCAGGATCATCGAGGATGGCACCACCCCGGGCCAGGGCTCCGATCATCAAACCGTTCCAGGCAGTCAGCACCTTGTCATCAAGATGGGGCCGCTTACGCTGCTGCCGTTTGGCAAACAGCAGCTGACGAACACGCTCCAGAGCTGCCTCTACCGCAGCCGGCTCCTGCTTAAAATGCTCGGCAGCCTCTTGAGGCGTACGCTGCAGATAGAGAATATTACGGCCGGTGAACTCTTGCTGTGGATCAGACAGGGCATTGCCATCAAATTTCACCCCGTAGCAGAAGTTAAAAATATTGGCATCCGCTGCACCAACCGTCTTAACAATATCCTTTTCCGTCCACAGGTAATAGGCCCCCTCACCGTGTTCACCGAGGGTGTACGGATCATCGCTGTCCGCATCCTCGGCAGAGTAAAAACCGCCGGCCTGATCACGCATGTCACGCAACACATAGTTCAATACGTGACGGGCGACACCCGCATACTGTTCATCCCCGGTAATTTGAAAGGCATCCAGATACGAATCAACGAGTTGGGCCTGATCATAGAGCATTTTTTCAAAATGGGGCACCCGCCACTGACCGTCCACCGAATAACGGTGAAAGCCTCCGCCCAACTGATCATACATACCGCCACGGGCCATTTCCTTCAAGGTGGCAAGGGCCATGTCCCGGGCCTGGTCGTTGCCGGTTTCCTGCCAATAGCTAAACAGGAAGGTAAAGATTACCGGCCTGGGAAATTTCGGTGCTCCGCCGAAGCCGCCATAACGGCTGTCAAAGGATGTCTCCAGCGAGGAATAAGCACGCTCCGCCACCTTGTCCTGTACTGTACTTGCCGGTTTACGATGCCCCCCCTCAAGGGCATTGATCAACTTGGCGGCAGAATCAGCAAGCTCGTCACGCCGGGTGGTCCAGGCGGTGTGGACGGCATCCAGGATTTCAGGAAAACCTGGACGACCGTACATGCTCTCAGGGGGTATATAGGTGGCCGCCCAGAAAGGCCGACCGTCCGGAAAAAGAAACACCGACATGGGCCAGCCTCCGGAACCGTTCAGGGCCTGGGTGGCAGCCATATACATCTGATCAATATCCGGCCGCTCCTCACGATCCACCTTGATGCAGACAAACCATTTGTTCAAGATTGCCGCAATCTCAGGATTTTCAAACGACTCATGGGCCATGACATGGCACCAGTGACAGGTGGAGTAACCAATGGAGAGAAAAATCGGCTTGTCCTCTTTTTTAGCTAACGCAAAGGCGTCTTCACCCCAGGGATACCAGTCCACCGGGTTATGGGCGTGTTGCAGAAGATAGGGACTCTGTTCATGAATTAATCGATTTGTTTTATCCATGGAACCACCCGTCAAGGTAGAGGATTGGAGAATAGAGGGATTTTGGAACGACAACATGCACAGAAAAAAGAGAAACAGCACAAGACGTATTCCACGCGTTCCCGCTGAATCAGGAAATGCAAAAGACATATAAAACCTTTGTTTGTTTTAAGTTACCATTCTTGTAGTCGACAACATAACGTGTACAACCAAGCAAAAGATATTGATAAAAATAATAACTCTTATCACGCGTAAAGTCAAACAGGTGGGCCCATGAATATCCTTCTAACCAATCAACATGTAGAGATCATGTACTTGGCAGACAAATTCAGGTATTAATTTTTTTCACATTTCTCGTTCCCACCCCCTGCGTGGGAACGCATACATATGTTGTTATATTTTCAGAAGTTAGGATTTATGCAGGATATGCATAATGAGAAAATATCCTCAAGGCGTCCGGACCAGGCAATCCGTCAGCCCTTCAGCCCGATGAACAAAGGCCTTATCAAAGGTAAAAAAGGTTCCACAAGAAAAGCCTGCCGCCAGATGCATGGCATCTGCAAAGTCCAGCCCCCTGCCATGAAGTTCCAGAACTCTGTGCAGCTTCTCCGAATTATTGACATGGACGTTTACAAGGCCGAGGAGTTTAGTGAAGGCCTGTCCAATTTCATCGGACTTGAACTGGTATGCATAACGCAGCACCCACTCTGTTTCCAGGATAACCGTATCGGCAATAAAAACTTGTTCCCCGGCAAAAATCTTTTCTGCTTTGCGAAACTGGGACTCATCATCACGAGTGAGCAGTCGGACAATAATATTGGTATCAACGCCGATCACGATCAGACTCCCTGGCCCCCTGGGCTATGGCCTCGTCCATTTCTGCAACTGTCTTTGCCGGGCCGTTGAAACGCAGGCAGGCAGCTACATCACCAATATCAGTTTTTGGAAATGGCCCGGCAGGCTTGAGAAGAACGCCTTCACCGGTATCAATGGCTTCAAATTTCTGACCGGATTCCCACTGATGGGCCGCCCGAATGGGACTGGGAATAATAACCTGACCTTTACTTGAAAGAACTGTAATCGGCATGGCAGACCTCCTTGTAAGACATGGTAAGAATATAATAGGTCACCCAGTAACTCTTGTCAATACGTCGAAGCAACAACATCAACTGTTGCACATAAAACAACGGTTCAATGTTCTGAAAAAATCCCACTCTCGATCGCCAAATGCTGATTTCCCCTGCAGCAGAACGCCTTTGGAGAATTTTAAACTTTTTATAAAAAATAAGGGGTCTATCACTATATGATAGACGGGGTATGGTAATGTTATAGACAACATAAAAAAGAGAAAGCATGAAACAACAAATAATCGAACAACTCTCCACGATAGAAAATCAACACATGGTTAGAATTCTCTATGCCTGTGAATCGGGCAGCCGCGCCTGGGGATTTGCATCCACAGACAGTGACTGGGATATCCGATTTATCTACATCCACCCACCTGAATGGTACCTTTCCGTCGATCTCGAGACCAAAAGAGATGTCATAGAACTACCGATTACAGATGATCTTGATTTCAGCAGCTGGGATCTACGCAAAGGACTGAAGCTGTTTTATAAGGCTCTTTGTCATGTTTGCAGAACAGGGGGTGAACCTTCCTGTCTGATTTTTAGGTAGAGGTAGTCCAGATCACGGTATCCGCATGCTCGTTTGACAATGCGATTTATGGTTCCATTGAAGGCCTCAAGTTTGGCAGAAGTGATCCTGTGTTTGATACATGCCAGAATTTCCTTTCTGTCACGATCTAAGCCTTTGGCGAACTTGATTAGCGGCTGGATTTCTGAATCTTTTACCCAGGAGATCCATTTAGAGAGATATTTGTCAGCCCATTTCGGATAGATGTAGGTCCAGAGGTTTCTCAACGCATCTTTGAGGAGATAAGCTTGAAAGAGAGACTCATTTGCTTCAAAGAGATCTACCAGGCTTGAGGCTTGCTCAGGTTTGAGCCGTTCTGGATTGCGAAACAGATTGTATCGTTGGCCCTTGATGAACTTTTTGTCCTCTTTTTTTGCTTTGTTCCATTCCGTTCGGCGGACATCGTCAATGGCTACGTTTATGTTGGCAATGATATGGAATTTATCAAAGACGATTTCAGCTTTGGGAGCGTATTCACGGACAACGGCCTTATAGGCTCCGGCTCTGTCCATCCCCACGGCCTTGATTTTTTTAATCTGTTTGGGGGTGAGTTTTTGAAAAAATGATTCCAGCGATGCTTTTTTCTTCCCCTCTGCGAGATGAAGGACCTCTCCGTTTTCACCGTTTATTACAACGGTTAGGTAATGATGGTGCGGACCGATGGACTTTTCATCAACCAGAATGGTATGCAGATTGTTGAGATCAGGATCAGGAAGATGTTGTGTTAGGATCCGCTTGTCCCAGCGTCGAGCTGTACTTGTTGAGACAGGAAGAAATATGGAAATTTTGTTGCCCGGCATGAAACGACACAGTCGGCAGACGTAATGCATCAACCGCTTGGTAGCATTGGTGTATCTATCTATTCCGTGAGGATGAATGGTGAAGTAACTGCGACATCCGGAACAATACCCCTGAATAGCCTCATACTGGATAGATACAAGGTTAACAGGTCCCAGGGGCAGGTCATAAGCGTTTTGCCAAACACGGCGATTCTCGCCGGCTTTCCTGGTGCAATGTGGACAATAGATGCGATGCCGCTTGTCACGACGTAACTTGATAACAGCCATTTCTGGGATAACTTTTATTTCCTGGATGACCCAACCTGCAAAATTGTATAAATGATAGAATGAGGGGTGACTGGACATAACTGAAAACCTCCATAGGCAGATAACTTTGACAATTACCTGATATGGTACATTTTTCAGCCAGTCATTCCCTCATTATTTTCTGCAAACATGACAAAGACCCAAAAAAAGCCA
>Ga0209013_10006077_pt1 | contig 10295 bp, 12 predicted proteins | sample Cruoilmetagenom2_FD_187291 | JGI IMG/M metagenome (GOLD analysis project Ga0209013, IMG submission 187291) | Oil polluted marine microbial communities from Coal Oil Point, Santa Barbara, California, USA - Sample 2 (SPAdes) (version 2) | ecosystem: Environmental > Aquatic > Marine > Oil seeps ...
GCAGATAATCTTACAGCCCCCTTTGGATTATGAAATTTTAACCCAGCAATTAGTTTTGTTCTTGGTTGATTATAATCGTAATAGAAGTAGTATGGCAGCACTAAATTACCATCATACACATAATAAGGATATATAGTATTTTTAGCGAAAATGTTAGCAATGGCAATATTAACTTCTGTTTTTTTTGTGTTGTATTCTACTTTTTCCGTTTCCTGGCTTTGAACTACAGAGGTGAAGCAAACTGAATAAATGGCAATAAGAATAACTGGAATAGCTTTTTTCATAACAATTAATTTTTGGTTAATAATTATGTAACGAAAATAGCCATAACTAAGTATGTAAATCCAGTTTATTCCTTTTTAGAAGTAACCTTCAGCCCCAACTCATCCAACTGCTCCTGTGCAATTACTGACGGCGAGTCAATCATTACATCACGGCCGGCGTTATTTTTAGGGAAAGCGATGAAATCGCGGATCGAATCCTGTCCGGCAAATAAAGCAACCAAGCGGTCGAAACCCAGGGCAATGCCACCATGTGGTGGTGCACCATATTCAAAGGCATTCATTAAAAAGCCAAATTGTGCCTGCGCTTCTTCATCGGTAAACCCCAACACCTGAAACATTTTTTTCTGCAATTCCCGGTTGTGAATCCTGATGGAACCACCGCCGATCTCTACCCCATTGATCACCAGGTCATACGCATTGGCATTTACTTTTCCCGGATCGGTAGATAGCATGGCTTCGTGCTCTGGTTTTGGAGATGTAAACGGGTGGTGCATGGCATGGAACCTGTTCGATTCTTCATCCCATTCGAGCAATGGAAAATCAACCACCCAAAGTGCTTTGAATACACCTGGGTCACGTAAATTCAGTTGGTTGCCCATTTCCAGGCGCAATTCACTCAATTGCTTGCGGGTTTTATCGGCTTCACCGGAAAGAACCAGAATCAGATCACCAGGTTTAGCATTAAATTGCTTTGCCCAGACTTTCAGGTCTTCCTGAGAATAGAATTTATCGACCGATGATTTGAATGTTCCGTCCACATTATATTTTACGTAAACCAGGCCTTTGGCACCAATTTGCGGTTTCCTTACAAAGTCGGTTAATTTGTCCAGTTGCTTGCGCGAATAATCGGCACATCCTTCCGCATTAATTCCAACCACAAGCTCAGCATTGTCAAATACATTGAATCCTTTTCCCTGCGCCACTTCATTCAGCTCTACAAACTCCATCCCGAAACGAAGGTCAGGTTTATCACTGCCGTATTTTTTCATGGCTTCGGCATAAGTTATATGGGGCAGTTCTTCTATATCAACTCCTTTCACTTCTTTAAACAGGTAGCTCACCAATCCTTCAAAGGTATCCAGCACATCTTGCTGCTCCACAAAAGCCATTTCGCAATCAATCTGAGTAAATTCAGGTTGACGGTCGGCTCTTAAGTCTTCATCGCGGAAACATTTTACCAGCTGAAAATAGCGATCGTAACCAGCCACCATCAGCAGTTGCTTAAAGGTTTGGGGTGATTGCGGAAGTGCATAAAACTGTCCTTCATTCATGCGTGAAGGAACTACAAAGTCGCGGGCACCTTCGGGAGTTGATTTGATCAGGAAAGGTGTTTCAATATCTATAAATCCCTGGTCGTCGAGGTATTTTCTTGTTTCAAGTGAAAGACGATGACGCAGGAACAAATTTTCTCTGAGAGGACTCCTCCTTAAATCGAGGTAACGGTATTTCATCCTTAACTCATCACCACCATCAGATTCATCTTCGATAGTAAAAGGAGGTGTTTTCGAAGCATTTAATATTTTTAATGATGCCAGGTCAATTTCAATTTCACCTGTAGCTATTTTAGGATTTTTTGACACTCTTTCAATTACTTCTCCCTCTGCCTGGACAACAAATTCACGTCCCAGTGTTCTTACAATTTCCACAACTTTAGGATCGGATCTTCCTTCTTCCAGTAAGAGCTGGGTTATCCCATATCGATCCCTGAGATCGATCCAAATTAATCCGCCTTTATCGCGGATGCGCTGGACCCATCCGCTCAGTTTTACTTCTTTGTTCACGTCTTTGATCCGAAGCTCTCCGCAAGTATGTGTACGTAACATAACAATCTGATTTTACTAAAAATGATTTGGCTGCGAAAATACGAAAAAGCAGGGGAAATGTTATCTTTGGTCGTTAATCTGGCTATTGTTTTTTAAATGTTTTTTTGACAGCGAAAGAAAAAGCTGTTACACAGAGAAGGCATAGAGTTTGCAAAGTAATAACGAAAATGAATAAGAATACCGTTGATTTATTTTCCTCCGCAAAAATTGCCGGGCTTACCCTGAAAAACCGCATCATCCGGGCGGGGTGTTTTGAAGGGATGTGTCAGGACGGGCAGGTAACTGATAACCTCATTGAACACCACAGGCGGGTGGCCGAAGGCGGGCGTGGCTATGACAACAGTGGCCTACTGTTCGGTAAATAAAGACGGGAGAGCTTTTAAACACGAATTGTGGATGCGCAAAGAAATCCTTCCCGACCTGATCAGGTTGACTGCCGCGGTACATGCCGAAGGAGCGGCTGCCTCCATCCAACTCGGTCATTGTGGATTTTTCACCAACAAAAAAGTTATTGGTAAACAACCCATGGGCGCCTCGGCCAAATGGTGCACCTATTGCATGTCGCGCAGCCGGGAAATGACCGTGCGCGATATCGAAGAAAAAACGGATGATTTTATCCGTGCTGCCGAACTGGCCAAAGAAACCGGATTTGATGCCATTGAAATTCATGCAGGACACGGTTACCTGCTCAGCCAGTTCCTGTCGCCCTGGACCAACAAACGGGCAGATAGATTTGGTGGGAGCCTGGAAAACCGTTTACGACTTCCGATGATGGTTATCGAAGGTGTAAAGAAAGCAGTCGGTAGTGATTTTCCGGTGCTTGTAAAAATGAACCAGATGGACGGTATGTCTGGGGGAATTAGCATCGAAGATGCTGTTAAAATTGCCAAAGCATTTGAAAATGCCGGTGCCGATGCTCTGGTACCAAGTGCCGGGTTTACATCAAAAGTGCCTTTTTTGATGCTGCGCGGTAACCTGCCGGTAAAAGAGATGAGCAACAATCAATCCGATATACTGAAGAAAGCAGGCTTGAAACTTTTTGGCCGGTTTATGGTGCCCGAACATCCTTACAAACCCTTATTTTTATTAGAAGGGGCAAAAAAATTAAAGAAGCAGTCAGTATTCCTGTCATCTATATTGGCGGTACTGATTCGCTGTCGGGCATACAGCAATTAATGAATAACGGATTTGGTTTTGTTCAGGTGGGAAGAGCCACTATTCAGGACCCGGACTTTGTAAAAAAATTACAGTCTGGTGAGCTTATAGAATCACCTTGTGATCATTGTAATCGTTGCGTGGCGGCTATGGATGCCGGAGGCGTATATTGCGTGTCGAATGAGAAGGGGTTTATGTAAACCCTTCGTCCTGCGGAGACCCCCCTGACAGTGGGGGGCAGTTACGAAATAAATAAAAGACCTCCAGCGTCGAACAGCGGCCCATCATAAAGTTCAATAATTTCCATATCCGAAACAAAATCTCTGATCTTTTGTCCTTCTGGAAAATTCTTCAGCCCGCCGAGAAAGAATAGTCTGTCCTGCCATACACCGCAGGCGCCTCCGATAAACCCGTGCGGGAATCCGGGCAAAACGATGCCCGCCGGAGAGACAAATAAAACCTTCTGACCATATTGTAACAGGGCTTTCCTGATCCCTTTGTCGGAAGTGATGAAACGATCGTTCTTCAGCGGGATGAGGTTGCAACGCGTATAACCCTGAGTAACATGAATTATTTTTCTGTTGCCGGCCACTTCAAGAATTCGCTTGTCAGTAAAGTTTATGTTGCCTATCAGGAATTTGTCTGTAACCACAACATTATATCCGGCAGTATCGGGGTACCTGACACCTACTGCCTGTTGACCTGCCGAATACTGAATACCCCTCTTTTCTAGTTTGTCTATCATTGTTTCCGAGAGGTTTGAAGCTACGATCAGTTGATCGCCAACCGGACAGAAAAAAATATCAGGATGAGAGGATATGGTTTCATACGCTGTTTGTTGCTGTGTAAGCCAAAGCACTTTACCAAATGAGAGAAGCTGTTCTTTTGCTTCCGGTGGAACGCGAAAATCTGCAATGATAAGCATGAATGTAAAAAGGTTTCAGATGATTTCAAAGATAATTTTTTATCAGGAATGAAGCTATACGCTGAATCATATTATCTTTGAACAACTTGAAAAAGAGAAACCATGAAGCAAAAACCAAAGGATCTTTTCGTTATTTTATTTATATATATGCTCGCCCTAGGAGCTGCCATTCTTACATTGAAATATGCACCGGTAACAAATATGTTATGGAAAACAGCCCTGGCTGATGTGGTGGCAACCATCGTTGTATTCATCTTCAGTGTGATTTATAACAACTCAAGTGTTTACGACCCTTATTGGAGCGCCGCCCCGCCTTTCATCGTGTTGTACTGGCTGTTACAAACCGGTGAAACGGAATTTTTATATAAAGCGATATGGATTTTGATTGTCTTGTGGGGTGTAAGACTCACCTGGAACTGGATTTTGCGGTGGGATGGTATGAAGGATGAGGACTGGAGATATGTGAACATCAGGAACAAAACAAAAGGTTTCTACTGGATAGCCAGTTTACTGGGTATTCATCTTTTCCCTACGGCCATGGTATTTATGGGGCTTGTACCAGTTTACTATTTGTTACACATGGATGTTTCAGGATTTGACGCATGGCTGGCTGTTATTGCGTTTGTCTTTACGCTCAATGCTATTCTGCTTGAAAAAACAGCTGACGACCAGTTACGTCGTCATTTAAAAACACGACAAAATGAACATGCGCGTGTACAAACAGGCCTTTGGTTGTTTTTAAAGTATCCCAATTATGTGGGAGAAATAGCTTTCTGGTGGGGGCTGTATTTCTTTGCCCTGTCTGTTGACAGATCACTTTGGTGGTTGGGTTTTGGTGCTGTAACCATGACATTGATGTTTTTATTTATCAGCATACCAATGATGCGGAAACGCAGGAAAAACAAAGTGGCTGTATAGTTGCTATGCAGGTATGAAAAATTTCGGTTTTATTATATTCTTCTCAATTGTATTGGTGCTATACGCACTGATCAACTATTATATCATCCGGAGAGGGCTATCTGTTATATCGCCTGGTTCATCATTGAGAATGTGTCTGATTATCGGGGTTTCATTCATGGCGATGGCACTCCTCGCAGGACGATTCCTTGAAAAGGTATCTGTTAACTGGTTTACGGCAACATTGATCTGGGTGGGTTCGTTTTGGCTCGGGATCATGGTTTACCTGCTATTGCAATTCGTGCTCATTGACCTGGTCAGGCTGCTGAACATAATCTTTGGCTTTCTGCCAGTATTGTCAAATCCCGAAAGCACAAGAAAAATTTTAGCCATCATGGTTATTTTCATTACGGGAATTATTGTACTGGCCGGACATATAAACACCTGGTTTCCTGTTGTTCGTAACATTGAATTAGAAGTTGATAAAAATGGAGGGAAAAATGATACATTGCATATCGTTGCCTTTTCTGATGTTCACCTGGGTACTACCATTGAAAAAAGACACCTGTCCATTATGGTGCGTAAAGTAAACGCCTTAAAACCGGATATAATTTTGATTCCGGGAGATATTATTGACGAAGACATTGCACCGGTTATCAACAATAATGTAGGCGAGATACTCAAACAACTTCAGGCCAGATATGGGGTTTATGCCGTTACCGGCAATCATGAATATATCGGAGGGGTTACGGCTGCAAAAAAATATCTTGCCGGGCACAGCGTAGAATTATTAAATGATACCGCTTTGCTGATTGAAGATTCATTTTATGTGGTGGGAAGGGAAGATCTTACTATGAAACAATTTACCGATGGTAAACGTAAGGAATTAAGCGAAATTATGATGAATCTGGATCGTTCCAAGCCTGTCATTTTAATGGACCACCAGCCATTTAAACTTGAAATTGCGGAGCAAAATGGTGTGGATCTGCAATTATCAGGGCATACGCACCACGGACAGCTATGGCCGTTTAATTACATCACTAAACTGGTGTATGAATTAAGCTGGGGATATAAGAAGAAAGGTAATACGCACTATTATGTTTCAAGTGGTATTGGTGGTTGGGGGCCTCCTATGAGAACAGTGAACCGACCAGAAATTATAAGCATTGAGTTAAATTTTACAAAATAGATCTCATGGTAACATCAAAATGGAACCTCGAAGGAATGATTGCTCTTGTAACGGGGAGCACTAAAGGAATTGGGTTGGCCATTGCCAACGAGTTTATTGATTTAGGCGCCCGTGTTTTTATCGTTGCCCGCGATGGGTTTGCCGTGCAAAAACAAGTTGAACAATACCGCCTGAATGGGTACGATTCATGGGGTGTTCAAGCTGATGTCACAAAGAAAGAAGATCGCATTCATCTGTTTGAGACGGTTATGAAAGAAACCGGAAAACTGGATGTGGTAGTGAATAATGTGGGAATGAATATCAGAAAAAAAAGTGTAACCTATACCGAAGAAGAGTACCTGCAGATCGTCAACACGAACTTACATCCTGCATTTGATATTTGTAAAAGATCGTATGAATTGTTAAAGAAATCGACATCCGGGGCATTAGTCAATATCGTGTCAACGGCTGGTATGACTCATGTGAGGACAGGAGCACCTTACGGTATGACAAAGGCCGCTTTAATACAGCTTACGCGAAATCTGGCAGGGGAATGGGCTTCTGATGGGATTCGAGTGAATGCGGTAGCTCCCTGGTACACCCGAACACCTCTGGTGGAAAAATTATTGCAAGATGAAGCATACTTGAATAATGTACTTGAAAGAACCCCTCTTGGGCGTATTGCCGAACCCGAAGAAGTGGCTTCGGCAGCAGCATTTTTGTGCATGCCTGCCGCTTCCTATATAACAGGCGAATGTCTGGTGGTTGATGGCGGTTTTATGATTAACGGCTTTTAATATTACCCACAATACAATTAGTTATGGAAAGGGTAGATATACAACCACTTAGCTTCGCAGCCAAAGTGCATGATGTCTGGTACAATAAATGGTTTTTACTGACCAGTGGCAATTTTAAAAAAAGTCATTACAACACCATGACGGTTGCCTGGGGTTATTTCGGTATTATGTGGAGTAAACCCATGGCGATGGTGGTGGTGAGGCCAACCCGTTTCACTTTTGAATTTATGGAGCAATACGATACGTTTACGCTTACGGCCTTCGATAAAAAGTATAAAAAAGATCTGAACCTGCTGGGTACCAAATCGGGACGGGATGGAGATAAAATTTCCGAAACCCAACTTACGATTGTTCCATCAACTATAGTTCAGGCGCCTTCATTCGATGAAGCGGAGCTCATTATTGAGTGCAAAAAGACCTATTGGGACGACTTCAAACCGGAGCATTTTCTTGACCCCGAAATTCATAAAAAATACCCGCTAAAAGATTACCACCGGATGTACTTTGGCGAAGTGCTTGCCGTGCAGGGAAAGAAACAATATGTGTCAGGAGACTGACCACGAAAATTCCCTATTCTTAAGCGAAGGTTTTGGGATAAGCTTAACTTCTTTAAAATATGCCTGTAACATCTTTTTGTTTCTCCCCTCGTAACCAACGGCATAATTCAGCTCCTTTTCGGGGACGAACAGGGTCAGTTTTTCCCCCGTTTCAGCCATTAACGATTGTAGCTTGTCGTGCCATATTTCTGTCAGCACGAGCTCTTTGAAGGAAGGATGAAACGGCCCGGCTACCAATTCATGGCCGCTTAAAAGCCCTTCGGAGGGATGTAATCCTACCCGTAATACTTTCACTTCTGCCTCTTCAAATAAAGGTAAAATTTGCGCAGTCCATTGGATGGCTTCTTCCATGCTCAATGGAGTGTAGTTACCCTGCTCATACCACCGGTGCATGGCTGTATCTTTGATGACTAAAGCCGGGTAAATCCGGGTATTGGAAGCTCCCAGTTCAATAATTCGCCTGGCAGTAAATAGCGATTTTTCCAGTGTATCGCCCGGCAGGCCGATCATCATTTGCAGGCCAAGCCAAAACCCCTGGTGCAGAATCATCTCCGATGCCTTCTCTGTCTGCCGGGCAGTATGTCCCCGATACGACTTCAGCAACACTTCCTCGTCCATCGACTGCGCTCCCAACTCAATAGTGGTTACACGATACATTTTCAGCAGTTCCAAAATTTCTTTGCTGATATAATCGGGTCGTGTGGACAGGCGGATGGCCTGCACTTCGCCGTTGTCGAGAAACGATTGTACCGCCGTAAGGAAATGTCTCTGCTCTTCAGGAGGAATTCCTGTAAAACTCCCTCCGAAGAAGCCCACTTCTACAACCCGCTCATTTTGTTTGAACGACTTCAGATGTTTCTGAATGATCTGCCTGATCTCTGCCTCGTCCGGAATATGCCTGTGTCCGGAAATCTTCTGCTGGTTACAGAACACACACTGGAACGGACAGGCTAGTTCGGGAATAAAGATGGGTATGGTGTAATGTTTTAACATCTGTCAGCTTAACAAATATTCACAAAGTTGGTACAATTTTTTCAATACTTTTGCATTCTATATAACAAACAATCTATTTCAAAACAGTTTAATACTTTATCAAATGAAGCAAATGCTTAAAATTTCATCAAAACTTGTAGTGATGATGCTTATTGCAACGATCGCCATCGGAGGCGCCACAAGTTGTAAAAGCAAGAAAAAATTGGCCAAAGAAGCCGCAGCAGCCGAATATGCAGCTAAAGTGGAACAAGCCAAAAAAGACCTGAATGCCATTATTAACGAAGAAACTTCGTGGACAATTGATGAGCAGGCAGAACGTGTTGCCACAATCAAAGCGTATAATATTGACGATCCGGAAGTGAAAGACCTGATTGTAAAAGCTGATCAAAAAATTGAAGAATTAAGAGCTCGTAAAGCCGAAGAAGAACGATTGAAACGGGAGGAGGAAGCGCGGCGCAAAGCAGCACAGTCGGAATTTGTTGTACTGGATAATTCGTTTAATGCCATTGCCAACGCCGTTAATTATGATGCAGCTAATCGAAAAATTGATGAAACACTACAGCAATTTGCCAGCCCCGATGCACTTGTTCTGATCATCATCAGCCGGGATGGAGGCGTGAACGATTATGACCGCCCAACAACAATTTCAAGGTTTTTAGATTATCTGAAGGATAAAAAACAATATAAATACAAGGTAGAAACATTGAAACGTGACAGCCTTGGTAAGATTACGGAATTAGAATTAATCACAAAATAAGAAGGTCATGAATAAAACAGCATTTTTATTGATATTTGCCATAGGGCTGGGATTTGCAACACCCATTTTTGCACAGGACAACCTGAGTCCCGAACGGAAGCAGGCCATCGACAGCCTGGCTATGGAAAAAGTACGTGACCTGAGTAAATACATCAGCATCATTGGTAGTAAAGATACACCCTGGAGTGAAGCCAACCGTGTGATCGACCGTGCTGAAGAACTTTTTATGACAGGCAGTGAAATCGGCGTTTCATCGTTGGTGAGGGAAGAAATAAACTATTATGGCGTACGTGATTATTTTGAGCGGCTGATGCGTCTTAACTACAATAAGGTTGAGATCAGCTGGTATAATATTGAATATGTCAGCGACCTGCAGCGGCAACCCGATGGTACTTACGTAGGCGTGATAACTATTTTCCAGAAGTTCAAAGGATATGATAAAGAAGGACGGTTGATCTATCAGGATACAACTAAAAAAGATATTACTGTGTATGTTAAGCGCAAGGAAACGCAGATCGGCGGCCGACTAATCGGTTTCTGGGATGTGTTGCTGGGCGATATCAGGGTAAAGGAAACTTCGAAATAAAAAAAATTTGAAATAGTTAATCGAAACCGCTTCTGTTAAAGGGCGGTTTTTTTATGGCTTTGCTTTTCTTTCTTTTTTCTTTGGAAAAGTATATTCACCGCCAACCGAAATAAGCAAATCCACCTGGTTTCCTCCATAGTATGTTTCTAAAGGAAAAGGGATAAACTGACCGCTGACATCAAAATTTATATCCCAACTGTCTGAGATATAATAACGCAGGCCCGTCCCAACTTGTGCGCCGGCACTGAAGTTTTTTATGTCATTGCGGGCGTCACCCTCAACCGGGGTTACGGTATATACGGGATGCGGGCCGTTTGATCCTTCCTCCATTCGCATGTTCGTATTGGTTCCTG
>Ga0209013_10006078_pt1 | contig 10295 bp, 12 predicted proteins | sample Cruoilmetagenom2_FD_187291 | JGI IMG/M metagenome (GOLD analysis project Ga0209013, IMG submission 187291) | Oil polluted marine microbial communities from Coal Oil Point, Santa Barbara, California, USA - Sample 2 (SPAdes) (version 2) | ecosystem: Environmental > Aquatic > Marine > Oil seeps ...
TTCCTCCGGAAAGTTGAACGTCAAGCTGGAGCAGGTGATCGCATCGATTCTCTCAAGGTATGAGCAAGATGCACTGCTCGTCGATAAAACGGATGGCGTCAGCGTCGAGTTTGCACAATGGCGTTTTAATCTGCGACTCTCGAATACCGAGCCGGTCGTGCGCCTGAACGTTGAGACCAGGGCTGATCCAAAGTTGCTCAGGCAGAAAACGGACGAATTGATGCAATTGCTGACATAGGATGTGCTGAGCTTGCGAAGCGCATCATGCATTGTGTTGATGCGCTTCGTGCCTCAACACATCCTATGCAGGCTCGAATAGGGTAGAATTCCAACCATGAAACTTATCGATACAACAATTCCGGATGTCAAAATTATCGAGCCTGACGTCTATGGCGATGCCAGGGGCTTTTTTCTGGAGAGCTGGAATCGGCGCAGCTTCCGCGAAATAGGTCTGGATATCGCCTTTGTACAGGATAATCACAGCCGCTCATCCCGGGGAATCCTGCGTGGATTGCATTACCAGCTCAGACACCCGCAGGGAAAACTGGTGCGCGTCACCAGTGGTTGTGTCTTTGATGTGGCTGTCGATTTGCGCGAGGCGTCGCCAACTTTTGGTCAGTGGGTAGGCGTTGAGCTCTCTGCCGATAATCACCGCATGATATGGATTCCACCGGGTTTTGCGCACGGTTTCTATGTGCTCAGCCCCAGCGCTGATTTCATCTACAAGACAACCGATTATTATATGCCGGAGCATGAACGCTCTATTCGCTGGGATGATGAAGAGCTGGCTATCGAGTGGCCATTGGTGGGTGGCAAGCCCCCGCTGCTGGCGGAAAAGGATCAGCAGGCAAAGCGCTTTCGCGACAGTGAATTTTTCAGATGAGTAACACTGAAGAGAGTCCGGGAGTTCTGATTGTTGGCGCACATGGTCAACTGGCATTCGAGCTGCAGCGGAGTGCGCCCCGGAATCTCGAAGTAGTGGCAGTTGGCCGTCCTGAAATCGATATTACCGACAGTGACTCGATCGAACGCATCATGCGGCAGTATCGGCCTGGCGTGATCATCAACACCGCCGCCTACACGGCAGTTGACAAGGCGGAGAGTGAAAAGACGCAGGCATGGCTGGTGAATCACAAGGGCGCGGAAAATCTTGCAGCGACTGCAGCCAGGTCGGATATTCGACTCATCCACGTTTCGACTGATTTTGTTTTCGCGGGCAACAACTGCCATCCCCGTCAACCGGATGATGCGGCTGCACCGCTGAGCGTCTACGGAAAAAGCAAACTGGCTGGCGAGCGCGCCGTGCTGCAACAGGCGGAGAATGCACTGGTGGTGCGCACCTCATGGCTCTACTCGTCGCAGGGTAACAATTTTGTCAAAAGCATGCTGCGGCTGATGGGTGAACTGGACTCCATTGGCATTGTCGTCGACCAGGTCGGCACGCCCACCTGGGCCAGGATGCTCGCCGGAACGCTGTGGGAACTTGTTGCTAGAGATGCAACAGGGATATATCACTGCACCAACAATGGCGTTGCCAGCTGGTATGACTTTGCAGTTGCCATCCAGGAGGAGGCCATGTCGATAGGCCTGCTGCAGAGAAGGATAGCCGTCACTCCAATCAAAACCGAAGCCTATCCCCTCCCGGCAGAGCGGCCCGCCTATAGCGTGCTCGATGTGAGCGCCACGGAACAGTTGCTGGAGAGGCAATTTCCTCACTGGCGGGAGAGTCTCAGATCAATGCTGCTGGAAATGAAATGCGCTGAATGAGCTTGCGAAGCTTCCGCGTCCTTGATCGATGCGCTTTGTTCCTCGGCAACAGCTCCATGCGTTGCTCTACCACCTGCATCCGTGTAGGCGTCAGCACATCCTGTGGGAGCAGAATCCGCCTCACTTCCCCTTGATAAAGGGGGAGGAAAATCACTCAAAGTTAATCAGCATGTGCACGTAGATGCTGGCGATATAGCCCAGGGCGATGACCGGCGTCCACTTCAGGTGGCTGAAAAAGGTGTAGACTCCCCGCGCCTGTCCCATCAGCGCCACCCCTGCTGCAGAGCCGATCGAGAGCATGCTGCCGCCGACGCCCGCGGTCAGGGTGACAAGCAGCCACTGGCCATGATTCATGTCAGGCTGCATGGTCAATACGGCGAACATCACGGGGATATTGTCGACGATGGCGGAGAGAATTCCGACGGCAATATTGGCGCTGGTAGCGCCCCACTGGGTGTACATGAGGTCGGACGCCATGGCGAGATACCCCATAAAGCCGAGGCCGCCCACACAAAGCACGACGCCGTAGAAAAAGAGCAGCGTATCCCACTCGGCGCGGGCAATCTTGTTGAAGACATCGAAGGCAACCACGTCGCCCATCTGCCCATCATGCTCGGCTTCCAGCGACAATATTTGCTCTTTGGCGATGGTCTTTTTCAGATAGAAACCCATCAGCTGCAGGTACCCCAGCCCTGTCAGCATGCCGATCACGGGCGGCAGTCCCAGAAAGTTATGGAAGCTGACTGCCGTGGCAATGGTCAGCAGAAACAGTGCAATGATGCGCCTGGCGCCGCGAAGCATGGAGACAGATTCGTTGCTGGTCGTCGGGCGTTCGTCCGGTATGGAGAAATGCATGATCGCGGCAGGGACCACATAGTTGACCAGCGATGGAATAAACAGCGCGAAAAAATCCCAGAATTCCACCATACCCTTCTGCCACACCATCAGGGTGGTGATATCGCCGAAGGGACTGAAAGCGCCGCCGGCATTGGCGGCAACCACGATGTTGATACAGGCAAGCGCTACAAATTTACGGTTGTCCCCTCCGACCGCCATCACCACCGCACACATCAGCAGCGCGGTCGTGAGGTTATCTGCGATCGGGGAGATGAAAAACGCCAGAAAGCCGGTCATCCAGAAGAGCGCACGAAAACCGAAACCTTTCCTGATCAGCCAGGAGCGCAATGCATCGAAAACCTGGCGCTCGTCCATGGCGTTGATATAGGTCATCGCCACCAGCAGGAACAGCATCAGCTCCGCATACTCCAGCAGGTTGTGGCGCACCGCATGTTCGGCCATCTCCGACATGCCGTGTCCGGCATAGACAACGCCGATCATTGCCCAGATCACACCGGCGGCGATAATGACAGGTTTGGATTTACGCAGATGAGTGAACTCTTCGGCCATCACCAGCAGGTAGGCGACCAGGAAGACGATGATGGCGGCGATGCCGACACCGGCTGCGGTCAGATCGAGGGGTTCATGAGCTCCCTCCACTGCCATCTCTGCCGCCGCAGCCATCGCCAGATCAGGCAGAAAAAGCGCCGCCAGGAGAAGAGTGACTATTGTTATCAATGCCGGTCTATTGCTTAAAATCTGTTTCATCATTCTCTTGCCTGAGTAGGTATATCGACGGATTAAATAGTGGAACCTATTATACGTCGGAAATCCTTCAATCTACGAAAATTTCATACGGCGCAATGCCCGTCGGTTAATGCGTCCTACTGCTTTTATTGCCAGCAACAGTATGCTAACCTTCTGTCAGTTTTATCACTCCAGCCAAGAGAATCGAGCATGAAAACCATCTCCTGTATATCCCCTGCCCTGTTAATTTCCGCTCTGTTGCTGAATGGCTGCAGCGGCCTGGATGATCCGGATGATGGGGGTGGAAGCACCACTCCTTCTGTATTTACAGGATCTTACGATCTTGTAGTCGAGCTTACGGCGGGATGCCCAATTACTACTGCCACGGGAACAATGACAGTAGACGTCGACGGTGTTGTCACTAGCACTACACTAGATAACGGAAGTGGCGACTACACTTTCTCCGGCAATATTAATGAAATCACTGAATTTATCAATGGTGATTTAAATTTCACCCCGCCCGGCATCACTGGAACTTTCGATGGTAATATGTCCACTTCTACCATTATTCATTGCGGTATTACCCCTGTCACGGGTGGCGGCGGAAACTGGGGCGATAGTCTTGGCTGCAGTGGCACCTGGACGGCATGTCCGTAGGCTTCTACATGGACGTAAGATCAGCCCGTAGGATGCAATAAGCCCCCGCGCATTGCACCAAAACATGGTGGGATGCGTTACCGCTTATGCCACCCTACGGATTGATTTCCCATACGGCGCAATGCCCTGCGGTTATTGCGCCCTACCGAGCTTAAAACCTAAAACTTAACACCTAAAACCTCACCCCAGCAACATCATCAGATACTTCACATTCCCCCGCCACTGAAAGCGATAGTAGCCGTCATCGGTTTTTTTCATGAAGCGTTTGATCAGCGAGGCCGCCTGTTTACCAAGCACCTCCACCTTTGCCAGCTTGAGATCCAGCTCGATCTCACCCTGCTGCGTTGCGGTGATGACGCCCTGCAGCTGCAATCCCTGGTCGCTGGTTGAGTGCACCACCGTCCTGAACTTCTGCTTCTCGATGGTGGTCACCTCTGCAGCAAAATCCCCCAGGTAGTGTCCATCGGAGATTTGCAGCTTGCTGAGAACAAACGCCCCCTCCAGCCAGGTTAGCTTTCTGCTTTGCGGCTCGACGGCCATTTTCACGATGTCAGCCTGCATCTCTCCCTGATACAGCTTCACCTGCGCCGGGATACGCTTATCCAGAGTTGCGATCATCTCCGAAAGATTCGTATTGAGCGTCGTGTTATAGAGATTGACCTCGCCGTCGATGCCATAGGCCAGCTCCCCTTCGCCGTCAACGATGCCGTTCAAAACCAGGTGGTTTTTCCACTCTCCCTGCAAAACCCCCAGGGGCTGCGCTTTCCAGTCAAGGGCTCCGATTGGTATCCCCTGGTAGTGGATATCTTTTGCACCTCCAGACCAGATCGTCCCATCGACACCCTTGACCTGCACTTGCGGCACAGCTGCATTCAGGCGCGTTGTTGCAAAGGATGCAGGAAAGGTGAAGAGAAGAAAAGCCACATAGGCCAACAGGAGGAGCAGTAGGATGCGGAGGATTTTCATGAGGAAGGTTTTAAGTTTTAGGTGGTTAGGTTTTAGGTTTTAGGTGGTTGCCGGTAGAGATGTTATTATCATTTAATAATTCAATTCTATGGAAGGATGAAAATGGCATATGTATCATTTGAAGAGTTAGAAGTTTGGAAAAAAGCCTGCCAACTTTCTGTCAATACATACCAACTCATGGAATCCTCCAGGGATTATGGTCTGAAAGATCAAATGACACGCGCCTCTGTGTCAATTGCATCAAATATCGCAGAAGGTGCTGAGCGGGATTCGATCAAGGAATTCCAGCGATTCATCCATATTGCTAAAGGATCTGCGGCAGAACTGAGAACACAGCTCTATATTGCAACAAGAATTAAAGCAATTATAAGCCAACAATCAGCAGAACTGATAGAGCAAACCAGAATTATAGCCGCCCAACTCCAAACCCTCGCACTCAACCTAAAACCTAAAACTTAACACCTAAAACCCAACTACCTAAAACCTTGCCTATCGTGTCAAAGTTAATCTAACCTTCCCATAGCCGGTTGTTGCCGAAGGCTCCATTGTCGCCTTGAAGACACTGATGCCATAGGTGGTCTGCAGATACTGCAGTCGCTCCATTAACTGTACAAAATCGACCTCGTCAAAGACCAGGTTAAGGCGATTCTCACCCTGCGGACGGCTCTTTGCTGCAGTGATCTGTTTTTTTCTCAACTCTGTAGTGACGCGTGCAATCAGCGAGCGCTTGTCATCCGCATGACTGGACTTTCCTGCAGCGAGCAGTGACTGCGCTTCAGATGCAGCCGTTTTCATCCAGCCGAGACTTCTCTGTTGGGTTTCAAGCTGATCAAGCAGTTGTGCTTTGGAGTGGAACAGCGGCGCAATCACCAGCAGATATAACAACAGGGAGATCAATAACACGCCGCCAGCGGCCACCATCCAGCGCTCTCGATGTGAGAGTTGCGTAAACCAGGCTTTCATCAGCGTGTTACCCCTGCAAGCACCAGGCGTCCATTGACTTTACCCTTGTTATTCGTCACAGCCTTCAGATCGACACTAATGACATCAGAGGCGATCTTTTGCTGCAGCGCTTCGAGTTTGTCAAATGCCGTTGTTTCAATATCAACCTCCAGACGCCTGTTGTTATAACTCATCCTGACGACACTGCTCTGTTTGTCTTTGAGGAGTTCCTCTGCACTCGCAGCAACAAACTGCAGGAAAGGCGTAACAGGACCGCCTCTACTCTCCCGCATCGCGATGAGTCTCTTACGCATCGCCGTGGCCGGTTCAGTGGCGGGTTCGTCATGAAAAATTTCCGTATAGGTGGAACGCATTGCCTGCTCGAGTTGCCGGGTGTGCGCGGATAACTGCTGGTTGGTGACCGCCATATTGGCAATAAACAGCAGCAACGAAATCCCCATCAGCGATGCAGCTATCAACCACTGCTTCAGTGTGCCGGGCATTTCAGCTTTCACCTGACAGCTGCCCTGCAGGAGATTCAACATGCCCTGATGATCGAGCCAGTAGCGGCCGATCAGGGCCAGGGCTTCACGATCACCGCCAGCGGCATCGAGCTCTCCCGCCTGGAGATCATCCTGTTTTGAATCTGCGTGAAAATCATACTCGACAAGATTCACGTCCTGCTCGTGCTGCTGTCGAAATGCCGCCTTTTCAACAGAGAGGATTTCATGCAGATTGATGATGTCAATCCCATAGCCGTCATACTCTCCGGTTCGCAGTGTTGCCGCATCCCCCTGGATAAAGAGTGACCATGTCTCACTGGCATAGGGAATCGAGAGTGTTTGAGGAACGACTGCTGCCGAGAGATAGCTGTGTTCACTGATTGCTTGGTAGAGTTTTGCGATCAGTTCGTCAGAGATGACGCCGACAAGCTGCTTCCCCTCCTTTTTATCGATCGTAGCCAGTGCAAAATGGAGATTTTCGACATCTTCCGACAACTCCTCTTCCAGCATGTAGGGGGCAGCCGCCATCATCTGCTTGTGGCTTTTCGCTTTGAGATCGATGCTCGCCAGATTCACTTCTGTCGATGGGACAAACACAACCAGGTGCTTGCCTTCAGCTGCAGCCGCTGCATCTTCAAACGACCCATAAGAGAGCGAACCCGCTGGCGTGTGTTCATGAAAACGCAGCCAGCGGCAGCGGCTCAGATCGGCGCCTGTGAACTGTACAAAGTTATAGATATTCATCTATCAATTGACTCTTTTTTTTGTGACTACCATTCATCACCAAAACTCCGCATGATGACCTTCACCCTCCCACTCTTCTGATCTCTCAGCAGAAGATGATTCATTGTGAGACCGAGATTGCCGATGTTTACTGCTGAAGTGAGTAGAAAATTACTCGATTTTACATCAATTCGCCACTTTTTCAGCGTCACATCCGGGGCGCCACTCTGTTTGATGAACGCAAGCAGCTCGGCGCCACTCTCAAATGGGGCGGTCTCGTCACGATATTGTACGATGTCGCTTGCAATGGATTGTGAATCCTCATCGACATTGAGGCATTTCAGAAGCTCCAGCGGCGCCGTATTGACATTGATATAGGATGCATCCTCCTTGAGCACCGCATAGGCTGTCACGTAGGGGCGAATATTTTGCCATGCCTCATAGCTCATTCCATCGATGAGCAACAGCTCTGACGGAGTGACGAAATGTTGACCAGCAGAGCGGTAGCCGGGGTCCCTGCTCAGATAATCGAGATCTTCGGCGCCATCCGCTTCAACATCCTGATCAGGATCCATCCAGTCTCTGGCAGCATCCACGATATGGTCCGGCGATATGGTTGATCCGGCATGCTCTGTCAGCAGACACCTGAATTGCTGCATCGCAACTTCAGAGACCTTGCCCGCCTTGTCAACCAGCGAGTTGAGGTTGAAGAGCCCCTGCTGGTCATCTATGCTTCCCTTGACACTGCCACCCTCGACAACCACAGCAGGAATCACCTTCGACCAATCCTCATCCAGGTGATCGCTTGCCGCACTCTCCTGGGCATCGGCGATCAATACCTCCCTGCCCCAGGTTTCGAGTGCAAACAGATAGAGATTTCCCTGATCTCCATGCAGCAGGTTCCCGGTGCGGCGTATCGCAAATTGCTGCTCGAGTATGGCCGAAGATGCAATCCCGGAAATAATGGCCACCACCACCAGGACGGTAATCAGCGCTACCCCTGTTTGACGCATCATTGTGATCCTGGCGTCGGGACTACCATCACGAAATTGTCATACTGCTCCAGCTGCATCTCTATTTTTACAGCGCCGGGCAGTTTCGCATCCACTGGCTGACTCTTCTCCTGTGAGGGCCAGCTGGTTTGCCACTCTTTGCTCCAGGCTGAAATGGTCATCTTCCTGACCCCCTCGAGCAGCACCTCCTCATGCTCCGGCTGTGTTTGTGATGCGCGATCCAGCACTGCCCAGGTTGTTCGAATCAGCGCTTCATCCTTGACGCTGTAGGCGACACGCTTCAACGTCGAACGCAATAGCTGCCCCGGATTCTGGTATCCGCCGCGGGTAAACTCAAGCACCAATGATGGTGACTCAGTGAGTTGGAAAGCGCCTGCCTGGTCACCAAATTCATTGATAATCGTGCGTGGAACAAGTTGCAGAAGATCTCTCTCGATGAGGATCATGGCGCGCTGCATATCTGCGAGCGACTGCAGCTTTTTTCTGGCGCCCTGATCAAGCAGCAGGATATTGCTCAGCGTGCCATAGACAATGGATGAGATCACGGCGAAGATGGCTACCGCCACCAGCAGTTCAATCAGGGTAAAACCTTTTGTTCTCATGTCAAACAACTTGTAAGACCTTATGTTGTAGCTATATCAATGCGCAAAATCGGGGGGGGGGTAAGGCGTCTTTTTGCCGCATTCACCATAAATCTCCCCCAGCCCCCCTTTTTCAAAGGGGGGCGTATTAGGTAGATGCGCTGGCGCTTATCCCCCCTACGGGATTGACTTGCGACATAAAACCTAAAACTTTTCTTGTTACCAACTGCTTTCACGACCGACATAGGTTGTCAAGCGCGCCAACGGCTCGTCACCCTGTGGCTCATAGACTTCAATCTCAACCTTTCTCATCTTTTCATAAGGGGTCTCCGAGACACTCTGTATCCATTGCATCGGAAACAGGGATGTTTCATCCACGCCCTCTTTCCCCTTTGATGACTCCGACCAGGCATCTCCAAGCTGCAGTTCAATCACCCTGTTCATCGCCACCCAGTGAGCAAAAGTGCGTTCCTGAAGACCCTGAAGATTACGCACGTAGTTTCCCATCAGACCAATTATTGCAACCAGTGCTATGCTGACGATGCTCAGCGCCATCATCACCTCGAGCAGTGTAAACCCGGCTGACATCCCCTCTCCCTCCGGGAGAGGGTTAGGGTGAGGGGTGAATTCAAGCTCAGGCTTCATCTTTCTCCCTGACTTTCCCGGAGGGATAGCGGACAATACTGCGATTTTCCGACTCGCCATAGGAGAACAGCAGCTCAAAAGGAATCGCGTCCGAATCGGAGACAAACACAATCTGCGGCTTCACTTCATCGGGAATTTCGTTCTCGAGCGCAACCGGCGCCTGCGCTGTCTCCTGGTAAAAAGTGAGCGACAGGCCATCGGGAAAGCGATGCTGTTTTAACAGGCGGCTCTTCAATGGTTTCCACAGCACCTCGCGTTTCTGCTCCTCTGATTCATCCTTGCGCTGAACTTCTGCAACGGTATAGAAGAGATAACCACCGTTATAGAGATAAATTCCAATCGGAAAACGACGGAACATAATCTCCTCCCGGGCAAAATTTGCTTCACGAATAAAGGTTGTGATGATCTCATCGACGACATCATCGTCATCCCGCCCCTGGACAGAGAGCGCAAACAGCGATGTCATCACGGCAATAATGGTCATCACCACAAGGATTTCTATGAGGGTGAATCCCTGTTGACGCCGGCTCATTAGTTATTCCTGTGTTGAGCTGCTGATGTCGCTGTCGATCTCCTCGCCCCCTTCAAGACCATCCCTGCCAAGGGTGTAGATCTCATAATCACCGCCGTTCCTGCCCGGACTGGCGTAGAGATAATCCCGCTTCCAGGGATCCTGCTTCATCCTCTTGATATGTTTTGGGACCAGCACGGCAAGCCCCTCTTCCGTCGTCGGGTATTGGTAGTTCTCCAGCTTGTAAAAGTCGAGGGCGGCGCCAAAGGTGTCAATATCGCTTTGGATCTTGGTCAACTGCGCCTGCTCGGGCTTGTCCATCACTTCAACAGCAACAAATGTGCCCATGATGGCAATGATGACCAGCACCACCATCACTTCGATCAGTGTAAAACCGGATTGC
>Ga0209013_10006079_pt1 | contig 10294 bp, 7 predicted proteins | sample Cruoilmetagenom2_FD_187291 | JGI IMG/M metagenome (GOLD analysis project Ga0209013, IMG submission 187291) | Oil polluted marine microbial communities from Coal Oil Point, Santa Barbara, California, USA - Sample 2 (SPAdes) (version 2) | ecosystem: Environmental > Aquatic > Marine > Oil seeps ...
TCTTCTTTGGCGGTGCGGTAGGTAAGAGCGGGCAGTTCCCGCCCCATGTTTGGTTGCCTGATGCAATGGAAGGTCCTACTACGGTATCGGCCTTGATTCATGCAGCTACTATGGTTACTGCGGGTGTGTATCTGGTTGCCAGGACGTTCCCGATGTTTATTGCATCTCCTGGGGTTGAATTAGCCGGAATTACAATTCCTGCGACACTTACTGTTGTAGCTTATATAGGAGGTTTTACAGCACTTTTTGCATCTACCATGGGACTGGTAATGAACGATATCAAACGTGTACTTGCCTTTTCCACGATCAGCCAGCTTGGTTATATGATGCTGGCACTGGGAATGGGATCGGTAATAGGTGTTGCTGCAGTAGGTTTTGCCATGTTCCACCTGATCAATCATGCATTCTTCAAAGCATGCCTGTTCTTGTGTGCAGGTAGTGTCATTCATTCGACTGGTACAAATGATCTGCGTGAAATGGGCGGTCTGATGAGTAAGATGAAGATCACAGGGATCACAATGTTATTTGCTTCCCTGGCACTTGCCGGTATTGGTATACCATTTATTAATAAAATAGTGGGTTTTCCTGTAGGTACCAGCGGTTTTGTCAGTAAGGATGCTATTATTCTAGATGCTACATATGTATTTTCTCATATGACACATGACTGGATTCCATTTGCCTTTGGTATATTAGCGGCATTATTAACAGCAATATATACATTCAGGCTATGGTTTATGGCATTCACAGGCAAACCCCGCCAGGAAAGACATCCTCATGAGTCGCCAGCAACTATGACAGGAGTTTTATCAATTCTTGCAATATTTGCATTGGTATTCGGAATGCTTACTTTCTATCCGTTTTTGGATTTTGTTGGTCATACGTATGATCATCATGAGATTGAACATCTTGCTGGATTAGGTGGTAATCCCATATTAGAGCATCCTGAACATGAAATTCATCATATTGTAGATCATGCTTCACCAATAATAATCTTATTACCGGTTATTGTAGGTGTGGGTGGACTACTGTTAGCATGGATGATCTATAACAGGCGCTGGATAAGTGTGGCATCGATCGGGAATATGCAAAATCCTTTATTTGCAATTCTTGCCAAGCGATACTACCAGCATGAAATATTCATTGAGCTGATATCCCTGAAATTCACTTATGGAGTACTTGCCCTGACCAGTGAGTTCAGTGACCGTAAGATAGTTGATGGTATTATTGACGGCATCAGTTCATTTATCATTGGAGGAGCAGAAGTCTTGAAAAAGATACAGACAGGCGTGGTGCAGAATTATGCCACTGCAACGGTTTTAGGGGTGGGCTTGATAGCCCTTATCCTCTCATTCAAGGGGTTGATATAAGTGATTGATTTTGTACTTTCATTAATACTCTTCATTCCACTCATAGGTGCTGCCCTAACGCTGTTATTTGCAAAGAGCAGGGAATCAGCCAGGATGCTTGCATTTGTCTCATCAGCAATATCATTTGTACTTACGATAATGATATATCTCCAGTTCAAATCAGGTTTAGCTTTCCTGGAATTCCAGTTCGTGGAAAATATCACCTGGATCAGCAGTCTGGGAATAAATTACCAACTTGGTGTTGACGGAGTCAGCATGCCGTTGATTTTATTAAATGCAATACTGTGTCCGTTAACCATCGTTTATGCATGGGGAGAGAGCAAACTGCCCAACCAGTTCTTTGCTTTGATACTGGTACTACAGGCTGGAGTGTTCGGGGTATTTATGGCCCTGGATTTCTTCCTGTTCTACATATTCTGGGAACTGACACTGATACCGCTGTACTTCCTGATAAGTATCTGGGGCGGTCCTAATAAGGACTATGCAGCAATTAAATTCTTCATTTATACCCATGTTGCCAGTCTTGTAATGGTACTTGGTATATTTGCGCTGTATTTCAGTACCGGTGTCAATACCTTTGAAATACCGGTGTTGTTAGAGGCATTTTCTGACATCACATCTCCTCAGATAAGAGTTGGTATTTTCCTTGCCCTGTTCTTTGGGTTTTTGGTGAAGATGCCTACCGTACCTTTCCATACCTGGTTACCGGATGCCCACGTGGAAGCACCTACAGCAGGCAGTGTACTGCTGGCCGGTGTGCTGCTTAAGATGGGAGGTTACGGATTGTTCAGGGTATTGTTACCTATGATGGATGGCCTGGGGCTATATCGTGAAAATATAGTCACATTAATGGCAACATTGGCTGTAATAAGTATATTATATGCAACGTTTGCAGCACTGGCCCAGAAAGATTTGAAGAAGATGGTTGCTTACAGCAGTGTAGCTCATATGGGTTATGTAATGCTGGGAGCTGCCGCATTCAACTACATGTCAGTTTCCGGAGCCATGTTCCAGCAATTCAGCCACGGGCTGATCACTGCCGTGCTTTTCATGAGCGTAGGTGTGATACAACACAGTGTCCATACCAGGATCATACCGGACCTGGGCGGATTGGCCGACAGGATGCCTAAACTGGCCTTCCTGATGATGTGTGGATTCATGGCATCACTTGGACTTCCGGCTATGAGCGGTTTTATTGCCGAGTTTATGGTACTGACAGGAAGTTACCTGACTCTGCCAACATACGCACTTGTGGCAATGCTTGGTATTGTAGCTACGGCCGGGTATCACTTATGGGCATTGCAACGTGCCATGTTTGGCAGTTACAATGAGAAACTTGGTGAACCTCATGACCTGGCTACCTTCGAAATGGTGCCCATGGCGATACTGGTGTTGTTGATAATACTGTTTGGAGTATATCCGGGATCAGTGATGGAAATGTTTGAATATGCCAGTACAATTATTCCAGGAGTGATGATATGAGTTATACAGAATTAGCATGCCAATTTGCTCCGGAACTGATATTGACCATCGGGGCTCTTGCCATCATGATGTTTGGTCTGTTCCTGGCAGATTCACAGAAAAAAGTACTGGGATATCTTGCCACGATATTCCTTGCAGTGGCCAGTTTGGTCATTGTGTGCAAGGGAATATATGTTATAGAGATGGAAGGCATATTAGCAGATTCCCTTACCATTGACCCAATGAGCCAGTTCTTTAAGCTGACATTCTTAGTGGTATCCCTGATTGTGGTTATAGCATCGATAAAAGAGTATGATAACCATTCGAATCAAGACGAGTATTATACTCTAATACTACTCGGGACCATCGGAATGATGGTAGTGGCCTCAGCAATAGATATTGTGACTATGTTTATTGGGTTTGAACTGGCCAGTTTGTCTACTTATGCACTGGCAGGATTCAACAAGAAGGATCCGAATAGCCTGGAAGCGGCAGTCAAGTACTTCATCATAGGTGCCCTGTCATCCACATTGTTGTTGTTCGGTCTTTCATACATATATGGCATGAGCGGTGGCCTTACAAACATCAATGAACTGGCAGTTTTCTTTAACAATAATTCCGCGGTTCTTATGAGTCCAATGGGTGTAATGGCTTTGATGCTGATCGTAGCCGGATTTGGGTTCAAGATGGCGCTGGTACCATTCCATATGTGGGCACCGGATACTTACCAGGGTGCGCCCACTGTGATCTCGGCACTGCTGGCAGCAGGGTCCAAGAAGATGGCCTTCGTTGCAGCCTTCAGGATATTATTGATCGCGATGATAGCCATCAAGGTCGATATAGCAATGGTGTTCATGATTCTTGCAATAATTACCATGACCCTTGGTAATGTAATAGCCTTAAGCCAGAAGAGTATTAAGCGTATGCTTGCTTATTCTTCTGTGGCACAGGCAGGATATATTTCCATGGTGTTTGTAGTTATGTCACCTGAGGCATTGACCGGAGGCATACTGTATGTCATGTCCCATGCATTCATGAAGACGGGTGCTTTCATTGCAGTGGCAGCACTGGGATATATGTTGTTGAAAGAGAACAGTAATGCAAAGGACGTTGATCATCTGGATAACTTTGCCGGACTGGGTAAAAGGTCTCCGTTTTTGGCATTCAGCATTATGATATTCCTGTTTGCATTGGCTGGTATTCCACCAACAGCAGGTTTTGTCAGTAAGTTCATACTGTTCTATTCAGTGCTGAAAGGAGGTTTTTTGCTCCTGGTGATCTTTGCCATATTGAATAGTGCATTATCCCTGTATTATTACGCCAGGGTTGTGAAATATATGTATGTACTTCCGCCTTCGTCCGATGAAAAATTGAAAGTACCCGGAGCATATGCAGTGGCTATACTGCTGGCAATTATAGGCGTACTGGCAGTAGGAATTGTTCCAGAACCATTCGTCAACTGGGCAGCAAGTGCGGCTAATGTACTGGGATTATAATAAGAGGTGAAAAATATGGCAGATTGTGAACTATGCGGGGTAGGAAGACCTACCCTATGTCCAGTGAAACCCGATGTACCGAGATTCAGAAAAGCCTACCCTACAGGGATGTGGTTGGGCATTTGCGAGGAATGTACAAATGCCTGCCATGATTCCAATACTATTCGTGGAAAGGCAAATGGTTCCAAATGCAACCTTTGTGGAAGAAAGGGTGACCAACTGTATGCCGTGAAAATGAAAGTTCCTGATTTCAGCGAGCCTTATTATAAGGAAAAAGTAGCGGAAATCTGTGAATCATGTCTGGAAGCCGCCGAGAATGCATACAACAAACGGCAGTCAGAACTGGCATCCCATACAGGCCACCATTAATTGAAAAGGGGTACTTTTAACCCCTGTTCATTCTTTTTTACCCATTTTTTTATTTTTAGGTTTTAATTTCACCTATCAGGTAAGTGATAGTAGAACCTGTTATTTTCACATCATACCATTTACCTAACGGTAGATCTTTTTTCACTACGATGTTATTGTAACAGATATCCCGTCCTATTGTAGAATTATCCTTGCCCACCTCTGTTGTTAAAATATGTGTAGTATCCCCTATCCTTTTTCTGAATAGCTCCCTGTTTATAGTATGATGTGCTCTTGTCAGTCTGCGTGAGCGTTCTTTTTTTTTCCAGGATGGCAGGTCGCGCAACAGGGATGAGGGTGTGTTCGGTCGTGGTGAATACCTGGTGATATTGACCTTCTGAGGAAGAATTTCCTTTAGCAGTTCCAGTGTATCAACAAAGTCCTGCTTTGTCTCTGTAGGATATCCTGCAATAAAATCTGTTGAGATTACCATGCCCGGAAAATTATTCCTGAACCGATTTATGATGTACTTGAACTCTTCTGAAGTATGCTTGCGGTTCATGTGTTTCAGTACCTTATCTGACCCGGACTGGATAGGAACGTGAAGAAACTTGAAAATATGCGAACTTTTAAAAGATTCAATTACATCGTCGATAATATCAATAACCGTGAATGGGTTCATCATACCAACCCTTATCATATAATCCCCTTCAACAGCAGTTACGGCACGTAGCAGTTCAGGCAGCCTTATACACATATCCATGCCGTAAGCCGATGTGTCCTGTGAAGTAAACTGGATCTCCCTAGCACCCTGCTGTACAAGTAATCTTACCTCATCTACAATATCATGAACAGGGCGGCTTACCAGTTTGCCCCTGGCCTGCTTTACGATACAGTAGGAGCATTGTCCTGCACATCCCTGCGAGATGCTAACAATACCTGTTACACCATCCAGTATTGGAACATCATAGTTGGCAGGGACAGGGGCAGTAATACCATTACCAGAAACAATATTATTACCAACAACATTACTATCTACAAAATTACTACCTACAATATCAGTTATATCATCCAGTGAAGCAGGTGTTACTGACGGGTAGTCGATACCATCCAGGATATTGGGCTGGGCTGCGGGTAAGCACCCTGCTACTACAACGTCCTTGCCCAGACCAGATAAAAAATTGATATACTTCAGTACCTTTTGCTGGGTGGTATTCGTAACAGTGCATGTGTTAACTACAATTAAGTCGGACAAATCCGGATCAGTAACAAAAACATGACCTTGTGAAGCAAGCAATTGCATAATCCTGTGACTATCAGCTTTGTTAGCCGTGCAGCCAAAGGTCCTTATATGGATTTTCATCCCAGGGAAATGATTTAGGTTACGATCAGGTCAAGCTTATCCATCTCAATAGCATTGCGGATCTCCATTGCCAGCCGTCTACCTGTACTCATGGGGATGCGCCAGGTGGTATTGCCATAGGGGTGCCCTACTGACATGTGGACATTGGTCCCGCCACCCACCCTGGGAGCCACGTCATAGATGTAGAAGTTAAGGTCTTTATCCACGCAGGTCTGGAGACAGAAGGGGCCAATGATGCCTGGATCGTAATATTTCTTAGTGGCTGATACGTACTTTTCTGCAAGTTCAAAAGCTTCTTCAAGTAGCGATTCCCTCAGTGTGGCCGAATTGTGGCCGCAGACTGTATACTCAGGAGTTACCTGCCTGGAATTAAGTGTCATCTGCTGAGGGGCAGGAAGCCTGACATGTCCATCAAGGCTGGTCTCGAACCGCCAGTCGATACCCAGTAGCTCGACCGGGCTTAGATCTTCCTCGATGGGTGAATAAAAGAAATCAAGGTTAAAGACCGGGCCGATAATGTAGCGCTCGATGCGTGCGTTATCAAGATCAGACTGGGTAATTACGTTCTGTGCCAGCAGTGATTCTGATTTATCCAGGTATTCCTCATAGGATGCGGCACTGAAGAATCCCCGTTCCAGTTTCTTGACAGCATGAGGTAGTTTTACCATGACAAGTTCATCTATTTCCTGTGGGTCTTCCAGCTTTTCAGGATAGGGCAAACCGGCTTTTTCCAGCAGCCAATAGTAGTCCTGTTCTTCGCCCCGCTCTTCGCTTCGCAGTAAATTGCGGCTGCCCACAAGCGGTACCCTGAAATCATCTTCGATGGCATCAATACCGCAGTAGGATGTGAAGGAGCGGTTAGGTATGAAAAGTATGTTATTGTCAATGAGTGACTGCTGTTCGGGGGGCAGGAGAAGTTCATCAAAACTATCATATACAACCCAGTTGTCCACTACGCCGCGTATGACACAGCCGTCCCCGTCACATTTAGTCTTGAAGTAATTGGTATAGGTCTGTTCACGACCATGGCGGCATACAGCATATGTCTGGAAACCTTCTTCCACTGCTCCGTCAAATACATCCAGGGCTGAATGGGATGCTATTGCACCGATCTTGAAATCAGCTGGGTCGTATTCCTGGAGTATTTCAATAATCTCGCTTCTGTCGATCATGTAAATTTTACCTCAAAAGAATGAATACTCAGATTTTACTTAAATAGGTAAAGGAGATTATAAATAGATGCTGATTAGGCAAGATAACGTTTTAAAAATACTGGGGTATCCACTTAAGAGACTTTTTATTATTTTCTGATTACTAAATATTACTACTTAAGTATTTCGCAAACTATATGTTTGGTCTTGGCATTTCCAGAACAAATTAAAAAGTCTCATGAAATATAGGACACTACCAATTTATCGGCACTGTCCTGAAATAGACAGCATAACTTAAATATATCGCATTTTAGAGCAAATCGCGATCGTATGATTACATCAATCAAATATTTAGAATAAATAATAATCTACATTTGTAGCCCGAAATAGCTATTTGATTTAACAAAACAGTTTATTATGCGTTTTAATCTGCCACACTGCCAAAAAATAATGATGGCAATGAGAATTACTCATGCCACCACGAACAATCCACCAATCTGGCTTTCATTATCGACTTCTCATGGTATAGCCACCAGGGTGCATCTGGATGCCAGAGTTGATATCCGTCGCCTATATCTACTCTGTAGCACTTTGCATCTGCTTTGCCGTATGTTACCTTCGTATAGTCCACGGTTGCGTTTGCATTAGGTATTCCAGGGATGCCAAATGGTATTACAACCGTCTTGGCTGGGAATACCGGGACTTTATCTGGCATTGGGGTAGATGAATATAGCAACATATCCTTTTCGTTGTATACTCTATGACGTCTTGGATTAAGAAGCTCAATGCGCACTATGCTATGGTTTTCTGTACGGTAATATGCTATGCGTTTGCTCTCTGGCGAGCCTATATTAATTGACTTAACGACAAAGCACTCTTCACCATCTATCGATCGAACATCTGTAACTTTGGACTTCCATTTAAATGGCCCAATCCATGGAGGATTGGCAACTGCATGCCAATCTGCACGTTCGCTTTCTTCCACTATCCACCAGTCTCCAACCTTCCACTCTGGCTTTTGTAATTCTGTCACAGAAGAATTGAGCGATACTTCTGTTGTTTGCGCGAGCTGGCTTCCAAAAGCAAGGGCAACGCCCATAACCATGATGTCTAGAGCAAGCACCAGATACATTGTTCTGTTTCTAATGTTATTCATAGTTAAACACCTCCTTAACTAACAATCTCCTTAACGGTATTATAGTTTAGTGGGCATCCTTCATCTGCTTGCTGTGACTCTGGGTGCCAGACGAAATCCGGGTGATCATTGACGCTATCACCTTCCCATGCACCGCCAGTTGGATTGGACGTACCGCCTGTTAAGTAATAGTAGTACGTCTTTGTGAACGAATCTGTTCCAACATAATCCGGATCAACATTATCATCAGCAAACCATACTGTGCATGTCACATGCGTCTTCGATGGATCACCAATATCCGGATCATACTTCATGCTGTACATATATGCTGGATAGTTCCATACCTGCTCTGTTGCACAAGTGTCCATCACCACCGATGTTGAATCAGCACCAATCTCATCAAGCAACACATTGTGAAAATCATGTGGATATATGTCATTTATATCATCATCAGGACCGTTGTATCGTGTTCCCCAAAAGTCGCCATTAACGGGATCGTCATAATGACACTCCGTCAACAGCCCCTTCTGATCTCCTATGGCAAAATCAACTCCTCTCTTGGTCTTGGAAGTGGTTGGTTCTGTCGTTTCAAGGATTGCAGCTGCAGCCCACGCGTGGCAGTGACCCCACCACGAATTATCCGGATCCGTGGTTCGATGGGTATCGTACTCCCAGGTATTACCACCTGGATTTGATCCTCCGCCATTCACCACATAGGTGTCGTATTTTTCCATCGGTCCATCTGAATCATACATGTGTGGGGCATACGCCGGATCATCAAGCATTGGCCACCACCAGCCAGACCACGGATGTGGAGTGGCTTCGCCTTCATGCGTTTCCACGTACGTCCACACATCTCCGGTGTATTGCTGACTTCCACTGACGTCATATCCATTTACACCGAGATACCACCTTGCTTTATACGCAGTCGTATAGTCTATCTTTTCCCAGTCGGTATTAACCTGGATCGAATTATCCACCTGATTCCAGTCATGATCCCAAATATACAGGTCGAGGTCGTTGTTTGAATCACTCCAGCTAAGATACACGTATATCCGGGTGGTTCCACTCGGCGCATCGAACTGCCAGTAATCCCATTCATTATCAGCGACAGAATCACTGAACTGACCGAGATACACCCAGTCGCCAGAAGTGCTGGTACTTTTAATCGTATTTACCACACTGGCTGGAAGCTCCGCAGGTGATTTTGAGTTATTGTCGATAGATTGTAGATTTGACTTTAGCGTACCTCCTGGCATCGGCTTGTCGATTGCTAGCCTGCCATTTGGTGTAGCCAGAACCACTGGAGCTATCACAATTCCTATGAGCAATGCTGCCACGAACAATACTCTAATTGAAGTTTTTTTTCCTTTTTTTTCCATATTGTCTTATCCTTTTGTTTTGTGTTCCATCTTCCCCCTGGGCCACGACCGAAACCTTAGGCAGTGTGCCTGTTAAGTTATACTGTCTATTTCAGGACTGTGCCAATTTTTCAGTATAAAAAAATGAATATACTCCGTTTTGAAATAGAAAAAGGCCCCGACTCCCTAAAGGCCCTTAATTGTTATTCAAAATGGAATGATATACCTGAAATGCCAGATATTTTAACTATAAGATGGTATTACTTTTAATATGCCATATGATATGCCAGTTTTTGCTTTTGCATCAGGTCCATTTTTGCATATACGGAATCATACAATGCCATGATCTGGTTCGTATCAGTGGGATCATTAAGCTCATGGGCCGCTTGTTTGAATATCTTCCATAGATCTTCCGGGTGGGAATTTATGTTATCAACTGTTTTTTGTGCTATTGGTTCAATAGTCTCCTGGATTAATGGTATGTTGACCTCCAGATTATCATCGAATGCTTCTTTTTGGTATCCACTTCAAATCTGTTGGTAATATCACAGAATAACAACTTACATCATCGGTCAATGTTAGCTACTGATGCTGTAATTCGCAATATGGTAT
>Ga0209013_10006080_pt1 | contig 10294 bp, 7 predicted proteins | sample Cruoilmetagenom2_FD_187291 | JGI IMG/M metagenome (GOLD analysis project Ga0209013, IMG submission 187291) | Oil polluted marine microbial communities from Coal Oil Point, Santa Barbara, California, USA - Sample 2 (SPAdes) (version 2) | ecosystem: Environmental > Aquatic > Marine > Oil seeps ...
CACTCCATCCAGACCCAGGTGGCCGACGTAGGGTTCCGGGGTGACAAAAATCATGGGTACCCGGTCCCGGATCTTGCGTTTCCTCAGTTCGGTTTCGATGATGAAGGTATATTCATAAGCCGGCCCGTAGCAGGACGCGCCCTGGGCAGCCCCGATGACAACCGGCCCGGGGTTGGCGCAAAACTCTTCAAACTTTTCAGCCATGATCGATGCGTGGTCGGTTTTGCAAACCGACTGGGTGAAACCACCATGTGGTCCCAGCCCGGGGATCTCATCAAAAGCCAGCCGGGGTCCGCTGGCGATAACCAGAAAGTTGTAGGATAACAACTCGTCATTTTCCAGTAGAAGGCTGTGGTTCTCAGGCTGAACGCGCTTTACCGCGTTACCCACGAATCGGATACCGTGTTTGGGCAGCAATTCCTCGAGGTCGAGCCGGATCGCTTCGGGTTTCCGCCATTTGACGGCAACCCATGGATTGGAAGGAGTGAATTCAAAATGCTGCTGGTCTGAAACCAGTACGATCTCGTGCTTTTCGCCGAGTTCATCCTTGAGTTCGAAGGCGGCGGAGAGACCTCCGATGCCTCCACCGAGAACGACGATAGTGCTCATTTAGACTTCTCCTTTGATCAAATCTGCCAGTGTGCGGTTGAATGGCGTACGCAAGTACACAGTGCTGTGCCAAATGCCGGAGCAAACAGGGTATCACCTATGAAGGCGGCGTTTCTTGCAAGGAGATGAGTCCATGTACCGGATTCCGGCTCATAAAACGACTTGATTTCCATGATAGAAAGGCTTTCCGAATATTACATGAGGGGTTTCTTATTAAGATATTTGTAATTTAGATAAATTGCAAATAGAATCCGAGTATGATCGATACAAGTAAATCCGCTGCAAGCTCACGGATAGATTTTGACGCCATGGAGCGCAATGCTACCGATGCGGTAAACCTCCTCAAGGGCCTTGCCAATGAGAGTCGCCTGATGATCATGTGCGTACTTTCTGAAGGAGAGGTTTCTGTCGGCCAGCTCAACCAACGCATCAAGATCAGCCAATCAGCGCTGTCGCAGCACCTGGCTGTTCTTCGCGAACAAGATCTGGTTCAAACCAGGCGTGCAAGCCAAACCATTTATTACAGCCTGGCAGATACGGCGGCCATGAGCGTCATTGAGCTTTTACGCGAAGTATATTGCGAAGTCTAGAAGACTGTCAGTTTTAAGCTGTTTATTTGCCGATACAAAAGCTTGAAAATATCTCGCCCAACAAGTCATCCGGCAACAATTCTCCCGTGATTTCTCCCAGCGCCTGCTGAGCCAGGCGAAGCTCTTCTGCCAACAACTCTCCTGCCTGGCTGGTCTCCATGGCCAGGCTGCCAGCCGCCATGTGGCCCCCTGCCCGCTTCAGCGCATCAATGTGCCGCTGCCGTGCCGAGAAGCTTCCTTCAACCTGGTCGGTCGCCCCAACCGCGTCACGAATCCTGCTCCTGAGGTCATCCATTCCCTGCCCGGTTATTGTTGAAATCCAGACTTGCTGCGTGTCGTCTTTTTCCTGAAATTTCTGCAGCCCCCCCGCCGGCAACAGGTCTATTTTATTACCCACCACGATCGTTGTAACATCGGGCGGCAGTTCCGCGCTAAGATCCTGTTCCGAATCTGCGTTACTGCTTACATCCTTAATCAAAAGGACAATATCTGCTGACTCAAGCGCCTGCCTGGCCCGTCGAACCCCCTCTGCCTCAATCAGGTCACTGGTCTCCCGGATGCCCGCTGTATCCGCCACGTGAACGGGGATTCCATCGAGATCGATCTGTTCCCGCAGCACGTCCCGTGTGGTGCCGGGTATGGCGGTAACTATCGCACTATCCTGACCTGAGAGCGCATTGAGAAGACTTGATTTCCCGGCATTGGGCCGGCCGATAATCGCCAGCACAATTCCATCGCGTAACAGGCGACCCTGTCGCGCCCCATCCAGCAAGCCGGAAAGGTGCCGCCTGGCCGTGTTCACCTGCTGCACTACATCGCTTTCAGCGAGAAAATCTATTTCTTCCTCGGGGAAATCGATGGCTGCCTCTACGAATACGCGCAAGGAAGTCAGCTCTTCCTGCAATTCGTGCACTTGAGAGGAAAACACGCCCTGCAGGCTTCTTTGCGCTGCACGGGCGGCAGCGTCGGACCCCGAATCAATCAGATCAGCGATCGCTTCCGCCTGGACAAGATCCAGCTTGTTGTTCAGAAAAGCGCGCTCGGAGAACTCACCGGGGCGAGCGGCCCTTGCGCCCAGGTTCAGCACCCGGCGCATCAAGCGCTGCAGTATGAATGCGCCACCGTGCCCCTGCAGTTCCAGCACGTGTTCACCGGTAAAAGAGTGCGGCGCGGGAAAATACAGTGCGATCCCGGAATCAATCACTTTATCTTCAGAATCCGTGAAATCAGCCAGTGTTGCATAACGCGGAGAAGGCAAAAAACCCATTAAGGCCCGGGAAATTTCCGGGACTCCAGGTCCCGAAACCCGCACGATTCCAAGTCCACCGGCACCAGCAGGCGTAGCAACCGCGCAAATGGTGTCGGCGCTATTGCTCATAAGGACACTAATCGGCTGCTGCGATTTTCCGGGTGATGTAATACTGCTGCGCCAGTGACAGGCCTGCATTGGTGGCCCAGTACAGCACCAGCCCCGCCGGGAAAAAAGCAAACATGATGGAAAAAACGATCGGCATCATGGTCATCATTTTCTGTTGCAGAGGATCCATGCCAACCATGGGTGTCAGGCGTTGCGTGGCAAACATGAAGCCAGCATTCAGCAAAGGCAGGATAAAATAGGGGTCCCTGACCGAAAGATTATCTATCCACAGGATGAACGGCGCCTGGCGAAGCTCTACTGATTCCAGGAGCACCCAGTACAAGGCAATAAAAATCGGGATTTGTACCAGTATGGGCAGGCAACCCCCCAGTGGATTGACTTTCTCTTTCTTGTACAACTCCATCATCGCCTGGCTCATGCGCTGCTTGTCTTCGCCGTAGCGTTCCTTGAGTTGTGCGATTCGTGGCTGCAGTTTGCGCATACGTGCCGTGGATTTGTACTGCGCCTCGGTAAGCTTGAAAAATGCAGCCTTGATCAGGATTGTCAGGAGAACGATTGACCAGCCCCAGTTACCGACTACATTGTGAATGTGTTCGAGAAGCCAGAACAACGGCTTTGAAAAAACCGTGAAGATACCGTAATTTACCGTGTATTCAAGCCCTGGCGCGATTTCGGGTATCTCATCCTGGAGTTTCGGCCCGAGATAAAGCCGGCTCTCGAACTCGGTACTTTCTCCGTCGGCAACCTCCCGGACTGGAGACACGTTGCGCGCTACATACCGCGGCCAGCCATCTCCTGCAATTGCCTGGGTTGAATACGTGACGTCTTCTTCTGCTGGTGGAATCCATGCCGTGAAGAAATAATGCTGGACCATTGCCAGCCAGCCGCCTTTGCTTGATTTCTTATACGGGTCTTCGGCTACATCGTCAAAGTCGACTTTCTCGAATTTGTCTTCCGGATTGTAGAAGCCGATTCCAAAAAAGCTATAGCGCCCGGGATTGGTGAAGCCCCCGGAGTCCTGATCGCCCGGCACCGAGCGCTGAAGCTGGTCATAACGGCTGCCAGACCAGCCCTCACCGCTGTTATTGTCCACTTGGTGCAGAACCTGGACTTCGTACTCGCCGGGACGGAACACATAAGTCTTGGTCACCTGAACACCGTTGTCAGAGACCCAGTTCATGGGAACGAGCAGCTCTGCTGCGCCCTCCGATAATTCATATTCTGTGATTGCCGAGCTGTAAAGGCTTGTGTGGTTGGGAGCATCTTGATGAGACAACAGCCCTGATTGGGCGATGAACATCTCATCGCCCCGTGGCGTTAACAGCCTGACTTTGTTCTCCGGTTCTTTTTGCCGGACCGGATAGTCCAACAAAAAAGCCGATACTGCGGTTCCGCCAACCAGGTCAATTTCAATATCCAAAACATCGGTTTTTACGGATATGACAGGGCTTTCATCGCCTGCAATCGGCGTACTTACCGGGTCACTGCTGTTTAACTGGCTTTGCTGACGATCCACCGGTTCAGGTAAATCAACTGCACTGGCAGATTGCTCTGCCGGTGTAGATGGTACCGCTGGTGTGTCGGACTGTACCTGTGTTTGTGGCGCTGCGGCCCCTGGTGCAGGCCCATAGTCTTGCTGCCACTGAACCCAAATCATGTAGCCCAGGAATGCCAGGCCGACAATCAGTACTGGTCTTAGATTTCCCATCTGTTGTTATCCTTCAAACTGATTTTCCAGCCGTGACCAATGGCCCTGCAGGGAACGAAATAGCCGCTTGTTGCATATGGTGGCGGTTTCCCGCCTGGGCAAGACCACGATATCGAGACAAACTTTATCCGCAGAATAACGATTCCGGAAACTTTCCCTTACCACCCGCTTTATCCTGTTTCGACCCACCGCGTGCTTATCCACCTGGCGTGATACAGCCATGCCCAAACGAGAATTTTCCTCTTGATTTAAACGCGCAAGAATCTTGAAGAACTGGTCTGAAGAGACGAAGGGTTTTTTAAAAACCCTTTTAAATTCAATAGCTTTTTTGAGTTTATGTGTGCGGTTAAATGCCGTCCCGCTGGACGGTTTTATTTTCTTGCCACCTGAAATCGCATCGGACATCATTGTCTGCCTGTTGCGATCTGGCTATTGCTGCAATTACCGTCTGTCCGGAATCAGGCTGACAGACGTTTTCTACCCTTCGCTCGACGGGCTTTGATGATTGACCGACCGGCACGGGTCGACATGCGTGCACGGAATCCGTGTCTGCGCGCTCGTTTTAGGAGGCTTGGTTGGAAAGTACGCTTCATTGCTCTAGTCCTTCAAAAATCGTTTCACGTTCCGGCCAGTCACAAATGGCCGACAAAAGAGAGGAATTGTAACTTTTTTACTATCTTCAAACAAGACTCTATGCTCGTTTCTTTATTCTGATGGTCAAGTTATCCACAGCGGGTTAGACTTAGCCGTTCAGGGCCGTCGACAATGCTTCACGGTTAAATAAGAAAACAATTTACATAAAAAACCCCGGAATGCCCCAAAAATACTGGCAAACCTGCTTGAAACACCTGGAGCGAGAGCTGCCAGCAGAAGACTTCAACACCTGGATCAGGCCTTTGCAAATCAAGGTTTCCAGGGGTCGTACGGTGTTGTTGGCTCCCAACGAATATGTTCGCGACTATATTTCGCTGAACCACCTGGAACGAATCCGCGATATTTTCGAACACCTGGGCCCATCCCGGGACTCCGTCGTGGTTGATGTCAGCCGTCTAAACAGCCCCGCTCTACCCGCCGGCAAGGTCGCTCCCCGTCAATCCCGTGTCCATACCGGTCTGGATCGGCGTTACCGGTTCAAAAACTTTGTCCAGGGTAAATCCAACGAACTTGCATACGCCGCAGCGCAACAGGTCGCCAAAAAACCCGGCGCCACCTACAATCCGTTGGTCATTTACGGCAGCACGGGTCTAGGTAAGACCCACTTGCTACATGCGGCCGGAAACCTGTTGTATAAGCGGAACCAGAAATCTAAAATAATTTATCTGGGTTCTGAACAGTTCGTCAGCGAGATGATCAGCGCCCTGCGGGGTAATCGGATTGAAGCCTTCAAGCAACACTACCGCACCGCCGAAGCCCTGCTAATTGACGATGTACAATTTTTTGCCGGTAAAGATCGCACACAGGAAGAATTTTTTCATACTTTCAATGCCTTACTTGATAGCCAACAACAAATAATCCTGACTTGCGACCGTTATCCCAAGGAGGTGGACGGGATTGAAGCCCGCTTGCGGTCCCGTTTCGGCTGGGGCCTGACCGTTTCGATTGAACCCCCTGATTTTGAAACGCGGGTTGCCATCCTGATGAACAAGGCGCAGGAGCGGGGTGTTCTCCTGGAGGAATCTGTAGCTTATCTGATTGCCCGCCGGGTACGCTCACACGTCAGAGACCTGGAAGGAGCCCTAAATACGCTCTTTGCCAATGCACGGTTTGCTGGAAGGCCTATTACCGAAGAGTTTACCCGGGAGGTGCTGCGAGATTTATTTCATGTACACGACCGCCTGATTACCATTGAAAACATTCAAAAAGCGGTGTGTGAATACTACAAGCTGCGGGTTTCCGATCTGTTGTCACGGCGGCGCCCCAGGAACATTGCCCGCCCCAGGCAAATGGCCATGGCGTTGTGCAAAGAACTGACCGAACACAGTCTTCCGGAAATTGGTGACGCGTTTGGCGGCCGGGATCATACCACTGTGCTGCACGCTTGTCGTAAAATTGAAGAATTATGCGAAACAGATGGCCGAATTCGGGATGACAAGGCAAAATTGGTACGCTTATTGACTGCATGAGTGGTCAGCTGCGTATAACATTGTGATAAAACACTTGAATAACTTGTGGATAAACACTGCATATCTTTTGAGGCTCATTTTATCCACAGACTATAAACAGGCTGTAAGCCTTGCTATGCTACGTTAATTACGGGGTAAATCTCTGAATTACAAGGCGATTTAAGAGTTATCGAGATATCCACAGCCCTTACTACTATTACTATGTTATTTAAATATATAGATATAAATAATCATTAACAGGAATGCGGCTATGAAATTCAGTATTCAACAAGAAGTTCTACTCCAGCCAATCAGCCAGGTTGTCGGCGTCGTTGAGCGCAGACAAACCTTACCCGTGTTGGCCAACTTCCTGGTATCCGCACAGGGAAAACGCTTGTCGATTACCGGTACCGACATGGAGGTAGAACTAATCGCTTCGGTAGAAGCAAATATCCAGTCGGAAGGCGAGATAACAGTACCAGCCAGAAAACTGGTTGATATCGTGCGCAAGTTACCAGAAGGCGTGAATATTACAGCCGTGCTGGAGGGTGATAAATTATTAATTTCATCAGGCAGGGGGCGTTACACGCTGGCTACGCTGCCGGCAACTGAATTTCCAGCAACTGACCAGGTGGAAACTCTAGAAATCGTTAAAATACAAGAGGTTGAACTAAAAAAACTTATTGATAAAACGTCATTTTCAATGGCGAACCAGGATGTTCGATACTATCTTAACGGCCTTCTGTTCGAATTCCATGACGGAACGCTGACTACCGTTGCAACCGATGGGCATCGCCTGGCTGTTTGCGACCTGGTGAACGATCTGGGTGTGGCCCAGGACCGTCAGATGATCGTACCAAGAAAGGGAGTTCTGGAACTTTCGCGGATGCTTTCTGAAAGTGAAGAGCTGGTTGATTTGGCCTTGGGTAAAAATCATATACGGCTGGTGAAAGGAAACATGGTGTTTACTTCAAAATTGATTGATGGACGCTTTCCTGATTATCAGGCCGTGATCCCGAAGGGTACGGATCGCCACATAAAAATCCATCGAGGCAATTTCATGCTTGCGTTACAGAGAGCTGCCATTCTTTCCAACGAAAAATATAAAGGTGTTCGCCTTGAGGCATCTGGCGAAGCTGTGAAGATTGTTGCTCACAATCCCCAGCATGAGGAAGCGGTTGAAGAGCTCGAAGCTGAATTGAATTTTGACCAGATAGCCATAGGGTTCAATGTTACCTATTTGCTGGATGCCCTGAGCGCGATTGAAGGGGATACAGTAGTAATGGCTCTGAAGGATGCAAACAGCAGTTGTCTCATATCAAGCGAAGCTGGCGGTAGAGACAAACACGTAGTAATGCCGCTGAAGCTCTGAGGTATGTAGTAGCAATTCCTTGTTTATAAAAACATTACAGATAGAAAATATTAGAAATCTGGCACGGGTAGATATAGAACCAAGTCCAACCCTCAACATTCTGTTTGGTGCAAACGGCGCCGGTAAGACCAGTGTTTTGGAGTCGCTGGTTGTTCTTTCTCGGGGTAGATCGTTCAGGACCAACCAGGCCAATGAACTGATTGGACCCGAGGGCAGTTCCTTTCGGGTCTTTGCTGAATCATTGAATAACACTCGGAAAACCACCCGATTGGGACTGGAGCGCTCAGGCAAACACTGGCGAGCCCGAAAAAATGGTGACGATCTGTCGCAACTCAGCCAACTAACCCGCGACCTACCGCTGGTACTGATGGAGCCAAACAGTCACTTGCTTGTGAGTGGACCTCCAGAGGTTCGTCGAAAGTACATTGATTGGGGAATGTTTCACGTGGAACACGAGTTCCTTGATACCTGGCGCCGCTTCTCAAAAATTCTTAAACAGCGAAACGCAGCGCTTCGTTTCAGGCAGGAAGACGTTCTTGATAGCATTGATTCAGTGTTTTCCGATCTGGGCGGTCGTCTTGGTCGGCTGAGACGTTCACATTCGGATGAAATAGCGGGGCGGGTCCAGGATTTGTTGACTGATCTGGGTTCAAGTCTCGAAAACATACGGTTCGAGTATCATGATGGTTGGACCAGGGGTTCATTGCAGGAATCGCTGCTGGCGGGCAGGGAGGGGGATTTGATGCGTGGAACAACCGGTTCCGGCCCGCATCGCGCAGATATTGCGCTCTTTTGCAAGGAATCGCCTGCTCGCAGCGTTCTTTCGAGGGGTGAGCAAAAACTGCTTTCTGCGGCATTATTACTATCACAGGTTGAGATATTGGCAAAAATGGGTGAAAAGCCAATAATTCTGCTGGATGACCTTGCTTCAGAGTTTGACCAGGAACATTTTGAACGTGTTTTGGCCAGGGCATTGAATTGTGGCGGGCAGGTGTGGGTTTCTGGTACACGAACTCATAGGTCGGAGGTGGACCACAAGGTGTTTCACGTGGAACATGGTCAAGTCCAGGAAATGGTATAATAACCGCTTGTAGCGCCGCTTGGCAGAATCCTTTTTAGAAATCTGTAAACCCCTTTGGAGGGTTGATAAATCCCATGAGCAAAACAGAATACGATTCTACGAACATTAAAGTACTGAAGGGCCTTGACGCGGTCAGGAAAAGACCTGGAATGTATATCGGAGACACAGACGATGGTACGGGCCTTCATCACATGGTTTTCGAGGTGGTGGATAACTCCATTGATGAGGCGCTGGCGGGGCACTGTGATGCCATACGGGTAACCATTCACGAAGATGCCGCCATCAGTGTTCAGGACAACGGTCGTGGAATACCGGTTGATATTCACGAAGAGGAGGGCGTCTCTGCTGCCGAGGTCATCATGACGGTACTCCATGCTGGCGGTAAGTTTGACGATAATTCATACAAGGTATCCGGGGGACTGCACGGCGTTGGTGTATCCGTCGTTAATGCTCTGTCGGAAGATCTTGAGTTGCGCATTAAGAGGGATGGCCACGTTTGGCGACAGACCTATCACATGGGTGTGCCTGAGCATGACCTGAAAAAAACGGGTGACAGTGATGAAACCGGCACAAAGATATATTTCCGGCCAAGTCCGGATGTTTTTACCGACCTGGTTTTTCATTATGACATTCTCGCTAAGCGCCTGAGAGAATTAAGTTTTTTGAATTCGGGCGTGCGTATAGAATTGTTGGACGAGCGCACGGGAAAATCAGACAACTTTGAATATAAGGGTGGAATAAAATCTTTTGTAGAACACCTGGGGCGGAATAAAAACCCGCTTCATCCAACCGTAATGTATGTCGCGGACGAGACTAAGGACATCACTGTTGAGGTAGCGATGCAGTGGACAGACGCATACCAGGAAACAGTGTTCTGCTTTACCAATAATATTCCCCAGAAAGACGGTGGCGCGCACCTGGCTGGGTTCCGAGCAGCGCTAACCCGTACGATAAATAGCTACATTGATGAATCCGGGATAGCTCGTAAGGACAAAGTTTCCACCACGGGTGACGATGCGCGGGAGGGATTGATTGCTGTTCTCTCGGTAAAGGTGCCAGATCCCAAATTTTCATCCCAAACCAAAGACAAGCTTGTATCTTCAGAAGTCAAGCCTGTCGTTGAGTCTTCAGTCGGTAGTAATTTGAGGGACTTCCTGCTGGAAAATCCGGTTGAGGCCAAGACCATCACCGCAAAGGTCGTCGAGGCAGCACGGGCGCGCGAGGCAGCACGAAAGGCCCGTGAAATGACGCGTCGGAAAGGCGTACTCGATATTGCCGGCCTACCCGGTAAGTTAGCGGATTGTCAGGAAAAAGACCCGGCTTTATCAGAAATATTCCTGGTTGAGGGTGACTCGGCCGGCGGCTCAGCCAAACAGGGTAGAAATCGCAAGTACCAGGCGATATTGCCACTGAAGGGAAAGATTCTGAATGTAGAAAAGGCGCGTTTCGACAAA
>Ga0209013_10006083_pt1 | contig 10291 bp, 10 predicted proteins | sample Cruoilmetagenom2_FD_187291 | JGI IMG/M metagenome (GOLD analysis project Ga0209013, IMG submission 187291) | Oil polluted marine microbial communities from Coal Oil Point, Santa Barbara, California, USA - Sample 2 (SPAdes) (version 2) | ecosystem: Environmental > Aquatic > Marine > Oil seeps ...
ATTCCTCTCCAACTTAATTCTTCAACAAAATTCTTTATCATCTGTTTGTCATTTATTAAACTTAAGCAAATATAAAAATCAATGTATAATTACTTCAGCTTATTAGATAATTCTTTACATTAGTCATATGATTTTAGTAACAGGAGGCACAGGTCTGGTTGGTTCACATTTACTTTATAAACTTATTAAAAATAATGAGCAAGTAAAAGCTATCTATAGGCGAGAAAAAAAACTGGAGATTGTTAAAAGAGTATTTTCTTATTATACAGATGATTCTCAAACTTTATTTAATAAAATTGAATGGATTAAAGCAGATCTGTTAAACATTCCTTTATTAACAGATGCCTTTATTAATGTAACGCATGTATATCACTGTGCAGCTTTTGTTTCTTTTGAGCCAGATAAATATCACCTTTTAAGACAAACAAATATTGAAGGAACAGCTAATATTGTCAACTTATGTATTGCAAATAATATTAAAAAATTATGTTATGTAAGTTCTATAGCTACCATTGGAACTACGCTTAATAATATAGAAATAACAGAGGATACGCATTGGGATCCTGAGGCAGACAATAGTGTGTATGCAATTACGAAATATGGTGCAGAAATGGAAGTGTGGCGTGGGACTCAAGAAGGAATAGATGCTGTAATTGTTAATCCTGGAGTTATAATTGGCGCTGGAATTTGGAACTATGGAAGCGGAGGGTTGTTTAAAAGAGTATATAAAGGTTTAGATTATTTTACAAATGGTTCTGTTGGTTATGTTGATGTTGAAGATGTAATTGACACCATGATTACATTAATGAAAAGCAGTATTATTAATGAACGTTTTATTTTAGTCTCAGAAAATTCGACATATAAGCATTTTTTACAATCAATTGCTAAAGCTTTAGGTGTAAAACAGCCTCATAAAGAAGCTAAAAAAAGCGTATTAGGAATTGGATGGAGATTAGATTGGTTACTTTATAAGCTAAAAGGAAAACGGCGAAGTTTAACAAAACAATTAGCAGCATCATTAGTTTCTAAATATTCATATAGTAATTCTAAAATAAAACAGTATTTAAATGTTGAATTTAAACCTATTGAGAAAAGCATTGTTGAGGTTTCAAAGCAATTTTTAAAAGACTTATAGCTATTTTTTCAACTTCTTATTCTTAAGCTCCCTTGTTTTTTTTAGATTTAGGGAATCGCTATTTTTTTCTCTTTTGATCGAATCTCTTTTGCGTTTTTCTTTTTTCTCTATTTCTTCAATACTACGATACTTTTTTTTAAGCTTACTTAAACTGTCTTTAACCCTTTTGTAAATGGCTTCATAATCATCGATATAATAAGTGTAATATGCATTGCTATTAATAAATTGAACACTATCTATATTGTATTTTTTATAAACATAATCTAATGGATAAATCCCATTATTTTCAAGAGTTTTTTTATTAACACCTTTGGCTGCCGATAATAAAGACATGTCTATAATGACATTAACCATCTTGTCTTTAGCAATTAAATCCTCAGGTTTTTCAGGTTTTTCCAAATTATAACAAGAAACCATAATTGGTATAACACTTAAATATATTAAGAACCGTTTCATCTGTTAAAAGTTAACTGTTTTGCGTTTTTACCGTTATGAAATTTAAAATTATGATAAGCTAAAACACCATTTATAAACGTATGAGTTATCCTTGATTTAAAAGTTGTACCCTCAAAAGGAGACCAAGCGCATTTATACAAAATATTCTCTTTGTTAACCGTCCAAGGCCTATTTAAATCAACAAACACTAAATCTGCATAAAAGCCTTCTTTTATATAACCTCTTTTTTCAATCTGAAATAATATTGCAGGATTATGGCACATTTTTTCTGCAACTTGTTCTAAAGAAATTTTACCTTTATGATGCATTTCCAGCATTGCTGGAAGTGCATGTTGAACTAAAGGCCCTCCTGAAGGGGCTTTAGTATAAACGTTTTTTTTCTCTTTAATAGTATGCGGTGCATGATCAGAGGCAACAACATCAATTCTACCTTCTAAAAGAGCATTCCATAATTGATCTCTGTCATTTGCTGTTTTTACTGCTGGATTCCATTTTATAAGGGTTCCTTTTTCAGCATAATCTTCATCAGAAAACCATAGATGATGAATACAAACTTCAGCAGTAATTTTTTTGTCTTTCAAAGGGATTCTCTTACTAAATAATTTTGTCTCAATACCTGTAGATAAATGAAACACATGTAATCGTGCTCCAGTTTTTTTTGCTAATTTAATGGCCTGTGATGAGGATATGTAACATGCTTCTTCACTTCTAATTTTAGGATGAAATTTTATAGGAATATCTTCACCATATTTTTTTAAATAATGCTCAAAGTTTTTCTTAATTGTAGCTTCATCTTCACAATGAACAACAATTAATAAATCTGTATTACTAAATATTTTTTCTAGAACAACAGGATTATCAACAAGCATATTCCCAGTAGATGAACCTAAAAAAAGCTTTAATGCAGCTACTTGCTTTGCATCGACTTTTAAAATTTCATCTAAATTATCATTGGTTCCACCAAACATAAATGAGTAATTCGCATAAGATGTTTTTGAAGCTATTTCAAATTTTTCATTTAATTTTTCTATTGTGGTTGTCTGTGGATTTGTATTTGGCATCTCTATAAAAGACGTAATACCACCAGCAATTGCTGCTTTAGATTCGGTTTCAATAGTAGCTTTATGTGTTAATCCTGGCTCTCTAAAATGAACTTGATCATCTATAATTCCAGGGAACACATATTGCCCTTCAGCATCATATATAAGTATATTGGGAGTTTTTATACTAATGGAACTATTAATCTCTTTTATAAATTCACCTTCTATTAAAATATCTCCATTGAAAATGGAACCTTCATTTACAATTTTTGCGTTTTTTATTAATGTGGTTTTATGCTTCATGAATATATTTTATCTTTTAAAAAAGCTTTTACATTTCATAGATATAACACCAAAAATAGCTTCTGAAATAATTCCAGAGCTTAATTTTGATTCGCCTCTGACTCTATCTGTGAAAATTACTGGAATCTCAACAATTTTTAATTTTTTACAATAGGCTTTAAACTTCATCTCAATTTGGAATGCATAACCTGTGAAATTTATTTTATCTAAATCTAAAGATTCTAACACATGCCTTTTATAACATACAAAACCAGCAGTAGTATCATGTATTTTCATTCCAGTAATAATTCGAACATATTTTGACGCTAAATAGGATAACAATACACGACTCATGGGCCAATTAACAACATTTACACCTTTAACATAACGAGATCCTATAGCTAAATCTGCGCCTTCAAGATGACAAGTATTATATAAACGAAATAAATCTTTTGGGTTATGAGAAAAATCGGCATCCATTTCAAAAATATAGCTATAATTATTTGTTAGGCACCATTTAAAACCGTGTATGTATGCAGTTCCAAGCCCTGATTTTCCTTCTCTTTCTTCTAAAAATAAGCGATTGGAAAATTTATTTTGTAATTCTTTTACTTTTAATCCTGTTAAATCTGGAGAATTATCATCAACTACAAGTATATCAAATGACTTTTCTTGAGAAAATACCGCATTAATTATAGCTTCAATATTTTCAATTTCATTATAAGTTGGAATGATGACAATTGCGTCTTTCATTAATAGCATTAATTTTCACAAATGTACATTATTTAAAAGATACATTTTTTTAAATATTCCTTAAATTATTTAGGAATTGTATGGTAATTTATGATAATTTTACAATATGTATCGCATAATAGCCACTAACGAATTATTTACGATTTTAATTGTAATTAGCCTTGTTTTAATTGCTTTAGCAAAATTATTCCTTCCAAAAAGATTTGGGGATTTCATTTCTGTATTAGTAAATTCTAAATATCTTAAGATTTATGCTCGAGAGCAAAAGTTTTTTGATGGTTTTGATGCCATATTATTTATAAACTTAATTCTTTCGTCCACAATTTTCTTTTTTCTTACCTATAATTATTTAGTTGAAAGCATAGAAGTTTCAAATACATTGATGTTTAAATTAGCTATTGCAATAAGTGTTTTTATTTTAATTAAAGTCCTTATAGAGCGTTTAACAGGTAGCCTTTTTGAAATTGATAAAATGATAGATGCTTATCTTTTTCAAAAAATTAGCTATAAAAATTTAATAGGCATTTTGTTGATTCCTATTAATGTAATTTTAATTTATACCATCCATCCATCTAAGGGGATTTTTTATGTTGTTATTGGATTACTATTAATTATAAATAGTATTGGATTAATAACATCATTTAAATCACATCAAAGTTTAATAAAAAATAATTTATTTTATTTTATTTTGTATCTTTGCGCACTTGAAATTTCGCCTTATGTTATTTTGTATAAGTTTATAACGAATGCTTAAGGGTATAAAGACAGCTGTAAATTATGAAAGTGAAAACGATTTTAGTATCTCAACCTGAACCTAAAATAGAGAACTCTCCATATTTTGATCTTCAAGAAAAACAAAAAATTAAAATTGATTTTAGACCATTTATACATGTAGAAGGTGTAGATGCAAAAGAAATTAGATTGCAAAAAGTTGATTTAAACAGCTATACTGCAATAATTTTAACGAGTAGAAATGCTGTAGATCATTTTTTTAGAGTTGCAGAGGAAATGCGTTTTAAAGTTCCAGATGCAATGAAATATTTTTGTCAGTCAGAAGCAGTCGCATATTATTTACAAAAATATGTTGTTTACAGAAAGCGTAAAATTTATGTTGGGAAACGTACATTTTCAGAGCTTTCTCCATTAATAAAAAAGTATAAAGACGAAACGTTTTTACTCCCAACTACTGATAAGTTAAAGCCGGAGGTTCCCGCTACATTAGATTCATTAAATGTATCTTGGAAAGAAGCTGTGTTTTATAAAACAGTTATTAGTGATTTATCTGATTTAGCTGATGTATACTATGATATATTAGTATTTTTTAGTCCTTCTGGAATTGATTCATTAATGCAAAATTTCCCAGGATTTAAACAAAATGACACACGTATTGCAGTTTTTGGAGACACCACTATTAAAGCTGTCGAAGCCTGTGGATTAAGAGTAGATATATCTGCGCCAACTCCAGAAACGCCTTCAATGACTATGGCTTTACAAAAGTATATTAATACAGTAAATAAAAAGAAATAAGACCTATAACTATATTGACTTATTTTAATTAATATTTAAAAGACAAATAATTTTATTTGTCTTTTTTTATTTTTGTAATTATGGAAAATCTTTTTGATGACACTTATTTTATGAAAAAAGCGCTGCAGGAAGCAGAAATTGCTTTTGAAAAAGGAGAAATCCCTGTCGGTGCTATAGTTGTTATTAACGATCGAATTATTGCTAGAGGGCATAATCTTACCGAAACATTAAATGATGTAACAGCACATGCTGAAATGCTAGCCATTACCGCAGCAGCTAACTTTTTAGGTGGGAAGTATTTGCATAACTGTACTTTATATGTCACATTAGAGCCATGCCAAATGTGTGCAGGTGCTTTATTCTGGAGTCAAATACCAAACATAGTTTATGGTGCTAGAGATGAGGAGCGTGGCTGTATTAATTTAAAATCAAAGATGCATCCTAAAACAAAAATGAAAGGAGGGGTGTTAGCTAATGAAGCATCTGAGCTATTAAAACGTTTTTTTATTGAAAAAAGAAATTTGAATTAATATTTTGCGTTAGCGATTGCAGTGGCATCCTTTTTAAAATTCATTAAAACGTCATTGCGAAACATTTGAAAAAATGTTGTAGCAATCTGCTAATGAATAATGAGATCACCACGTCACTACGCTCCTCGTGATGACAAGTTCATTATTTTAAAAAGATATAATGAAAAGCGCAGTTATTTTAAGCATTAGGCTTAAAATAAAACGCCCAAATCATATTATATTTTACTTTCTCTATCACGCATTTTATCCAAATTTTCTTTAGTCAACATATAATCTTTTAATTTTCTATCTTTCCATCTATAGTAAGTAAATAATGGGAAAACAACTAAAAATAGACCAATTACACCAAAACCAATTAATTTTTGTGAGTATTCTACATTCAAAGCATATCCAGCTATAATACTTCCTAATGCAGCAATTAATAAAAAGGCTATGAGGTATTTCATTTTATTTGGTAAAATTTATTAACTGACGTCTGTATGCTGTAAGTAGTTTTGATTTAGAAATAAAACCAAAGTACTTTTCGTTTTTTATAACGGGTAAATTCCATGCGCCTGTATCTTGAAATTTTTTCATGACATTTTCCATAGAATCTGTTTCATAAAAAATGTATTCAGGGGCTTTGTGCATAAAAGTTTCGACAGTTGTGGTGAGGTAAAGTTCTTGATCAAACATAAATTCACGTATATCATCTAACAAAATAATTCCGACAAGAGCATTTTCGTTATTTGTAACAGGAAATAAGTTACGCGTAGATTTAGCCACTCCGTCATGTAACATTTCCCTAAGTGTCATTTCAGGATTAAGCTTAATAAAATCTTTTTCAATTACGTTTTCAAGTTTCATTAATGTTAATACATTTTTATCTTTATCATGTGTTAAAAGCTCACCTCTTTCAGCTAGTTCACGAGTATAAATAGTGTGGTCTAAAATATTTTTGGTAATTATAAAAGAGATAGTAACAGTAATCATTAAAGGGACAAAAAGCTCATATCCTCCAGAAATTTCGGCAATTAAAAAGATTGCTGTAAGTGGAGCGTGTATAACTCCAGCAATTAATCCAGCCATTCCTACAAGTGTAAAATTGGTTTCCGAAACATGAAAATCTAGACCTAAATTATTTATAATTTTGGCAACTACATTACCTAGAGCACTTCCCATTACCATGGCAGGAATAAAGATACCACCTACACCACCAGCTGCAAAAGTTGTTGACATTGCTATGGCTTTAAAAAAAGTAATACCAATTAGTAATCCAATAATCAACCAAATATTATCTTCTAGGGCATCAAAGGGAGTATTACCAATAGCTTCAATGTGATTTCCTGCTAAGAGATTATTTATAAACCCAAAGCCTTCACCATAAAGGGGAGGAATAAAATACAGCATAATCCCAATGGCTAATCCACCAATTATAAGTTTTTGAAAACGCGTCTTAAACAATTCAAAAAAGGATAAAATAGCAAAGTACATTTTTGTAAAATATATAGAAGCAAAAGCTGTGCTAACTCCAAGAATTAAGTAAAAAATAGTATCTTTTATTTCAAATTTATCTGATATATTAAAATTAAAAAGGAGTTCGTCTCCTAAAAAGAAATAGGATGTAAGTACAGAAGAAATAGAAGCTATTAATAGAGGAAGCAGCATAGTAAATGAAAGGTCTAAGCTAAATACTTCAACTGCAAAAATAATAGCCGCAATAGGAGATTTGAATATGGATGAAATAGCTCCAGCAGTAGCACAACCAATTAATAAGGTCCTAGTTTTACTGTCAACATGAAAAAGCTTACCAAGATTACTGCTAATTGCTGATCCAGAAGCTACTGCGGGACCAAGTAGCCCGACAGAACCACCAAAACCAACTGTTAAAGGTGCAGTTATGAGCGGAAAATATATTTTTGTGCGTTCTAAAACACCTTTTTTTTTCGATAATGAAAAAAGTATAGAAGGAATGGCATGACTTATTGGTTTTTTTGAAATATGTTTAACAAAGTAATACACAAAAAGAAGTCCAATAAAAGGAAGAATAAAGTAGAGTTGATTTTTAAAAAAAACAATACCATGCTCTAAAACAGCTTCAATCGCAAAAGTGATATTCTTTAAGGTTACTGCTGCTAGACCTGAGAGTAAACCAATTAAAATACTTAATAAAAAAACAAAGTTTTTTTGAGAAATATATTTATATCTCCATATCAAAAAACGAGTAAGAAATGTTTTTTTTGACATCAATTAAAACTACTAAAAATATTTCAATCTCACACTTGTGGTCGTGAAGATGTTTTTGAAATATTATTGTTTAGTTCTCGACTGGCTTCAAACAGTCAATTTTATTACTGTGATTTAAGATTAAGTTTTAGGCTTAACTCTTTTAATTGAATATCATCAATAGGAGCAGGAGCATCTATCATCACATCTCTACCTGAATTGTTTTTCGGGAATGCAATAAAATCCCTAATAGTTTCTTGTCCACCAAGAATAGCCACTAATCTATCTAAACCAAAAGCTAATCCACCATGAGGAGGTGCACCATATTGAAATGCATCCAATAAAAATCCGAATTGCGCTCTAGCTTCTTCTGGGGTAAATCCTAAATAATCAAACATTAATGCTTGTGTTGCTTTATCGTGGATCCTAATTGAGCCACCACCAATTTCATTTCCATTAAGAACTAAATCATAGGCATTAGCTTTTACATTTCCAGGATTAGTTTTTAATAAATCAATTTGACCAGGCTTTGGTGATGTAAAAGGATGATGCATAGCATGATAACGTTCAGTGTCTTCATCCCATTCTAAAAGAGGGAAATCTATAACCCATAAAGGTGCAAATTCATTTGGCTTTCTTAATCCTAAGCGCTCTGCTAATTCCATTCGTAAAGCACTTAATTGCGCTCTAACTTTGTCTTTGTCGCCAGAAAGCACACAAATTAAATCACCTTTTTTTGCTCCAGTAACTTCTGCCCACTTGGCTAAATCCTCTTGATTATAAAATTTATCAACAGAAGATTTATAGGTTCCATCATCATTGCAACGACAATAAACCATACCTAAAGCACCAATTTGTGGACGCCTTATCCAATCGATTAATTTATCAATATCTTTTCTTGAATAACTATTCCCACCAGGAACAGAAATTCCAACAACCAATTCAGCTTGATTAAAAACATTAAATTCTTTATGCTGTGTTACAGAATTAAGCTCACCAAACTCCATTCCAAATCTAATATCAGGTTTATCGTTCCCATACTTCCTTAAAGCATCATCATAGGTCATTCTTGGAAATGTGCCTACTTCTACTCCATTCACTTCTTTTAGTAAATGACGAGTTAACCCTTCAAAGGCATTTAAAATATCTTCTTGTTCAATAAATGCCATTTCACAATCAATTTGTGTGAATTCTGGTTGTCTATCTGCACGTAAATCTTCATCTCTAAAGCATTTCACTATTTGGAAGTATTTATCCATACCTCCAATCATCAATAATTGTTTAAAAGTTTGAGGGGATTGTGGAAGTGCATAAAATTGACCTTCATTCATACGAGAAGGAACTACAAAATCACGTGCACCTTCAGGAGTTGATTTTATTAAATATGGTGTTTCAACTTCAATAAAACCATCATTAGATAAATAGTTGCGAACTTCTTGAGTAACTTTTGCACGAAAAATCAAGTTGTTTTTTACAGGATTACGTCTTATATCGAGATAACGATATTTCATTTTTAGTTCTTCACCACCATCTGTGTCATCTTCAATTGTAAAAGGAGGTGTTAAAGACTCATTTAAAATGTTTAATTCTGAAACTAAAATTTCAATATCACCAGTTGGTATATTTGGGTTTTTTGAAGCACGTTCAATAACAGTTCCTTTAACTTGAATCACAAATTCACGACCTAATTTTTGAGCTTGATCAATTATAGATTTAGCAGTACGCTCTTCATCAAAAATGAGTTGGGTAATACCGTAGCGATCTCGAAGATCTACCCAAATCATGAACCCTTTGTTACGTGTTTTTTGAACCCAACCTGAAAGTATTACCTCTTTATTTATGTGTGATGCTCTTAATTCACCACAATTATGACTTCTGTACATATTTTAATTTTTTACACTTAAGTTGAATCCTTAAAGTGTTTGAAGCTGCAAATTTAAAATAAAAAAACTTCAACTAAAATGTTGAGAGGTTTTAATTATTACAATCCTAAAATTAAAAAATAAATAATTCTATGTAAAGATAAATTTTAATAAATCACAAAGAAAATTTCCATTTATAGTTTAAATTTAATTCATTGAAAACGAGTGAGATTGTTAATTACTTGTTAATAAGATTACCAAAAATTCAATTTAATCACCCTTTTATTAGTAATTTCCCAATGATTTAATCAATAAAAACTATAAATTATGAAACAAGTTTACTATTTAAAATTGTTGTTATTTGCAATGATAATATGTCCTTTAAGCGTTTTGGCGCAAGGGAATGTAACAGGTACGATTACTGAGGCAAGTTCTAATAATCCATTACCAGGTGCAAATATTATTGTTAAAGGCACTACAAATGGGACGACATCGGATTTT
>Ga0209013_10006084_pt1 | contig 10291 bp, 8 predicted proteins | sample Cruoilmetagenom2_FD_187291 | JGI IMG/M metagenome (GOLD analysis project Ga0209013, IMG submission 187291) | Oil polluted marine microbial communities from Coal Oil Point, Santa Barbara, California, USA - Sample 2 (SPAdes) (version 2) | ecosystem: Environmental > Aquatic > Marine > Oil seeps ...
TTCAACTATACTATTCGATATACAAAATATACTTCAAGGAAAATGATGAAAAAGACTACATTTAAACGGATCGGACAAGGAATTACACTGTCACTATTGACTTCCACACTCTTACATGCAACGAATGGTGACCACCTTATCGCTGTAGGAACAAAAGCAAGAGGTATGGGTGGTGCGGGTATAGCTGTAAGTCATTGTGCAGAATCAACCCTGCATAACCCGGCACTGATCACATGTACAGAAGGAACTTCAGTTTCATTTGGAGGTACGATATTTATGCCTGATATTAGTACACAGATCAGTTCGCCGGGGGGAGATTACCCCAGGTATGAGAGTGATGCAGATATAAATGTAATTCCAACCGTTTCCATTTCACATAAACTCAATGAAAATTGGTACATTGGTGTTGGTATGTGGGGAACTGCCGGAATGGGTACAGACTACCGTAATGCAACTCAAACTCTTACGGATCCAGGCAATATAAATATGGTAACCAATTTACAACTTATGCAGTTTGGTGTATCTGTCGCATATAGAACTGGTGGTTTAGGTGTGGCAGTCACACCTATACTACAATACGGTGCACTGGATATAAACTATAATTTTATGGGTAACAGCGTAGGTGAAGGTGTTGCACAAGATCTTAATTTCGGGTTCAACCTAGGTGCCTATTATGATTTTAAGGGTTATGGTGTAGACGGTCTGACAATTGGTGCTGTATATAAATCAAAAATAGATATGGAATATGATAACCAACTCTCAAATGCGATGGAACCATTTACTCCCTTCTTCCCTCCGGGAACTACATTTTCAGATCACCTTGAACAACCAGCTGAAATCGGATTTGGTATTGGGTATAAAATAGATCAGCACACGTTTGCATTTGACTATAAAAAAATTCAATGGTCTGATGCAAAAGGTTACAAAGATTTCGCATGGGAAGATCAGGATGTATTTGCATTTGGATACCAGTATGCACAAGACAACTGGAAACTAAGACTTGGTTACAACCATGCATCTAGTGCTGTAGTTGAATTAAATGGTGGAGGAACTGAGGCAGCATCACTTAACTTATTTAACTTGTTAGGTTTCCCTGCAACGGCAGAAGATCACTATACAGTGGGTGGTACGTATGCATTTACTGAGCAATTCGCTCTTGATATGGCATATGTTTATTCTCCAACAAACACTGAAACATTTGATACAAGTGCGTTTGCATTTATGGGTATGAGCTCAATTTCAACAGATCACCAGGAAAACTCTATCTCTATGCAGCTTTCATATAAATTTTAATCTCAGTTCCCACCACTACGGTGGGAATTTTCTTGCCAACTTCTCGTAACACTTTAACATTCTGTTTCAATCTCTACCCTATTCACTCTCTATTTTCAACTTTATTAGTATAAAATATAATTATCTATATTGTTTAAAATCATCAATAATATTAAAAAGGTATTTATTATGAAAAAACTTCTTTTTACTTTGCTACTTTTAACACTTACTGCCTATTCAGCTTCTCTAAACATTACAGGTACTGTTGTCTCTGACAATCAAAAGATGATCGGTGCCCGCTATATGGGGTATGTAAAACATATTTACTTCAATATTGGTGACTCTGTGAAACGTGAAGATACTCTTTTTGAACTAGAGTCTGCAGAATTTGACATTATGAAAAACCAGGCTGATCTGGCACTGGAACAAGCAGAGATCATGGTTGATATGTATAGAACCAGAATAGACAGTATTCGCCGTGAAAAAGCCTTATTGCGTGTAAGAGGGCAAGACAACTCTATTGACTGGAATAATCTTGATATCACAGCAGACAATGTACAGGCAGGTCTTTCTGCAACACGTTCATTGGTGAAAAATGCTGCAGAGAAAGTAAAGCAGATCGCTACCATAGCTAACTATCTTGAAGTAAAAGCACCCAATGACGGTATCATCGTACAAAAACGTATTCGCGTGGGTGATCTGATAGTTCCTGGTATGTTAGCTATGGTATTGGTCGATCTGGATCATCTTGAAATAGAAGGACAAATTTCTGAAGCAGACTTGCTTAAGATCAGTAAAGGTGACTTCATAGATGTTACTATCCCATCCATAAAATTTAACACACGTGGACGCGTTAAGTCCATCGTTCCCTCTGCGAATCCTATGACACATACCTTTACGATCCGTGTCTCTTTTCACAAAGGTCATAAAAAGATCTTTCCCGGGATGTATGCTAAATTAAAAATAGAACATAACGAAAAATAAAACTAATTCCTACAGTTCAAATAGGAATTAGTTCCTCATAGCTTTTTTAATTTTGTTATAAAATCTCCTTTGTTTTAAAACAGTATATCATAACATAGGTGCTACCTTCTACTTTCTTCCTATATATGGTGGGAAGAGTGATTTAATATTATCAGTAATGGTACACCACGTACCTTTTCTCACTTTAATCTCATTCATGAAATACCCGTCTGGCATCATTGCTCTTGCATTGTCCATGAGTATTGGTATAAAAAACAACGATACCAGCGTAGCTGCCATAGATCCAAAGATAAGTGCAACACCAAGTCCACCAAAAATAGGATCCGTTGCCAACAGAAGACTTCCCAGTATAATAGCTACTGCAGTTAGCATAATAGGCTTAGCCCTTGTTGCTGTAGCTATTGCTATGGCTCTTTTCTTTTCCATACCTTCATCTGCTATCAAGGACTTTGCAAAGTCTATAAGCAGGAGAGAACTTCTTGCACTAATACCCATAAGAGAAATAAAACCAATGAGTGAGGTTGCAGTCAGGAAAAAGTGCGTATCTGTAACATAGAGTTGTAGTTTATCTGTAACCCAATGCCCGGCAATTACACCGATGATCGAGAGAAAACTTCCTATGAGGACAATACCACTTAGAGCAAAAGATTTATAATATACCACCATTAAAAGAAACATTAAAACCAATGCCGATATAAAAGCACCACCAAGATCACGGAAAGTATCAAGTGAAACTTTCATTTCACCATCCCAGCGTATAAGCATTTTTGAACCTGTTTTATTGTCTACCATATTCAAATCAAACATAAAAGTATTAATACCGTCTACTTTGGTAATATTATACTCATTTGAAAGCAGGTCGATCATTTTTTCTCTTGCTTCAAGCAGAGGGTATACTTGACTTACCATATCACACTCAGCAGTAATAGTCACCATGTTTTTAAGGTTTTTTCTAAAAATAGTAGGACTTGAATTGATCGCTTTAATATCTATGATTTCACTTAGTGGCACCATCATCCCCATCTGATTCATCAATTTAAGCGAAGAAAGTTTATTCAACAGTGCTGTTTTGTTATCAAATTCAATCGTACGTGTATCTTCATCAAGTCTTAAAAAGATAGGTATCTGATCTTGCTGATTTCTTGTATTTTTCACAGCAATAGGCATACCTTTAAATGCAAGATAAATAATCTGGTTTACCTGATCTACACTCAAACCACTTCGTATGATCTTCTCTTTATCAGGAACAAGATCATACTTTGTGTAGAGATCATCTTGCATAACATCTACATCTACTAGTCCTTGGGTATCAGACAATATTTTAGCGATCTTCATTGATGTCTCACGCAAGACAGTATCATTTTTTCCATACAGTTCTATAACGATCGTTGCAAGGGTCGGAGGACCTGAAGGCATTTCTGTAAAACGTATGGAACTGTTTTCAACCAAGGTGCCACATGCCTTGTTGATCACAGGACGTATACGATGAACCATCATAAAAGAGGGTTCATCCCGTCCATGTTTATCAGTGAGGTTTATCACTATTTCTGCTTGATTCTTTAGTGACTTTAACGCAGCACCTTTTACCAAACCGGCATAATCCAAAGGAGCACCCTGTCCCAAATAAACTTCCATATCAGTAATTTCCTGCTCTTTTTTAAGTGTATTGACAATACAGGTTGTAACAGATTTTGTCTCCTCTATGGAAGCGTTCGTTGCCGTATCAACATAAACTGTAAATGTATTTGCACTTTTACCCGGAAGCATTCTTGCAAGAACCATCTTACTGGGTATCATCATGACTGCCCCAGCCATAGAAAGAAGGACAATAAATGTAACGATCCATTTATTACGCTTACTGTTAATAATGTTATAAACAAATTTTTCCACTAACTGTGTCCTCCCTTTTTAAACTTAATAAACTTACGTGCCAGATAAGGGGCAAATACATAAGCTACAAAAAGAGAAACAGCCAAGGCTACAGGAACATTAAGGGGGATAGGTTTCATAAACTGACCCATCATACCACCCACAAATGCCATAGGTATCATTGTAAGCATAATGGCAATAGTGGCAATATTCGTTGAAGGTCCTATTTCATCTGTTGCCTGAATAATAATTTCATCAAACTCCATATCTTTTGACTCTGGCAAATGTAAGCGTCTGTGAATGTTTTCTATAACGATAATAGCATCATCAACAATAAGTCCAAGACTCAGTAAAAAGGCAAAAAGTGTAATACGATTAATAGTTTGATCTGTCATAAGAGCAATAAAAAGTGTGGCTGCCAAGATCATCGGTACAGCAATCGTCACAACCATAGACTCCCTCCATCCAAGAAATGGTACCAATATAAGCGCAATAATAAAAATAGTGATCACAAGATGATGTACAAGCTCATTAACCGCTTCATTTGCACGTTCACCATAATTACGGGTTACAATGAAACCAACACCATGTTTTAACAACTCTTTTTTGGATGCCTGTAACTCTTCTATGGCATTTTCAGCAATATGTACAGCATTTGTTCCTTTTAATTTAGAGACAGTCATTGTGATCTGATCTCCAGCATCACGGAAAAGTACATTTCTATTTTTTTCATTCTCCTCTTTATTTTCATGTTTGAAAACATCATAAGTGATAGATGCTGAACGATAATTCTGTATATCGTAGCTGTAATCAACTTTTGCAATATTTTTCAAATAAATAGGTGAACCCATATATTGTGCAACGATCAGATCATTCAGATCATCCACATCATCTATGGCATTCTTCACACCAAAAACAACCAGTTTCCCAGTAGCTGTAGTAGTATCTATCTGAGGTGCATTACTTGAGATTGATTTGATCGATTTGGCAACTTGTCCCAAAGAAAGATGATACCCAGCAAGTTTATGCAAGTCTATCAAGACATTGAATTGTGGTCGCTTTACCCCTTTGAGTGTAGTTTTGGAAACATTCTCCAACGCATTTATATTTTGTTGTATATCACGTATTGTTTTATAAAGTTTAATTGTATTGTTAGGATTATCATTTATCTTGTAAAAGGCTACGGTCAATATGGGGATATCTATATCTATATCAAAAGGTTTTATCAAAGGTGGCATTGTACCAGTAGGAAGCTGATCCATATTTTGCATGACTTTATCATAAAGTTTTAAGTTTGATGATTCTCTGTTTTCACCGATAAAATACTGAACATTTACCATTCCAAAGTTATTCATAGCGGTACCATAGACATGCTCTACACCCTTAATTTCGCGTATACGACGTTCAAGAGGTTTGATCACTACATTTGAAATTTCACTTGGTGTTGCACCGGGTATGGCTACAATAACAGACCCACCACTCACTTCTATCTGCGGGTCTTCTTCTCTAGGCATTATCTCAAGTGAAATATACCCGAGTAATAAAATAGCCACAGCCAATATAGGCGTAAGCGGATTACTCAAAAAAGATTTGGCTAAATGTCCGGCGATATTTTTTATTTTATAAACTTCCATGAATTTATTCTATCTAAATAATTCATAAGAATAAGTATTAATTATTAAAAATAATTAATACAATACTATATTTTTACAGATACACCATAAATTCAATATCTTTTACAAATATTATTCTTTATGAAAGAAATCATGATAGAATATAAAAATAGTATGATAATAACAACTTAGCTCATTAGAAGGATTGGTGACAATAGTATGGACAATAAAAAGATAAGTCATCCTTATAATGATGACTTGAATGAAGCAATAGATGATACCTCCATCTCGTTTAGAGAGCGTCTTGATTATGATAAGTTAAGTTTTTACTACATCTCTTTACCTGTCATGCTTATCAGTCACATGTTGGGTGCACTTCTTTTGAGTGCTATGCAAATGAATGTAGTTGATCTTTATTCTATTGGGATCTGGCTGCTTCTGGGTTTCATCATGTTCCTTTATAGATTTTATCACTATAGTTTATTTAGAAAAGAGAGTGAAAAAAACAAACTTAGAGATGTTAAGCTCTGGCTTGATCGCTACTATACAAATGTAGTACTTGCTGGAATCGTGTGGGGGAGCAGTGCTCTTTTGATATTTCCGGACACACATCTGCTCAATCAAATGATACTATTACTCTTTTTGTTTGCCATTGGTTTCTCTTCCTCAGGGGTATTGGCAGCGAAACAGAATCTGTTGCTGATCTACGTCATAGGAATGTTCGGGCCACTTTTATGGCGTCTCTTTTTTATGCAAGGTGACCTCTATCTCAATCTTGCCTATGCTGTTCTGTCTCTTGTACTTATTATGATCATTGTAGCAAACTATTATGGTAAGGTCATCAATAATGCCCTTAACAGTCGCCAACACTTTGTCGATATCAAGCACTCTCACGATAAACTCAAAGAACGATTTTTCTCTTTATTTGAGCGTGCTCCGGTGGGAATTTATTATTATAATGAAGCATTAGAGATCCAAGATATCAATACACAATTTATGGAAATAAATCACATGGATAAGAAAGAGGATCTAATAGGGATCACGCTTCATAACTCAAACAATAATCAGATCATTGAAGCACATGAAAATGCTTTTAACGGGAAATCAGGAAATTATCGTGGACCATTCAGCATACTTGGTGTGAAAGAAGAAGATATCTATGTGGATCTTTCAACCGTACCCATGCTCAATAGTGATGGTGAGATAGCCGGAGGGATAACTATAGTCAATGATATCACCACTGAAGTAACAGCCCAGGAAAAGATGATACGAAGTGCATACTATGACATGCTTACAAATATTCCAAACCGTACACTGCTTATGGATAAACTCAAGAGATTGATCGAGAATAAAAAGTCAATAGATGTATATGCTGCTTTACTCTTTCTGGATATCGACAACTTTAAAAAGATCAATGAAACATACGGTCATAATATAGGTGATGGTGTACTCAAACAGACAGCCCGTAAAATAGAAGAATCTATAGGGACGCATGATACCCTTGCACGTATCAGTGGTGATAAATTTCTTATTTTGATCCCTTCTCTTGGTGAAGATATTCTAAAATCACAAGAGGCTGCCTTGGCATATATTTCAGCTATCAAAGAGAATTTTTCACAACCTCTTAAAGTTGCAGGTAAAGATTATCATTTAAGTTTCTCCATAGGTGCTATTCTTTTTGGTGATACTGATGCCTCTGCATTTGATATTCTAAAACGTTCAGAGACTGCTATGTATGAAGCAAAGAAGAGTACACGGGGTAGTACAGAATTTTATCAGGACAGCATGGGTATGTATGCAAAAGAACAACTTATGCTCGAAAATGATATTCATAAAGCCATTGAAAATGATGATTTTGTTATGTATTATCAACCACAACTTAATGTAGATACAAATGAGATCATAGGTGCAGAGGCATTGATTCGATGGAATCACCCTAAAAAAGGTTTTATACCACCTGATAAGTTCATACCTCTTGCTGAAGAGAGTGGAATAATTATAAAACTTGAAGAGTGGATATTTAACAGAATACTCAGTGATATCAAGAGTTTAAGTGAAAGTGTTGGTGGTTTTAATCTACAGCATATTGCCATTAATGTCAGCACGATCCACTTTTTACAACCTCATTTTGTTGAAAAACTTATGCTTCTTATAAAAAAGCACCAAGTAAAACCTGAGTGGTTTGAGTTAGAGATAACAGAGAGTGGTATCATGCATAATGTAGATGATGCAATACAAAAGATCAAAGAATTGAAAGAGTTTGGTTTCACTTTCTCTATCGATGATTTTGGAACTGGTTATTCCTCTTTGGCTTACCTTAAAGAGCTTCCTGTAGACGTCATTAAGATCGATCAGTCTTTTCTGAAAGAGATGAATGATAATGATTCAATGATCATTGAAGCTGTTGTTGCAATAGGACAGAAGTTTCATTTAGAAATTTTAGCTGAGGGAATAGAAAATGCTAAAACACTAAATCGTATCAAAAAGATCAAATGTGACACCTATCAAGGTTATTTTGCACATAAACCAATGGAGATAAAAGAGTTTGAAACTCTTTTATAAAAACTTTCTATCTTAACATCTCCTCCAGTGTAACCTTTACATTCTCTCCTAATGCATTCACATCATACCCACCTTCCAGGAAAAATACAGATGGCACATTAGTACAATCCAATATGAAACGTACTATTTCTCGAATACCATTTGTAGTCACATTTAACTGTGCCAAAGGATCACTCTCATGTAAGTCATAACCTGCAGAAACTAAAATAATATCTGGATCAAAACTTTTTACAAATGGAGGCAGATCATTTTCATAAATATCCAAGACTTCCATATCTCCACTGTCAGGCATCATTAAAAAGTTTACTGTATATCCTTCACCCCTACCCGTTCCTCTGTCATTTTCTGCACCAGTACCAGGGTATGCAAAAGCTTGATGTGATGAAAAATAAAAAACCGTATCATCACTGTAAAATGTATCTTGAGTACCGTTTCCGTGATGCACATCAAAATCAATGATCATCACTTTTTTATATCCGATACTTTGTGCATATCTTGCAGTGATCGCAATATTATTAAAAAGACAGAAACCCATTGCCTGTGTAGGTGTAGCATGGTGTCCTGGAGGTCTTACAGCACAAAATGCTCTTTCAAATTCTCCATTTTTTATGCCATCCAAAGCCACAATACCTGCTCCAACTGCTTTGACTGCCGCGGTATAAGAGTCTGGACTGCAAATTGTATCTGAATCTATGGAAGTGGCATATTCACTTGCTTCTATAATATTTTGGATATGCTCAGCAGAATGTACTGTTTGAAGTATCTCTTTTGAAACCCAAACAGGAGACTTTTCCAAAAGTTTATGCCGTAACGGTTCTAGTGCTCTGTTAATGGCAATAAGTCTTTGTTTCGATTCAGGATGTGCCACCCCTGTATCATGCTCAAGATAAATATCATCTGTAATATATGCAACTTTCACTTTGACTCCTTTATCATCTATGATTTACCTATTATAACCTCTTTTTCAACTCTGCTACATCTTCTTTTAAAAGCTGTATCTCTTTTCGTAAGAACTTTATCTCTTCACTAAACATAAGATCATCTTTCTGCTCCATAGAAACTATTTGCTCTATGATCTCCTTTTCTGCTTCTTCATTAAACAAGATATATGTAACTTCTCTGCCTTTTTCATTAAATACTTCACTTTTAACTTTACCCGACTTTACCATTTTCATTACGTTAAATATACTAAGTTTATGTTTAACCGCATAGGCTTTAATTGTAATTCTTTCCAAAAATAATCCTTATCTCAAATCTTTATTTTTCCATTATACACAATTGATTCATATATATTTGATATAATGCTAAAAAATAGCAAGGAATATAAAATGAAAAAACAATTTAATTTAATGGCACTGATCGCATCTGCTATGATACTTCTAAGTTCTTACTCTATGGCAGAACCAGCAGAAGTTATAAATGCTAAAGCAAATGCTGCACTTGTACAATTTAAAAAAGAAGTACGGGGAGCTGAAGAGTTTTTATCTAGAGTAAAAGGTTATATTGTCTTCCCCTCTGTCGTTAAAGGCGGATTTGTTGTTGGTGGAGAGTATGGAGAAGGTGTACTTCGTGTCAATGGAGAAGCACAAGGTTATTACAGCATAGCATCTGGTTCTGTCGGTTTTCAGATGGGGCTTCAAAAAACTTCATATATTATTGCTTTCGCTTCTGAAACTGCTTTAAATAACTTTATGAAAAGTGATGGATGGGAAGCTGGTGTAGATGGAGCCATTACGGTTGCCAAATGGGGAGTAGGAAAAGATATAGGTACCATTAGTTTTGAAAAACCTATTTATGCTTTTGTCTTTGGAGCAAGAGGTTTAATGTATAATCTTACACTTGAAGGAACAAAATTTACAAAGATCAACCCTCGTTAAATCTCTATTATTAACGATTATAGGCAAAGCCCATCAATCTACGTTAACACTGGATTGACTTCAGCAGTGGGCTCACGTGACTAGTCACGTTAAGTATTAAACCTCTCTTTATAA
>Ga0209013_10006086_pt1 | contig 10290 bp, 10 predicted proteins | sample Cruoilmetagenom2_FD_187291 | JGI IMG/M metagenome (GOLD analysis project Ga0209013, IMG submission 187291) | Oil polluted marine microbial communities from Coal Oil Point, Santa Barbara, California, USA - Sample 2 (SPAdes) (version 2) | ecosystem: Environmental > Aquatic > Marine > Oil seeps ...
GCTCTCGTCGAGCGGATCATCGAGAACAACGAGGTCGCGTACGGCATCACCACCGGGTTCGGGGCACTGTCCTACACGCGTATCCCCACCGATCAGGCGACTGAGCTTCAGTACGACCTCGTCCGCAGTCACGCATCCGGTGTTGGGGACCTTCTCAAACGCCCGACGGTCCGAGCGATGCTGCTGCTCCGTGCCCGAACCCTCTCGCAGGGTCACTCCGGGGTTCGTCCGGCCATCGTCGAGGGGCTCCTCGAACTCCTCAGGAGAGACTTGCTCCCAGCGATTCCGGATAGAGGGTCGGTAGGGGCATCGGGTGATCTCGCTCCGTTCGCCCATCTCGCATTGCCGCTCATCGGCGAGGGGTTCTTTCTCGTTGACGGCGAGCGGGTGCCGGCCGGTGACGTCCTTGCCGCAGAAGGCGTCGAGCCGATCCAACTGCAGCCCAAGGAGGGATTGAGTCTTCTGAACGGGACCGAAGGCATGCTTGCCCAGGGCTGTCTTGCTGTCGACCGGGCCCGTCATCTCGCAGACGCAGCCGACGCGGCGTGTGCCCTCTCGGTTGAGGCGTTGATGGGATCGAGCCGCCCGTTTGAGGCGCGCATTCACAGCTTGCGTCCGCACCCGGGTCAGATTCGCTCTGCTGCGGTGATCGCGGGGTTGCTGGAAGGCTCGTCGATCGGATCGAGTCACAGAGATGACTTCTCTCACAGAGTGCAGGACGCCTACAGCCTCCGGTGCGCGCCGCAGGTCCACGGCTCAGTCCGTGACACCATTGAGCATGCCTCCACCGTCTTCGAACGAGAACTGGGCTCGGTTGTCGACAACCCAATCATCTTCGCCGACGACGGGGACGTGATCTCAGCTGGAAACTTCCACGGTCAGCCCCTCGCCTTCGCTCTCGATTTCCTCTCGATCGCCGTCACCGAGCTCGGATCGATCTCCGAACGCAGGACCGACCGGATTCTCGACCCGCAGAGGTCGTATGGTCTCTCGCCGTTCCTTGCCACCCGGCCCGGTGTCGACTCCGGCTACATGCTCGCCCAGTACACGGCAGCGGCCCTCGTGGCCGAGAACCGCGTGCTGTCGCATCCCGCTTCCGTTGAATCGATCCCCACCTCGGGATCTCAGGAGGACCACGTCTCGATGGGATGGGGCGCGGGCCGGAAGCTCAACGACGTGATCAGGAACACCACGAATGTGATCGCCGTCGAACTCGTGTGCGCGGCCCAGGGATGTGAGCAACGGCTCCCGCTTGAACCGGCGGAGGGCACGGCGGCAATCCTCGACGCTGTGCGAAGCGAAGTTCCTCGTCTTGTCGAAGACCGACCCGTCGGCGCCGACATCGAAGCGGTGGCACGACTCATCGAGGACGGCGCGATCAGTGCCGCCATGGGAGAGAGGTAGCGATGTCCAGGATCATCAGAGCGCCGCACGGCACCGACCTGTCAACCAAGGGTTGGCTCCAAGAAGCCGCCCTTCGCATGCTGATGAACAACCTTGATCCCGAGGTTGCCGAGAAACCCGACGAACTCGTCGTCTACGGAGGTCGCGGGAAGGCTGCCCGATCCTGGGAGGCCTTCGATGCGATCGTTCGGACGCTTCGAAGCCTCGAGAACGACGAGACACTGCTCGTTCAATCCGGAAAGCCGGTCGGTGTCTTCCGCACCCACGAAATGGCGCCACGGGTCTTGATCGCGAACAGTCTTCTGGTTCCCGACTGGGCGAATTGGGAGACCTTCTGGGAGCTCGAGGCCAAGGGCTTGATCATGTACGGGCAGATGACGGCAGGGTCGTGGATCTACATCGGAACGCAGGGGATCCTCCAGGGCACGTACCAGACCTTCGTCGCCATCGCCGATCAGCGCTTCGGAGGAACGCTGAAGGGGACGCTGACACTCACGGCGGGTCTCGGTGGGATGGGCGGCGCCCAGCCCCTTGCCGTCACGATGAACGACGGTGTGGCGCTCTGCGTGGACGTTGACCCCGAGCGGATCGCACGTCGCATCGAGCACCGCTATCTCGACGAAGTCGCCGACACCCTCGACGATGCTATCGACCGCGTCGTCGCTGCCAGAGCCGAGGGGAGGGCGCTGTCGGTCGGTCTCGAAGGGAACGCGGCAGACGTGTTCCCCGAACTGCTGCGACGGGGCGTCGACATCGACATCGTCACCGACCAGACCTCGGCTCATGATCCCCTCAACGGATACGTCCCACACGGGTACACGCTCGATGAGGCAGACGAGCTTCGTCGCTCCGAACCCGAGACCTACATTGCTGCAGCCAGGGAATCGATGGCCGTTCACTGCGAGTCCATGGTCGGATTCCAGGACGCCGGTTCCGAAGTGTTCGACTACGGCAACAACCTTCGCGGCGAGGCGAAGCTGGGCGGATTCGAGAACGCTTTCGCCTATCCGGGATTCGTTCCCGCCTATATCCGGGATCTCTTCTGTGAAGGCATGGGGCCGTTCCGATGGGCGGCGCTGTCCGGTGACCCTGCCGACATCAAGGCCACGGACGACGCTCTTCGTGTGCTGTTCCCCGACAACCGGGCACTTCATCGGTGGCTCGACCTCGCGGAGGAACGAGTCCAGGCGCAGGGCCTACCCGCCCGAATTCTCTGGCTTGGATATGGGGAAAGGGATCTTGCGGGGGAGGCGTTCAACGAACTCGTCGCATCGGGAGATGTACGGGCCCCGATCGTGATCGGCCGCGATCATCTCGACTCGGGTTCGGTAGCGTCCCCCTATCGCGAAACGGAAGCCATGCGCGACGGCTCGGACGCGATCGCCGATTGGCCGATCCTCAACGCGCTGCTCAACACGGCATCCGGTGCGGCCTGGGTAGCGGTGCATCACGGCGGTGGCGTTGGGATCGGCAAGTCCATACACGCAGGCGCCCAAGTGGTCGCCGACGGCACGGCCGAAGGCGCGGAGAGACTCTCACGGGTGCTCACCAACGATCCAGGAATGGGCATTATCCGTCACGTCGATGCCGGCTATCCGGAGGCTGAAGCAGTAGCGAGAGAGCGCGGCGTCAGGATCCCGATGTGGGAGTCTTGAGGCAACAGGTGACAGACAACAGGCAACGGGCTGTCCCCCCAGCTTGTCGGGGGGACGCGGAGGAACGAAGCGACGACGCAGTGGTTCATCCGTGAACAGCCTCTTCGTCTTCAACATCGGGTCGCTCGTCACCAACGACCCGGGGCGCGGTGGGCTGCTTGGGATTGTCGACCATGGTGCCGTCGCGATCATCGACGGAGTCGTCGACTGGGTCGGATCCGAAGCCGATGCACCGGCCGTGTACGCGGATCTGCACCGAATCGATGCTGGAGGAGCTGCCGTGCTTCCAGGATTTGTCGACCCGCACACTCACCTCGTATTCGCCGGGGATCGAAGCGATGAGTTCGCCCACCGGCTCCGAGGAGAGTCCTACGAGGAGATCCTGGCCGCGGGTGGCGGGATCCTCTCGACGGTCGAAGCAACCCGGTCGGCGTCTGAGGATGAGCTGTATGAAGCAGCTGCTGAACGTGTCTGGCGGATGCTCGCATACGGGACAACCACCGTCGAGGTGAAGTCCGGTTACGGACTCGACGTCGCAACTGAGGAGAAGATGCTTCGGGTTGTCGCTCGCCTGGACGCGTCGCTTCCAATCGACGTCGTCCCCACCTTCCTCGGAGCGCACGTTGTCCCCGCGGAGTACCGCGAGGATCGCGACGCCTACGTCGATCTCGTTTGCGGTGAGATGCTCGAAGCATGCGGTCCGCTCGCTCGGTTCTGCGACGTGTTCAACGATGAAGCGGCGTTTACCGTTGGTGAGACCCGTCGCATCCTCGAAGCGGCGAAGGGCAACGGTCTGGATGTCAGGATTCACGCCGATCAACTCGGCCGAGTCGGTGCAGCCCATCTCGCCGCCGATCTGTCCGCTGCCAGCGCCGACCACCTCGACCACGCCACCGATGAAGACCTGGCGGCGATGCGGCGGGTCGGCACCGTGGCCGTCCTGCTACCGGCCGTCTCGTTCTCGATGAGGCTCCCGTATCCCGATGGAAGGCGTGTCTGGGACAGCGGGGTCACAGTGGCACTTGCCACCGACTGCAACCCGGGAACGGCATACGTCGAGTCGATGCCGTTCGTCGTTGCACTCGCAGCGCTCAACATGGGGCTCACACCGGACGAAGCAGTGTGGGCGGCAACCCGGGGCAGCGCACGCTCTCTCAAACTCGACGACCGTGGACACCTCGTCCGGGGTGCGGTCGCCGACCTGGTCATCCTTGATGCACCGACTTATCTCCACATCCCATACAGGCCCGATGCAGATCTCATCGCCGCAGTGGTCAAGCGTGGAGTGGTCCTTTGAGCGACTTCTTCTCTGTCGAGCATCCGATTCGGTTCGCCCACCGCGGGAGCCGGATCCTATGGCCCGAGAACACGATGCACGCGTTCGCCGGTGCCGTCGAAGACCTCCACTACCACTACATCGAGATCGACGTTCGACTCACGAGCGATCACGTTCCCGTCGTCTTCCACGACGCGAAGTTGGACCGTACAACGAGTGGGAAGGGCAAAGTTGCCGAGCACACGCTCGCGGAGATCCAGACCGTTGACGCTGCATACCATTTCGACCAGGAGAACGACTATCCGTTGCGGGGCACCGGAATCGGGGTATCGACACTCGAGGAGCTCTACGGGACGTGGCCGGATGTCCGGCTGAATATCGACCTCAAGGGACCCGGTGAGGAATGGGCCGTGGCCGAGGTGATTCGGGCATTCGACGCCGAGCACCGCACTCTGATCGGTTCTTTCACCGACCGACGCATCGCTCGCTTCCGGCGTATCACCCGAGGTCGGGTCGCCGTCTCGGCAGGGCCGACCGCGGCGGCGTCAATGTACGTTGCATCTCGGACGGGACGTACCATCCACAGGAAGGTCCAGGCCTACCAACTCCCGTTCAACTACCGAGGCGTCAAGATCGACAACAAGCTCGTCGATGCTGTTCACCGAGCTGGTGCCCACATCCATCTCTGGACCGTGAACGAACCCGATGACATGCGGCGATTCATCGATATGGGGGTGGATGGAATCGTCACCGATCGTCCCGACCTACTCAACGAGGTGATGGATGTCTGAATTGCTCGGTCGGATCATCAAGCTGCAGATCCAAGCAGAGCCGCTGAAGGCCACCGGCCGGTACGACCCGAGTCATCTCGTGGTGGCGAGCGAGGCATTGATCGGCGAAACGGGCATGCTCATCGGCGAAGAAAACGGATGGATCCTCGATGCCCACCATCGGGCACACCCCAGGGCGAGAGGTGGAGGGAATAGGGCTCTGTCGATCGGATTCACCGGGCACTACGAAGCGATGGCCCTGCGATTCGAGTCTGTTCCTTTGGGGATCGCCGGCGAGAACATCATTGTTGATGGACCTGCCGTCCGGATGACCGAGATCGGCGGTGGCTTGCTTATCCGGCGCTCCGATGGTGCCGAAATTGAGTTGAAGGGAACTCGACCCGCCGCTCCGTGTCGTCCGTTCACATCGTTCCTGCTCGGAAGTGATGACGTTCTCGAGCGAGCGACGATCCAGAGCGAGTTGGCGTTCCTGTCCGATGGGACACGCGGGTTCCTCGTCTCTGTGAACACAGGTGACGGCTACGAGGAGATCGCGGTCGGCGACGAGGTCTTCATCCGTTGACCGCCTTCGGCGCGCCAAACGGGGTAGCGTGAACGCTATGTCCCGTCATCGAAGAGCCCGACCGTGAGCGAGTCTCTCGGCCCAATCGTCCGTCTCCAGGTCCACGCTGAGTCGCTGAAGAGCGGCAGTGTGTACGACCCGGAGCCGCTCATTGCCATGGATCGAGCGGTCGTCGACGCGTCAGGGATGCTCGGGTGGGACGGAACGGGATGGGTCGTCGATAGCCATCACGCAGCTCACCCTCGAGTCCGGGGCGGCGGTCATCGAGTTCTGTCGATCGGCTTCACCGGCCACTACGAGCGTATGGCTGAGCGGTTCGGTGAGATTCCAGCGGGGATCGCCGGCGAGAACATCATCGTCGACGGGCCGGCCATCACTGCTGAAGACATTGCCGCTGGCCTGGTGATCCGAACACAGGACGGCGCTGTCATGGAACTCCGGTCACCGGTACCCGCCATAGCCTGTCCCGGGTTCACTTCCCACCTGCTGAGGAGCCCGATCGTCCTCCCGAGAGACGAGATCACGGAACACCTAGCGTTCCTCTCGACGGGGACGAGAGGTTTCATCCTGTCGGTGGATCACGTCAACCGCGGAGTCGAGCTATCGATCGGCGACGAGGTCTTCACACGCTGAACGGGATGCCGTTGAGCAGAACGAGTTCATCGATAGCAGCGGCTCGGGCATCGTCGAACGAGAGGTCTGATCGCTCCCGAACGGGGATCCCACGCTCCTGGGCATAGACACGGAACCCGCCCGGGTTCTCGAGTACGTAGATGCCATCGCGCGGACCGACCCGATTGAGGCCGAGGGCAAGGAGCGCTCGGCGGTCGGGGATCTCGGAGATGATGTCAACCCGTTCGAGCGTGAACGCTTCGGAGAAGTCAGCGGCAGTCGTGGCCCGGTGTCCGAGGATCTGAGAGGCGAGACGGCGAGCCTTGCGTTGGAGAATGGCCTGGGCCTGTTCTTGTCGCGTGGGACGAATCATGACGCAGTACTCAATACTCAGCACTCAGTACTGCCGAGAGGCTCGGTTTCCATGCTGGCCTGGACTCCTCATACGCTTCGATCTCGTCGGCGTGCTCCAGGGTCAGGGCGATCGTGTCGAGGCCGTTGAGGAGGCGATTCTTGATGCTGGGGTCGATCTCGAACGTGGCGTGGAGGTCGCCGGAAGCCACGCTTTGGGCAGCGAGGTCGATGGTTACCGTGTTGGACGGGTCCTCAGCGAGTTCGGTCAGTCGTGCGACCTCGTCGTCGGCGAGCACGATCGGGAGCACTCCGACGTTGTGGCAATTCCCCCGGAAGATGTCGGCGAACGACGGGGCGATGATCGCGCGGAACCCGCGGTCCTCGATCGCCCACGGGGCGTGCTCGCGTGATGATCCGGAGCCAAAATTCGGGCCGGACACCAGGACTGCCGCATCGGCGTACTCGGGCCGGTTGATGATGAACTCCGGGTCGAGTTCACCCTCGGCGTCGTGAACCCACTCCCAGAAGAGGAACGGACCGAAACCGGACCGTTCCACTCGCTTGAGGAACTGGGCGGGGATGATCTGATCGGTGTCGACGTTGGCCCGGGGGAGTGGGGCCATCTGCCCGGTGATGATGGTGATCGGCTCCATCAGGACCACTCCCGGACGTCGACGAAATGACCTTCGATAGCGGCAGCGGCGGCCATCGCCGGGCTGACGAGGTGGGTGCGGCCTTCACGCCCTTGCCTGCCTTCGAAGTTCCGGTTGGATGTCGATGCGCAGCGTTCCCCGGGTTGAAGGACGTCGGGGTTCATGGCGAGGCACATCGAGCATCCGGCATCGCGCCATTCGAAGCCGGCTGAGAGGAAGACTTGATCGAGTCCCTCGTCCTCGGCTTGGAGCTTGACCAACCCCGAACCCGGGACGACGAGAGCGCGGACGCCATTGGCGATCTGCTTTCCCTCGATGATCTTGGCGGCGGCACGAAGATCTTCGATTCTCGCGTTCGTGCACGATCCGAGGAACACGACGTCGATGTCTATGTCCGTGATCGGTATCCCCGATTCGAGTCCCATGTATCCGAGGGCACGCTCGGTGGCGTCCCGTTCGAGTGGATCAGAGAACGATGCCGGATCAGGAACCATCTCGGTAACCGGGATGGTTTGGGAGGGATTGGTGCCCCACGAGACATACGGGGCGAGGTCGGCGGCGTCGATCGTGAACTCTGTGTCGAATCTCGCTCCGACATCGGTGGAGAGCGTTCGCCAATAGGAGACGGCTTCGTCCCATTCGATCCCAGCCGGGGCGTATGGGCGGCCCTTGAGGTAGTCGAATGTTGTCTCGTCCGGGGCGATCATCCCTGCCCTTGCTCCAGCCTCGATCGACATGTTGCAGACCGTCATCCGGCCCTCCATCGACATCTGCTCGAACACCGAACCCCGGTACTCGATCACGTGACCTCCGCCACCGTTGAACCCGATCCGAGCGATGATGCCGAGGATCACGTCTTTCGGTGTGACGCCTGGTGGAAGCTCGCCGTCGACGGTGATCGACATCGATTTCGGCTTCGGTTGCGCCAGCGTCTGGGTGGCGAGGACGTGCTCGACCTGTGATGTGCCGATCCCGAACGCCAGTGAGCCGAAGGCTCCGTGGGTCGCCGTATGTGAGTCGCCGCATACGATCGTGGTGCCCGGCTGAGTCAGCCCCTGCTCGGGTCCGATCACGTGAACGATCCCCGACCGTGGGTCGTTGATGCCGAACAGTTCAACGCCGGTGCGCTCACAGTTGGCGATCAGGGTGTCGATCTGCTTCTTCGAAAGCGGGTCGAGAATGCCCAATTCCCGGTCAACGGTGGGGACACCGTGGTCGATGGTCGCGAGCGTGAGGTCGGGCCGATGAACGGGGCGCCCCGCGGTCTGGAGCGCTTCGAACGCCTGAGGGGACGTCACCTCGTGGATGAGATGGAGGTCGACGAACAGCAGATCGGCACCATCGGCATCAGAGCGGACGATGTGTTCGTCCCATACCTTCTCGAAGAGCGTGCGCGGCGTTGACATAGAACCGTCGAGCATAGGAGCAGTTCGTCTGCCAGGTGGAGCAGTTCCACCGACGATGACGTCGACCTCATCTGATACCGGCCCAGGGTGCGGTGGGGTTCTACGCTGAGAGTCATGCCGATCCTGTTCGCGCTGCTTCTCTCCGTCACACTTGCGGCCCCCTTCGGGGATGCCGAGGCGCGGGCACTCGAGATCGATTCAGGGATGACCGTCGAAGTCTCGGTAGCGGTCCAGGGTGGCCGGTCTGCGGTTCTGGCGCGTGTCGTAGCCCTTGCCGGTGAACTGCCCCCGGTTGCGTTGATCGATCAGGGGAACGGGCGGTGGCTCGGCATCCTGCGTCTTTCCGGGAGGGAAGACGTGCAGGTTGCCTTCGAAGCCATCGACGGCGGCGGTGAGAGCGACATCTCCGATCTGACCTCTCTGACCGACCTTGGTGTTGATCCCGCGGTCATCTCTCCGACTCGACCCACGCAACTACCACGCGAGGAGCCGGGCCCGGACTGGTGGCTCGTCGGGGGTGTCGCCGCCGGTTTGACAGCGTTGGTGCTCCTTGCGATGTGGGCGGTCGGGCACAAGTTTGACAAACGGTCGGATAACCCCGACAATTCGACAGATGTCGACCAAAGTGCAGCCCAGTCCGATACCGAACCCGGAGCCTGATCTCGGGGTCCTCGATTACGCGATCGACGAGGAAGTGATCGCAGATTCGCCGGAGGCGTTCAAAGCGCTGGCCGATGGCACCCGACTCGCGATCCTCGACCTCCTCCTCGAACGGGCCGCGACAACGAGCCATCTCGCTGAAGCTCTCGGCAAGCCGAAGGGCACGGTCGGCTACCACCTGAAGGTCCTCGAGAAGTGCGGGCTCATTCGCATCGTGCGAACCCGCCAAGTCCGAGCCATGACCGAGAAGTACTACGGCCGCGTCGGCCGCACGATCATCATGTCGGGTCCGGGGGCGAGGAAGGACCCGCTCTTCATGGTGTACGAGGCTCTCCGAGACGTAGAGATCATCGAGGGTGATCCGCTTCCTATGTTCACGACCCGTCGCTCACGCATTCCTGAGTCCCGGGCGTTGGAGTACGCCTCCCGACTTGCCGACCTCGCTGTGGAATTCGCCGGCGAACGGCGAGAGGGTGAACGGACGTATGGCATGCTCGCCGGCGTCTACCCGACCGACCTCCCGACTTTGACACCGAGCGGCGACGCATGACCGACATCGCTGCGAAAGAGCAGAAGAAACCAAGGGTTCGGCTCGGCGCCAACTATTGGAAGCTGTGGTCGTCGTCGGTCGTCTCAAACCTGGGCGACGGTGTCGCCATGATCGCGTATCCCTGGCTCGCCTCAGCGATCACGCGCAACGCTGTTCTGATCGCTCTCATCGCCGTCGTCCAGCGCCTTCCGTGGCTGCTGTTCACGCTACCGGCCGGAGTCATCACCGACCGGGTAGATCGGCGCAAGCTGATGCTTTGGATGAACGTACTTCGAACGATCATCACGATCGTCGTCGCGATCGTGGTGTTCGGTCAGTCCTCGACGCTGCCGGCCCCCAACGACGTCACCGGCGGCACGGACATGAC
>Ga0209013_10006087_pt1 | contig 10290 bp, 9 predicted proteins | sample Cruoilmetagenom2_FD_187291 | JGI IMG/M metagenome (GOLD analysis project Ga0209013, IMG submission 187291) | Oil polluted marine microbial communities from Coal Oil Point, Santa Barbara, California, USA - Sample 2 (SPAdes) (version 2) | ecosystem: Environmental > Aquatic > Marine > Oil seeps ...
AAAAGTGAGTGGGGAATACATTCCCTTTGGAGACCCCCAGGAGATTGCATACCGCCTTGAAGCCTATTACAGGGAGAAGGTGTTGGAGCACTACAGAGTTCCCGATCGACTGCTTCAGGAACTCCGGCAATCCATCAGCTGGGATAATTATGTCCATGCCTATGATCGAATCATTCAAACATGAGGATATTATATATAATAGATAATTTCTCCCTGGGAGGTGCACAAACCATTGTCAAAGGATTGATGGAGAACGGTGCGGAAGACTTGCAGATTTATGCTCTTGCTCTTCGGCAAAAACAGCCAGATTTGATCATAGACCATCCTAATGCCACAACATTCCAGAGCAGCTCTAAATATTCATTCAAAGTACTCGGGTTTCTGAAAAAATTCATTGCAGAAAAGAAGATCGAGATCCTGCATTGCCAGTTACCCCGTTCCATAGTTTTGGCCTATCTCCTGAAGCGTGCCTTCCCCGAGATAAAATACATTATTCATGAACAGGGCGATGTATTTGAATCCTGGGCATACGCCATGCTGCTTAGAATCATTTGGAAAAAAGCAGATCTTATCCTGACCTGTTCTGAGGCAAGTGCAAAGGTGTTAACAAGACGGTCTCACGTAGAAGCGCAAAAAATCAAGGTCCTTTACAATTTTGTAGATCTTAACAGGTTCAGCCCACCAGAGCATCCCACTTTTCATGGGCAGAAAATTGCCTTTGCCGGCCGGATTGAGAAGCGCAAGGGGTGGCGTGAGTTCATTAAAGCCGCATACTATTTCCGGGACAGGAAGGAGCTGAGCTTTTACATGGCCGGGGCAGGAACTGAAAAGAATAAGCTTGTCCGAAGCATCCAGAATAAAAAGGAGGCCAATATAAAGTATCTTGGTTTTATAGCTGATATGAAAGCCTTCTACCAGGAGATGGATCTTCTGGTCATCCCTTCACATTTTGAACCCATGGGGATGGTGGCCGTTGAGGCCATGGCTTGTGGGATTCCTGTTCTGGCAGCTGATGTTCCCGGACTAAATGAAATTGTCAAACATAAAGTGAATGGCTGGACCTATACATCAAAATCTGCATCCAAACTAAGCTTAGCCATTGGTGAGATTCTGGACTCTGGTCCTGAAGAGCGTAATACAATCGTTGAGCATGGAATGAAGCATGCCAGTGAATTTTCGCTCCGGGATTTTTCCATTAAGCTTCAGAAATTTTATGCTTCAATAAAGTAAGCATCATGCCACAGAGCCCAACAATAGAACAGATTTGTAAACTGCCCTTTTTCTTTATTCTGGGCAGGCCCCGTTCAGGCACAACACTTTTACGCACGCTGCTGGATGTTCATCCCAATATCAACATACCACTTGAGAATTCAGGATTGATCCATCTTCATTTTAAGTATCGGCGGGTAAAACAGTGGGACCATAGAAAGTTGAAAGGACTTTTCATAGACTTTAAGAATCTAAACTTTATAGAAAACTGGAACCTTGACTGGAAAGCTGTCGAAACTCTCCTCGATCATGTATCTCAAATGCACTTAACCTTTCCTGAAATCATCAGGATTTACTATTACCATTATCAATCAGAATTTCTGAAAGAGGAGATCGTCTGTCTGGGTGATAAATCACCTTTAAACTCCCTTTATGCAAAAGAGATATTTAAGGAGTTTCCAGATGCTAAATATATACACCTGGTTCGGGATTACAGAGCCAATCTGGCATCCATGAGCAAGCATGATGTTTTCTCCCCAAGTTCAACAGCCATGCTTATGCAATGGCTTAAGTCGGTGAATCAAATCAGCAGACTTGCACTCACCTGTCCCCAAAGATTCCTTTTGATCAGATATGAAGATCTGGTTCTGTATCCGGAAAGGACATACGAGAAGGTATGTACTTTTCTTGATGTGAAGTATATACCCCAATTACTGGATCCGGAATACAGGAAAAGTGCGGTTAATAGTATTTATAATTCTGCATTTCTTGATCAGTGGCAGCCCGATCTTTCAGGGAAAATCACTGGCTCAAATATTGATAAGTGGAAGAGCCAGCTCAGTACTGCCTCTGTTCGAAAGGCTGACTATATTGCCGGGCGCACCGGACAATTGTTACAATATGAACCCATAAGCTCAGGATATGGTTTCTCCTTCATTCTACTTACAGAAATGAAAAAACTTCTGTTTCATCTGAATGAAATGATGCGCTACCTTTATGACAGGCTACCCTACAGAATAAAAATCAGAATCAAAAACAGGAAATTTATTTTGTCCTATCGCTTGATACAATTTTATCAGAAGAAATTTGGGAAACACTGAAACCATATTGTTTATTCCGCCGGTTCACTGGAACTACTACCCCTACCGTGACCAGGAGCTGCCAACATCAATGGCACACAGGGGGTATCAATGTATTTATCTGAATCCTGTCAGCTACAGAGGCAGTGAAACAGCGATGCGATTCAGACAGGTCAATGAGCGGAAGGATCACCAGAATATCCAGATCATTGACAGAAGCAGCTCATGGAGAAAATCACCCTTGGAATTCATTAAGGAGATAAGCCTCAATGTTAGCGCCGTGAAGAAGTTCAAACCCGATAGGGTAATAAGCAGCGACCATTTGATGGCTATCGGGGTTTGTCTCTACTGCAAATGCAAGAAAATCCCTTTCATATTTGATGTGACCGATCATTGGGAGCTGGTCGATCGAAGTGTGGCCGGCAAAATCTATAAAACAATTATAAAACCCCTTCTTGCCAGATTTTCTTATGTCATCACCTGTACCAGTCAGCGACAGTTTAACTATTTCTCCAGGCACCGGAAGAGCAATACATTTTTGATATCAAATGGAATAAATCCCCTTCTGCTGGAACAGTTGGAACTGGATCATCAGCAGAACCCCTTTAGGGCTCGCGCAAGCAAACCATCAGTCCCCGAGGTGAACTTTATTGGCAGTCTAAGGGACTGGTATGATTTTGACTTACTATTTGAGGTATTTCAGGAGTTCCCCGGGATTGAACTCAATATATATGGCCTGGGCCCCCTGTATTCTGAGCTCTTGGAGAAGTCTCGTTCCATCCCAAATATTCATGTTCATGGGAATATTGAGCATTCCGCCAGTGCAGCTTTATTGCAGAGGACTCTGTTTGGAGTTCTTCCTTTAAAAATCAATGAGCTAAATCATTCAACCTGTCCCATTAAATTATTTGACTATTGGGGAGCCTCCAGGGCCATCATCTCTACCCCCGTTGAAGAAGTGTTCCGAGTGGGGGGAGATGCTTTGCTTTATGCTTCCAATAAAGAGGAATTTGTCTCTTCCATAAACAGTTTGATCGATAAGAGGGAACTGGCCCTGGAACTTGGTAAGAAGGGGAAACAAAAAGTCGATAAAATACATAATTATAAGTACATAACTGATCAGTTTTTAAGTATCCTGAACACGAAACTATCTTGAGAAAAAAGTCAATATTCACCAGTATTTTCAGTATTTTCTCCACCAATATATTCATCATTGTATTGGTGCTTATCAGTGGAATCATCCTCCCCCGGCTGCTCAATCCAAGTGCACTGGGCAAGTTAAACTCATTGATAGCCCTGGCAGCCATTGTCTATAGTTTCGCATTTTTAGGAATGCGCTCATCACTGGTAATGCATCTTGGAAAGAAGAAATTCGAAGAGCATCAGATCTTATCCGCACTTGTTTACATATTTCTTCTGTCAATCATAATTTCAACCCTGGCTCTTCTTTGCTTTTTTTTCTTTCTGAGTAAGGATTATTTTCCCGTATTCATTATTCTGCTGGTGTGCCTGATGAATCCTTTTGAATTTATTATTTCCTACATGCAGGGCTACAACCTGGCCATGAGCAGATTTGGAAATTTTAATCGCCTGAAGTGGGTGCCAAAACTTGTTTACCTGCTGGCCATCCTCCTGTTTGTCGGGCTGCTGGGCTGGAATGTCAGGGGAGCACTTTTTGCAGTGATCATCGCCAATCTGATCACCCTGCTATTTTACCTGGGAATGTATCGATATTCTCTCTCCGGTTTTAAACTGGATAAGATCCCAATTAAGGTCATCAAGTCACTGATTGGATATGGTAGTTTATATGCCCTTGCTTTCCTGGTGACCAGGCTCAACCACAAAATTGATATCCTGATACTCAAACGCATGGGCGACATCGCCGAAGTTGGATTCTATTCTCTGGGCGCAAATGTTGCAGAGACCATCTGGCAGGTTCCCATAGCCATCGGTGTGGTGCTTATGACCAGAACCGCCAACCAGGCCAATGAGCGGATTGCAACAGGCGAGGTATGTTCAAGTCTGCGAATCTCCCTTCTTGTGGTGCTGTTTGCAGCTCTTATTCTGTACCTGCTTGCGCCACAACTTGTGACCATTTTGTTTGGAGAACGCTATTCAGATTCCATTCCAATCATCCGGACTATTTTACCCGGAATCCTGTTCTTTGTGATCCTGAAGATTCTGAACAGTCAGTTTATCGGTGCAGGAAAACCCCAGCTTACCATGATCGCTCTGGTCCCTGCCCTGGTCATCAATATTGTCCTTAATATACTTTTTATACCTTCATATAAAGGAATAGGTGCAGCAATGGCAACAAACATCAGCTATTTTAGTGCCAGTTTTGTGTTGCTACTGGTTTATTCCCGGACATTCAAAACAGGACTGCTGGAAATATTCAGATACCGGAGGAGCGATTTCGCTTTCATCCGGAACATCCGCTTTAGAAGATAAAAGATAAGATGAACGCTGTAAAACGGGTCTATATCGCAAGCAATGGATGTAACAGGCGACTGTTAGATGCCGATCGTGTAAAGCGGTATTTTCTCCTGAACGGCTGGAAGATTACTGAATCTCCCAGAGAGGCCGATTATAATATCTTTTTCGCCAGTGCCCTGAACCGGGTACGCATTGATGAATCCTTTGATATTATTAACAGACTAAGCAGGTTTTCAGGTGAAACAATTGTTTTGGGATGCATCATGGAGGTCGCTCCCACTGAGTTTCGCGAAAAATGGAAGGGGAAGTTCCTGGCTGTAAAAGATATGAATGAGTTTGACTCATTTTTTGGCGGATTTGAGCATAGGTACAGCGATATTCCTCCCGGCAACAGGCCGTCTAACTCAGGGAACATCTATAAATCGGTCAGTCCGGATGTATTTGTCAGGCAACGCCTGGCACTGGCCTTAAACCCGGTAAAGGTCGGGGATAAACTCTATAGTTATCTGCACCGCCGACAGAAGGAAAACTATGACACTACATTCATCTGGGTTAGCAATGGGTGTCCAAACAAATGCTCTTTTTGCGCTGAACGCAAAGTAATCGGAGAGCTTCAAAGCCGGACTGTAGATGACATTGTATCTGAGTATGGAAAAATACTTGAAGAGGGGCGACAGAACTTTGAATTTATTGGCGATGATGTGGGCTCATACGGACTGGATATAAACAGCAGTTTCCCCGATCTGATTAAAGCACTTAACAGGAGAGATGCAGGGTATAGTGTCAATTGGGTGATAAAGCATCTACATCCCAAATTCATTATAAAATACCAGGACCATCTTATCGATATTGCCCGGTCGGGAAAGGTTAAAGAGATCATCTGTTGTTTTCAGAGTGGCAGCAACAGACTGCTGGAGTTAATGAACCGGCAGCATAGCATCGAAGAAGTGATCTCTACCCTTAAACGTTTCCGGAAGGCCCTTCCGGATATCAAACTGGCCACCAATATTATTGTGGGTTTTCCCACTGAGACAGATGAGGAATTTGATCAAACACTTGCCGTATTTGATGAGGTCTATTTTGACCGGGTGCATATGATTAAATATTATGATGCTGAGGGTTCCGACTCCCGTAAATTAAATCCAAAGATCTCGGATGAGGCAATCGCCGGGAGAATTAAGCACGCCAGGAAGTTTTTAAAGCAGAGAGGTATCTACTTTCAAACCAGGGACTAGTCCATGCACATTCAGCCTCTTATACTACATGCACAGAATACCTTTAACAATGGCTCATTTATGATGCTCATTAACCTGATCTGGTATTATGTGAAACATGCGCCTGAACATGCCCGCATTACCTTTTGGGTTGAACTGGACGGCGAAGAGAATTACGACAGGCTCATGAAGGCACTACCTCATGAGCTCTTTTCCAGGGGACAGGTGGAAATCAGGCAACTCCCCCTGAAAATCACCTCCATTGATAACTCTTCGATCCTGCTGAAAACAATACGTTTGCTTGCTAAGTTTTACAGACACCCGGGTATTTTTAAAAAGCTGGGAATCAATACGGTTATACTACTGGGTGGCGATGACATCAGCGAATATTACAAGAAGTGGATGATACTCTCGGACCTCTACAGGATCTATCGCTATTCCCTTAAGTTCCCTACTATTCTGGCAGGACAAACCATCGGGCCCTTCAAAGGCTTAAGAGAAAAAGTGGCTGCCAAATGTCTTTCAGGTACTGTTATCTATACCCGTGATGAGCTTAGCGCCTCCTATCTGAAGGACCGCCTGTCCCTCACGGAAAAACATATCCACTCATCGGCCGATTTATGCTTTCCTGAAATGCCAGGTCAGGAAACAGCCAGCACTATTCTGGAATCCTATGGTTTGAAGCCGGACCAATATATCACCCTGGTTCCCGGTGGTTTTTACAAGCTGTATACAAGCGACCGGACGGGTTATATCAACTCCTGGGTCCACCTTACAAAAAAGCTATTGGAGACAGACGCATTTATAAAAAAACAAATTGTCCTGCTTCCGCATGTGACCCGGCCAGAGGATGATCGCAAGATGATCAGTGCCATTCACCTCTCGCTTTCCAAAGACGGGGATCATACAGAGCGCATTTGCATGATCGGTGAAGAGTTGATGCCTCACCAGCTGCGGCAGATTCTGGGGAGCGGTCACCTGACCATATCATCGCGTATGCACGCTGCCCTCTCCACCTTTCAGATGAGAAAACCGGCAATAGCCCTGGGCTACTCTGTCAAATATGAGGGAGTTATCGGACACTCGGTCCGGTGTCCACAGCTGGTTGTTCACTGCTCGGCCAGGCTGCTTACAGATCCGGAAAAGTTCTCTGTTGAAGTATTAAATAAAACCAAGTATATTGAAGAGCACTATAAGCAACTAATAACACAGCTGAAAACCCGGATTCCTCTACTGCAATCCATGGCTGAAGATCAAATCAGGGAAATCTGTTTGCTGGAAAAACGTAATAGTTAGAGATGACTAGGTCTAAGCAAAAGGTATTAAAGTCGAGTCTTGCCATTACCACCAATGTGGGATGCCGGAACAGTTGCAGCTATTGCCCCCAGCTTTCATTCATTCAGTCCTATAAGAAACTACAGGGCGATTCTTCCATGACATTTGAAACATTCGCCGCCTGTATTAAAAGTGTTCCAAGGGATATCTGTCTATCCTTCTCCGGCTTTTCAGAACCATGGCTCAATCCGGATTGTACCCGCATGATCCTCCATGCGCATGAGCAAAATTTTAAGATCAGGGTAAACACCACCCTCATAGGGATGCAAACAAAAGATATCCTTCAGTTGAAGCTCTTACCTTTTATAAAATTTGTAGTTCACCTGCCGGACGACCAGGACCTGACACGGATACGTGTGGATGAAGTTTATCTGAGAAATCTGCTTTTACTTATCACTGAGCAGCCAGAGAATCTTATGTGGAAGTTTCACCGTTCCCCCTCAGGAGCAGGCATCCATCCCCAGGTGCTCAAAGTCCTGCAGGAACACCGGGTCCGGATCAAGTATTTCGGCTTAAACAGCCGCGCAGGTAAGGTAGATTCCTTATCCGGCAATCAGGTGGTAAACCGGGGACAAGTACTTCGTGAGTGCCAGGATTTCCATCACAATATTTTGCTGCCCAATGGCGATGTCGCACTATGCCATATGGACTGGTCCTTGAAGCACATCCTTGGAAATCTGCTTACCATGGAGTACTCCGCCATTCATACAGGGAGGGCTTATAAAGATCTGCTCGAGTCACTGCATGTGCCCGAGGCTGATATTCTGTGTCGGGAATGTGAAAAAGACAAGGTAAAAAGAGCCCTGCCCCGGCACCTTCTACACCTTCTAAAGAAAAAAAACTCGGGAGAAAAGGACCCTTACTGATCCTCAGGTGCTTTGATCCGCCTGACTCTTAAATAAAAGACTAGGTTCTTACGTAAGTATTGCAGTCTATACCTGATTTTCTTGGGATGGAGATAATAGACTTTCTTTATATCGAGATGGACAAGAACCCCTTTACACATGGGACAGGGTTCATAGGAAGTAATAAGCACCAGGCTATCCCGGGATAAGGCCCTGAAATCAAAATAGTGCATTGATTGAAACACATCTTCAATGGCATTGATCTCAGCATGTCCCAGGGGCTCATTCGTATTGCGGAAGGTATTAATCCCGGCACCAATGATACTGTCCTTATAAAGGACCAAAGCACTGACCGGATACTCTCCCAATTGATTTGCCATATCCTCCAATACCCTGAGCGAATCAAAATGTTCCTGTTTGATGGAAATGCCGGGCCTGATGCTGCTTATGGTGATGGGTATAAGAATCAAAAGCAGGCCCAGCATAAGCGTGAGTGCAGCAAACAAAAAAACCTTTCTTAAGCGCTTCATTTCATTTTTAAGAGGATACTATAGGCCATTCGCATAAGTGGCCGACATCTATAGAACAGAATTTTCAGTAAAAATCTGAACTGACCAAAGAGAATCAAGGGATAAAAAAACAAAAGGATAGCTAGCCTTCTAAGTAAATGTACACTGAATTTTGGTGGATATCCAATCTTTTCAGGGAAGCGGCCCCCAAGCACCTCACATCGGATGGCCTTATTCACAGTAAGCTCACGCTCCCACTCCCCAATTTTAGAGAGATCAAAAGGTGTCTGTAAACTTTGATGAAGTGCAGAAAAACCCTTTTCCTTGAAATACCTGTCCATGCCCTCCTGGTAATTCAGTACTTCGGGTTTATAGTCCAGTTCCAGAAAGGTGCAAAGGTCTTTCATTACCGATTCCGGATCTCTGATAAGCTCCTCAAACTGAATCCTGCGGAATCTGTCCGGATATCTCCTCTGATACTTTAGTGCAAAACGATTATAGAGTAGCCAGCGTCCCATCGAAAAGTAGGTGTTCCCACTTTCTTTAATGAGTTTTCCGGCACGCTGGATGGAGACTATGTTATCTCTGTAGTCCCGTACCAGGTGAATGAATTTTGCCTTTGGAAATAGTTTGAGTAGTTGGGGTATAAAAAAGGTATATCGGGGATTTTTATCCCCGATGGTACGGATCTCCTCTTTGGGAAATTCGGTGTGGGTATTCAGGTAAATCAGTTTGCATACCTTTTCAAAATTGAGATCAGAGGCATGGCTTTGAATCTCTTTCTCAAGATGCTCCCTTTGAAGATCCGGCGGTTCGAAGCCTCTCTCAAGATCTCTTATGGCCCGGGAAGCTGTCTCTGCGCTCCACCTCCTGCTTACAGGGTAGTTATAGTAAAGGTACTGAACAAAGCGGGACTCCAGCGGAATCATTACCTGAGGATGGGCATCGAACAGAGATCGTAAAAGTGTTGAGCCAGACCTGCCACGTCCTACAATGAAAAAAATATGTGTTTGATGATCCACCTTCTTTTATCTAAGTTAAACTTAGTAAAAAACCGGCTGCTGTGCAGAAATACTCTTAATCAATCTGAAACAAAGATGTGTGACTTTCGTATAAATGCAAATGTACCCTGACACAAGAGAAAGCTTATATGTTGGCAATAATTAATTATCTCCCAGCGTTTTAAATATTATTCCGTTAAGAAATAAAAAAAGCCAAGCCCAATGGAAAAATCAAATTCTCCAGCATCAACTAAAAAAGAAAAAGCTGTTCACCAGACTGAGTATGTCAATCTGCAGGAATTCGGATATGAAAAGTCCGGCAATGTGAAAGGCGATCCGGACATCTATACCTCCTACCTCAACATGATTTTAAATGGAGACCTGGTAGATGAAAAATTCAGTGGTCTGAATGATGATGAAAAACCTGAAAAACGAAGCAAGCTGAAAGAACTTGAAGCTAAGCTCCAGGAAACCAGCTTGCAGAATGAAAAGCTAAATACCCAGATCAAGGAAAAACAGGACAAAATTGATGTGCGGCGTGAAGAGTTGCTGGACATCCGGAAAAAATATGAAGATGATCCGGAAACCATGAAAAGGGAGATCTTCTCCCCATTCAAATTTAGCATTAGTACGTTTATCCTGATCATGCTCACAGGCTATTT
>Ga0209013_10006088_pt1 | contig 10289 bp, 7 predicted proteins | sample Cruoilmetagenom2_FD_187291 | JGI IMG/M metagenome (GOLD analysis project Ga0209013, IMG submission 187291) | Oil polluted marine microbial communities from Coal Oil Point, Santa Barbara, California, USA - Sample 2 (SPAdes) (version 2) | ecosystem: Environmental > Aquatic > Marine > Oil seeps ...
CCCATCACGCCCAACGTGCTGCCATCCCCCCGCCCCAGACCAGGCGCTCCGTGTAGGTGGGCACCAGCTTGCGGTGGATCTGAAAGCTCTTTCCGTCCGGGCTGATATAGAGGATGGTGTTGTATAGGGTGCCGCCGTCCCGCTCGTGGGCGCCCATGACGAGATAGGTCCCCGTGCGGTGGGCGGCTGAGAGCAAGGGCTCGAGGTGCGGCCCGCCCTGGGGCCCGGATATGGCGACAGCGTTCTCAAAGAGCAAGCGGTACAGGGCCTTGGCCGGGGCATAGTCCCACTCTGCAGACCTGGGTGCGTAATCCAGCCAGACCGGGTAGCCTGGCAGCCAGGTCTCGGGGAAGGCGATTATCTTTGCTCCGGCACCAGCCGCCTGCTCGATGAGGGCGCAGGCCTTTTCCAGACTGGCCTCAAGGTTCAGGAAGACAGGCGCATGTTGGATGACGGCGACCTTGAAGGGACGGGTCACAGCATCTGACTTCATGGGTATGGACTCCTGGGTACAAACACGAAAGCCTTGACGAGACTGTTATTCTGAGCCGGAGCGCACCGAGGCGCAGGATCCCCACCTGCGCGCGAGAAACCGACTGAAATTGGCAGGGGAGATTCCCTTCGTGCCTCAGGGCATGATTCGTCGCTGACGCCCCTACTAGGAAACAAGAACGCCTGTCAATCTGAACGGAGCGCAGCGGAGGCGAAGAATCTCCATCTGCCCAACCGAGATCCTTCGCTGGCGCTCAGGATGACGACTGCCCAAGGGCGAGTTTCTCCCACATAGAGTGGCGCCCTGTGCCATGGATAAACTCAGAATGACAAGCGGCTATGGAAAGCCGCCTCACAGGATACAGCAGTATCGGCTTACACTGACTGTTTCCTAGTAGTGATCAGGCTGGCGCCAGACTGGGCGCCTGGAATGGATCGTTGTCCCGATCGAGGCGCTGGCGGAACTGCTGGGTGTAGAGCCGGAAATAGCGCCCGCCGGCGCGCAACAGCTCTGCGTGGCTGCCCATCTCGACGATGGATCCAGCCTCGATGACCAGTATGCGATCGGCGCGCTTGATGGTCGACAGCCGGTGGGCGATGATAAAGCTGGTCCGGTCCTCCATCAAGACTCCCATCCCCCGCTGGATCAGGTCCTCGGTCAGGGTGTCCACAGAGCTGGTGGCCTCGTCCATGATAAAGATCTCGGGCTGGGCCAGAACGGCCCGCGCCAGGCTGACCAGTTGCTTCTGCCCGACGGACAGCAGGCCGCCTCCCTCACCGACTTCTTCGTCGTAGCCATTCTCGAGGGTCCGGATAAAGTCGTGGGCGCCGGCCAGGTTGGCAGCAGCTTCGATCTCCTCGTCGCTGGCGCCCAGGCGGCCGTAGCGAATGTTCTCGCGGATGGTGCCGGAAAAGAGGTGGGGCGTCTGCAGGACGATGCCGATGCGGGATTGGATGGCGTGGAGGGTGAGTTCCTCATAGTTCTGCCCGCCAATGCAGATCGCCCCCTCCTTGGGCTCGTAGAAGCGGCAGATCAGGTTGACGATGGTGCTCTTGCCCCCGCCTGTCGGTCCCACCAGGGCGATCGTCTCGCCGCGCTTGACCTTGAGGTCAAAACTGGACAACACCGGGTTGTCAGGCTCGTACCAAAAGTCGACACTGTCGAATTCGATATCGCCACGGATGGTGCCTGGGTCGATGGCTCCCGGCTGGTCAGTGACCTCGGGCACGGCGTCGGAGAGGGAAAAGACTCGTTCGGCCGAAGCAACGGCGTTCTGCATCTCGGCATACACGCGGGCCAGCTCCTGCACGGGCCAGAGCATGAAAGTCACGTAGGAGACAAAGGCCATGATGCCGCCGACTGTCATGTCCCCCTGGATGGCCTGCAAGCCGCCGAACCATACGATGGCGCCTACGGCAATGGAGCTGATGAATTGTACTACTGGCAAAAAGAGCGCTGACAACCAGGCGGCGCGGTAGGAGGCCCCGTACATCTCGCCAGAAAGCTCCCCGAACTCGCGCAGGTTCTGGTCCTCGCGGCAGAGCGCTTTGACCACGCGCACGCCGCTGATATTCTCGTTGTAGGCGCCCGTGATCCTGGAGTTGATTTTGCGCACCTGGCGGTACTCGATCAGGATCTTCTTCTTGAACTGGGCGGCCACGATGACGAGCACGGGGATGACGGCCAGCACGAAGAGGGCCAGTTTCCAATTGATGATCAGCATAAAGAACATCGCGGTGGCGATGTTCGCCACAGCCCAGGTGATATCCAGCAGGCCCCAGGTCACCAGCTCGGCGATGCGATCCGTATCGGAGGTCACGCGGGCCATGATCCAGCCCACGGGCGTCCGGTCAAAGTAGGAGAAGGACAGTTCCTGGAGGTGGTTGAATAGCGTTTTGCGCAGATCGTAGCGGACGCGCTCGCCCAGGATGCCGGCCAGGAAGATAAAGCCAAAGACGGAAATAGACTGGACGACGATCAGACCGCCGTACAGGCCCGCGATCCGCGTCAGGGCTGTCTTGTCGCCAGCGGTGATGCCCTGGTCAATGATCTGCTTGCTGAGGAAGGTAAAGAAGGAGTCCAGACCTGAAACCAGCGCGATGCAAACCACAAAGCCTGCGAGCCAGCGCCAGTGCGCCGTGGCCAAGCCCAGGATGCGCAGCATGGTGCGGCCGTTGAACTGGGTTGAGAATTCTTCTTCTTCGAACTCAAAGTCTTCTGACATGGGTTTCCCTGCTACTGTGGTTCGCGAGATTCCATGGTTGCCTTCTTGCCGGGTAGGGTACCCGGCCTGCGGGCTCAAACTCGTCGGACACGGGTGATCCCCCTCAGAAATTCCGACGACGTACGGATTCCTGGTTCTTCCGAGAGTTCGGAAGGTTGAATATCGACGCCGGCCATCTCCTGCTCCAGCTCAACCTCGATGCGAGCCTGCATGTCATAGATGCTGCGGTAGATGCCGTCCTGGGCGACCAAGTCCTCATGCTTGCCACGCTGGACGATGCGTCCCTTGTCGAGCACCAGGATCATGTCGGCGTTCATCAGGCTCTGGATGCGGTGGGCGATGATGAATGACGTGCGACCTAGCATCAGGTGTTCCAGCGCGCCGCGGATCGAGGCTTCCGTTTCGGTGTCCACCGACGAGGTGGAATCATCCAGGATGAGGATGCAGGGGTCTTTGAGCAGTGTGCGGGCGATGGCAATCCGCTGCTTCTGTCCGCCAGAAAGGGTGACGCCCTTTTCTCCAACCAGCGTGTCATAACCCTCGGGGAAAGAAAGAATGCTGTTGTGGATGGCTGCCGCCTTGGCGGCAGTTTCAATCTCAGCGTCCGGTACCTCCCGGCCCGCACCATAACTGATGTTCTCACGGATGGTGCGAGAGAATAGGAAGGGTTCCTGCTCGACGATGCCGATCTGCCGGCGGAGGAAATGGCGTGGATAGTCCTTTAGGTCGAAGCCATCCAGGGTCAGACTGCCGCCGGTATAGTCGTAGAAGCGGGGCAGCAGATTGACCAGCGTCGTTTTCCCAGATCCAGTGGAGCCGAGCAGGGCCACGGCCTGGCCGGGCTCGCACTGGAAGCTGATCTCCTCCAGCACCGGGCTGCCGTCAGCGTACTGGAAAGAGATGTCCTGGAAGGCGAACCGGCCGTCGACACAGTCGGGCACCGCGACCATCCCCTCGTCCAGAGGCTCGCGATCCTCCTTGATGATCTGGGCCACGCGCCCATAAGAGACCAGGCCGGTGGACATCTGAACGATCAGGCGACCCAGGTTGCGCATGGGCCAGATGAGCCAGATAACCATACCGGAGTAGGCAAGGTAGGTGCCTATGCTGATGGTGCCGTTAATGGCCATGAGTGCGGCGACGAAAAAGCCAGCCAGCATCTGAAAGCCGCACAGAATGTCCGAGATCGGCCAGTAAAGGGAGTGCATGATGAGCAGCCGGCGCCCCCTCTGGAACTTTTCCCAGTTATCGCCCTCAAATTTCTCCTCTTCATAGGCCTGGCGGGCAAAGGCCTTGACCACACGTACACCGGTCAGGTTCTCCTGGAGGGTAGTGGACAGGACGGCGTCCTGCTCCTGGTAGGCCTCGTAGGCTTTGGAGACCCGGCGGAAGAAAAAGAATGACATCACCACAATGATGGGCACGACGATGATGGAGAACAGGGCCAATCGCCAGTTCAAAAACAGAAGCGCGGTCAGATTGACGATGAAGAGCAAGAGGATGCGCCCGGCGCTGATGGCCTGGTCGGCAAAGAAGCGCCGGATGGCATCGACGTCCGAGGTGCAGCGCTGGATCAAATCTCCGGTGGGCGTCCGGTCGTGGTAGGCGAAGGACAGTCGCTGGATGTGGTCATAAAGGTAATTGCGCAGGCGCAGGACGATGCCTTCGGCGGTCCGGGCCGCCAGCTTGCCGCTAAAGAAGGTAAAAACCCCCTGGACCACGGCCAGGACGACAAAGCCTAGCGCAACCAGGGGCAGCAGGCTGACCATATCCGACTGTCCCAGGACATTGTCCGCATACCTACCCAGCAGTAGCATGGAACTCGTCCGGGCCACCGCGGCAATGCCCAAGCTGAGCGTCGCCACCAGGTAGGTGAGGTGATAGCCGGTCATCATGCGCCAGATGCCGGTCATACGATTCTCAGAGACAGCGTTTTTCAGATCATAGTCGGATGCCGGGGCATCAGAAGCCAATGGAACCAGCCTCCTGGGTAGATTTCTACGGTGCGGGTGCATACCCGGCGTCTTTCCCGGGGCAGTGTTCACCGGAAGGAGAACCCATTATACCCGAAACAATTGCAACTGCCAACTGTCTCCAGGCCGGTGGTCAGGGCTGCTGCAAAGGCGGGCCCTCATTTACACAAGCTCTGGAGCATACTGATTGAGGGTGCATCTAGATAAAAGAGCGCAAGAAACGGGTGGCATTTTCAGCATACAACCCGTAGAATGTGCCTAGTTCAACACATCTGGAGGTTTGCATGCGCACTTCCGTTCCCAAGACAATGGGACCATCGGAATGGATCCTGTTGGGTTTTCTGTCAATGCTGTGGGGTGGGTCCTTTTTCTTTAGCAAGGTAGCCTTGTCGGAACTGCAACCGTTCACGGTCGTTCTGGTAAGGGTGAGTATCGCTGCGATTGCGCTGAACTCAATCGTGCGAGCAACTGGCCATCGGATGCCTTCCTCACCAAGGATGCGGGCTGAACTCCTGGTCATGGGGCTGTTAAACAACCTGATTCCTTTCAGCCTGATATTCTGGGGACAAACCCACATCTCCAGCTCATTGGCAGCCATCCTGAATGCAACCACACCCGTTTGGACTGTTCTGTTGGCCCATTTTCTAACGGTAGACGAACGGCTTACGCCAAACCGGTTGGGAGGAGTCCTGTTTGGCTTGATAGGTGTCGCGATCATGATTGGTCTGGACGCACTGCAGGGGTTGGGAACAAATGTGTTCGCTCAACTGGCTGTGATCGGGGCAGCGATCTCATATGCCTTGGCCGGCATTTATGGCAAACGATTCAAAGGAACGCCACCTGTTGTGACTGCCGCAGGCCAACTCACGGGGACGACGTTGATGATGATTCCAATAACCCTCTTTGTAGACAGGCCCTGGTTATTGCCGATGCCGGATCTGAGTGTGTGGGCAGCGCTGTTGGGCTTGGCCTTACTTAGCACTGCCCTGGCTTACGTGGTTTACTTTCGTTTGCTGTCTTCCGTTGGCGCAACGAATCTGCTGTTGGTCACATTCCTTATCCCAGCAAGCGCCATACTGTTAGGAATGCTTGTTCTGGGAGAACATCTGGATCTGCGTCATTTCGCAGGAATGGGATTGATTGGTCTAGGCTTAATGGCTATTGATGGTCGCATATGGAGGATAATCAAAGCACGACCATCCAGTCGGCAACAGGCTCCACGGGAGATAGGCTGCCCCAAAAACAGACAGTAGACAACGTAGACAGGTAGACAGTACTTCCTCTTGTCTACGATCTGTCTACCCTGGCGCCTGGCTGGTGCGATCGTAGACAGAATGGACCTCCTTGCCCCTTGTCTACGTGTCTACGATCGGCAGGGATGTCCTGACTGGCTAGCCGCGGTACACGCCGTACTCCCTTGCGGTCCTGAACATGGCCACAGCATTTTCCGCAGGAACGCCGGCCTGGATGTTGTGGATCGGGGCAAACACAAATCCCCCGCCAGGGGCCAGGTCATCTATCCGCCGCTTCACTTCGTCCTCCACCTCCTCAGGCGAGCCAAAAGGCAGGATGGCTTGGCTGTCGCAGCCCGCGCCCCAGAAGGTGATATCCTGTCCGAACTCTCTCTTGAGCGCTCTGGAGTCCATGCCCGTGGCGGAGACCTGCACGGGATTGATGGCGTCCACGCCCATCTCGATGAAATCGGGAATGAACGGGGCGACAGCACCATCGGTGTGGAGCAAAAGATGGGCGTCGCAGCGGGATTTGGCAAAGGAAAAGAGCTTTTGGTGGTAGGGTTTGATCATCTCCCGGTACACCTCCGGCCGCATGAGGGGGCGGTCCTGCATGCCCAGGTCCTCCTCAAACTGGATGACATCGACGTAGGGGGCGATGGTCGCCGCATAGCGCTCAAAGCGTTCCAGGTGGGCCTCTGTCAGTTTTTCCATGAGCGCGTGGGCAAAGCCCTTGTTCTTCAGGAGGTCCATCAGAAACTCCTCCCAGCCGCGCAAGACCTGGCCCGCCTGGAGGATATGGCCCCCAAAAAAGCCCACCAGCGCACGGTCGCTGTTCTGGCGCAGGGCCTTGACCTCCGTCGCCTGTTCCTCGTAGCTCTTGTCGAGGTGCGAAGGCGTGTCATAGCCGGTGATGGCAGCCGTGTGCTCCTCCAGGTCTCTGACGCTGGTGGCATTGGCCAGGGGGGCGTAAACGGGATCATAGTAATGCCCGCGCTTGGGCATCTTGAAGACGACGTTCCCGTCGGGGTCCAGCACGACCCGGGAGCCATCGGCCTGGTGTTGTGGCTGGAAGTTGGACGGCAGCTCAGCGGGGGAACCGTCGCTGAGGGTGCCCACGCGCCATTCTCTGGGCTCATCAAAGACCGGCACAAGGTCGGCCCCCATCGTCTGACGAACGTCATTCTCGATGACGGCAGTCTGCTGGGCGACGTCGAGCACGCGGGTCAGGCTGGAGCCCAGCCCCAGCTCTTCCCTGAGCGGCTGGTAGGCCGTAGCCATGATCGTGCTATCGACTGTGCCCCCAAAGTCAATAGGCACCCGGTCGGGCTCCTCGTGGCGCAGAGCTGCCAGAACCCTCTGCCTGTGATTCATTGATGCCTCCTCTTCCTCAAGGACGGGCATTCCTTCCGAGGAATGCCCGTCCTGGTTTACATCATCAGATCGCCACCGTTGAGGTCAATCGTGGCCCCGGTGATGTAGGCGGATTCCTCGGAGCAGAGAAAGGCCACCAGGTCGGCTTCGTCCTGACCCGTGCCCAGCCGGCCAAGCGGGACGTTCTTCCCCTCTTGGGCCATGTGCTCGGGCGTCGTCAGCTCGCGCACCATCTCGGTGTCCATGCTGCCCGGCGCCGTGGCGTTGACGTTGATGTTGTACGAGGCAACCTCGCGTGCCGTGTGACGGCTCAGACCCAGCACGGCCGCTTTGGACGCCGTATAGTGCGCCCCACCAAAGGTGCTGGTGGTCCTCCCCGCTGAGGATGAGACGTTGACGATCTTGCCACTGCGCTGGGCCTTCATGATCGGCAGCACAGCCTTGGTGCACAGGAATACGCCTGTGACGTTGACGATCATCATTAACTCCCACTCGTCCAGGGGAATGGTCTCCAGTGGGGTGGTGGCCCGCAACAGACCGGCGTTGTTGACGAGGATGTCGATGGTACCGAATCGTTCGACCGTGGCGCTAACCATGGCTTGAACTTGAGCCTCGTCGGCCACGTCGGCCGCGTAAGCCATGGCCCGCCCGCCGCCTGCCCCTATCTCCTGGGCCACTGCCTCCGCCCACTCTGAGCGCAGGTCGTTGACCACGACGGCTGCGCCATCGCGAGCCAGCGTCAGTGCGGTGGCCTTGCCCATGCCCCTGCCAGCCCCGGTGACAATGGCTACTTTTCCGGCGAAACGATACGCTGTCATTGGCCAGTTCCTCCTTCTTTGCGAAAGGTGAGCGATATCACCAGATTGTCCTGGAGTCTCACCAGAGGCACAGAGAACCCAGAGAATCCAAGGACCTTACCTGGTCATACTCCGTGTCTCGGTGGTTCGGTCATGGAGTATCCGGCGAGCTGGACTAGTCGAGCACACCCGGCACGCCGATCCCCTGCAGCAGCGCCTTCAGCTCGACCCGGTTCTCCGGAGACATATCCCGGGTGGGTGGCCGTACCGGTCCTCCACGCCGCCCGATGAGATCGTAGGCGGCCTTGACCACGTTGGCCTCCCCACCTGTGCTGCGAGCCATCCTGCCGCGGAAATCGAGCCAGCGCCAGTTGACCCGCTGGAATTCAGCCTGCGCCCCGACATAGTCGCCGGCGTCCATCTGTTCCCAGATGGCGACTTCGTGCTCGGGCCAGATGTTGGCCAGATGGGTGATATAGCCGGTGGCGCCCATCATGTGGGCCATCACCGTCAGCCCCAGGTTGTCGACGATGGCCAGCCGCCCGGCAAACAGCTCGATGGCCCGGAGGTACCTGTGGACGCTGTCACAGGCCCACTTGAGTGCCAGCACCTGCTCCATGCCGGCCAGTTCATCCAGCATCTCAAAGCTCAGATCATAACCCACCAGCCAGGGGGTGTTGTAGATCATGATCGGGATGGAGACAGCATCGTTGAGCATTTGGTAGAAGGCGATGGTGTCGGCGTCCGAGGGCTCATAGTAGTAGGTCGGGCTGACCTGGATGCCGTCGGCGCCGATCTCTTGGGCGTGCTCGGCCAGATCGCGGCAGACGCCAGGGTTGGTGTGCTGCACGCCGACGAATACCGTCGCCTTGCCGCCGGCCGCCTCGACGACGGCCTGGGCGACCTGCTTGCGCTCCTCCGAGGAGAGCATGGGAAAATCGCCGCCGGCCCCGGTGGCAAGCATCACGCCTTTGCCGGTGACCAGGCCGCCGTCAACGAGGTAGCGGACGTTGTCCCGGATGGTATCCAGGTCCAGGCTGAGGTCATCGTTGAAACTGGTGATGACGGGCAGCATCGGGCCGCGGACGATGGCTTTTACTTGTTCAATGTCAGGCATATTCTTGGGTCTCCTGTGGCGTTGGTTTGCGTTCTTGGAACTATCCTTGCGGAGGTTTTTTCCACCTTCGCAAGGACAATGTCAGGCATAGTCTCTCGTTCCCTCGGATGATGCGAGTTCGTCCAGGCCCAGCGCCGCCAGTCGCTCGGAACTGGGCATGGCGGTGGCGGCGTTCCAATCCATGTGTTCCAGGTAAGCCTGGAGCAATTCCTCGATCTCGACGGTCACGCCGGCCCTGGGCCCGCTTTCCAGTGGCGGCTTGCCCATGGCCCGCGGCGCGACTTTTGTCTCGAGGGGGTTGTGACCCTCTCGCAGGCCGAACAGGTGGCGCATGTCCTCGATGCGCTCCCCCGTCTCCACGCACTCGGCCATGTCGAAATCCCAGCCCGTGATGGCGGCGATGAATTCAGGTACGTACTCGGGACCCATGACCATCGTTCCAAAGCTGCACAGACCGGCAGCGTTGAGCACATTTTTCCAGGCGCTGGCCGTAGCGTAGGCCTGGGCATGGAAGCGCACTGGATCGTCCTCCTTCAGCTCCGGGTCCAGGCCATAGATCTCTATCTGTTCCGGCGGCATGTTGACCGCCCCAACCCCACCCTGGGTGTGCCGCCCGGGCGTGGGTGAGATCTGGTAAACCAGCCCAAAGTCCTCATCATGCCTGGGATCGTGGGCTGGGAGCTCCTGGCCCCCGGAGTGGATGGCAAAGTCCTCACTGCCCCCCCCGATCCGCTGGGACGCTCGCAAGACGCCATCGGCCAGGACATCGCCCAGACCGCGCCGCTCGACCATGCGCTCCAGCAGCGCAATGGCTGCCTCCGCATTGCCCCAGGTCAGTTCCAGTCCGTCCAGCTCGTCCTCGCTGAGCAGGCCGCGTTCATAGCACTCCATGGCAAAGGCGATGGTGGACCCGGCGGAGATGGTGTCGTACCCGCCACGGTTGCACATCTCGTTCATGGTCATGACGGCTTTGACATCTGTGATGCCGCAATAGGTCCCGAAAGTTGCCAGGGTCTCATATTCCGGCTTGTGGTCCTCGTGTACCTGGCCGTCCGACTCCCGGCGCATGATGCCGCCGC